>CERE01037641.1_pt1 | contig 14117 bp, 11 predicted proteins | sample 530911 | NCBI WGS metagenome assembly CERE01 (sample SAMEA2621092, study PRJEB7988) | marine metagenome | biome: marine biome (ENVO:00000447); feature: mesopelagic zone (ENVO:00000213); material: "saline water (ENVO:00002010), including plankton (ENVO:xxxxxxxx)" | depth 800 m
TTATTTGCTGCAGGGTAAAGCATTTTTAACGCTGCATTCAAAAAACTGTTCATTTTTTTCTTTGTCGAATGAACAGACTGCGGTAAGACACCTATTTTACTCTTACGGTATTCTGTGACCCATTCAGCATGCTCATCATCCCCAACACGGGGGAAAACATCGAGCAATGACGGGTTATTGTAGAGCGAGGATGCCGCATTCACCCCTTGAGGATCAGAAAATAATTTATTCGGCAAGTTAGAAAGCTCTATAAATTGAGCGGACACATTTTGACTTTCACAAAAATATTTGACCCCAATACCCACTGAGTGCTGTCCATTCCAAACCACGACTTTTCTAACCTGATCCTTTATCCTCATCAACCCTTCATGAACAGCGCATATATCATTTTCACACTGTGACGGAGATCTCCTTCCATTAAGACACTCGATAGCCTTTTCTGCTAGTGGCCTTATACTCGCATTGCGGTTAACTTTTCGGCTTACAAGTACACAACTCAAGCCACTTATGCGAGCATTTAAATACGCCAAAGGCTCCGTTGTTAAAATAATGAAAGCAGCAGGATCAGACTCAGACAGCCTTTTAAAAAAGGCATATCTCTCAACAGAATCCACAACCAAAACAATCATTCCGCCCTCTTAATCCAGAGTAAACAATCAGCCCTTCGACGCCACTTTTACCACCAAAACAATCAAGGCTTAGGAGGCATCGATCCCTTGACACTTGTATTTCTTGATCCTCATTCAGTTCAGAGAACAGACTACAAAATTCGCATCAAATCCCGCGATTCGAGTGCAAGAATCAAACACCTCAATACATCAACAACCAAAAGAGTTTTTTTCATAGCCAAAGTACTCAAAATCCTTAGCGTAAATTTCGTGGATCTTTTCTGCTATTGCTGGATTCTCAGAATAATACGTTCGGAAATCGTTTCTTTGGCTTTTATTTTTCACCTCAATATCTAGGCAATTAAACTTCTCACGAAGAAACGCAAAATCCTCATTTATACTCTCAAGCCTCCCCAGCCAGTCAACCATCACTTTTCCGGATGAATAATCCACAAGATAATCCGCTTGGGGCCTGAAGTGCCCCCAACTCATCACAACCGGAGAGCCAAGATAATTCATAACGAAATCTTCAAAATCTTTTGCGCCGCTTAAATATTCCTCAAAAAATTTTTTATCAGCTTCGCTCTTTCCACCCTGGGACAAATAGTAAAAAGAGGAGACAACCCGATCATAAGGATTTCTAACAAAAGCGAATTTAAAGTAGTCGTCAAATTTTTTTTTGCTGCAAGCCCTATAAATTTCCCAGCCGAAATGCCCTGTCCTTCCATTCCCAAAAATAGCTTCACCGACTGAGGTTCCTGCAGTTTTCGGGACATGAATAAAAATACACTTATGATTATCAAACGCCTTCCAGTAAACCGTATAACCATTAACCAAAACGGAAGCCTTTATATACAACTTCCTTCCTATAATCTTCTCTAAAAAAACCTTAAGAACATAATAAATTTTCATTCTAGTACGCGCCCTCTTTTCCGATCACAACGAGAACAGTCTTCATAAGAATTTCTATATCTAGCTTAATTCTCCAGCTTTTAACATATTCGACATCCATGCTGATACGCTCATCGTAATCAACATCATTACGCCCACTGACCTGCCAAAGGCCTGTCATACCTGGGCGCACGGCAAAATAGTAGTCCGCACTCGCACCATATCGCTTAATTTCTTCATCGATAACTGGTCGAGGCCCAACCAGACTCATCTCGCCTTTAAACACATTTAATAGCTGTGGCAGTTCATCCAGTGACGTCTTACGCAGAAAAGCGCCAATAGCCGTTACTCGCGGGTCATTCTTGAGTTTAAAATCTTTTTCCCATTCTGCACGTGCGATGGGGTCATTTTCCAAAAGCTCATGAAGCACTTCCTGAGCATTCACTACCATGGTTCTAAACTTCAAGCATTTGAAGGGTCTCCCCTCCACGCCGATACGCTCATGGCCAAAAATAATCTGCTTGCCCGAAGCGCGAACCAGGCACGCGACGACGATCAGAAACGGCATTAACATTGTCAGTAATATCAACGCGCCAAAAAAATCGAATAATCGTTTCATGCTGCGTTTTAGGGGACTATCGAGAGGCAGTAGAGGCATCGTCGCGTTATTTGTTTCCATGACCTTTCGCTCCTGAGTGCCTGTGGCACATCCCTAGAGTCGAGAATACTGAATTCCGGCATTAGCCAGCCTGCCGTATTCACTAAATACAGCCTTACCGAAATATTGAGGAAGAAACAGGGCCCTCAAGGGCCCTGTGATACAGAAAGAATAACCGACTTGCCTTGGGGGCAAGTCGACACCTTGAACTCGAAAGTTCAAGGATTCAGGGCATAGGATTAGATCACACCACCAGAGCCACCAGTTGCACCAGTACCGCCGGTAGAGCCACCGTCGCCAGCATCGCCCAACTCGTCTTCGATAGCTTCGTTGGCTGCATCTTCAGCCGTCTGCTGTGCTAGTAGCTCAGCATTGGTTACGGAGATTGGCAGCACAGAGATCGCGACACTGCTCTCATCCAAAGCGGAGATAGCCGCTGCATCAGCCAGCCCCGAGGTGGCGGTATCCACCTCAGACTTGATGGTTGCGATAACGCTTTCCAGCTTTTCAGCCAGTAAGGACGCCGCCGCACCCGGGGTTACACCGGCACCTTGCGCCTGAGTGATAATGGTCGGCAGCCTGTTGAGCAGCTCGTTAGAGAGAATCTGGTTCATCAGGTGAATCTTGGCCGCGGTGATCTTGTCGGCTTCTGCCCCGCTGCCCGTTTTGGTCGCAATCGGGTCGTAGTCAGTCAGATCCACACCACCCAGACCCAGGGTCGTCGACAGCTCGGTGGCAGCTTCAGCTTTCAGCTGCGCCAAAGTACGGGTATCGCCCCCAGCCAATTTCGCCTGGATTTTGGCCTGAATAATGGTGGAGTACGCGCTGACGGTTTTGCTGCCTGCCGGAGCCAGGAATTTCAGGCCCGTCCCAACTTTGACACCTGGGTTATCGCTATCCTCGGTATCGGCAGTAGACTCCAGCACCAGCGGGTACTTGGCCTGGGTAGCCGTCAGACCAGTGATGTTGAAGTTACCGTCTGCATCGGTAGTGCTGCTGGGCTCGCTGGCGTCGCAGGTCTTGTTCAAGTTCAGGTCGATACAGACGGTGGCGCCGATCAGGTAACCGTCATAGGCCAAACCTGCGGATGAAGAAGTCGAACCGCCAGACCCCGGCTTGTCGTCATCATCATCATCGAAGAAGCAACCTGTCAGCACCAGGGTGGGAGTGAGAATCGCTGCAGCAAGCAGGTTACGGCTGAAACGCCCTTTTGATTGAGAAAAACGCATAGATAAACTCCTGTTTTCCGTTAACTTTTGGGCTTTCACCCAATCCTTGATTACCCCTGTACGCTTTAACTAGCTCTGTAGTACTACAGAACTATCTACACAACAGGTTAATTAAGCAACATTTACGCCAATTTAAGCCAATACTGTGTCGTAACGATTAAAAACTAGCGATTCGGCAACCTCCCCCTGTTCATGTACAGGTTCTGCAGAGGATTTGCAGAGCGCAAAATTGCAGCCCCACCGAAAGATATGAAATTACGCTCACTAATGCGTGTCTGAACCCCATAGTTCCAGTCCGGGTTACCCTTAATCTGCAGGTAACGCCACTGCTTGTCTTTAACAGGAGTAAGGGGAATAACCCAGCCAAGACCGACAAACTCAGCATCGGTGTTTTTGTAGGTAAGCGTGAACGCATAGTCACCGAACCAGAAGCGAGTATCCACCCGCACACCTGTATCTTCGGCAAAGAATTGTCCGCCATATATGTCGAACTGCACGTCCATGTCTGGGTTGTAATAGCTATAACGAGCCAGTCCTTGCTCTGTCACATTTTCTGTTTCCGTATGCTTGAATTGCCCGCCAAGGAACCCAAGACTATGGCGGCCATTGGGGGCAAACAATACCGTTTCATTCAGGACGCCATCATAATCGAAGGCATAACGGCCTGCATGAAAACTTGTGTAAAGAAGGGAATGCAGCTTGAAGGTTTGCTGAGCCTCTGCTTCTACCAGATCCGTCCGCTGGCGGTTGTTGTAGTAGGCCCCGCCTTCCTCAAAATCATCGGATTGATCAATTTCGACATTGTAGGTGGCAGAAACAAGTGCTCCTTTCCACAGCGACAGGGACAACTCTGAGGCTACGCCCAACGAATAATCCCAGACGCCGTAATCGGTAGCAACACCGGTCGTAATCGTTGGGGCGATTTCCAGTCGCGGTTTCCAGGCTGGCCCGAAGGACCCGGAATAGGACCACTCCGGCAGTTCTTCGGATTGCCAGAAATCCGCTTGGGGATAACGACTGCCGGCCAAATCCTGCCCTGGAGCGGCATCGAGGTTAAGCGTTCTCTCGACGACGGGAATTCCCTGATTCAACAGCTGAAGCCTTGCCATTCGGTGAACCTCAGCATAACGACGAACTGTCTGGGCAACGTCATGAATAGAGTCTCGCTCATCCCTGTTATAGAGATTATTTTCCCAACGCACCCATAACGTATCGCCCTTGCTTCCGACTTTCACTCTCTCGTACCCAGCCTGCACCAAACGCTTGCCGACCAGTGTTGCTTCTTGTTCCACTGATAGCTCGCGCCCTTCAACGCCGTTGACTTCGAGCTCCACCGACTGCCGCGCCAAATCATTGGAGGGTTGTGTTATCGCCACCTTCGCTGACACAGCGTCGGAATCTGAAACTGGCATCGCTTCGTCAAGTAAACGACGCTTTCTTGCTGTATTGCCATAAGGAATCGAAATCCCAACCGAAACGAAATGGCGATCGTTGTCGTCATCGCCTTGATCACTGAGCAGCACTTTTCCTTTTAGTTGCACCCCACCGGGCAACCATTTAGCAGGCGTAGTGACACCAAGTCCAAAGCGTACGTTTCGGCTATCGTATTCAGCAATCACACTACCCCAGTCAAAGGGCCTGTACTCCACTGCACCAAAACCCCCGCTCAGGTAACGCTCTTCAATATCGGTTTCACCGTAACCCGCCGTTATCTCAAATGGCCCGAATTGGCGGCCAACTGCAGCATATGTGGAGTCAAAGAAATTCACTTCACCGCCAATGTCCTGAATGCCGACCGACGCGGTAAACCAATCTTCAGGAATAAAGGGGATTTGAATTTTTGCGTTAGCGGATAAGTCTCTAAGCTCATGCTCATCAACAAATAAATTGGTATGAGTATTTTCCCAAATAATCCTGCCACTAACTTCTACATTTCTAAAGATGCCCAATACCCCAGAAACATTGTCGTAGTACTCATAATTACCACCAACAAAACCCTGATTCGAAAACTGAACATCCATGGTGCCATGCTCCAACACCCTGGAAGATGGCACATTCAGAAAACCGCTGTAGCCCGGAAAGGCAACATCCGGTCCGGCCGCATGAGCGCTGCTACCCGCCACCAGACAGGCTATGTAAACCGTGCCCGGCAGATGCCGGATCAATCTGGGCTGGGTCATTTTTCGGTTCGGGGGTTGCGGCAAAACGTGACTCCCTTTTCAATGTCTGCGTGGGGATTCAGGGTTTAAAGGCGCCATGCGAGCATGGCTCCTACAGTCGCATTTACATAGGTTAGCTGTTAGTGTGGTCTGGGCCATAGCCGTAGGCGTAGTAGCCATACTCATTGCTGGCCAGGCTTTCCATGCAATTGAGGATGACCCCTTTGATGGCAATGCCATGCTGCTCGAAACGCCCTACGGCTACATCTACCTCTTTGGCAGAGTTACGCCCAAAGCGGGCGACCACCAGAGAGGTGCCTACGCTTTGGCCGACGATCGCGGCATCGGTAACTGCAAGAATCGGCGGCGTATCCACCAAAACCAGATCGTATTCACCAGAAAGTTTCTCGATCAGTTGCCCAAAACGTTCGTGCATCAGTAGCTCGGATGGGTTGGGCGGGATCTGGCCACGGGGAATAAAATCCAGCTTCTCCTGCCCACCATTATGAATCACGGCATCCATCTCTACCTGGCCTGACAACCAGTCGGATAGGCCCGGGGACTGCCCGTTCTCGAAATAACGGTGCAAATGCCCTTTACGCATATCTGCATCGATCACGATCACACGTTGGCCGATGGAGGCGAGCACTTCGCCCATATTGGCGCTGATAAAGGACTTGCCGACTTCCGGACTGGGGCCAGAGATCATCAGCACATTGTTGCCCGCTTCCATCATGGCAAAGTGCAAACGGGTCCGCAGGCTGCGCAAGGCCTCCACGGCCAAGTCCGCCGGATTTGTACGGGCCAACAGCGGAATATATTTCTTTTCAGACTTTCGTTTTTGGGCTTTGAAAATCTTCTGGTCCTGTTTTTGCTGCTCTTCTGACAACGGAACGCTGCCGTAAACAGCAATACCCAATTCTTCCAGCTGCTCCGGGCTATGCAAGCCACGATGCAAGATTGAGCGCAGCAGGACATACCCCACGCCGAGCATCCCCCCCATCATGATAGCGACCATTACGACTAGGGCTTTTTGGGGCTTGACAGGCTTTGCCGGCACCATAGCTGCATCAATGATCCGGACATTGCCCACCGTACTGGCCTTCATGATTCGCAGCTCTTGCACCTTATTGAGTAGCCCCACATAAATCTGCTGGTTAACCTCTACATCACGCATCATGCGTAGTACTTCCTGCTGGGTTTCTGGCAGGCGCTTGATGTCCGCTTCAATCTGGGCTTTTTCCTGTTGCAGGGACTGACGCTGGCGAATCAGGGTGCGGTAAGCCGGGTGAGACTGCGTAAAACGTGAGGAAATTTCACTTTCCTTGATTTTCAGCTCATTGAGTTGAGCGTCAACAGTGACAAGGCGCTCCAGTGTAGACTGGGTTTCCAGAGTTAGGTCGACAGATTCATTTTTAAGTCGATACTGATTCAGTGTTTCCTCTGAGCTCATCAGTTTATCTTTCAGTTCCGGCAGCTGCTCGTTCAGGAATTCCAAGCTATTTTCTGCTTCTGCTGCGTTACGCTGTATATTTTGGTTCAGATAGACTTCAGCAATTGCATCCAGAATCTTTCGATTCCTCTCCCTCACTTCCCCCTCATAACTCAGTGTTATGATACCTGTATCTTTACCACGTTCAGCCACGAACAGATTTTTTCGGATATTCTCAATCACAGCTAGTCGATTAAGCTGTACCAAGATGAGCTCTTCATCTTTCAATTGCCATTGTCCAATCACAAGACGTAAACGCCCTTGCATACCACTGATTGGCTGGCTTACAGGCCCTTCTGCAACCAATGCCCCCTCATAATATAAACGAGCATCACCATTCTCTGATCGCAAGGTAAACGCCTCGCCTTGCCATTCCTCTGGAACAGTGAAGTGTTCGATTGTGACAAAGGTTTCCGAATCCCGAAATCCGGCAAACAGCGGCTGCTCACGGGGGTCCTCCAACGGTGCTGGCGCACTGAGATTACCAATCAGAGGAAGACGGTCCGGTTCCAGCATGACCTGCATATTAAAGCGGTCGATAACTTGCCCCAGCACCATACGAGAGCGAATCAATTCGATTTCTGCTGAGGCTGACGACTCTTCTGCGAACATTTCACTGATTTCTTCAAAGCCGGGTACGCCACTTTGCTTTTCTTCCACTTGCAGCAGCGCATCGGCCTTGTAGATTGGCGTGGCCAGCAAGGCATAGGCGACCCCAAGGCTGCCGGCCAGCACGGTGATCGCAATGATCAGGCCCAGGTGATCTTTCAATACCGCAATCAGCTTGAGCAGGTCGATTTCATCATCGCTGGTGCTGTGATGCGGTTGCTGGGCTTGGCGTGTTTCTGTCATTCCCTGTTATTCCTTGCTGGTCTGTTACAGGTCTTGTCTGTTTGGCGGATCGCTGGCGTGATGCCTTGGCGTTTCCGCTTTTTCCAAATCGCCATGCGAGCATGGCTCCTACAGAGGTAGGGTGTTAGTGGAGCTTGCTGGCCCAGGCTGTGGTTGCCTCGGCGATGCGTTGGTAGACCTGCTCGAAGACTTCCCTGCTCCGCCTGTACGGATCCGGGATATCTTGCTGCCCATTCCATTGGGTCAACAGGAATACCTTGCCACTACTTTCAGGATAACGTTGTGTCAATTTGTCACGCTGGCGCTTTTCCATTACCAGAATCAGATCGGCCTCTGCGCACATTTCCCGGTTGAGCTTGCGGGCCACATGGCTGGGGGCAGGCTGACCGTCGGCTTCCAGCATGGCCTGTGCGGTAGGCTCCATGCCCTGCCCCTCAAGCCCCACCAGCCCTGCAGAGCTGATCTGCTTATCGGGGCACTGGGCTTTCAACAATGCCTCGGCGGTCGGGCTACGGCAGATATTGCCATCGCACAGCACCAAAATCCGGTTAAACATTATTCGTCCAGATCCCGAATGCGGTCTGCGCCAAGGGCGCCATAGTAGATAGTCTGGAAGGTCGGCATGATGTTCTTGATCAGGCGGTTCCAGCGGGCAATCGGTGCTACGGTCACATACACGATGTCACGGCTTTGCAGCGGGAAGCTGTCGGCCAGAATCAGGGCGGTGGCGTCTTTGGCATTGAGCTGGTAGACATCGACCAGGTGTTCGCTGCCTTGTGGTGCACGGCGAATCACGAAGATCCCGGAGGCATCGGCGGTGTTTTGGTCATAACCGCCTGAGGCGGACAACGCTTCGGCAAGGGTGAGTCCATTACGGGTCATGGGCACTGGCATGGCTTCATTCACTTCACCCATGACAAACACCTTGTTGTCATCGTTACGGGCCACGTTCAATACATCACCGGCCTGCAGCAGCACGTTCTGGCTGGCGTTACCCCGCTGGTAAATCTCACGCAGGCTCAGGGAGTAGTCCTTGCCTGCACGGGTCAGGGTAACATCGCTCCAGTCGGCCACTTCGGTCAGACCGCCGGCGGCATTCACCGCGTCCAGCAAACGCATGGGCACGTTGGTCACGGGGTAGGCGCCCGGTTTCATGACCGACCCGGTGACGTAGACTCGCTGGCTGCGGAAGCCCGCTACCATCACGTCTACCTGGGGGTTTTCAATATATTCGGCCAGCCGGTCTGCAATGAGATCACGAATTTCAGTGACCTTCAGGCCTTCGACCTGGATCTTGCCAACGTAGGGATAAAAGATGCTGCCGTCATTATGAACCCAGTTGCCGGATTCTTCTGCGCTACGCATAGAGCCCGCGGGAATGGTCAACTCGGGATGATCCCAGACGGTAATTTGCAACACATCACCGATGCCGACGATGTAGTCGTAACTGCCGGTATCGATGTTGAGGTCAGCGGAGGGAGAGGCCAGCGCAGACTGCTGCTGAGCCTGTGAAAGGACCGCCGTATTGATGGGGTAGATTTCAACGGTGTCTTCCAGCTCTGGGATGTCATCGTTGTCATCGTTTTCGTTGAACCAGCCCGGGGAAGACATATGGGAGCCCGGGGCAAACGCACAGCCGCCAAGCATGGCCAGGACGATGCCAAGCACGGCAATTCTGGAAAAAGGGCTAACGTTGTTGGTCATATTCATCCTGATAGTTAATTGCCAGTCGCCACATCGCACGGAATGCTTGCCCTGGTCGGTGTCCTTTTTACCGCTCGCCCGGTTGTCTGGCCGCATGCACTAGAAGGCACGCTACCGCCACACTGACCATTATCCAGCGTATTCTGGGCTCCCGACAGGCCTGGCGACTCAGCATCGCTGGCGCTGGGGTTAATCGCTTAATCGCCGCGGGAAATATCCCCGACGGCAAGGGCCAATTTGTGCTGTTTCTCCAGCATGGAGATCAGCACGATAGCCCGCTCTTCCCCGTTGAACCGATCGAATACGGCGTCGAGATCGGCAAACGGTCCTCGGGTGATGCGCACCGCATCGCCCGCCTTAAATATCTGTTCAGCCCCTTCGGCAGCCCCTGTACGGGCCATGATGGCCCCCATGGCTGCACGGGGAATGGGTGTCGGCTGGCTACCGAAGCGGACCAGCCTTAATACCCCCCTGGTGGAGCGGATCACGCTCCAGTCTTCACCGCCTACCTTCAGTTCAATAAACAGGTAACCGGGGAATAGGGATTCAAGCTTCTGCTTTCTGGCACCAGAGCGTATGCGCTCGATCTGGACCTGCGGGAAAAAACATGTAAAACCTTGATTGATCAGGTTTTCATGCGCCCGCTGCTCCTGGCCGGGTTTGCACTGCACGGCGTACCAGTTGGCTTCACCCTGAGCACAGGGCCCGGGCGGTTCGTCGTTCATGGTCATGCCTTCCCTGGCAAGTTGCATGGTTAAACCCCGGCCATTAAATGCCCAGTTCGGCCATGATCTGTTTTACACAAGCTTCGATATCGTTTTCGGCGGTGTTGATGGTGATTTCCGCTTTTTCCGGCGCCTCGTAGGGGCTGTCGATACCGGTGAATTCCTTGATTTCGCCCGCACGTGCTTTTTTGTACAGGCCTTTCGGGTCACGCTTCTCGCACTCTTCCAGCGGTGCGTGGACAAATACTTCCACGAATTCACCGTCATCAAACAGTTCGCGGGCAGCGTCACGGTCGGCACGGAACGGGCTGATAAATGCCGTCACCACGATCAACCCCGCATCGACCATCAGTTTGGCCACTTCCGATACGCGACGAATGTTTTCGGCACGGTCTTCATCGCTCATGCCCAGGTTTTTGTTCAGGCCGTGGCGAACATTGTCACCGTCCAGCAGGTAGGTGTGCTTGCCCTTCTCGGTCAACGCCACTTCCAGTGCGTTGGCAATGGTGGACTTACCCGCACCGGACAGGCCTGTCAGCCAGATGCACACTGGCTTCTGGTCTTTCTGGCTGGCACGGTCGCCCTTGCTGATATTGGTCTCGTGCCATACCACGTGGGCCTTGGAGTCGTGCTTTTTCTGCTGGTAGGGGGTGCTCATGAAACAATGTCCTCACATATACACAGGGCTAGGGAAAGAAAGGCCAGACCACCGGGACCAACGTCACAGTGACCAGCGCAACCAGTACGCTCATGGGTAGCCCGACCTTCAGGTAATCCACGTACCGGTACCCGCCCGGCCCCATGACCATCAGATTGGTCTGGTAACCCAGCGGTGTCATAAAACTGGCCGAGGCGGCAAACATGACCGCGACGACAAACGGCAACGGGCTGGCTTCCAGCCAGCGTGCCACTTCCAGCGCGACCGGGAACACCAACACTGCCGCGGCATTATTGGTGATCATTTCGGTGAACAGCGCGGTGACCAAGTAGACCATAAGCAGGGCAACCCAGGGGCCCACATTGCCCGACAAGAGCACAGATTCGACAATCCAGTTAGCCGTGCCGCTCTTCTCTACGGCTTCGCCCACTGCAAAAGATGCGCCAATGACCACCAGAACCGACAGGTTGACGCTGACGGTAACCCGGGCGCGATTGGCGGTAACACAGCGGCTGACCAGCAGGATGCCTGCAGCCACCATGGAGGCTTCAAGGGTAGATACCCAGCTAAAGGCCGCTGCGACCAACATGCCCACCAGCACCATGACCGCCAGCGGCGCCTTGCGGAAGTCTGGCGGAGAGGAGTCCTGAAGCGGGCTCACCAGCATGAAGTCTCGACGATACTGATACTGGGAAACAAACGACTTGGCGGTTTCCAGCAACAGGGTGTCGCCCACCCGCAGCTCGATGTCCCCGACTTTGCCCGACAGACGCTTACCGTTACGGCTGATGCTCAGAATGGCAGCCTGGTACTGAGTGCGAAAAGCGGATTCTTTGACGGTTTTGCCAATGGCGGGAAATTCCTGGCTGAGGATCACCTCGACCAGGCAGCGTTGGTGGTTATGCAATTCCAGTTTGTGGGAACCCGCATGGGCAGGCACCAGACCATTAAAGCGCTGCAGTTCCCGGGCGCATTCCGGGGCGCCGATGAACACGAGCACATCTTCGACTTCCAGCGGGGTATCAGCCCCTACGGCAGTCAGCAGGCGATCACCGCGCTGAATTTCAGTGAGGTAGCCATGCGCCAGGTTACGCAGACCTGCCTCACGGATGGTTTTACCGGCCAGCGGGCTGGGGTTGGAAATACGCATTTCCACGTTGTATTCGCGGGCATTTTCCAGCTGCTCCATCAGACCTTTGCGTTCCGGCAACAGGTGGCGACCGATAAACAGCAGGTATAAAGAGCCGATGATCAGCAGCGGAATGCCCACCCAGGCCAGGTCAAAAATCCCGAATCCCGGCAGGCCATGGGCTTGCACCATGCCATCGACTACCAGATTGGTGCTGGTGCCGATCAGGGTACAGGTACCGCCCAGAATCGCCGCGTAGCTGAGCGGCAGCAGGAATTTGGAGGGTGACATTTTCAGCCGCTGCGCCCAATCCTGCACGGCCGGGATCATCATGGCGACCACGGTGGTGTTATTCAGGAACGCACTGAGCAATGAGGTAGGCACGATCATGCGGGTCTGGCTGGCCAGCACGGTTTTCGGACTGCCAAGCAGACGGTGCGCGACCCAGTAAATCGCGCCAGTGTCCCGCAAGGCGGCGGAAACCACATAGAGCGCACCAATGGTCATCAAACCGGGGTTGGCAAAGCCTTTCAGGGCTTCCGATGGGGTAATGATGCCGTAGAGCAACAACAGGGTCAGGGCCGCCATCATGGTCACGTCGGCAGGCACCTTGTTGGTGGCCAACGCCGCGAGCACCATGATCAACACGGCTATGGTGAACACCATATCTGGTGTCATAGGTTCCCTCACCCTTAAAAGAGAAATGAATCACATTTCTAAAGCCGGCCAATTCTACGGCTTGCGCATATGCTGTGCAAAGAGCATCTGTCACCAGAGTGTCTCATTGCGTGCATGTCGCACTGACGGCGTGCAGCTTCCTTGCCATTTCGTACAGCAACCCCTTTGGCACGCAAAATCTTGATGATCCGGCCTGGAGGGGGCCCATAATCTAGCAAATTTATGACAGTTTTGTGCGATTAGATGGGTATGTTACTCAAGTCTTACAATTGGGGAAGCACTATTTCTGTGCATTAAATGGTCGTGCGCTCAAATATGCACCAGCTTTGGGCGCCGCCCAGCAACGAAGGCCATATGCGCTCTCACCCACCCTCACCCGCTCGATGCAATTGAGCATTCGCGTTACGAATGGATCGCCATGCAAGCATGGCTCCTACAGATCGTCAGCACCCAGTGGTCTGGCTAGGGGGCCAGGTCGGTCAGGGCCTGGATGATGGGGGTATCCCCTTCAATCACATCGAATTCGGTATGGTCGAGGGGCGCTCTGGCAGTCTCCGCCAGCACCCTGGCCACGTCTTCACGGGTGATATCACCAAATTCGGTCAACCTTGGCGCCAACGTCACCTTGCCCGTGGGTGGGGTTTCGGTAAGGCGGCCGGGACGGACAATGGTGTACGCCAGTCCGCTCTGGCGAAGGTGGTCGTCTGCTTTGCCTTTCGCCTCAAAATAATGCCGTAGTGCATCCGGACCTGAGGCCGGTTCGTCAGCGCGCATGGAGCTGACAATAATAAAACGCCCCACCCCGACCTCTTTGGCTTGATCGATCAGACTGATGGCCCCGTTCTGGTCTACATCAATGGTTTTATCCGGCCCCGTGTGAGGCCCTGAACCTGCTGTAAAGATCACCAGGTCCTGACCAGAAAGCGCCTCGCGACAATCGCCTTCCAGGTCTGCTACCACGGTTTCATGGGCACCAAGCTGACGCAGGTCGGCCTGCTGGGCTGGGTCACGCACCATGGCGCGCACTCGCTGGTTGTCAGCGACTAGATGAGGAATCAGACGGCGGCCAATTTTACCGTTGGCTCCGGCGATCAAAATATTCATGGTTACCTCCTTGCTGTTGAGGTAACCATGGTTGTGGTCGACAGGATTTCAAGGGGGCCGCCGCTCAGACCGCCGCTTGCCTGGGGACCGCGGCGCTGGCAGCCTCGACTTTTACCGGGATGCCGTTCAACTGTGCCATGGCGGTGACCGCTTCGACACGGGTGGTACCGACCACATCATTGACACTGGCGCCTCCGGCACGGCGTGCCACATCCATTTGCACCCCTTTG
>CERE01041522.1_pt1 | contig 14093 bp, 14 predicted proteins | sample 530911 | NCBI WGS metagenome assembly CERE01 (sample SAMEA2621092, study PRJEB7988) | marine metagenome | biome: marine biome (ENVO:00000447); feature: mesopelagic zone (ENVO:00000213); material: "saline water (ENVO:00002010), including plankton (ENVO:xxxxxxxx)" | depth 800 m
TAGGGTTCGACATTCTTTGCGTCAGCTAAAGCGGACATCTACTCGTTAGCGCATGGCATCGCTATCGATGTCTTAGCGATGTCTTAGCGGTGATGATTGAGGCGTTAACGGGTTTACATCAGCCGTTGAGTCTGAAGAAATTCAGACAAGATAAATACGACCAAACCCAAGTTTGGTCTCGGTAATAACCGCACCCTTTCTGGTGTTTTTAACAAGCACATTACCCCTTCAAAAACACTCAAAGTAGTGCGCCAAAATGGTGCCCAACACCAATTCCTGAACCACGGTTGTGCAAAAAAACACTAATTTTCAAATGTCGCGTTTTTTCACCAGTAAAACCCCTTGGTCAGCTTGAGAAAAGAATATTGAGTGTGCACAATATTGGGCGTCTTTAAAGCCCAATATCAGTGCGTTATCCGTAACCCATTGAAAAATAACAATTTATCTTGGTGCCTTTAAAAAGTTTATGGTGCGCTGTCTGTTCTCCCCTATTTTTGGGGAATGGACATAACAGAGTGTAAGTGGCGCTGTTACTGTCAAAGTTCGGGGAACAAAATGAAAAAATTATTAACCTTTTTAGCACTGGCGGGAGCTTCTTCCTCAGTGTTGGCTGAAGATGTTCTGAGTGGTGCCAATACCGCTTGGATCTTAACCGCGACTGCACTGGTCTTGTTCATGACATTGCCAGGCCTGTCTTTGTTTTACGGCGGTTTGGTTCGCACCAAAAACGTTCTGTCTATTCTCATGCAGTGCTTTGCGATTGCCTGTGTTGCGTCCATTATTTGGCTGATCTTTGGCTACAGTTTGGCCTTCGGAGAAGGCGGTGCTTGGCTAGGCGACTTCAGTCGGGTGTTTATGGATGGTATGAGTCGTGAGAGTTTGTCGGGTGATATTCCTGAATCTCTGTTCTTCATGTTTCAAATGACTTTCGCCATTATTACGCCTGCGTTGATGGTTGGCGCCTTTGCTGAGCGCATGAAGTTTTCATCGGTACTGATTTTCAGTGCTATCTGGTTGGTTGCTGTCTACTTCCCTGTTTGTCACTGGGTTTGGGGTGGCGGTTGGTTGGCTGAGATGGGAACAATGGATTTTGCCGGCGGTATTGTTGTTCACATTACGGCGGGTGTCGGTGCTCTGGTGGCGGCTCTGGTGATTGGTAATCGCACCGGTTTCCCGACCACGGCGATGCCTCCGCACAACATGACCATGACCGTTACTGGCGCAGGTATGCTGTGGGTCGGTTGGTTTGGCTTTAACGCCGGTAGTGCTCTCGCGGCCAACGGTGATGCTGCTATGGCAATGACCGTTACTCATATCTCTGCAGCAGCGGGCTCTTTAGCTTGGGTTGTGATGGAGTGGGTGAAGTTTGGCAAGCCTAGTGTATTGGGTATTGTCACCGGTATGGTTGCGGGCTTAGGTACGATTACTCCCGCCTCTGGCTTTGTCGGTCCTGCCGGTGCGCTAGTGATCGGTGTTTCTGCCGGTATCATCTGTTTCCAAGCGACTCAGCTGATCAAGCGCAAGTGGAAGATTGATGATTCTCTGGATGTTTTCCCCGTGCACGGCGTGGGCGGTATCTTGGGTAGCTTGTTGGTTGCGGTATTCGCTTCGCCTGATTTGGGTATTTTCAGTGGATTTGGTGCCGAGGCTAACTCAGGCTACTCCATCGCGGCGCAGTTCAAGGTTCAATCCATTGCGGTAGTTTCCACCTTCATCTACACCGCGGTCGTGTCTTGGGCGATTTTGAAGTTCACGTCGGTACTAACCTCAGGTATTCGCGTCAGCAAAGAAGACGAGACAGCAGGTTTGGATTTGGTCTCTCACGAGGAGTCTGGTTACAAGCTCTAAGGGCTGTTTCTCTAGACTTGACAAAGCCCGCCGAGTGCGGGCTTTTTTGTGCCCGTCATTAGAGGCCGTCAACAGCGTTTGAGTTGGCGACCGAGCCGTTACTTCCATGAGACGGGCTTTCGAGCATAGGGTAGAATGCCGCTTTTGTGCTGGTGGACGGGAGTCCCGCTTGAATCGATTTGTGTTGTACATGGTGGCTGTGGCGCTGGCGGCATTCTCTACTGGAGTGCAGATTGTGGTCTTGCCTTGGTTGGCCGTTGGCGAGCTGCACTTGCCAGCCGATCAGGTGGGTTGGGTGCAAGCCGGAATTCTATTGCCTGGGCTCGCTTTGATGTTGATGGGCGGAGCTGTCGCCGATCGTCAGCCCTCGCGCTATTTTCTGCCGCTGCTCTATGTGCTCACCACACTTTGCCACTGCGGCATCTTATGGGTGTTGTTCGAGGGGCAGTTACAGTTGTTGTGGCTGATGAGTTATGCGCTTGCCTTGGGAGTGATCAACGCTTTCTTGCAGCCTCTGCGCGATCGCTTGCTGCCAGAGTTGTTGGGTGCAGAGGATCGCTTACAGTTATCGGTGGTTAAGGTGAGTCTGTGTGTTTATCTGGCCCAAGCGGTGGGGGTGAGTGCGGCGGGTCAAATTGATTGGTTGACGCTGGAGTGGGTTTTAGCCATTCAAGTCATCAGTTTGCTGGCCTGCGTAATGACCTTGCTGTTGATGTTATCCCTATCCAAAGTTGATGTCACAGGCGTTGATGAACCTCAGTGGCGACAGTCGCAGGGGATGGATCAAACTGGCGGCGCAGTTTCAATTCGGCAAGGGTTGAGTTTTGTGCGGCACCATCGGGTATTGAAGCACTTGGTGTTGTTGGTGGGCTTCAACGGGTTCATGCACATTGGCGTTTTTGTGGTGGCCTTACCTCTATTGTCCCGAGACATTTACGATCTTGATGCGTTTAATTTTGCCGGCCTTCAATTGGCGTTTGTGGCCGGTAACGTGGTGGCGACTTTGGCATTGCTCAAACGCGGACTGGTGGCGCAACCGGGGCGAGTGATTTTGTTTTGCCTGTTGTACGCCGGCATCATCATGTTGGCCATTGCTGCCAAGCCGACCCTCTTTGGGTTGTTTTTACTGGTCTTTACCTGGGGTGTTGTGGCCGGGGTGTCGGCCAGTTTGGGCAAGGCATTGTTGCAGCAGCAGGCCACCGATGGTTACCGCGGTCGAGCGCTGTCGATCTATCAGTTGGCGTTATTTGGCGGCGCGCCCTTAGGCGCACTGGCCTGTGGCTACGCAGTGGAGTTTAAAGGGGCTCTAACGTTGTTTCAGTGGGGTGGGGGAGTGACTCTCGCCTTATTTGCTGTCTATCTCTGCGTGCGTTCGCTATGGGTTATTGAGCCGACATCAGATTTTCAGTGACTGGATTACCAGGCATTCAGCTCAATTGATGGCGAAACGCCAACAAGCTCGCGGTCACTGCCACGTTGAGTGATTCGACACCGTTGTTCATGGGAATCGAAATCAGCTGTTTGCACTGAGCGGCCACCTCTTTGGACACGCCTTCGGTTTCGTTGCCCATCACAAATACCTTGCTGCCTTCTCGGGAGATATTACCCAGCGTGTTCTTCGCATGGGAAGACAAACCATAAATTTCACTGCCTTGGTCGCGAAACGCTTCGAGTGCCTTTGACAGATTCTTACAGCGCAAAATCGGCGCGCGAAACAAGGTGCCGGCGCTGGCTTTAATCACTAGAGCGTCGAGCTTCGCACAGCCTTTCTCGGGTAGCAGCAAGGCTGTTGCTCCACCGGCGCAGACCGAGCGAATAATCATGCCGAGGTTTTGCGGGTTGGTGATGCGATCGAGTGCGATGATCTCAGTATCTTGGTGTTGGTTTTGATCCAGAAAATCTTGAAAATCTTGATAGCCCGAGCACACCAGATCCACTGCCACGCCTTGATCTTGTTTGCTGTTGCGCGATATGCGTGAGAGAGATTGGCGGTCGTGGTAAATGACTTCGGCACCTTTCTTTTCGGCCAGTGCGATGATCTCGGAGACGATGCCGCCAGGTTTATTGGATTCGGCCAAATGCAGGCGGTGCACCTGCGTGCTCGGCTCTTGCAGGGCTTCCAATACTGGCTTGCGTCCATAGATGGTCAGCAGCTGATTGAAGAAACGTTTTTTCTTAAGGTACTCGTCGCTGTCTGTCACGATAGGATCCTGGTGCAATTAAGTTAAGCTGGGGCGATACAGAGCTTTTGTTCGGCTACGTTACAGTCGCCTTTTGGAAGAGGCGCGATTATACGGGATTGGTATTTTCTTGCAGTAGCTTCTCGAGTAATTCTAGATTGTTGGGTGAGTCTAGTCGTTTGGCGATGGCGACGGCTTGTACGCCTAGCGCTCGATAGATGTTGTCGAGTGATGGAAGATCTTTAAGTTGTTGCAGCTGAGCGGTGACTGTATCTATGTCACCTCGGGCGATGGGGCCCGTAAGGGCTTGTTCTGGCGTGCCTTGGAGCGTGTTGTCGAGTGTGGCGTGAGTAATCGGCAGTAGCAGCTGTTGGGCTTGTTGGCGATCGATGCCGGCTTGTTCAAAGCAGCTCAGGCTAGCGTCCATGAGTGCGACCAGGTAGTTGCACGCCATCACAGAGGCGGCGTGATAGATCGGTTTTTTCTCACCGTTTACTGCCAGTAGTTGTGCGCCTAGTTTTTCAAACGCTGGCAGCAATATGTCCAGAGCCGCCTTGTCACCTTCATAGGCGCAATAACTGCCGTGAAAGCTACGGACAGAATTCTCTGGTTTTGCGAAGCTGTGGATCGGATGAATACTAGCAATCGGCGGCGAGTGGGAAGCGCTGTGCAGGATATCACTGGCCAGAGAGCCGCTGCAGTGAAAAACGATTTCGTGGCCGTGAAATACCTCGCTGCTATAGAGCGCTTGGGCAACGCTATCGATGTCGCCATCGGCGGTTGCGATCAACCAAATGTCGGCGGTCTCGGCCTGTCTCAATTCCTCTGCGGCCTGGCCCGCTCCGATGAAATCGACCGCTTGTTGGGCGCTACTAAGGCTGCGATTGATAACACTTTCCACACGAAATAATTGCTGGCTATGGAATAGGTGGGCGAGGGTTTGTCCCAGTTTTCCAGCGCCAATAATGTTGAGGCGTTTCATAGGTAAGATGCTGTGTAGGCTAAGTGGGGCGAGTTAAGAAGGACAAGTATAACAGAGTGTTAGGCGCCTAGTGTTGTTGAACGAGCGCCGAGGATTGCAGTGGGGCAATGGCTGTGAGAGCTAAGGCTTTCATTAGTGCCTGAGGTAACAGTCTTGTTCGTTTTCCAGAAGCGCTTTGAGTATGTGGGAGCGACTAATCACGCCCACCAGTTTGCCATCACTGATCACGGGATAATTCTTAGGTCGTCTTTCCACCATGCTTTGAGCAATTTCGACAATAGACGTATCTGGTGCGACTGAGACGACTTCTTGTTTCATCACCGCGGTCACCTCAGCCGGCTCTTCACAAAAGAAGGCGTCGTTGAGCATTTCTTTGATGCAGTCCTGCTCGGACACGTAGCCAACTACGCGCTCGTCGTCATCAATGACCGGTAGGCCAATAACACCGTCCTTGAGCATATACTCCACCGCATCTTTAATATTGGTGGTGGAAAGTATCGCGTGGGCGTTGTGATCCATGTAGTCCTTGACCAGAATCGAGTGCATAGGGCGTGAGCCTCCTTTGAGGATGGGTCCACCCCTAAGTCTAGTTCAAGAAGGGCCTAGTTCAAGAAAAGCCTAGATCTAGAATTCCCTTTTTAGGTCAAATGCTTAGAAGTCATGCCTGACAGATCTGGTGATAGCGTCTGACCGCCTCACTCATGCCCATCGCAATAGAATCCACGGTTAGCGCGTGTCCGATAGAGACCTCCAGCAGCTGCGGGATACCGCGGAAGCGTGCCAAGTTATCCAAATCTAGGTCGTGACCGGCATTGAGCCCGAGCCCGAGTTCCGCCGCTGCTTCGGCGGCTTGATAATACTGCTGAAACAGAGTGTCGAGATCATCGCTCTGCTGACGGTAGGCGGCCGCGTAGGGGCCGGTATATAGCTCGATGCGATCAGTGCCTACTTGTTTGGCCAATTTGATTTGTTCGACATCGGGATCCATAAACAGACTGACTCGACATCCCCATTGGTGGAGTTGTTCGATGATGGGTCTGAGTGTGTCTGCGCTGGTGGTTAAATCAAAGCCGTGGTCTGAGGTCAGCTGATCGTCGCTATCGGGTACCAAGGTAACTTGGTCAGGACGGCTTTGTTCGACCAATGCCATGAAGCCGGGATAACCCTCTTGAGGGCCGGCAAACGGATTGCCTTCAACATTGAACTCTATACCGTCTAACGGTGCCACGAGTGCCGCCAGATCGAATACGTCTTGGGGGCGAATATGGCGTTGATCAGGGCGAGGGTGGACAGTGATGCCTTCTGCGCCTGCTTCCAGGCAGGTTTGTGCGTGTTTGACGACACAGGGGTAGCTGCCTTCGCGGGAGTTTCGAATGAGGGCGATTTTGTTGAGGTTGACGCTCAGTGCGGTGCTGCTCATGGCGGATCTCTTGTCTTTGCGTATCTAGTTGTTGTCGGCTGAGGCGTGGCGAGTATTACTTGCCCCAATTGGGGATGAATCTCGATGCCTTACTCGACATTAGGGCTTGTCATTGCTGTTCGGGTGAAATGGGGAGGGGAGTCGTACTCCGTAGATACCCCATTTCACATCAGTTACTCATCGATGGATGCATTGGTGGCGCGGCTATCATGAACCTCAACGGCTAGGATTCGAATGGGTAAATCGGGGGATTGTTCACGCCCTCGTATTTTTCCTCGAGGTTCTTTGGTCATCTTAATCACCACATCCATGCCATCAACGACCTGACCGAAGACAGCATAACCCGCTTCATCTTTTTTGGGGTCGAGGTGGCGGTTGCGATTTAGGTTGATAAAAAACTGCGAGGTGGCACTGTCTGGATCGGGTAGTCGGGCCATCGACAGGGTACCGCGGCGGTTTTTTAAGCCATTGTCGGATTCATTCTTAATGGGTTCACGGGTTTCCTTTTTGACATAGTCGAAGGTAAGTCCACCGCCTTGCACGACAAAGTTGGGAATTATCCGATGAAAAATAGTGCCGGTATAAAAGCCATCGTTGCAGTAGCGCAGAAAATTCTCAACGGTAATAGGGGCTTCTTTGGGGTAGAGCTCGATCACTAGCTTGCCCAAATCCGTCTCAAAGGTCACCCGAGGGTTTTCTAGGGCCTGAGAGGTGAGGCTTAGGCTCAAAAGTACACTCACAATCAGTGTTTTCATCATCAAATGCATACTGGACAATCTCTGTAGCTGGGCGTTACGCCCATTCTGAAAATCGTTTGCGACGTCTCAAGCTGGGCGCAATCCACGCTATGAAAGCTCCGAGGCCTACCGCGCAAGCTCCATAGAAGAAAAACGTATTGCGGCTGTCATTGGCTAAACGTTGGTTTTCGGCTTTCAGTACATCCAGCTCGGTTTGGATGATTTGGTGGTCGTGCATTAAGGTTTGATGGCGCTCGTGCAGCTGCACGGCATCGGCGGAAATACGCTTGATGTCGGTCAGTTCTTGTTGCAGTTGCTGATTTTCATTTTCTAGTTTGCTGAGCGTTGAGCTCAGGTTTTGTTTCTTGCTGGTAGTGGAGCTCAACTCACCTTTGAGTGCTTTAAATTGACTCTCTACCCGAGCCAGCTTCTGTCGAGTGCTGGCCAGTTGCAGCGCCGCAGTCGGAGTGTCGATCAGGTATTGGCTGCGAATGTAGCCGACTTCACCTTTTTCAGATTTCACTTCAGTCCAGCCACCTTCGTCATCTTGCGAGATAAACTCGAGACGGGTGCCGGTTTTCAAACCTCTATCCAAAATTCTAAATTTATTGCCTTTGCCGCTGCGCAGGGGCACATATAGCACATCTGAAACCCAGCGATATTCTTCCGCTGAGGCAGGTGCTGGGGCTAAGGATAAAAGGGGGAGGGCGACGCTGGCGAGCGCACCGGTAGTTATAAACCAGCTACTGAGAAACTTTTTCACGTAATTTTCCGAGAGATATTGTAAAACCAACAAGCTACTTTAAATGACTGTCATTGCCTGTCAACTTGCTCACAAATAATGAAATCTATAGCCGGTGTGGGGCTGCTGCTCTCCACACCAGAGCCTTATCACAAAGGGCTGGGCGCGCTAAGGGAGAACCTTTTTGTAAGGCTTGACCACAACCTTGGCGTAGACGCCGGCTTCAATGTAGGGGTCGGCATCGGCCCAGCTTTGAGCGTCTTCCAGTGAATCGAACTCTGCCACGACTAAGCTGCCAGTAAACCCAGCTTCTCCCGGGTCTTCATTGTCGATGGCCGGATGCGGCCCTGCGATAAGGAGTCTGCCCTGGGTTTTAAGTGTTTCTAAGCGAGCGAGATGGGCGCTGCGACCCTGTTTGCGCAGAGGGAGGCTGTTGGCGATATCTTCGCTGATAATAGCGTAAAACATTAGAGTTCCTTTTAAATAGAGGGGTGATTACGCCCCACTCTGTCGAGTGGAGCGATTCAGTTATTTGGGGCCTACTGCTGAATCAAAATGTCTTCTAGATCCAGCTCGGTGAGCTTTTTGATGCGGCTAAAGAGATAAAACAATGCGCCCATCATAATAAGGGTGGCAGGCACCGCGATTACGGGGAAGCTGAGGGCGGTCATTTTTCCGAGCTCCGCATTGAAAGCTTCAGTGCCGGGTGGGCTCACCAATAGATACTTGGCCAGTGCATAGTTCAGCACTGATGACAAAAAGAACGACAGGGTGATCAGATAAGAAGCATTGACCAGAGCGCCTTCGAACTCAGATTCGTGGTTGGTGCGCTTTAGCGCCGCAGCCACCTTGTCGACCTGTAGAATCTTGTCGTTGTAGAGAAATGTTTTGACCAGTGGGTAGCGGGTTTTCAGAGAAACCAACATCGCGATACCGAACAGTGCTGGGATGCCTGCTTCTTTGATGGCGATGTATTTCGGGTCTAACTCGAGCAGACTGATGCCGCCGGTGAGCATGATGCTAATGACGCCTAAGGCTGAGAAGAAATTAACTTTGCCCGTGCTGCGGAAGTCGTTGAGTCCATAAATAATGGGGAAGGCCAAGGCAACCACGATCGCCCATTGGGTGCCTAGGTGCTCTTCTCCGCTCAACTTGGTCAGAATGACGGTGGGAATAACGATGTTGAGAGCGAGGTTTAACAGTAAACTTTCGCGTTTCGGTTCATTTGCAGCTTGTGTCATTGCAGGACTCAGAGATAATAGCGGATAGTAAATAGTTACGGCGTGTTAGATTGCTTTATAACGTACTGTGCTCAGCGGTGAGCTCGATTTACGGCTTTGTTTCGGTAGCTGGCAGCACATTGGCGTTTTATACCACGTTTTTGATCCTATAGAGAGGTATTGGTTGCACGATTTACACACCCATAGTCGATGTTCTGATGGTATTTTACGTCCTCAGGCGTTGGTGTCGAGAGCTAAAGAGAAGGGCGTTTCAGTTTTGGCGCTAACGGATCACGATACCACTGTCGGATTGGCTGAGGCACGTCTAGCCGCCATCGAAGAAGGTATTGAGCTGATCAATGGTATCGAACTGTCGTGTCTGTGGAATGGCATTGGCATTCATATCGTCGGTTTGAATTTCGATCTCGAGCAGTCGTCGATACAGGACGCTCAGAGGCATCAGACTCGGAGTCGCGAAGAGCGAGCTGAAAAGATCGGTGAGCGGTTGGCCAAGCTCGGTATTGCGGGGGCCTTGGAGGGCGCGCGGGAGCTGAGTGATGGTGGCGTTATAGGACGGCCTCATTTTGCGCAATATCTCATCAATAAAGGCCATGTTAGCAGCATGAATGCCGCTTTTAAGCGCTATTTAGGCGCAGGAAAGCCCGGTGATGTAAAACAGTTGTGGCCCGATATCACTCAGGCCGTGGAGTGGATCGTTGGCTCTGGCGGTGTGGCAGTCGTGGCACACCCCGATAAGTACAAGATGACGAGGACCAAGCTGAAGCGGCTACTCGATGACTTCATCGAGGCTGGAGGTCAGGCGATGGAGGTGATCAGTGGCGGGCAAGCCCCCAATGTGACCCGCGATATGAGTTTGATCGCTCGCCAGAAGGAACTCTATGCCTCTTGCGGCAGTGATTTTCACGTGCCCGATCAGCCGTGGCAGGAACTTGGGTCTCATGCGCCGCTGCCAGAAGATTTGGAGCCGGTGTGGGAGCTGTGGTCTCAACCCTGAAATTCACCCTCTGTGACCTAGATTTTTCTTTTCCCATCAATGACTTGTGCCGACTGCAGGGCGAGAGTATGGTCGCTTTATGTCAGTCGGTTGTCATCGGCTAGGTTGAAAGTTGTCACATTTATGAGCCCTCAAGTAGGGTGTTTTGATCGGCAAGACAGGTGAAATCACTGTCATTCAGCCAACCACAGTGACCGAATTATAAGTAGAGCTAATAACAGAGCTAAGGGGAGTTTAGTGGCCCAGTTTTTCCAAATACATCCAGAAAACCCGCAGGGCCGCCTGATCAAGCAGGCGGTGGAAATCATTCGTGGCGGCGGTCTGGTGGTGTATCCAACCGACAGCGCTTACGCTTTAGGTTGCCATATTGGCGATAAAATGGCGTTGGATCGCATCAGAGCCATTCGACAATTGGATAAGCACCACAATTTCACCTTGTTATGTCGTGACTTATCAGAGTTGGCGACTTACGCCCGTGTTGATAACCAAACGTTTCGTGCCCTCAAGGGGCATACTCCCGGTCCATTTACCTTCATTCTTGAAGCTACTTCAGAGGTGCCCAAGCGGCTGATGCACCCGAAACGGAAAACCATTGGCATGCGCGTACCAGACAACGCCGTGGCCTTGGCGTTGATGGAAGAATTGGGGGAGCCCCTAATGAGCAGCAGTTTGCTGCTACCCGGAGAGGAGTATCCGCCCACCGATCCCTATGATATTCGGCAGACGTTAGAGCACGCGGTAGATCTCGTGATTGATGGCGGTTATTGCGGTATGGAAGCCACAACGGTCATCGATATGACAGGCGATGCTGCGGAGCTGATCCGTCAGGGCTGTGGTGATGCCAGCGATATGCTCGACTGAGACTCGGTGAGTGTCTAATTAGCGAATAATGGACGGTTGAACGGCTGTTTACCGACGACATTTAGCGCTATAATGGCCGGCTTGTTATCGACATTAGGATGGCAGGCAGAATACAGGCCAAGCGATAAGGGAATACAGCGCTGGCGGGGCTGTTGTGATAACAGGGTGCCAAGAGGGATTCCAATTCAAATGACGAAGGGTGATGCGTGAGCAGTGACATCGAAGCCGTAACCGTTGAAGACGAGGTCGATCTAGAACCCTCGACGGACGCTGTTGAAGGCTCTTCTACGGAAGGCTCTCTAGAAGAACCCACTCAAGGCACCTCAGAAGCCCCTGCTGAAGGCTCTTTAGAAACTCCCGCTGAAGGCTCTACCGCAAAAGCGGCGGATGAAAAGGCCGCGGCTGATGCGAAAGTCGGTCCAGAGCAAGCGGAAATGCCCTTTGCCATCGTGGACGGTGAGGCTTTCACCAAACTGCCCAAAGATTTGTACATTCCGCCGGACGCGCTGGAGGTCATCCTCGAAGCGTTTGAAGGTCCGCTGGATTTGTTGCTCTACCTCATTCGCAAACAAAACCTCGATATTCTGCAGATCAACGTGGCGGATATTACTCATCAGTACGTCAGCTATGTAGAGATGATGGAATCTCTCCAGTTTGAATTAGCAGCTGAATATCTGGTGATGGCGGCCATGTTGGCCGAGATCAAATCTCGCATGCTCTTACCTCGCTCTTCTGAAGAGGAAGAGGACGAAGAGGATCCAAGGGCGCAGCTTATTCGCCGATTGCAAGAGTATGAACGCTTCAAGCAGGCCGCTGAAGATATCGAAGAGATCCCGCGCATGGGTCGCGATATTCATCAGGCTCAAGCTCAAGCGCCAGATCGCAGTGTCACTCGCGCCGACCCCGATGTGGATATGCGTGATATTTTACTGGCGCTGTCCGAAGTCCTGCGTCGCGCTGATATGTTTGAGAGCCATCACGTAGAGAAAGAAAAGCTCTCTACCCGAGAGCGCATGACACAGGTGCTCGATAACCTCAGTGGCAATCACTTTGTACCTTTTGTGAGCCTTTTCAAAGTTGAAGAGGGCCGTTTGGGGGTGGTTGTAACTTTTCTCGCGGTGATGGAATTGATTAAAGAGCAGCTGGTTGAAATGATCCAAAACGAACATTTTGGTGCGATCCATGTGAAGGCACGCTCTGAATAACCGAGCCCGAATAACCCAATAAAAATAGAACAGATATCAGGTATTGAGTTTCATGAGTTTCGATAAACAATTGCTGACGCAAATTATTGAAGGTGCTCTTTTAGCCGCCGGTCATCCGCTGACGATAGAGAAAATACTGTCGCTGTTCGAAGATGACGAGGCTAATCCCAAGCCTGCAAAAGATGAAATGCTGGCGATATTGCAAGATATTCAAGCCCAATGTGAAGGGCGCGGCTTTGAGTTGGTCGAAGTTGGCAGCGGTTGGCGCTTTCAGGTGCGCAAAGAAACCGCGCCTTGGGTCAATCGCATGTGGGATGAAAAACCGCAGAAGTATTCCCGTGCGCTATTGGAAACGCTGGCGCTGATCGCTTACCGCCAGCCTATTACTCGTGGTGATATCGAAGAAATTCGTGGTGTGGCGGTGAGTTCCCACATCATAAAAACGCTCTCCGAGCGAGAGTGGATTAAGGTCGTTGGTCATCGTGATGTGCCCGGGCGTCCATCGCTTTACGCCACTACGCGCCAGTTTTTGGACTACTTTAATTTAAAGAGTCTGGAGGAATTGCCTTCCTTGGGTGAGATTAAAGATCTCGAGGAACTCAATAAAGAGTTAGATTTGGGCGGCGATATTCCCGATAGCGTCAAGCAGACGCTAGAATTGCCCGACGAAGAGTCTGAAAGCCATAACTCGGATGATGCAACCGACGGGGTTGAGTCTGGCGAAGAGGAAGTAATGGACGCTCCCGCAGATGTTGCTGGCGAGACTTCTACCGAGGATGAAACCGCAGGGGCTGAGACTGAAGCCGAGGAAAACGTAGAGCCATTGGAATTGTCCGATGTGTCTATGCAAGAGCCAGAGAGCGATACTTCTGATAACTCTGTGGAAGACGACGAGCAGCCACCGATTGGCGAATCGGCGTTTGAAGAAGATGGTTTGGATGAACATGCGCTGGCCGAAGCCGCCGTCGCCATTGCGGTGGAAGAAGAGCAGGACGAAGAACCAGGTCCCTTGGATCGTTTGTTATCCGGTGAAGCCCCCGAGGCTTATGGCAAACAAAATAATGAAGAACACAATGAAGAACACGAACAAGACACAGACGCGCTAGACACGGAAGACGAGGCGGAACATTCAAGTGAAGACGATGGGGAAGACACCTCATCGAAATCGGAGAGCAACAGTTTGTTTGCTCCCAGTGATGCGCCCTCGGTGTTCGATTAGACAACGAGTGGTGACTTAAGAGAGTTATGCGTAAAGACGAAAATATACCAACTGACGAAAAGCTGCAAAAAGTACTGGCCCGTGAAGGTGTGGGTTCACGCCGGGAAATGGAGCGAGTTATTGCTGCCGGTCGAGTCAGCGTCAACGGTCAACAGGCGAAGCTGGGTGACCGTGTTAAACATACCGATACCGTAACGGTTGATGGTCGCCGTATTAAGTTGCAGGCGCCTCAGAGTAACCCGATCCGCGTTATTCTGTACAACAAGCCGGAAGGGGAAATTTGCTCTCGATCCGACCCGGAAGGCCGGCCAACAGTTTATGAAAAGCTGCCAGAGCTTAAAGGCGAGCGCTGGATTTCGGTCGGTCGTCTCGACTTTAATACCAGTGGCCTGTTGTTGTTCACCAACAACGGCGATCTTGCCAACAAGTTAATGCATCCCTCCTCGATGATTGATCGTGAATACTTGGTGCGAATTCAAGGGCAGGTCGATGACGACATGAAGCAGCGTCTTCGCGATGGTGTAATGTTGGAGGATGGTACGGCTAAATTTTCCGACATTCAGGACGGGTCTGGAGAGGGCAGCAATCGCTGGTTCTACTGTGTAGTGATGGAGGGACGCAACCGCGAAGTCCGTCGTTTGTGGGAGTCTCAAGGGGTCAAGGT
>CERE01000281.1_pt1 | contig 14091 bp, 10 predicted proteins | sample 530911 | NCBI WGS metagenome assembly CERE01 (sample SAMEA2621092, study PRJEB7988) | marine metagenome | biome: marine biome (ENVO:00000447); feature: mesopelagic zone (ENVO:00000213); material: "saline water (ENVO:00002010), including plankton (ENVO:xxxxxxxx)" | depth 800 m
ACCCAGGTTTGTCTCTGGGGTAAAACTCAATCCTCTGGCCATTGGAAAAATGGGATCTAGAACGGACGCGATCACAATTGTCCAAGCAACGATCACCATAGCGACAGCGACTCGATAGATCTTTTGAAATACGGTATTCAACGTGGGCAAGACTGCGGCCAATATCCACAACATCAAACCGTTGGTAATACCTTCCATATGGGCCATGCGCCAAGCATCATAAGTTCCCGGTAACTGATAATGGATGACGCCAGGAATAGGCCACAAGCTGATTTCACCAATCAGAAAAAATAGAAAACCAAAACCCATCACGAAGCCGACCAACAACACCAAGGCACCGTGACCTAGCAACAATTTCTGAGATCGAGTCAATTCGTTTTTCATACTTAATTGTTCCTGTTAGTTGATGTGATTTACAAACAAGTGGTGTCAACCATTACTGAGCTTGGATCCTTTCGGTATTTTTCTACCCAAGATTGATACCACTGTGGATCCTGCACTTTCGATGGGTGATGCCAAGGCATACAGGCCGACAACATCGGCGGCAGCATATTGCCAAAGAATCGAGAGATCATTTTCAATAGTCTCCAGCGAGAACTCAGATTGCCCCAGAGCCCATCCTTTTTCAGCATCGCTTGATAGGCGTGACGACTGAATTTCATCACGTGAAGAGTGGCGAAAACCGTGGCATAGACACGATAAAAATAGTCACCATAGACGGATTGATAGGCATCAAAAGCAACATTCTTGTGTTCAATTTCTTCTATAAAATGCCAGAGAATTAGAGAGGCGACTCGAGTATCGGCACCCGCAAACAGCGTCTCCCGATCTTCCACCAGCCAATGTCCAATGCCCAGCGCCATGGATTCGAACCCGCAGGCATACGCAAGATTGAATTTCAGACTCCGAGTTTTTTCGAAGGCTCTGTACTCTTCAGCCATGGCCTGCTCAACGGCTTTCAATTCACTGTAGCCTTTGGCAATGAGTAGATCATTGAACTTCCGATGCTGCTGGTAGTGCTGTCCCTCTTGCGAAATATACAGCTTCACTTCATCGCGCAAGACCTCAGAGTCGATAGCAGGCAGCGCTTTGCGCATGGTACGAATTAAATAGGGTTCCAGAAATGGCATCGCCAGAGACGTGCCATTGACCATATGGCTCCACTCTACTTGTTCAGAATTCCAGTGAGGCTGTAAATCCTCAGGAAATTCAAACGGAATCTTACGCACAAAAATTGTATCCAGGTCGCGGGCTTCTGCCATGATCACTCTCCCAAGCCGATTAATAATAGATTTATAAGCACTTGAAAATGAATGGTAGAGATTGCCATCCTTAGCCATAAGGTTATAAAGTGACACCCATAGGTTAATTAGTGACAGCCTAATACACTCTTATTCTTTGAGCTAAAGCCTCATGCTAGCGAACAACACCTCAACACAAGCCATTCAGCCAATGCCGGTGCCAACCAGCTATTCTCGGGTATTGGCCCGCGAACTCGACTTGCAGGAAAAGGATCTGCACACACTATTGAAAGGCACGGGATTGCAATCAGACGTTTTAACAGAGTGTAGTGAGGTGAGTGCGACCACCGAGCAACAAATGCGCATCCTTGAAAATGCACTGCTACTGACACAGGCACCAGAATTAGGGCTACGTTTAGGACGACGCCTGCTGCCGGCAACTCACGGCCCTCTCGGCTACCTTATACTGAGCTGTCCGGATGTTTTAACCTCACTGCAAGCGTTTGCTCAATATCTTCCCACGCGCCTGCCTTTCTCCACGGTGACCATCACTCAAAACGACACACAGGTGGAGTGCCGGCTAACACTCAACATTCAGGCGTCGAATAGCATTCAGCGCTTGCTGCAAGAATGCTTCGCGCTGATGATTCAATCGATTGGTGAGGCCAGCCTGGCTCAGGAGTTGGTCGATGCACGTATTGAGCTGCAACATGCCAAACCCGATTATCATCATCTCTACCACGATTATTTCCACTCGCCGGTAGAGTTTTCACAAACTCACAACCGAGTCATCATTCCACTCACAACCACACAGATCGCCAACACCTCGGGAAACACAGACTCTTATCGCGTGGCGCTAGAGCTCTGCCAGCAACTGATTGATCGCCTGCCCTCACGTGACATTCTAACGAGTCATCAAGTCAAACGTTTGCTGTTGTCACACCCCATTGGCTCCGTGGGTGCAGAACAGATCGCCCAGGAATTATTCATTACCAAACGCACCTTACAGCGACGTTTGAATCGGGAGGGAACCAGCTATCGTGAGATTGTAGAGACCATTCTTGCCGATCTTGCCTCGAATTATTTAGGCAACCCACGATTGTCCATCGAGAGCATTGCGTTTCTGTTGGGCTACAACGACAGTGCCGCGTTTAGAAAAGCGTTTCGGCGCTGGTATGGAATCAGCGCCAACGAATATCGCAGCACCCTCTAACCAAAGACTGATCAAAGACGTACAGACCAGCCAAAACAAGCGCCGGCTCCCCTGCGACTAAACTGAAGAGCGGGAAGGAAATTAGGCACTAAGCCAGCAACTCAAAACACTCGGCAATTACTTGGAAACAGTCAGCGACTCTGTCTGCGAGACAAACTCAAAACTCTTTTCGGCATGACTCGTCACAAGAAAGTGACTGGCGCCAAATAAAATGTCCATACGGGCATTGCCCAAATGCTTCAAGAGACATTCGGAGATGGAACGAACAATTGGACTGGACTTGTCACCGCACACCAACTGAGTGGGAACATCGAAGCTCTCATAGTCTTCCAATGCATAGACCGTATTTTGACACAAATCCCAATGGCGAGCGTTATAGTCAGTCAGCGGATCCATTGCTTCTTTAATAAACTCAGGCATTTGATCAAACTGACCTTCGCCCCCCCAAAAATCGATGACGCGCCGACAGGCATAGGTTTCTTGACTGGCAATGGCCGTGCGATAGTCGTCACAGAAACGATCAACCGCCGCTGCATCTTCATCGCGCCCAGACATTTCTAAAATACCGGTCAGCACGGGTTCAAACAGCGTCATGGCTCGCACGGCTACTCGCCCACTTAACGCCACCGCCACCGCAACAACGCCGCCAAAAGAGTGCGCGACTAGATGAATAGGCCCCAAACCCAAATGGTCGATGACTTGCACCACAATATCGACTTCGGTATCGACGCTGGGATCGTCAAAATCGGCTGGAGCCGGAGCACCACCATGACCCGGTTGCTTGATACAGATACAGCGGTAACGGTCTGACAACTGATTGACCATATACTTCCAAGTGGATGTATTGGCAAATGAACCGTGAATAAACACGATCGGCTCGCCGCTGCCTTGCTCTACAAAATAGTCGGTAATGGCCATAGGAAAACATCATTCAATTGAAAACGCGGGCATTGTAGGGGAAACGGAGTTGAGGTGCGAGAGATGGATAAAACGTGGAGCAGTCGACATCTAGCAATGTTAGGCGCAATTGGATATGGATAGAGTGCTGCCTGCTGCCTCTGCAAAGTGCCCCTATCAACTGGCCCCATAATGTGACTCTATAAAGTAAATCCGCAAGGTCTCTGTCGAGAGCTTCTCCAATCCTATAACTAGCCGGCAGTATAAAAGGAGAGTTGGGAACTCAGTGAGGGGCAGATCCCGGGGTTTGCATCGCTGACGACTGATCCGAAAAACAGCGATCCTCGCCAGAGCGTTTAGCTTCATACATAAGCTTGTCGGCGGCATCCAACAACTCCGTCACCGAGTGAGAAGTGACCGGAGAAAAACCCATACTCACGGTCGCAGCCGGCAGCTTAGCCGCCTCCAAGCTCTCTGAAAAACAATTGTCGATTCTATGGCGGAGATTGGAAAAATCGCTGGTTTGATCGTTCACAGCGATGAGAGCCACAAATTCATCCCCACCAATACGGCAGAGCACATCACTTTCTCTAACACAATTGCGCAAACTAGAGGCCAGCACCACCAGCACACCATCGCCCACGCTGTGTCCAAATTGATCATTGATCGATTTAAAATCATCGACATCAATGTAGATCATCCCCAGCTTTATCGACATCCGTTTTGCCAGCAGCATTCGCTGACTGCAAACGACATTACAACCTCGGCGATTGTAGAGCTGAGTCAACTCATCGGTGATCGCCAGTTCTTTCATATTGCTATAGGCTTCAACCAATTCGAGGTCGGCCTCGATAATGTCTTTAAGTTGATGAATGAGTTTGAGATAAATATCTTGATAATCAGTTTGTCGATAGTCCATCACGCAGAAAGTTCCAAAGGTTGTTCCGTTTGGCCATCGCACAGGAACCCCTAAATAGGACGTAAATCCATCGTCGTGCACTTCAGGATTGGTGTCCCATAAAGGATCTGCTTGGGCGTGTCTGACATAAAGCGGGCTGCCGGTCTCAACAATTTTTCGGCAAAAAATATTGGCTTCGGGAACGATGATCGATCCGGCCTCATAGGGATTGGATGATTGCTCGCTGGCAATGGTGACTTGATAACCCTTTCCTGTGTGTTGTACCAAAAAAGCGGCCGGTGCAGCGAAGAATTCAGCAAGTAGATTAACGGTTTGTTGCCATTTCTCTATCGATACTAACGCGTCTCGATTGTCTAACAACCACTTATCAGGATCGAGCATTTACGCCTCCACCTTCAACATTCAATTTAAGACCACTACATGATATTGAGTATGGTTACTGCTCTACAAAAAGTCACCACGAGATTCGGCATAAAAAAACTGGAATAGAACACTTTCGCCGAATCCAACCAAAAGATGATATCGAATACGGTTTTTTAGAAAGTTATTGAATAAACGTTAAGAATATAAGTGACAATTATTCTAGCCCAACACAGACAAGTCCAGTCATCGAACAGTAGCAAAACCCAAATAATCAAGAGAGCTTAACTAACAAAAAAAAGCAGCAGACATTATCTTCACTCAAAAAAGAACATTTCCAAAATCATTCAAACGGCACACAGGGACAAGCTTTATGTGCTCATTTAACGGCCTACAAAGGCAAGAAACGTTACTTTAGTTTGAAATCACATCACCGAACAAACCGTCACCACGCTGGGGTTTCTAGCGGCTTAGAGATCCAACTCATCTGACAATCAAGATGGTATGGCGAACCCAAAACGCCGCTAGAGCGGCAAGAAAGTCGACGACCAAGTTGGTCACTTTAGCATCTTCCTACGACCACTATTCTTGATTCAGTAGTAATACTAGATAGATAGAATTAGGATTTTTTTGCCGTCCACTTCGCCGTGATCAGCCTAACTCCGCCTGTGTCTCTTGAACCCATCGAGTAAGTGACAGCGAATCGCTGAGCTCAACATTGCCATAATTCAGGTTCACCCAACCTCTTGCCTTCCAATCTTTAAGCACTCGATAAATACTCTGCCGAGTGACGCCTAGGCTTGCGGCGATTTCATCTTGAGAAAGCTTGATTTGATACTTCTCTCTAACTCGATGCATTCTCAATAGAGTCCTGCCCATGCGCACAGAAACCGGTAGAAAGGCGGTCTCTTCAATCGCTTTTCCCGCCCGACGCAAACGAAGACACAAAACCCTGACAAAATATTGATACAAATCTGGTTGAGAGTGGAGTAAGTCCAACAAATCCTTTCTCAGCAAACTGACGATTTGAGTGTCTCCAATCACCATTGCAGTCTGCCCTCTCGGCGCACCGACAAGCGCCGAATTTTCTCCAAACCACTGCCCTGGACTAACCAATTCGTATAAAAAGAGTTTCCCCGTCGGGGCCTCTCCGATGAGTTTTACCGCACCATCAACCACCCCATAGAGTGCTTTAGGTTCATCGCCAATTTTGTAAATAGCGGTTTCACTTTTAACCGATTGAAGTCGACACAATTTCTCTAACTCTCTCTTTGCCATCTCGGGAAAGTCTTGAAACAACCCGCTACTGGAGAGCTGATCTCGAATAGATGTCATAGATAGCACCTCCCTTTTCTGATTAGCAATCAAATGCAACATTTTTAACATTCATTCTCGGGAAGCACTTTACTATGAACATCACCCAATTAAAAACACGACTGAGAATAACGATGACTCCAAGAATCCCAAGAGACAAAAATAATGACTATAGTGTCGAGATGGCAAAATCTCGAAGAGACTTTGTTTCCGAGAGAACCAATACTAGCTTCGAACACCTTAGCCACTTTCATTTTGATCCCTCAGTAACCGCTGGAAATATCGAGAACTTTATCGGAGTTGCTCAGGTACCCTTAGGTCTCGCTGGCCCACTATTGATCGATGGTGAACACGCTCAAGGCGAATTTTATATTCCTATGGCCACCGCAGAAGGTACTCTGGTTGCGAGTTATAATCGAGGTATGCGGCTACTCAGAGAAGCCGGCGGCGTTAAGGTTTCAGTGGTAGACGACGCCATGCAACGCGCTCCGGTATTTTCTTTCCAAGATGCTCGTCAAGCGCGAGAATTTGGAAAATGGGTCGAACAAAATTTCGATGCTATCAAAGACTGCGCAGAGTCGACAACACGCTCAGGAAAACTTCGAAACATCGAACAATACTCGGCCGCTAGAATGCGTTATCTGCGTTTTAATTTCACTACCGGAGATGCTGCAGGACAAAATATGGTGGGTAAAGCCACCTACGTTGCTTGTGAGTGGATAAAAGCAAACTATCCTGCCGGCATTCAAAAATACATGCTCTCCGGCGCGATGGATACTGACAAAAAACACTCTCAACTGAACACTCTTCACAGCAGAGGAAAGCGGGTCATCGCCGAGGCCACTATTCCTGCGAAACTTCTGGAATCGATAATGGGCGTTTCTCCAGAAGCACTTTACAAAGCCAGAGCGGTCACACAAGTGGGGAATTTCCTTGCAGGATCGGTCAATACCGGCGCTCACTCTGCTAATGGCATTACCGCGTTGTTTATCGCCACGGGCCAAGATGTTGCCAATGTCGCGGAGTCTTCGGCGGCGATTACTTTTGCAGACATTGATGACAATGGTGACTATTACATTGCCGTTACGATACCGTCGCTCATTGTTGCCAGCTACGGCGGCGGAACCGGCCTACCCACCCAGAGTGAATGTTTGAAAATGCTAGGCTGTGAGGGTAGCGGCAAAGTCCGTAAGTTGGCGGAAATCATTGGCGGGGTTGTACTCGCTGGAGAACTATCTCTGAGTAGCGCGGTATTGGCGGGAGACTGGGTCACTAGTCATGATGCCCTAGGACGAAATCGATAGTTTCTACCAATACTATTTAACATAGTAGCGATGTGATAATAATTTGCCACTATAAAAAAAGGCCCACTCCCAAACTCTTTCGAGTAGCGCACGGGAATGGGCTATAGCTAACTGCTTAACAGTTGATTAAAACAAGGAAAATTACTTCAATTTTGCGATCACGTCACCGAACAACTCTTCATCCGCCGGCAGTACTTTAGGGGTCGCCAGTGGCTTTGAAATCCAAGTCACGTTGATCAAATGTTTCCAATTGATGTTCTCATTGGTGGAGTTACCACCCCATGTACCACACCCCAATGAAAACGTCTGACGCATACCGTTCCATAAGTTACCGGAATTCGACGGCGCCTGAGGCTGATTAACCATCACACGAGAGGTTTTGGTTGCTTCAGCTAACTTCAGGATATTCTCGTCACTGTTGGAATAGATACCGCAAGAATGCCCCATGCCTTGGTATGCCTGGATTTCATTGGTCAGAGCAATGGCGTCATCAATATCTTTAACTTTGTAGAATGCCATGATGACCGATAGCTTCTCACCGGAGTAGGGATGCTCTGGGCCAGTTCCAGTTTCTGGCATGATGATAAACAAACGATCGTCGGGAATCTCAACACCGGCCATTTCACACAACACTTGAGGCTTCAACACAACCGCTTTGGTGTTGAGACTGCCGTTTTCCCAAAGTACGTCAGCAATTTTTTTGTAGTCATCGTCATTGGCGAGATAACCGCCTTGAGCAATGAGTTTTTCAAGCAATTGGTCGTAGATGGCTTCAACCGCAATCACCGAGTTATCAGACGAACAAGAAGCGGCTAGGTCGAGCGTTTTCGAAATACGGATTTTTTCAGCAGCGTCATCAAGATCCGCGGTTTCGTCAACCGTGATCACAGCGTTACCCGCGCCCACACCCAGTGCAGGAGTACCAGAAGAGTAGGCCGAGGTCACCATGGCAGGTCCGCCAGTGGCGAGAATCAGATCACACTGTTTCATCAGCTCATTGGTAGATTCTAAGGATGGAATATCGATACCCTGTACCAAATCGGCCGGCGCCCCGACTTTTTCTAAGGCGGCACGCATGTTGTCGATGATCAGTTTATTGGTCAACTTGGCTCGTGGGTGCGGCGCAACGATAATGGCATTGCGTCCTTTCACCGCGTTGATACCCTTGATCACCGGCGTTGCCTCTGGGTTGGTAGAAGGCGACAAAGCGCCAATCACACCCACAGGTTTGGCGATCTTGATAATATTGCGCTCTGTGTCTTCTTCGATAACACCGACAGATTTATCATCAATAATATCCATCAAGGCCGCACGTGTTTTGGTGAAAATCTTAGCGAACTTACCGTTGTAGTCACCTAACTGAGTTTCATCCAAGGTGTGTTGAGCAATCGCTTCTGCCACACCCGGCTGACAACAGGACCATACCATCGCCTTGATGAGCTCATCGACTTGCTCTTGTGAATAATGTTCGATCTTCGCTTGCGCCACTCGTGCGCGCTCAATCATCATTGCGATGTTACGAGCATCTTCAGTATCGGCAATCTGCTTATCTAGAGCCATGGTTAACCTCTGTCTATGTCAGTAGTAGTTTATTGTGAGCGATCCGCAGATCACAATCCAAAGGAGTCAATGGCTCTACCGCCATTGCCGTTCGATGGGATATTCCAAGTTCCGAAGGGCGGCCAGTCTTACCACATGCACACTCAGAACAAGATAGCCGCTTATCATAGCAGCTGCTAACGCCTGTCCAATTCACTATATTGCGTAGCAGATGGACTATATTGCGCATTTATTTTGTGATCTGCCCCTAAAGATTGTAGCTTGCCCGCCTACAAACTGGATATTGTCGCTTTTCCACTCTCAGTAATTGCGACCCTGTAGTAACCTAAGCATCCAGCCACAGAGGTACAGGCCCCACTATCCATCCACCGCAGCGGTCAGCCCCCTATTGAGCCCCTGCAACACTGACCACAAGGAACGTTTTATGCGCCTCACACAAGGACTTTATGCATTTTCTCAGCAACTGATTAGGCCGCTTGGCACGCGACCAATCCTCGCCAATGGCCTAATAATGGCAACACAGCTCGCTTTCCCGACACTGAGTTACAGTGACGACGACGTAACAGCCGCCACTCAGGGAATGGAGCAAACACCGCCTCCTAGAGAAACTCAGGTAACGTTTAAGAACTACCGAGAGCCGGGTTACAACCAATGGGCGTTTCGTAACGTCAATGCACCTTTTGCCACCCTTAGCATTCCGCGAGAAGGTAAGATTACCCGCTTAAAATATAAGCCCAACCCCAAACTGGGAGAACTGCAGTTTAGCGATGGCTTTGGTAATCAAGTCAGTGTTAATCAAGCGCTGGAGAATTCCTACACCGATGGCATCGTGGTTTTGCGCAACAACACCATCGTTTTTGAACGCTACTTTGGCGGTATGAATCAACACGACCAACACATTTGGTTTTCTGCGACTAAGTCACTGGTGAGTACCGCCTTCGGAATTTTGGTCGCCGAGGGTAAGATTGATTTGAACGCATCGCCGGCTGACTACATCGACGAGCTCAAAGGCAGCGGTTTTGAGAGGACGACTATTCAAAATGTTCTCAATCATTCCAGCGCACTGACCTTTAAAGAAAACTACACTGACATCAATGCGGATTTTCTCAAGTACTACGCGCCGGCGTTAAACATGGGCTACATTCCCGGCGGGCGTGAAGCACAGCCAGAAACCTCAGAAATTTACGGTGTACACGACTTCCTCGGGCGCTTTATTAAGGCCGACAATTCACTGCAACCGCGCGATGTATTCGACTACAATTCCAGCAACGCCGACGTTGCCGGCTGGTTGATTTCTCGCATCTCTGGCATGCCGCTACACGATTTCATTCAACAGAAAATATGGAGCCAACTCGGCACCGAACACGATGCCTTGATAGCCGCAGATCGCGCCTTTCGAGCGGTAGCAACCGGCGGCATGAGCACAACAACCCGCGATGCGGCGCGGTTTGGTCAAATGATATTAAAGCGCGGGAAAGTCGGGAAAAAACAGGTCATTCCTAAGTCTTGGATCGACGCCACCCTGTCCATCAGTGACATCGATCGCAACAAAATGAACGCCAATCCCAACTACCAAGACAACAGCTGGATCGCTTACAAGAATATGTGGTGGCTACTCGATGCAGAGAAAGGCGAGTACGCGGCCGTGGGAGTGCACGGGCAGGTGATATACATCAACCGCGCGGCCAATGTGGTGATTGCTTATTTCTCCAGCCAACCTACGGCATCAGCATCTCGCAATCCTTATTTCCAATCCAAGTTATTTGCCGCCCAAGCGATTGCTAAAAAGATGAGCCGATAAGCGACCTCGAAAACAGAATTTGCGTTCGACATTGGATGAGCACTAGAGCATCAACCAAAACTAACGTGCTGAGCCTGCATTGGCTGGCTCAGCAAAAAACCCTGCACTTCATCGCATCCAATGCTCTGAATAAACTCAAGCTGTAGAGGCGTTTCAACCCCTTCGGCGATCACTTTTAGATTGAGGCTTTTAGCGAGCGCGACAATAGCCTGTACAATACGCTGATCCTCATGTGCGGGTAACCCTTCGATAAAACTGCGATCAACTTTTAAGTTATCCACAGGAAAGCGCTTTAGATGATTCAGCGAAGAGTAACCCGTGCCAAAATCATCAATAGAAATACTCACCCCCATACGCTTCATCTCTTCTAACACTTCGATGGTGAATTGATAATCCTGCATCAAGGCACTCTCTGTTAACTCAATTTCAATCGCACCAGGAGGGATGGCAGAGTGGGAGAAGATGTCCCGAAGAGTTTGCACGATAAACCCATCGGTAAACTGTTTGGCCGACACGTTGACCGCGATTCTAGGAACTGCCTCACCGGATTCACTCCATTTAATCCACTGCTGACAAGCTTGACGCAGCACCCAGTTGCCCAAAGGTTTTATCAGACCAGACTCTTCAGCAATGGCGATAAACTCTCCTGGTAGTATCACCCCTTTTTCCGGGTGCACCCAACGCACCAGCGCCTCCACTGCGGTGGGCTGGCCATCTTCGGCGGATAAAATTGGCTGATAATAAAGCTCAAACTCCATGTTACTCACCGCCAAATGCAATGCGTTTTCCATATCTAAACGCTCTTTGGCTTTGGCGTTCATGGCCGAGGTATAAAACTGATAATTGTTCTTCCCCGCCGACTTAGCGTGATACATCGCGGTATCAGCATTCTGCAGTAACGTCTTGGGCTCTGAGCCATCGGCGGGATAGAACGCCAAACCGATACTGGCGCCGGTGAATATTTCACGGTTTCTAATCATGAATGGTTGCGACAAGGTGTGACGGATTTTCTCGGCCACGTGCGCCGCCGTGGTGACCGCTTGAGTTCGATCTTTGAGATCACCGAGAATCACGGTGAACTCATCGCCGCCCATTCGCGCCACGGTATCTTCATTGCGCACGCAATCGCGCAACCGCTGTCCCACTTGATGCAACAACGCGTCGCCCAAGGCATGCCCTAGAGAGTCATTGATCGCTTTGAAGCGATCGAGATCCAAAAACAACAGTGCCACCTGCCCTTCACTGCGCTTCGCGCGATTGATGGACTGCATCAATCGGTCAGTAAATAAACTCCTATTGGGCAATCCGGTAAGAGGGTCAAAGTAGGCAAGTCGATGAATTTTGCTTTCACTGTTTTTCTTTTCGGTGATGTCAGAAAAATAGCTGATGGTATTGATGATGCGTCGATTGTTATCACGCAATACGGTAATCGCCACCCAGGCGGGAAACACCTGTCCGTCTTTGCGCCGATGCTGTATCTCCCCTTCCCACAGATCCTTGCGCTCCAAGCTATCACTGATGGATTGAAAGTAAGATTCAGAATAGCGCTCGACATCCATCAACTCTGGTGACTCTCCCACGGTCTCTTCCAGGGAGTATCCGGTCAAGCGTGAGAAAGCCTGATTGGCCTGAACAATTTTTCCATGAGCATTGGTGATGTAAATCGCGGTTAAACTGTTTTCAAAAACCTTGGCCGCAAGCGCCATGGCTTCGAGATTTTGCTTGCGTGTGCTGACATCGCGACAAATACAAATTGCGCCTTCCAGCTTGCCTTCACCATCCAGCGAAGGCATCGATTGCACACTCAAGGAAACCCGAAAGCCGTCACGATGATTGACCACCAAGACTTCTGGCTCGCACTCGTAACCCTCGGCAAAATCTTGCCGCAGCTGTTGCAACTGACGGGTCACAAATTCCTGCACCACCACAAAACGCTGATCATCAGAATAGACCATGGCGTGGTTATAAAGACGCATGAAAACTTGATCGCTGTAGCCGATCACATTTTCAACAGAGGGACTGACGTAGTAAAGACTCCCATCAAGACCAACGGCCAACACCATATCACTGAGGCGATCGGCTATTTGCTCCAATAGATGACCGGGATCGGAAGATTCTAGGGTCGCCATAGTTGCGCCATTTGTAGTTGCGCCATTAATAGCTTGGCTAGCGGCCGAAGTATTCACACTGTCAGCATCTGCGGCGACATCAACAGCATCAATAGATGACGAACCTGTCTTTGATGTAGGACCAGACACTCGCATTCCCCTGCCGTATTGCGCCCCAAAACAGAGAGGCTAGAATTATTGACACAACTTGGCGAACAACACCGCTATACCGCCAAGCCGAACCCTGTAATCATTATTGTTTAGTGGTCGCGCCCTCCCAGACCTCTTGCACGGTTTTCTGTGAAACCACGGTAGCGGCAGAGTCGGCAAGGACGCGTTTCTACGTATCGGTATCAACACCTCGGTTAGACCAAGCGATGGCCCGCGTTGACTCTACTTTCGCTGAACTCCTTTAAAGCCATTAGACATAAACACAGTATAGGAAGAGATCTACCTTAAGGTGGCGCATGTTTCTTCTTTATAGGAAACTTTTCTATCAACAGTTTTTCTTGTCAACGAAAAGCTCTAAGAGATTGGTCCCACAGCGCTGTTAGCGAGACTATTCATTAATATTGCCAGCCTGTGGATAAATCAGTCTAAGCGATTGACTCCCAGAGCGCTTTTACCGACACTTGCGCCACAAATACCTACTCTCGATTGACTCCCACTGAGGTTTCCGCCCCTATGGCACAGTGTGGGTAAAATCCGGTTTGGTTTTTTGTAAAGTTTGGAAGACTTGAATAAAAGCCTCTATCTACCAGACATCGAAGCCATAAAAACTATTCAAACCAACCAAAACCAAGCTTATCCAGAATTTTTTGTAACGAAACGAGCGATATCTGCTTAGTTGGATAGGCCAAACTTTACAAAACCTCCTGGTAGACGCAGGCTACCAACTGCACTCCCCCCTATAGTTAAAGATACAAGATACTAGTTAAAAATCCCTTTCCACTTCACTTGTGCAGGTGTCTGCGTACTGTAGTGGCACACTAAATTTGGCCATCTAATTAGAGGTGATAGAATCACCACCAAATAACTAGGTGCCAATGATGTCAAAAAGAACCAGACCAACATATTCTCCAGAATTTCGCCTCGAAGTCGCCCAAGAGGTTGTCGACAGAGGGCGCAGTATTCGTGATGTCTCGGAGAGCTTAGGGTTGGGTAAATCCACTGTCGATAAATGGGCTCGGCAGCTGAAGCAAGAACGTGGTGGGGTGCTATCCAGCGTCACGCCACTCACACCGGATCAACTTAAAATCCGCGAGCTAGAACGTAAGATTAAGCTGCTTGAGGGAGATAATGAAATCCTAAAAAAGGCCTCAGCTCTCTTGATGCAGGACTCAATCAAAGGTTTTCGCTAATACGCGAGCAACA
>CERE01048636.1_pt1 | contig 13798 bp, 13 predicted proteins | sample 530911 | NCBI WGS metagenome assembly CERE01 (sample SAMEA2621092, study PRJEB7988) | marine metagenome | biome: marine biome (ENVO:00000447); feature: mesopelagic zone (ENVO:00000213); material: "saline water (ENVO:00002010), including plankton (ENVO:xxxxxxxx)" | depth 800 m
GGCTCAGGCTCTCAAAGTGTAGGGGCATCCTTCGGCGGAAGGACCGTGCCCCTACACTTTTGCCCTTGCGATCGTGGTGTGGTTCTAGGCGGGTTTCCTGGCCACAACCTTGACGCTGGCCACGTTCATGGGGACGCCTTCGTCGTCGAACCGGATGTTCTCTTCGGAGATGTCGATGTCCACGAAGCCGGCCTGGCGCAGCCGTCCCAGGTAGATGTCCCGATGCTCGGCCCCGGCGATGCATGAAGCCCATGCTTCTGGGTCGGTGCGGGTTGGGCCTTCGCCGGTTAGGGACATCATGTCCGAGAGATGGATGCGGCCGCCGGGGGATAAGACCCGGAAGGACTCACGAAAGACGGCGTCCTTGTCCGGGGAAAGGCAGACCACGCAGTTGGATATGACCACATCCACGTTGGCGTCGGGCAGCGGCATATTTTCGATCTCGCCTTTGACGAACTCCACGTTGGTGATGCCCAAGTTGGCCTGGTTCTTTCGGGCCAGACTCAGCATGTCATCGGTCATGTCCAGGCCGGTGACGTGGCCTTCCGGTCCCACCTGCTGGGACGCTAGGAAGCAGTCGATTCCGCCTCCGGAGCCCAGGTCAAGCACCTTTTCACCGGGTCGTAATCCAGCCAGGGCGGTGGGATTACCGCAGCCCGCCGAGGCAGCGATGGATTCCGCGGGTAATCCGGCGATCTGACCCTCTGTGTAAAGGCGGAGCGCACGCTCCGTGTCCGCCGGGCTGCAGCACCCTGGATCGCTGCCACCTTCAGGCTGGACCACGGTGAGCTCGATGACTCCCTTTGCCCGGGCTCCGTATCTTTCGCGGACCAACCGCTTGATTTCTTCTGAGTTCGTAGTCATTGCCATACTCCTGATCTTTAGTTTTATCGCTCTATTGGAACATCGTCTTGAGTTCTAAGCGCTTGTTCCACCGTTACCTCTACCGTGGGCAGCATCTTTTGCCACACCAGGCCGGCCGCCCGGAATGCCTCCTGGCCTTCGTCCGTTAGCCAGCAGACCCTCCGCTTGCGTCCCAGGTGCTCCTCCATCCGGTAAACCACGTAGCCGCCCTCCACCAGTTCTTTCATAGTGGAGTAAACCATGGCCTCGGTGGGTTCGCAGCAGCCTTGGCAGGCGTCCCGGATGGCTAGGTTGAGCTGGTATCCGTGCACCGGACCCTTGGCCAGCTGGCCCAGCAAGAGAAACCGGCAAAGGCTGCGCTTGACCAGGTTTTCCCAGTAGGCCTCGTCCCGCATCGATTGTTTGTTTAACTGTATCGTCATATTCAGTTCGGATGTGAAACTAAACCGGGTTTACTAAACGACGTTAAGTATGATAATCGGCCAAAGACTCGCTGTCAACCGCTTGGCGAATCGCGATTCTCGTGAGCCTGGGTCTGGATGCCGACCTACGCCGGAAGACGAAAAGCTTATCTCCATGACTGCTACCGAGGCTGTGGTAGAATGAGGCTCCAATTTCGGACCTTGCCAGTCTTGCGTTCGGTTTGGATACCCCAACATACATTCTTTAAAGAAGAAAGAGAGACATGAAAGTAACACGCGCGACGACTCGGATCATCCAGACTCCGGCGGACCACCCTTGGGTGGTGGGGGTTCCGGTGGGGGACGCTACCAGGGAATTTGTAACACTGGAACTGGACACGGATGAGGGCATCCAGGGAGTAGGAGTAACCTTTTTCGGAGCTGCGTTAACCAACGCTCTTAGAGCGGCGGTGGACACCCTCAGCGGGTTGGTCATCGGACGAGACCCCATGCCCGTCGAGTCCATCGTGGCGGACCTGCGTGCCGCCGGCAGCGGCTCCGGACCGGGCGGCATCTTCACGTTGGCCCTTTCGGCGGTGGACATGGCCCTATGGGACATCAAAGGTAAGGCGTTGAACCAGACGGTAAGTTCCCTGCTGGGCGGTTACCGGGACCGGGCGCCCACCTACGCCAGCGGCGCGTTGATGCGGCCGATGAACCTGGAGTATTTGGCCGAGGCGGGGCCTCGCCTCGTCGAGATGGGCTTCAAACAGATGAAGACGCAGATGGGCGCCGAGCCCACGGCAGCTCGCGAAGTGGAGCGGATGCGGGTGATGCGGGAAGGCATCGGACCGGATATCGACCTGATGTGCGACATCAACCAGCTGTGGAACGTGAACCAGGCAATACAGATCGGCAAGAGGGTTGAAGAGTACAACCTCTTTTGGCTGGAAGACGTTGTGGCCCAAGACGACTACCAGGGACTGGCCCGGGTTGCCGACGCCCTGACCACTCCCATCGCGGCGGGCGAGTACGTCTACGGGATCACGCCCTTCCGCCAGATGTTGGAGAACCGGTCCATCGACATTGTCATGATCGACCTGCTACGAGTCGGCGGAATCACTCAGTGGAAAAAGGTGGCCGGAATGGCCGAGGCGTTCAACATCCCGGTGGTCAGTCACCTTGTGCCCGAGATACATGTGCATCTTATATCGGCCATACCAAACGGGTTGACCATTGAGTACATGCCCTGGACCCAGCGGCTGTGGGAAGAGATGCCCAAGATGGAGGATGGGGAGCTGGTTGTGCCGGACAAGCCCGGATTGGGGCTGGAATTCAGCCAGGAGGCAATCAAGCAATACCAAGTGGCATAGCTATCAGTTATCAGCCGAACATTATTCGCGCATTCCGATAAGGAGAAGAGTGATGATTTCACAGTTGCGGATCTACACGATCAATCGAGGGATGATGGACTCCTGGCTCAAGCTGTTTGAAGAGCACATCCGGCCCATACATCAGGGACTGGCAATTCCGATAGAGGCCAGTTGGGTCAACGCCGACCGGACTGAGTTTTTGTGGGTTCGGTCGTTTAACACTGTTGAAGAGATACCGGAAAAGGAAGCCGCCTACTTTGCCTCTCCGGGGCGCTCCGCCCTCGGCGACCTGCCCACCAGCCACATCGCCAAGATGGAAGTTAGAGTTATAGAAAAGGTTCCTGTAGCAGCCTAGGACCCACCTACAGGTCTTTGCGCATCTCGATGTGGGGAATGTCCACTTCCACGAAGGGGTCCCCGTGTTCCCGGTAGCCGTGGGCGGCATAGAAACTCTTGACGTACTCTTGCGCGTGAAGGACGCTCCGGCGCATCCCTTGGGTCCGGGCCTCGTCCTCCAGGAACTCTAGGATCAGGCCCCCTACCCCTTGCCTGCGCCAACTCTTATCCACCGCCATGCGGCCGATGATGGCGACGGCAGGGTCTCGGGAGAGAAGACGCCCGGTGCCAACGATGCTTCCGTGATGCAACGCGATGACGTGAGTGGCGGCGGCGTCTGCCTCGTCCAACTCCTCTTCTGCCGGCACGTTTTGCTCCGCAACGAACACGCGGAAGCGCACGCCGATAGCCGATTCCAACTCTGCCTCGGTTTCAACCAGTTTGACGGTGATTGGGTCGGCATTTGAGCTATCAGCCATCAGCTTTCAGCGGCCGGCAACGGAAGTCCACATGGCCACTCCATAGCCATTAGCTTTGGAATATTCTAAACAACGGTAAGTAACAAACACGTCTCACTGTAGCCAACCGAAGATGTCTAGGTCCTGTTCTGCAAGCAGTTGGAATCAGAAGTATTAGCCGACCGCTGACCCCTGACAACTGACCGCTAGTCGAAGACTATCGCCCCCCGGCCCACTTCACCCTTATCCATGTCGCCGTAGGCTTCGTTGATCTGGTCCAGGGAGTAGTGGCGGACCACCAAGTCGTCCAGATTCAGTTTTCCCGATTGGTACATGTCCACCATGGTGGGCATGTCGGTGCGGGAGCGGGCCGAACCGTAGTAGGTTCCACGAAGGGTTTTTTCGTTGCGTACCAGATCGACGGCGTTGATGGGGGCCTCGGCGCCGACGGGCGCGATGCCCACCACGGTCACCGTGCCGCTCTTACCGCACATGTCGTAGGCGGCTTTGGTGGTATCGGCCGAGCCGAAAACTTCGAACGTATAATCGGCGCCTTTGCCGCCGGTCAGTTCCTTTACCTGAGCCACCGGGTCCCGGTCCGAGGCATTGACCGAGTGGGTTGCGCCGAACTTCATCGCAAATTCCAACTGGCTCTCCCGAATGTCCACGGCGATGATTTTGGCGGCATTCACCAGTTTGGCGCCCATGATCACGTTCAGACCCACTCCGCCGCAGCCGACAACCGCTACGGTGCTGCCCGGCGTGACTTTGGCGCTGAACAGGACGGCCCCGACTCCGGTGGGTACGCAGCAGCCAATCATGGCGGCCTTATCCATGGGGATGGGCGACGAAACCGGCACGCAACCGGTCTCGGGCACTACCGCGTATTCGGCGAAGCAAGCAACCTTGCCCATGTGGTGGATGGCCTGGTCACCCTTATGCAACCGGGTAGTCCCGTCGTACATGAAGGGACCGGTGGCCATATGGCTGTCGCAAAGATTGGAATGCCCTTCCAGGCAGGACTTGCAAAGCCCGCAAGCTGGCACGAAAGAAAGAATGACCTGGTCACCCGGGTGCACCGACGTAACGCCGGGACCCACCTTTTCCACGGTGCCCGCTCCTTCGTGCCCCAAAACCACGGGCCGGGCGATGGGAGCGTCCCCGTGCATGAAGTGCCGGTCTGACCGGCAGACGCCGGCGGCCCCGATCTTGACCATCACCTCCCCGGCTTTAGGGTCGTCCAACTCGACTTCCTCAACGACCAGAGGTTGTTTGACTTCGTAGAAAACGGCGGCTTTCATTTTATCGCTCCTGACGGGGGGGATTTTGGACCATCATCGCCTTGGCGGCGGCATCTGTCAATGCGGGGAAGCTGATAGCTTTCAGCGGTCAGGTATCAGCGGGTTGATGGGTGTGGCGGGTGGTTGGGGGTTGTGGGGAATTCCCCCTCGGTCCCCCTTTACGAAAGGGGGAAGCATGGCGTATGGCTTTCAGAAAAATTGGTGCTCCGCTGACCGCTGACCGCTGACCGCTGACCGTGCTACCCTTCAATCTTTTCCAGGGGGGCGAAGCTGAGGAGGAGGCGTTTGATGCCTACTTGGCCTTTGAAGTGGACGGTTACTTCGTGGTCGCCGGAGACAGCCAGGCATTCCATGACCACTCCTTCTCCGAAGGTGGTGTGACGGACGAGGTCGCCGATACCGGGGACCTCGCGAACCGGGGCAGGTGTAGGAGCTCCGTTGACGGGCGTTGACCAGTTGTTCCGGGTGATGGGCGTGGACGTTCTGGCCCTGGTCTGCGTTTGTTGAGCGGGGGATACCAGGTTGGCGGGAATCTCCCGCAGGAAGCGCGACGACAATGTAGGGCCGCTGTTCCCCATAAAACCGCGCCGGAAGGCTCTTAGCAAATAGAGACGCCGCTGGGCGCGGGTGATTCCCACGTAGCACAGCCGCCGCTCCTCTTCCAATTGTTCTTCGCTATCCATGGACCGGCTGTGAGGAAGTAAGCCCTCCTCCAACCCAACGATGAATACTACCGGGAATTCCAGCCCTTTTGCCTGGTGCAAGGTGATGAGCGTCAACGACTCTTCCGAGTCCTCGTAGTTATCAACGTCGGCCACCAGTGAGACCTTTTCCAGTAGGCTGGCTAACCCGTCTCCGGGGTCCTCAGCGTTGAACTCCTGGGCGGTGTTCCGGAACTCCTTGACGTTGTCCCACCGCTCATCCGGCCGGTCGTCGCTATTCTGGATGAAACTCCGGAGACCGGTGTCGTCTAACACCTGATCGATGAGATCCAAGATTGGGACCTGGTCGGCCCGCTGGACCAGTAACTCGATCATGTCGGCGAAGTTTGCGATGGCGGTGGACGCCCGCGTAGCCAACGAGACCGGACTGGGTTGATTCTGGGAACGGGAGGCGGCGATCTGCTGCATGGCCCCCATGAGGGTGACGTCCTGCTCCCGGGCCCAACGGGTGAGGTCCTGCATGGACTTGGCCCCGATGCCCCTCGGGGGAACTCCGATGACCCTGGTCAAGTTGACCTCGTCCAATGGGTTGTGGATCAGGTGGAGGTAAGCCATCAGGTCTTTGACCTCCCGCCGGTGGTAGAACCGGACGCCGCCCACGAGGCGGTATGGCATCCCCCGGTGCAAACAGGCCTCTTCCAAAGCTCGAGACTGGGCGTTAACCCGGTACATCACCGCGCAATCACCCGGTTTGATCCTTTCCTGACGCGCCAGCCGGTCGATCTCGCCGATGGCGAAACCGGCCTCCTCCTGCTCGTCGTAAGCCTCGTGAACCACCACCGCCTCTCCTTTGGCGTTTTCGGTGAATAGGCCCTTTTCCAGCCGCATGCCATTTACCGAGATCAGGCTTTGGGCGGCTTCCAGAATGTTGCTGGTGGACCGGTAATTCTGCTCCAGGTTGATGGTTTTGGCCCGAGGGTAGTCGCTTTGGAAGCTGAGAATGTTGCGGATGTCCGCGCTGCGCCATGAGTAGATCGACTGATCGGGGTCTCCCACCACGCAGATGTTCTGGTCATCGCCGGTCAAAAGGCCGGACAGCCGGTACTGGGCGACGTTGGTGTCCTGGAACTCGTCCACCATCAGGTATTCGTAACGCTGTTGGTACCTCTCCCGCACGTCGGGATGCTCTTGAAGTAGCTGGGCAGACTTCATGAGTAGGTCGTCGAAGTCCACGGCGCTGTTGCGGGACAGCAATTCCTCGTAGTGGTGGTATACCCGGGCGGATATCTCCTCGAAATAATTCTGGCTGTGCTGGGCCAGGCCTCTAGAGTCCATCAGTAGGCTCTTGGCTCGTGATATCACGCTGCGGACGGCTTGAGGAGGAGTTTGCTTGGGATCAAGATCCGCCAGTTGTAGGCCCTGCTTAATCAACGAAAGCTGGTCGTCCGCATCGTAGATGGTGAAACTCGAGGAAAGACCGATCTGACCCCCCTCCCGACGCAATAATTGGGCGCAAAAGGAGTGAAATGTGCCCACGGTCAAAGAGTCGGAGCGGGTGCCCACCAAGCGCTGCAGCCGGTCCCGCATCTCCCGGGCGGCTTTGTTGGTGAAGGTCATGGCGAGGATGCGGTAGGGGCTGATCCCGCAAACCCGTACCAGGTAGGCGATACGGTGGGTGATGACCCGGGTTTTGCCGCTGCCCGGACCGGCGATAATAAGCAAAGGGCCGTCGATGGATTCGACGGCCTCTTTTTGCCCCGGATTCAATCCTTCGAGAATATCAGAGGTAGGCGTCATGGGGAAATTATAGCATGGGTTTGAGGCTGAAATCGCTCAGAAAGAGGCCATTCTCTCCAGGCCTGGAAGGTCGGTGATGGTGATGCGCCGGTGGGAGGTGTCCAGCATGCCCAGGCGCCGGTAGCTGTTCAGGGCGCGGCTCACTGTTTCCCGGCTGGCGCCCACCAAGCGGGCCAATTCATCTTGTCCTATGGGAACGACTATCGCGTCCCCGGGCTTGGCATCCGCCGCGTAGGTTTCAGCCAGGGTCAATAACTGTTTGGCCACGCGGGTAGGCACGTCCAGGAAGACCATGTCCCCCAACATTTGGTTGACGTTGCGCAACCGCTGGACAAGAAGGGTGTTTACGTCCGCGGCCAGCTCGGGGTTTTCGCCGAGGAAATCAAGGAAATCCTGCCGGAAGAGGACCATGGTCTCGGTGGCGTCCACAGCCGTGGCCGTCGCCGAACGGTTGGACCCGTCCAACAGGGCCATTTCGCCAAAGCAGTCACCGGATTGAAATAGGGCTATGTCCCGTTCCCGCCCGTCTTCGGAGGCGATGGAAATCTTCACCCGGCCCTCGACGATGATGTGCATACGGTCGGCGGGGTCGTCCTCGTGGAAAATCACCTCGCCGCGCTGGTAGCGCCGCGGCTGCAACTTGCCGGGCAGCGATTGGAGCTGTTCTCGGTTCAAACTGGCGAATATAGGCACGCTGGTTAAAAACTCGACGTCGACCATGTTGGCTACCTCCCGGTGACTGTGGCAGCTTCGGTCATTATATTACCGGGCGTGGCGGGCAGGGCGTGGACCGAGTTTGGCAGCCTGAAATGGTACATGCTATAATTTTTTTGCCCCTAGAGAGTGAAATCAAACATTGCACTCATGATTCCACGTGGCCGGTCCACTCGACCGGCTCGTTTTAATGTTATGCGGTCCGCGTGAATTTTTGCCACGACCTTACGGAGTTGGTGCGCCGCGAAAATCATGCGGTAGAAATTACCGGTCATCACACCCAATGCGGCGACAAAGGCAACGCCTCAATGGCCGATGCCCAGATAGCGGAGAATTTATGGTAAATATCCCCAAGCAAAACCTACGGACTCCCGGACCCACCCCGGTCCCTTCAGATATCGTCGAGGCGATGTCCAACCCGATGATCGATCATCGGGGCCCCGAGTTTCTGGAGATTATCACCGAGGCCACCGAACAGTTGAAGCAGGTCTTCATGACCACCAACGACCTATTTATATTGACCGCTTCGGGGACTGGAGCATTGGAAGCGGCCATCGTCAATACGTTGTCTCCGGGAGACAAAGTGCTTTCGGCTTCCGCCGGGTCTTTTGGAGACCGGTTCACCGAGATGGTGGAGACCTTCGGCGCTGATGTCCAGAGGTTGAATTTTGAGTGGGGTTCTCCGATAGAACCCGATGCGATTCGCACCGCCTTGCAGGCCGAGCCCGGCATCAAGGCGGTCCTGGTCACCCATAACGAAACTTCGACGGGCGTTACCCATCCTCTCCAAGCCATCGCTGAAGTGGTTAAGGGAGAATTCCACAAACTACTGCTGGTCGACGCGGTTAGCAGTTTGGCCTGCGTGCCCCTGCCCGTGGACGGTTGGAACTGCGATGTCGTGGCCACGGCGTCTCAGAAGGGGTTCATGATTCCGCCTGGATTGGCGTTTATCACCGTGAGTAAGACCGCCTGGGAAGCCGCGGAAACCGCCACTATGCCCCGCTACTATTTCGACTTGAAAGCGGCCAGCCAGTTTCTTGAGCGAGGTCAGACGCCTTTCACTCCCAACGTAGCTCTGATGTACGGTCTGTCATTGGCTTTGGACAAGCTGCTGGAAGAGGGAATGGAAAACGTTTTCGAACGGCATGCCCGTATCAGTCAACTAACCCGTGACGGTATCAAGGACCTGGGTCTAGAACTGCTGGTGTCGGACGAAGCCTACGCCTCCAATACGGTGACCGCGATCAAGATTCCTGAAGGCGTCGACGGCTCGATGTTAAGGAACCTGGCTCATAACGAGCACAACCTAGTTCTCGCCGGTGGCCAAGGAAAACTAACGGGCCACATTTTCCGCATAGGCCATCTGGGTCACGTAACCCGCGAGGACATAGAAGAGGTGCTGGAGACGCTGAGAATCATCCTACCCAAGGTTGGCTTCCGGGCCGGCTAGGGCATCGGCATGGCTCCGTGGACGCGCTGTTATCTCCATACAGCTTTCTATTCGACCGATCTAAGGACCTGTGAAGTAAGGGCCTGACATTGTCTACCTCCCAATTGCAAATAGCGATGGCCAGCCTGCGCATCAGACTGGCCGAGATACAGGGCAAAGAAGAGCAGACAGAGGCGTTGATCAATCAGTTCCGGACCCAGCTTCGAAGATTGCCCCGGCAGGTCGTCTACGGCACCATTTCACTTGACGCTTCTCTAACCTCCATGGGCGAGATTGAAGAGCGTTTGAACGACGCGTTGGCTACTCATCGTTGGATCCTGGAGTTTAAGAAAACGGCCGTCTACGAATTGGAAGCCTTGGAACTGGTGGGACAGGTGGATGAGGCTCGCCGCTCGCTATCATCGCTGAAGCAGCAAGCACAATCATCCGGGGATAACGAAGAGACATCGGCGGAGATTCTTCGCCTGGAGAAGTTCATCGCCGATTACAGTAAAAAGGCCGAATTGGCCATCACCGACAGTTACCAGCAACGGCAGGACTCGAGGTAGCTTCCGGCGCCGTGCCTTCCTCAGAATCGTCTTTCCCGCGCAAGCGGGAATCCAGGGGCGGGTTAGCTGAATCCGGTCTTCGCCGGGATAACGGTCCTAGTATCAACCCAATTTAGAGGAACTAGATTAGAGAGATCCGTCAAGCTGGTTTATGACCAGGCCCGTGGGAAGTTTGGGGTAGAAGAAGGTGGACTTGCGGGGCAGCCTTTGGCCCTGGCTTACGACATCGTAGAATTGGTCCATGGGGAAGGGTTTAACGAGAAAGGCCATCTGCGAGTCCATGGAAATCACCTGCGCCATGGCCTGCACATGGTCGTGTATGTAGGTCACCCGGTCCGGCAACAAGTCGCCAAGGACCGGCTTCAAGACCTGCTCCTCCAGTATCCACGCCTCCGAGACAGCTAGAGGTCCCCATGCTTGCCAATTAACCTCTTGCTTGAGGGACAACAACCGGGGACTCTCCCCTGAAGGTCCCAACACTCCCACGGCTTTGGCGTCGTTTGTTTGGCCGACAACCTGCTCCAACAGATCTTTCGCAGTGTCTACAGGTGGCAACCCTCCGGGATTCACGTCGAATAGCTGGAGCAAACGGTCCTGCAACTGGGCTAACAACTCGCCGGTTAGTCCTCCGACCACTCGGTGGTAAGGCAGCACCAGCAGGCCCGGATCATTGAATTCGATCAGGGTCATCATAACGGAGTCATGCTCTTCGGGAGAGACAATTTCATATCCGCCGGCTTTGGCTCGTTTGGCTTGGAACCGGAGGGCCGCCTCATAGCGATGGTGCCCGTCTGCCAAAAAAACCGGAGTGTCGTTGAAGAACTGGCGGACCCGCGTTTGTTGCTCCGGCGAAGAAACCAGCCAAAGGCTGAGTTCTTGATCCTCGTCGGGGCGAACCTGAATGACGGGCACCGTCGACATAACTTCTTCAAATATCCGGGTCAGATACTTTGCCGGGTCCCGGTACAAGCTCATTATCGGACTGAAATTGGCGTTGCATGCCTCCATGAGGGCCACCCGGTCCAGAACTGCGGGCTCCTCCGTGAATTCGTGAGGGAACACTTCTTGGCTGTCGTACTCAGCCAGGCCGATGCATCCGGTAATGCCGATCCGGCTTTTGGATTCTCCCTGGAATCTGAAGATGTGCTGGGACAGATAGAAACAAGGTTCTTGCTCCCTACGCAGTACACCTCGCCGCAGCCATTCTTCAAACAAGTCGGTGGTGTTCCGGTAGGTGTTTCCACCGGGAGCGTTCCAGTCCAGGTTCTCCCCCGCTTCAAGGTGCACCACATTGTAAGGGCTGCGTTTAAGAAGAGACTCTTGCAGCTCAGGGGTAATCAAGTCGTAGGGAGGACTGACGACCTTGGCCAGGTCGCCGACCACGTCGGGATTGTATTTCCAACCGCGGAAGGGGCGAAAAACCACCATCGTAATTCACATTCTCCACGGGGAATTATAGGCGCTGGGTGTAGCCGAGTCCACGCCCCAGGCCAATGGAACACCCGTAGCGACGATCGCCGGCGAACCGAGCCTTGGCTGAACCCCCCTGTTATTTTTGGTTGCCGGGGCTGTGTGATATACTCGTGGCCCTTATATCATCCTAGATTCCCGATTCAAGGACCGATGGATTTATGGCTGGTGCAATCGAATTCGTAGACGGTGGCACGATTACCACCCCCCGGGGTTTTAGTGCCGGAGCGACCTACGCCGGACTGAAAACCTTTGCCGAAGATAAGCTGGACTTGGGCTTGATTCTTTCGGAAGCGCCTTGCACTGCCGCCGGGGTCTATACCACCAACGCCATCCGGTCTGCCTGCGTCACGGTGACGCAGGAACACGTCAACCAAGGTCAGATGAGGGGATTGGTGGTCAACGCCGGCATCGCCAACACCTGTGTGGGCGGCCAGGGATACAAGGATGCCCAGGAAATGGCTGTTCTGGCAGGCAAGCGCCTGGGAGTGCAGCCCGACGAGATAGTCGTCTGCAGCACCGGAGTCATCGGGGTTGAACTCCCCATGGCCTTGATTCGCAATGGCATCGAAGTCATCGAATTGGCCGCCGATGGTGGTTCCGCGGTTGCCCGGGCAATGATGACGACCGACACCAGACCGAAAGAAGTCGCAGTCACCTTTGAAGTGGACGGCCACCAAGCTAGTATCGGTGGCGTTGCCAAGGGTTCCGGCATGATTCACCCGAACATGGCAACGATGCTGTCCTTCGTGACAACAGATCTTGCGGTAGAAAAGGAATTCCTGCAGCAGACACTGCGGGAAGTTGCGGATTGCTCCTACAATATGTTGACGATAGACGGAGACTCCAGCACCAACGACATAGTAGTAGTGTTGGCCAACGGTCTGGCGGGCAACGACCCTGTTTCAGCAGGTTCCCCAGGCGCGGACATCTTCAAAGAGGCCTTGATGGAGGCTTGCACCCACTTATCCCGGGAAATTGCCCGGGATGGGGAAGGCGCTACCCGTCTGATCATAGTAGAAGTGGCAGGAGCGGCATCGATTCAAGATGCTCGCATCGCCGCGCGCACCGTAGCGTCATCCAACTTGGTTAAGTCGGCGGTTTACGGCGCCGATCCCAACTGGGGCCGGGTCCTAATGGCGCTGGGGCGTAGTGGGGCCCGCGCTGAAGAGAGCAAGGTGGATCTCTTCGTGAACGGCGTTTGTATCATGCAGAGTGGCTTGCCCATTCCCTTCCACCGTGACGCGGTGGTGGCGTTGATGAGGGGAGCGGAGGTTACTTTCCGGCTTCAACTCAATCTTGGTGACGGCGAAGCCACTGCTTGGGGCTGTGATTTAACCGAAGAGTACGTCATTATCAACAGCGCTTACACCACGTGATGTTGCCGCTATCACTCGTCATGTTTTCCACGCCGTCCGGTGGAGTCAACCGAAAACCGAACCTGTATCTCCCCATCCTGATACGGACGACATTGATTCAGGCAACCCGATAAAGCTTACTAAGCCTTGCGTCTTCCCCCGGGTTCTTTGTCTTGCATCAAAACAATCCTTTTTGAGATTCATTCCCGGTTATTCCAATCCGGGTAATTCTAGCAACTGGAGGTCTGAGTGGCTGCCCCACCGATCGTGGTAAAAATCGGAGGCAGCACCCTTGGAAGTCACGACACCACCTTAAAAGACTTGGTGACCCTACAGAATCAAGGGGTGGATGTTGTGGTGGTCCACGGTGGGGGCAACGTGATCTCCCAATGGATGCAGCGCCAGGGAATTCCGCCACGCTTCGTCAACGGACTGAGGGTCACCGACGAGGCCAGCTTGGAGATTGTGGTTGCGGTTCTCACCGGCTTGATCAATAAAGAGTTAGTGGCTCAGATGCATGTCCTAGGCGGGCGGGCCATCGGAATCAGCGGCATCGACGGCGGGTTGCTGGAAGCTCGCGTCGCGGACCCGGAATTGGGTTACGTGGGCGAGATTGCGTCGGTCAACAGCGGGGCCATTAAAGCCCTTCTAAACGGCGGCTACATGCCAATGATTGCTCCTCTTGCGAGGCAATGTCAGGACGATTCGGACCATTCGGGCGGTCCGCTCAACATCAACGGAGACACCGTTGCCGGGGAGTTGGCTCACGCTTTGGGGGCGGAGCGCTTGGTCTTCTTGACCGACGTGGAAGGTGTCATGGATGGCGCGGGCCGGGTCATTCGCCGTCTGGACCAGCGCCGGGCCAGTCTGCTGTTTCAGTCGGGCGTTGTCCGCGGCGGGATGATTCCCAAGCTTGCCGCTTGCTTGCGGGCCCTGGAGCGGTCTCCCGTGGCCGATATCATCGACGGACGGAAGCCCGAAGCTCTTTTGGATTGCCTGAACGGCCGCTCCACCGGCACGACCATAGTCAATCATTTGCGTCCTTCCCAATAGGGACGGAGCCGCC
>CERE01090518.1_pt1 | contig 13761 bp, 6 predicted proteins | sample 530911 | NCBI WGS metagenome assembly CERE01 (sample SAMEA2621092, study PRJEB7988) | marine metagenome | biome: marine biome (ENVO:00000447); feature: mesopelagic zone (ENVO:00000213); material: "saline water (ENVO:00002010), including plankton (ENVO:xxxxxxxx)" | depth 800 m
CATGTCCGCCTGCCGAATTAATTTTTTATAGGTATACCATAATGTTACGAAAACAATAAGGGAGGAATTGTTTCACTCATGACCGGTTTAAAGTCCGGTTCCTCAGAGGCCGCCAGTGCCCCCAGACTACCGCAGGAGCGTCGCTCGCGGCGCGATCCCCAACGCTCAATATCGCGCCGCCAGCGACGCCCCTACAAAGACAACAAACATCCCACCGCGAAAGCCCAGCCTTTCCCTGTGGGAGCCTGCCTGCAGGCGATCTTTACCCCAACACCACCCGTAGGAGCGTCGCTCGCGGCGCGATCCGAGCCCCAGCGAGGCCAAACCCCATCCGCTCCCACAGTAAACCCGCACACCAACGTCATGAGCCTGATCCCGCATCATCAGGAAGTGAGCACCCAGGAAGCCGCCAACCTACTCAACGTCAGCCGCCCCTTCCTGGTCGGCTTACTGGAAAAGGGTGAAATCCCGTTTCGCAAGGTCGGCTCACACCGTCGCGTACTGCTTACCGATGTGCTGACCTACAAGGAAACTGACGCCCGAAAACGCAAGCAAGCGCAGGACGAATTGGCGAAGCTGTCTCAGGAAGAGGACATGGGGTACTAGGCGTCGTGAGCAAATTCACTGTCATCCTCGACGCCTGCGTCCTCTACCCCGCACCATTGCGGGATACGCTGATGCGCCCAACCCTGACAGACCTGTTCAAGGCACACTGGACCGATGACATTGGTAATACCCATGGGCAGGATCTGTCACAAGCACTTCCCCGGTGGAAGGCCTCATCATCAAATTGGTTTCATTGAAATCCAGATCCGCACTTTCCTTTAGGCATTGCTCACACATGAACACCATGGTTTCCGCAACCAAGGCGAGCGACACAGGCGTTTCACATTTTGGAATGGCAAGCCGAACACGCTCTAGCTCGTCTCTTTCAATGACGAGCGGGTCATCTACTTCGGCCAGATCAAGAACAGCCTTGATCCATGCCTTCACTTCACTCTCAAGCTCTGGAGACACGCTCAGCGGTACCAGCTTTTCAAACTCGGCAAGCCACAGGTCATCATAACCAGCCATATCCCCATCGCCCTCCAGGCGTCCCCAGTCATTGAAACACTTCGGAACAGCCAGCCCCTCAGAGCCAGCTCGAATCACGAAGGCATGGGAGGCGCCATCAGAGGCCAGGCGGTAAATCGTGTCTCCAGCATCGTAAATTTCGGTGGTAGAGCCACAATCCATCAGCGGCTTGCCCGCCAACGGAAAGGCGGCCCTTGTCTTCTCCACAAACGCGCCATCCAGCACAAAGCCAGTGCCCATATTCACTCCAGAAGCGTCGACCAAAAGAGGAATCATAGACGCCTATCCCGTTGGTCTCCTTTACAAACTGTAATCTTCATGCTCTGCACCCATAAAGATCCTTGCAAAAGCTTGAACCGCTATACACACACCCTTTCGCCGGTGTAGCGTGACTTACTTAAGCAGTTTCTCAAAGGTCAGATCACGGTTATGGAGATCTGTATTACCCTGACAATTCTTCCATGGTAAAACAGCCCCCCAAGCATCAAGAGGCTGGGAAATCATTCTATCTCATCATTTCTCTCATACTCTTCTTTGATCTCCTGGTAGCCTAAAAACCCTTTCAAAGACCACCGAAATTCCGCAAACTCCTTAAGCGATTCTTCACGAATATTGTTTAATTCTTGATAAATGTTCAAATAATAGTTTTTAGACTTTCTCTGAAAGATTTTATCAACCCTTTTTTTTGCCAGGAAATAGTCTTTCTTCACGTCTCTGATTTGTTGAAGTTCAGAAGGTGGCTCATTACCAACGCCGTCGATATAGCGAGGCAGCTTATCCTCTAAATCATCTTTATTCCCTTGAATATTCGTTCTCAGCTCAAGAAGCGCAAAATTCCCAAGCCTTTTCTTTTCTTTCTTTGCTTCACGACTACTGCCGATGCCTGACTTGTTATTTTCTACCGCCCAAAGATGCTCTACGGAATAAAAATCACCAGACTTTCCTTCACTGCGCTTCATCAGGATTTTATCGATGGGGATCGTTTTATTGGGACGAAGATAAGCCTCATAGTTCATCAAAAAATACCGTATCCCTCCCCATTGGAAGAAATCTTTATTACCATCGGCATCCATGTCAAAACTCTCAAGAAACCGGGCGTCGTTAGCCACATCGTAGGCGAACCAAACGAGAAGATACTCAAGGATTGATTCATCAGAATCAAATTGTTTACTATCTATTTCTTCATATTCATTTGCGTAGTCTGCCAATGTCTCATCGTAATAATGCTTGGCATAGGCATAGATCTCAGCTTGGTGCGAATCGTTACGACTAATCACTCCCCAAGCCATGTACACACGAAAGTTAACCACCTCAATCAACCTCAGAAGATGGGCAAGCTTGGGGACATCATGCTCAAGCTTGCTCACCAACGCCAGAAACAGCGGCATTATGGATGCATGCCTGACCTGAGCTCGCAATTGATCAAAAACAGGTATTAAAGCCTGATTAATTTCATCATGATCACGCCCATAAAGACGCGCATACCAAACCGAAGACTGGCAAATGAACTCCAGAATCTCATCAACCATTTTGATTGAATAGTCCCGCTGCTTTTTGTCACCCAATGCAGAATCAACATCAACTTTTCTCTTTATCATCTCATAGCCCTTCTGGCTATCAGACTTGCTTAGTCCCAACTTAGCAATCAATGCGTAGCGTAAAAAAGCCCCCTCATCACCTGACGAAGTCTTAGCCGCTCTGTTAAGATTTTTAATAATATCCGCCCACTTGGAATCAATTTTCTTCCTAAGAGTTTTAGCTCCGAGCTTTGAAGAGCAATAAATCAAGTAATTTTTTACTTTCTCTAGCTCACTGAGAGACTTACCCCTATTATTGATCACCTCAAACATGATCCCGGTTTCTGCATCCTCCTTAGGCGCGTACACCATGAATCCAAGCTTATTCTCAATAACAGAGAGAATATCTGAAGCAGCAATACCATTGGCGCCACTTTCAGACAACCAACGCCGACAAGCCTGCCTTGCCTCAATAATTCTTTGATCTGCCTCAAGATACAATTTCTTATCCCTGGCCGGCCTGCCATTGATGATATGCTCGACGTAGAGATCATTGCTTTGAGAATTTAGCGAAAGGACTTGCACCTCACTTCCATAATCCCCTCTGGAGAAGTAAAGCCCCTTTATTCTCTCTCTCTCATTTTTATCCACATCCTCCATAACAACGGAAATAAGAATCGACAAAGTTGTCAATCTCTGCTGACCATCCACTACATGGTAGACCACAGAATCATCCGGCCGACTTAAAACCAAAGTACCAGTAAAATGTGTCACGGATTGCTTATCTTTTATCAAATGACCGATATCTTCCAAGAGATCGTTTACCTGTTTCTTTTGCCATGAGTACCCCCTCTGATAATCAGGGACTCTAAAAAAGTTTTCATTGAAAATAGTCGGCAAATCAACCAGCTCAAACCCAATCCCAGTCACAACAAACTCCTTTTCGAATGTTTTTTATATATTTAAGAAAAAACCAAATTCGTCACATTTCGGAACCAAACCACTCACTCATCACCCCATACCCAAACACATACGCCAACTTCCTCGCCCTTGTCAGGCTCACATACACCAGCGCACGCTCCTCGTTTTCAAGCTGTCTTCGGGTAACCGCATCAGCAGCTGAATTGACCACGAAATCCAGGGGAACCACCCCCTTGTTGGCAGAAGTGAGAAAAACTGCATCAAACTCCAGACCCTTGACCCTGTGCATGGTCGCCAGATTGATCGAACCTTCAGGAGTGCTTGAGCTTCGCCCGTCAAGGGTGTGACAAAGCTGGTTCTTGCCTTCAAGAGTAGCCTGCAAACTGGCGAGCTCTTTACGCGTACGAGCGATAACGCAACACGCCTCGGGAGCGAGACTGTGCTCCTTGATCGCGCCCAGAATCGCGCCGACCTGCTGATCAATGGAATCAAAGCACTGAACCACCGGGGCAGGGCCATGCATCAAGGAGTGGTAGAAACGATGAGTGTCCTCCCCTCCATCCAGATCATCCACTTCGACATTCTCGAGAATACTGACTGCCAATTTTCGTGTTTCATCGGTTGTGCGGTAATTCACTTTCAGCCTTGCACTCCGCCCCCGGATATCAATGCCACACTGCCCCAGAACCACCTTGTTCTTGCCATAAATCCGCTGATGACCATCACCAACGATGAAGATATCGTTTTCCCCTTTCGGCACTAACGCACGTAGCAACAGGAATGCCTGGGTGCCCATATCCTGGGCTTCATCGACAACCACAGAACAGATATTCGGGCGGAGCTCCGGGTTTGCCTCCAGCAACTCGCGGGCATCGCGATAGGCATCATCCGTTTCCTTTAGGTGATTGCTGGCCAGAAGATGACGGAATCGCTCAAAAACAGGCCAGATCTCGATCCGCTGCTTGCGATTCAATCGAGTCCCCCGACCCAGGCGTGACGCTTTCTTGTACTCATCCACACTGGATATGGATTGTGGCTGTATCACCCTGGCCCATTCCTCCTGAAAGAAGGCCATACTCAGATCGATACCCGCTGGCTTTTCTGAATAAGCCTGGGTCCAGAGCTGCCTTTCCTGCCGGCTGTCCATCAGCAGCCCATAGTCATAGCCGCGCTTCTTCAGGAACCCCATCACCCAGGCATCCAGGTTCATGACCTCGATCCGCTCCAGCTCATCCTGGCTGCAAATCTTGTTCAGGTTCTGCTGAATATCCGTTGCCAGATTACGTGTAAAGGTGGTGAAGAGGATCTTCGAGCCTGCAGAGGCCACATGGTCTGCCAGCCATTTAGCCCTATGCATGGCGACCACGGTTTTACCGGTACCCGCGCCGCCCAGCACCCGCACGGCACCATTCTTTTTTCCCTCAACCAGCCGCCGCTGGGCGGGATGAAGGAAGACACGCCATTTCTCGATGGACTGATTCAATACCGTCTTGAGCTCTTCTTCATTATCAGCGACGGCAAAATGCGCCTGCGTTTCCGGGCGGGCCAATGCCGCGGTAAAGTCACTGGTATCCACCGTCTCTGGCGCCGCCGGAACCACTTCGTTATACGCTTCTTCAAAGCTGGCCCCCGCCATCAACAGGAACAGCCCTTCATAGGCATCTTCTGGAAGCTGTTCGTTTACCTTGGCCGATTCCAGATGCGCCTCTATCTTCATTTCCCGCACCAATGGCAACGCATCCTCAGGGACACCAAGCTGCAATAGCTGTCGGTCCCGAATGGCATCAAACAGGCCCGGTCGATCCGGCATTCCTTTCTCGACATCTGCTTGTTTGGCTGTGTTTTCCTCTGCCGTGTAGACCTGCAAGGTCCCGGTATTGGGGTTGATTTCCACCTTTCGCTTGGATGCCCAGTTGTAGGCATCATCGTGATGATCCACATACAGCATCAGGTAGAGATCTTCCTTTTCTGCCGCTGCGAGGATAATACGTACATCCTGGTTAACCCTGATGGAACGCAGCTTGTCGTCCCTGAATGCCGCCAATTTTTCGTAATGCAGGCCGCTATGCCAGGGATCATTCTGAAACAGCATGACGGCCTTGTTGGCCTGGCTCTGTTCGTTCGGGGTCAACTTGATCAGGCTGTTAAAGTACTTATCGGAAAATGCAACGCTCGCCATCTCAAACTCCTTATGCCTGCTTGTTGATGGCAGCCACCAACGCATTGATTTCGGTGTAGACAGACCAACCATCGGCCTCAAGTTCTGGCTTCAACTCAACCTGGTCATCAAGCAGCAGCGCGATCCTGGCTTCTTCAAAAATCAGCTCTGCAATACCGATGACCTCACCCTCGCCATTCAGGATATCGTCCCCCACCAAGGGGACTTCCGGCCAGACAACGGATACGCCGGCAAGCTGTTCAAGCACTTCTGGCTCCAGGTCTTCATACCATTCAGGTGAAGAAGGATCTTCTAATGAAGCCTCCTCAGGTTCCGGCCATAAAAGGCCAGCAGCAGAACCGTCGCTCTTTGACTTCGGCGTCCAAACATAGACAACAGGCAAAAACTGGATCCAGTTCAACAATGCCCATAGCCGCTGCCATTGATAGCGGGCCAGTTCATCGATGGATGCCCCACGGTGGTAACAAACACTCACCATCGCCTGATCCAGATCCACCCCGGTCAACAATTCCTTCCCGGCGACAAAGTCCAACGCCAAAACGGCATCGCTCTTGTCATCCTCGATCGAGACGGCACCCGCCAACGCAATGGGGTCGGGTTTGCGGTCTGTGTAGGAGGCCGGGAGACCATGCAAACGATCAGCAATCTCCTGCCCGGTAGCCGGATTGGTTATTGACCCTGCCGGCAGACACTGCAACACAAACAGCAAGGCCTGATTCGCAAGGGATACGGTATCCTGGCGGGCCAGGAAAACCATCAGCAACTCAAAGCTTGTTTTGCCCAAGTGCTCACCAAGGTGATCCTCCTTAGCAGCCTTGGCCAAGGCAGTGATGGCAGCATGGTTGCATTGCGGCGAAGTCATCCCGCTCGGCAATGGCACATCGCAGGCCTTGTCTCCCATCACCTGATTCACGTCATACCAGTTGAGCGACCACACCACAAAACCGGCATGCATCAGGCTTTGCCGCTTCAGCAAATCCTCCTGAACCTTCCCGGCATGGTATTGATAGCCGTCGAGGAAAATGGCGACCGGCTTCAAGCCCCTGGCCGCAGGCCACAGCACGAAATCCGGCCTGCTGGAAAACTGGACGCCCTGTGCCATTCCCAGATCGACCTGAGGCTCAATTACATAAGCCCTCTCCCCAATAGTCAGCCGATAGCCATGCTTGCCATGCACCACATCCTGATTGACGCGCACCTTCTGGCTGTCCACACATGACTGCCCCGAGAAGCGGGCAAGCGCTTCCGGAAAACGGGCTTCCAGCTCACTGTCCATCCAGGGGTTACCCGCCAGCGCGCTCAGGGATTGCTCACCCTCAACCCATTGATGCTGCCCCTCGACGATATCCTTGAGCATCTCCAGCGCCAGCGCCTTGCTGGTGCTCTCCATCCCATAGGCATTGCGATACTCAAGCAGGCAGCGGTAACAACCATCCATGGTGTTGTCATAGCAATCGCAGCCTGCCATCACCTCATAGGCCATTTTGAAGACCGACTGCATGTTCTCCACATTGCTCAGCAATTCATGGAGATAACCGGTACCCCCCGGAACAGAGTCGTACAAGACCACGAAATAGCGACGCTCATCCGTTTCGCCAATGGGCTCGCTCTGTTGTGCCACCCGCAGATGATCAACCTTGCCACCGAATTTGCGCTTGAGCCCCAGTTGCAGCGCAGCCACAAAGGAGTTCACCTGCTCCTCGGTACCACCGGTAGAGAGACGAGGCAGCAGGATACGAAGCCCCTCGGAGGAAAAGTTCCTGTACAGGTAAAGACAGTTCTCGATCCCGGAGTCTTCCTTGCCGCCTGGCAGGGGCTTGGGCCCCTTGGAGAAACTGCAGCTCTTGAGATGCTCCGCTTGGGCTTTCCCAGACGCAGCCTTCTGGCTTTGCACGGACCCGCACTCACGGCACACCGGGAACCCGGTCCGCTGAAGCTGCTGACCTGCCACATCAAAATGCATTTCCTCACCCTGGCGGCGACCGAAATTCACCTCCAGGAAGTTGGCGGAACGAATAAACTCGAAACCAAAGGGACGATCATCGTCATCCAGCACCCAGGTGATCTGGACATCCTCCGGTTTGAAATCAATCAGCATCTGCTTGTTGAAGAAGGCCGGCTCGCGATCATCCGAGTTGTCATCCAGCTGTGCATCCTTCGCATTGGTGAAGGCATACACCTGGGTCATCTTCAACATCTTGGTGCGGGCACTCTCGTCACCCCACTGGTGGGTATGACAGCGGGGACAACTCTTGTCCTGGAAACCGGAGCCAGGCACATCGGCTGGAGCGGAATAGTGACAACGGGGACAGAATCGCCAGTCCTGGATATTACGCCCCTTGGCGGTTTCTACCCGCGAGATTTTGACCTTGCGATTGCCGGCATAGAAAACGGATTCCGGTGCCAGCTCACTCAAGGCTGCCTGGGCCGGGCGCTGGTACTCGTACTCACGCTTGATGAACTCTTGCTGGACACCCTCACCCGCGCCGCCCTTCTCTGAGCGAAAAATCACAGAGTGCAGAGTCGTGCCCTCTTCAGGGAAGGCATAGTTGGGAAGCAACCCTTCATCGGTAAGAAAATTCAGAGTTTCCCGACGATTCAAGCGGATACGCATACTGCGATAACCCGCAGCCTCCCTCTCAAGCTCGGCAATCTCGGCCCGGGTGCTGTCATCCTGGGGGCGTTTTTTCAGCTTTTCGAGTAACTTGTCCAACTCCTTGATGGTAGCCGTCATTTGCTGACGTTCATCCGTCACCACCTTGAGCCGACCCACCACATACAGCTGCAAGTGATCATCCTTGTGCTCTGGGCCACCAAACAGATACTGACGAAGCAGCTCCAGCTCATCCCCTTCCAGCTCTGATGCCACATGCGCACTGAAGCCGTCCCAGATCTCCTGCATGTTGTGCTTCAGATAGTTCAGCAGGGTGTAGGGGAAACGGTCCTCCTGGGTTTTCTCCACCGCATCCAGCACCGGCTGCATGGTCTTGGGTACCTGGTTGTCGCCTTTCGACTGGTGCGTCCAGCAGTCCATGGTATAAGCCAGCAGTTGACGGCGCAGCACATGGCGCGCCTTGAGAAACACCGCAGGTGGTTCTACAGGGGTATCCAGCATTCGTCCCGGGTCGGCATAGAACACCAGGTCATGGGGGCGCCCGTTTGCCACAGTGAGCACGAAAGAGTTCCCGTCACGGCGCCCCCCCCGACCAACCCGTTGCAGGTAGTTGGCCTGCGCCGGAGGTACCGAGCACAACAACACACTGGAGAGATCACCAATATCGATACCCATCTCCAGGGTTGGCGTAGCGGAAAGCAGGTTATATTCCCAGGGCTTTTCTCCCTTGATGAAACTCTTTTCCACCCGGTCTCGCTCGCCGGGCGCCAACAGCCCGGTATGCTCATGGGCAATCACGCGATGGATTTCTCCATGGCGATACAAATTGCGATAGAGCGACTCCCTTACAGGAACGCCGTGTTCATAGACGAGCGAAGGGCTGGCCGCGCTGATCATTGGCAAGTTGATCCAGGCTTGCACCTGTTCGGCAGGCACATGCATTGGGCGATACCCCGGACACTCCACGCCATGAACATCCGTCGTCAGCGACAGACTCTCGGGATTAAGCATCCACACCCGAGCACCCCGCTCATTCAGCTCCTCAACCAGCAAGCCTGACTGACAAAGCGCCTCAAAGGCGGCAACCAGCACATGCTCCAACTGCTTGCGATCCACCAGGGAATCCGGATTCAGGCAATGCAGCCAGCGCTCATACCAGGTCTGAGTCCCCGAGTTCTGGGCCAGCAGTTCATAGCCTTCACCATTCTTAAGCGAAGGAAACTTCGGACGCGGGGAGCCCGGGCCGTAGTTGGGTACGAAACCAAGCAGATTCAGCATGTACGCCCTGCCCGCCTTCTCACGGTACAGACGCAGGTAGTCCATCCCAAATGCCCCCACGGAGACCAGGTGCTGAACCAAGCCGTGCATGAACCTGGCTGCCGTCTCACCGCTGATGCGGTAGCCAAAGGTGTTATCCACAGTCTCGGCCCAGCTTTTGGCCACCTGGGCCACCGTCTCCTGTGGCCACTGAATGGCCGCAATCCCCAGGCGATTCAGCGAACGCCCCACCTGGGAACGCCAGCCCAGATCTTCCAGCAACTGCCACAGCATCCGCTCACGGATCAGTTTGAGCAGCGGCGCCGGGTTACGTACTTCCCCGGTCAGCTCGAAATGCTCAAAATCCTTGAAGAAGCGTTTTTCCGGCGGCATGAATTCACGCAGGTATTTGTCAATCGACAACCGGCCATTACGGCCCTCGTACGCGAGCCAGTAGGCCTCGAACCGCTCGGGCAAAGACAACAGCGACAATGCCCCCGGCTCATCCTGCAGCAGCTGCGACAGGGCCATGCGTACATTGTTGTACCAGGTACGGGCGGCAAAAAAACCGGCCCGGTGGGTCGCATCCTGTACCGAGTCGCTAAATGTCAGCAGCTTGCGATCATCGTTGTCGCGGCTGCTGAATAACTGGTGAATGGCAACCGCACTCAGACTGGCAGCCCGGGCCCCGAATACCACGAGAGAAGAGCGGGCCGAACACCAGGGGCAATGCCGCTCATGGATGATGCGTTTTACATTGGCCTGTTGGGTTTCCTTGAGCATGTAAGGCTTGCTGACCCGCACCAGGGCATCATTGCCCGCCTGGCAGCTCTTGCAGTCACCGGCATAATCCATTGCTGCCGTCTTGCCGCATTCCCGGCACACCTTGAAATGCTCAAGGTGAAAACCACTCTGCGAAACGGCACCATCCTGCCAGGGCATCAGCAGGCTGGTTTCATGGTGGTTACTGAAGAATGAAGGGTAGATCTTGCCAAGATCTGTCTCGATCATCTGGTCAGCAGGATGCCCGGCCTCCATCCGCGTCAGCCAGGCCGTGCCGTGACACTCCCGACACTGCACCAACGGCAGCCGGATATGCTGCTGATCCTTCGGCGGCTGGTCATCACCGAAGGACAGCAAAGGAAGAGCACCCGTTGCCGATGCATCCCCCTCTTCATCAGCCATTTCGGTATGGGAAGGCTCGCGCAGCGCGCCAACGATACGGCGCAACTCCCGGGACCAGAGCTGCAAGCGCAACTGCACAAAGGGCTGGCCGGTTTCCGCGCGGGCATGGGCCATCAGCGATAACAGGGCAATCAGGGCCTGCTCTGGCTGTTTGGCGAACTGGGGAGGAATCTGACCAGCAAGCCGCTGCACCAGATCAGAAAACGTGGGCGTCGGGCCAGACTTGAGCTGGCGCAACAGATTGGCCAGCTGGCCATGCTGCTTCAGCTCCCTGCCAAGGGCAATCCGGCCCGCCTTCTCCATCAGCGGGGCATCCGGCTCCTTGCTGAAATACAGGTCGTAGGCCTTGCCCAGGTATTGTTCGAGCCCTTGCTGCTGGGCTTCAATCAGAGCTTCCGGCCCAATTTCACGGTTAAGAATCAGAAAGCCGATATTGTCGAGGAAATCGGAATCCGACTTGCGCTGCTCAGCCACCACCGCATCGCGATTGAAACGGCTCGAGAAGATGTCTGAGGCATAGCCCAGCAGGGCATTGAGACTGTCTTCCCCGCCCAGGGTAGCCGAGGTACCCACACACAACAGTTTTTCTGGGCTCATGCCCAGGCGGGCACGCAGACGCCGGATCAGAAGAGAAAGATCGGTACCCTGAGCGCCATCAAAGGTATGCAGCTCGTCCACCACCAGATAGCGCAAGGTGTCAGGGCCATTGTGCGCCCACAACGTCTGATCCTTGGGGCGCATCAGCAGATAGTCGAGCATCTTGTAGTTGGTCAGCAGAACATCCGGCGGGTTGCTGCGCAGGGTTTCCTTGTCGGTAATCACCTGATCCTTACTCATGGCCTTGGAGCCCTGGCCATCGCCCCCCACAAACAGCCCCACCCGCAGGCCCTTCAAGGCCGCCTGCTCATGAATCACCTCGGCAAAACGCTTGGCCTGGTCGCTGGCCAGTGCGTTCATCGGGTAAATCACAATGGCCTTGATGCCCTTGCCGTCTTCCCGCTGACAATGATCCAGGATGGGGTACAGGAAACACTCGGTCTTACCGGAGCCGGTGCCGGTGGCCACCAGCGTGTTGCCGCCCTTGCGATCCGACGCCAGTCGCTTCCAAGCCTGCTCCTGATGCGCATAAGGAGGAAAGTCGGTATTGAAACCAGAGAAGAAATCCCGGCCACTGGTCCCGGAGAGGAAAGGCAGGCCCACCTGCACATAGGGCCCCTTGATAAAGGCTTCGCCACCCTGCTGCTCTTCCACCAGCCGCCGAAACTCCCCTTTGAACGGGGCCGTCTCGGTCTCGTAACCGGTAACGATGAACTCTTTCAGCGCCGCAGCGACTTCACTGGCCAACAAGCCGGGAATCATATTCCACCTTTATTATCATCACATTCCTGGCCTGGCTCCCGCTTCCAGCAAGAGTCCACGCCTTTCTGCTACTCAACAGGGAAAGACTACTGCTGCAATACCGTGGCAACCGTATCGCCACGCCACCCTGCCGCGGCAAGAATTTCAAGCTCCGCCTCATTATCCACAATGGCATACTTCTGCCCGGGCCAGGATAACTGCGGAGTAATTACCACCTCACCCTTTCCGTTCTGGATATCACCAAACACTTCGGGAAGCGCACGCGCTGTGAGCATGATTTTTCGGGTGACACCGTCATAGGCGGTATCAATAAGCTCAAAAACCTCGTCCCACCCTGCAAGCGCAGCCAATAACCCCTGCTCGCGCCTCAGCCGCATAATGGTGTCCATGTCTGCACGAGAGACTGTCATCGAATCATGCATCGCCTGCTTGCGGTGGCAATCAATACACAAGGCCCGCAAGTTACTGGTCACATTGTTGTGCTTGTTGCCATCTTCATGGTGGCTGTGAAGCAGGTTTTTAGCGCTACCAAGGTTTACCAGGCATTCTTCGCATGTCCAGTTCTTGCTCGCCCTGAACGATCTTGAAATTTCAGCCCAATCCTCCGAATATGCACCCTTGCGGTTTGTGCCGCGCTTGGGCAAATAGCGAAACTTGGTACTGTACGTCTTGAAAAAGGCATCCAGAGTGAAGCCCTTGTAAATTGGCCCCCGAGTGGCGGGTGAAGACTGATAGCCCTGATAATTCAAATGACTGAGACAGTTCTTGCAGACTTTTAGCGCTGCCTCGCCCTCAACATAGCCGGAATAGGGATCCTGGCCGGAGACCTTGAACACCCCGCTAAGCTCATTGGTAATCACATAACGTTCAAATCGGCCTTTGCCGCGCATGTCATTCAGGGTACGGCAATCTGCTACATGGAATTTTCTTCCAACTTCCGGGTTATCAATGACATCCGACACCCTTCTTCCCTGATCAGGGATATACAGCAAAATCTGCCGCCCCTTGTAGGAAAGCAGCCCTCCCGTGGTTTCCAGATCTTCAAGATTGATCTCAATACCACGTTCCAACTGATCGTCAATCTCAAGATCCTGGGGATTCTCCATATCAAAGATGAAATCCCGCTCCTCTGCACCCATCTGCTTCACCGACTGCCAGAGAAGCCCAAAGTCCGTGCGGATCTTCATTGCACGGTCTCCAGAATCTGCTTGATCTTGATTTCCGCGTTGGTAATTACCCGAAAGGTCACCCGTCGGCTGGCGCGGCCATCCTCATTGCCTTGATCGTTCACAATCGGACGAGAGGAAGAGAAGCCTACCGCAGCCACATGAGCCTTGAGCCATTTCTGATAGGGGGCCACTTCGTCCAGGCCGTACACATACTCAAGCACATTACGGGTTCGCCCCTGGGAGAGCTGCATGTTCAGGAAGTAGGCATCCGAGGCACTGACGTGGCGATTCCAGACACTGCTGGTATGGCCTTCAATGCGGACTTCATCAATTTCCTTGTTGAACCTGTCCAGCACCGTGATGTAACGAGGAAAAAAATCCGACAGCAGTTTTCGGTAACGCCAGTTGATGGCCTCCTTTCCCTGCTCAAACAGGATATCTGGCGAATTGAAGGTAAAGGTGAGCGTATCCCGGTCAATATGGGCA
>CERE01000688.1_pt1 | contig 13727 bp, 6 predicted proteins | sample 530911 | NCBI WGS metagenome assembly CERE01 (sample SAMEA2621092, study PRJEB7988) | marine metagenome | biome: marine biome (ENVO:00000447); feature: mesopelagic zone (ENVO:00000213); material: "saline water (ENVO:00002010), including plankton (ENVO:xxxxxxxx)" | depth 800 m
ACCTAGTATAGGCTGCAACCAACGTTCAACGGCTGAGACATCCATGCCTTTGCGTTCAGCCAGAGATTCAACCTGATCTTTCTGTATCTTACCGGTAGCGAAGTAACGCGAGTCCGGATGTGACATGTACCATCCAGAAACGGCCGCCGTTGGGTACATAGCGTAGTGCTCGGTCAGTTCTACGCCTATGCGGTTTTCGGCATCCAAAAGTTTGAACAGTGTTGCCTTCTCGGTATGGTCTGGGCAGGCAGGGTACCCAGGGGCCGGCCGAATACCTTTGTACTGCTCTTTGATGAGTTCTTCATTGCTGAGGCTTTCATCTGCTGCGTAGGCCCAGAATTCTTTGCGCACACGCTCGTGCATGTGCTCAGCAAATGCTTCTGCAAGTCGATCAGCGAGCGCTTTTACCATAATGCTATTGTAGTCATCGTGGTTATTTTCGTAGCTCTTGGCCAGCTCTTCGGCGCCGATACCAGCGGTAGTCACAAAACCGCCGACATAGTCCGCAACGCCGGAATCCTGAGGGGCGACAAAGTCCGCCAGTGACGTGTTGGGCTTGGTGTTCCCTGGTTTCTGAATTTGCTGGCGTATGTGGTGCAGCTTGGCAATTTCGGTCGCGCGAGCCTCGTCTTCAAACAGCGCAATGTCGTCGGAATTGACGGTATTTGCTGGCCAAAATCCGATTACCGCTCTCGCTTTGATGAGCTTCTCGTCAACAATTTTCTTCAGCATAGCCTGCGCGTCGTTGAAGAGATTGGTTGCAGCTTCACCGACGACATCATCATTTAATATGCGCGGGTATTTGCCAGCGAGATCCCAAGAGATGAAAAACGGGGTCCAGTCTATCTTGTCGATCAGTTTCTCGAGGGGGTAATCATCAAATACTCGAGTACCGGTGAAGGTTGGAGTGGTAGGGGTGTAACTCTGCCAATCGAACTTAGGGCCGTTGTTGATGGCTTCTACGTAAGTTCGAATGGTGCCGCGAGCTTTGCGCCCGGCATTGCGTTCGCGAACCTTTTCGTATTCTGCTTTCACGTCCTCGACAAACGCCGGACGCAGTTCGTCGCTCAACAAGCTACTGGCAACGCCAACCGCCCGCGAGGCATCGGCCACATAGGTGACTTGATTCAAATTAAGATTGGGATCAATCTTAACCGCCGTATGGGCTTTGGAGGTGGTGGCTCCGCCAATCATCAACGGCTTATCGATACCTTGGCGTTCCATTTCCTTAGCTACCGTAACCATTTCGTCTAAAGAAGGAGTGATCAATCCAGACAGGCCGATAATGTCACAATTTTCTTCCTGCGCGACCTGTAATATTTTTTCACAGGGCACCATTACGCCTAGGTCGACCACCTCAAAATTATTGCATTGCAGCACAACGCCAACAATGTTTTTGCCGATATCATGCACATCGCCTTTAACGGTCGCCATCAAAATCTTACCGTTGCTCTTGGCGGATTCTGACTTTTCTTCTTCGATAAATGGATTCAGATGAGCAACCGACTGTTTCATTACTCGGGCGGATTTTACCACTTGAGGAAGGAACATTTTCCCCTCGCCGAATAGGTCACCAACAACATTCATGCCATCCATCAAGGGCCCTTCGATAACGTGCAGCGGGCGCTCTGCTGCGAGGCGAGCTTCTTCGGTGTCTTCCACGATAAAGGTAGAGATACCCTTTACTAATGCGTGCTCGAGACGTTTTGCAACCGGCCAGCTACGCCATTCAAGGTCCTCCTTCTTTTCCCCCGTACTGCCGTCGCCACGGTATTTTTCAGCGATATCGAGCAGTGCTTCAGTCGGGTTGGCGGCTTCATTGTCCGCAGCTAGAGTGGCGTTGCTGATGACATCTTCTACTCGGTCGCGCAGTTCGCCAGGCAGGTCGTCATAGACGGCTAACTGACTGGCGTTAACGATTCCCATGTTTAAGCCGGCTTTAATCGCATGGTAGAGAAAGACTGAGTGGATGGCTTCTCGTACGGGGTTGTTGCCTCGGAAGGAAAAGGAGACATTTGAAACACCACCGGAAACACCAGCGTGAGGTAAATTCTCTCGAATCCATTGAGTTGCCTCAATAAAGTCGACGGCGTAGTTGTTGTGCTCGTCAATACCGGTAGCTACGGCAAAAATGTTGGGATCAAAAATAATGTCGGCGGGATTAAAGCCAATTTTGTCGACTAGAACGCGATAAGAGCGTTCACAGATTTCAATTTTTCGCTGTTTGGTGTCTGCCTGACCAGTTTCATCAAACGCCATGACAACCACTGCAGCACCATAGCGCTGGCACAGCTTAGCCTTGGCGATAAACTCTTCTTCGCCCTCTTTAAGGCTAATGGAGTTGACGATGGGTTTGCCTTGAATGCATTTGAGTCCGGCCTCGATGACTTCCCATTTTGAGGAGTCGACCATAATCGGCACTTTGGCGATGTCAGGCTCTCCTGCAATCAAGTTGCAGAAACGAATCATCGCGGCCTCGGCGTCCAACATGCCTTCATCCATGTTGATGTCGATTATTTGCGCACCGTTTTCCACTTGTTGCAGAGCGACTTCCAGTGCGGTGTCGTAATCTTCTTCTACGATAAGGCGCTTAAAGCGCGCAGAACCGGTGACGTTACAGCGCTCACCAACGTTAACGAATAATGAGTCCTTGGTGATGTTGAAAGGCTCTAGCCCAGAAAGCCGACATCCCGGCTCTATCGTTGGGAGCTTGCGGGGAGGGTGCTTGGCGACCGCGTCTGCAATGGCTTTAATGTGACTTGGTGAAGTACCGCAACAGCCGCCTATGATGTTTAGAAACCCGCTTGAGGCAAACTCTTCCACAATGGGGGCCATATCTTCTGGTGTTTCGTCGTACTCGCCAAATTCGTTGGGCAAGCCTGCATTGGGGTGAGCAGACACGTGGCACTCTGCAACGCGAGACAGTTCGGCTACGTATTGTCTTAGCTCCGTTGCCCCGAGCGCACAGTTGAGGCCGATAGAGAGAGGCTTGGCGTGGGCCAGTGAGTTGTAAAAGGCCTCTGTTGTTTGGCCGGATAGGGTTCGGCCCGAGGCGTCGGTGATGGTGCCTGATATCATGATGGGCAGCTCGATGCCTTCGCGCTCAAAGTATGCTTGGACAGCAAAAATGGCGGCCTTGGCATTGAGTGTGTCAAATATAGTTTCTATCAGAATGATATCTGCGCCGCCCTTTACCAACCCGTCGCAAGATTCAATGTAGTTCTCTACCAATTGATCAAAGGTGACATTGCGAGCGCCAGGATCGTTTACGTCGGGTGAGATCGAGCAGGTTCTACTGGTCGGTCCAATGACACCGGCAACAAAGCGGGGCTTATCCGGGTTTTTGGCGGTCATGGCATCGGCTGCTTCACGTGCTACTCGGGCGGAGGCAGCGTTAAGCTCGTGGGAGAGACTTTCCATCTCGTAGTCGGCCATGGATACCTGGGTGGCATTAAAGGTATTGGTCTCAATAATGTCTGCACCGGCTTCCATATAAGCCGTATGTATGTCGGCAATGATTTTAGGCTGGGTAATAGACAGAAGATCATTGTTGCCCGCGATATCCATGTGGTAATCAGCGAAGCGCTCGCCGCGATAGTCGGCTTCTTGCAATTTGTAACCCTGAATCATGGTTCCCATGCCACCATCGAGAATCAGAATGCGTTGGTTTATTGCGGATTTGAGTGCTTCGATACGGGTGTTGCGATCAGACATGGGTGAAACCTACTTAAATGGCTGGGCGTGCTTAAAATGTGGTCAGAGAGGGTTCAGATTGCACAAACTACTCTCCAACTCCAATCTATATCAAAATATTTTGATGTAGATCCGGCATTCTATCAGCAAGCGCAAATCCCCCCAAGGGTAAATTGCACTTAGGTGTGGAAGTTTTTTGGGCGAAGGATGGCGTCCAAGCGCTTGTTTTGATTAAACCTTATAAACTTTCTGGTTTTTATGCGTCGGCGTTTTCCGTAGAATGGCGCCATTGACGATTGAGGTTCTACGTAATGGTAAATGCAACGATAACGGATTCCGCGCAGGAGTATTTGGCTGAACTATTGGCGAAGCAAGATTGTGACGGCATAGCGATTCGCATGTTCGTGGCCAATCCGGGGACGCCTCAGGCAGAGACCTGCATCGCTTATTGTCGACCAGGTGAAGAGCAAGAGGGCGATGTAAAAGTCGAGCTGGAGAAGATATTGGCTTATTTTGAAGAGCGCAGCCTTCCGTTTCTAGAGGATGCAAAAGTCGATTACTCGCCAGATCGAATGGGTGGTCAGCTCACCATTCGAGCGCCTAATTCGAAAATGCCACAAGTCAATGATGATAGCCCGATAGAGGATCGTATCAATTACGTTCTCTACAATGAGATCAATCCGGGCTTGGCGTCTCACGGCGGTAATGTGTCGCTGCGCGAATACACCGAAGATCATTTCGCCGTACTTGAGTTTGGTGGCGGTTGTCAGGGCTGTAGTGCGGTTGATATGACGCTAAAAGAAGGGGTAGAAAAGACCCTAATGGAAAAGATTCCCGGTCTCGCAGGCGTTCGTGATGTCACTGACCACAGCGATACATCGCATGCTTATGCCTAGGTGATCGGGCGGTATTGTTCGTTCCGGAAGATCCAAAAAGAGCCGCATTGCGGCTTTTTTTGTGTCTGTAGATTTTGCCTGGGCGAGAAAATTGATTCTTTCCATGTTTGTTGAATTTCGGTAGGGTTTCCCCCTACAAGAAACTGCATTAAAGGAAAATAGACTCCCATGAATTACAACACCCTCAAGTATGAATTGAGTGATCATATCCTTACTATCACGCTCAACCGCCCAGAGCAGATGAACTCGTTTACGGTGGAGATGGCTAATGAGCTCATTCACGCAATTGAGGCCGCGGGAAAAGATGACGAGGTGAGAGTCATAGTCTTTACGGGAGCCGGCAAAGCCTACTGCGCGGGCATGGATTTGACCGCCGAAGGTAATGCCTTTGGTTTGGATGAAAGCCGATTGCCCACAATGAAAGACATGGAAGATAATTACGAAGATCCAGAATTTATTGCCGGTGTGCGCGATACGGGCGGCCGAGTTACGCTTGCCTTATATGATTGCCCGAAACCAGTCATCGGCGCCATTAATGGTGCGGCTGTTGGTATTGGCGCGACAATGACCTTGGCAATGGATATTCGGTTGGCTTCCACTAGGGCTCGTATCGGCTTTGTTTTCAACAAAATTGGTATTGTTCCTGAAGCGTGTTCCAGCTGGTTTTTACCACGCATCGTGGGTTTATCTCAGGCGCTGGAATGGTGTTATACAGCGGAAATTCTGAGTGCGGATAAGGCTAAGGCGGGTGGCTTAGTGAAAGATGTTTACGAGCCTGATGAGCTTTTGAATGAGGCTTATGCGCTGGCAAGACAAATTGCAGACAATGCATCTCCAGTGGCTATCGCCATGACGCGTCAAATGCTTTACCGCAATGCCGCTCAGCCGCACCCTAAAGAGGCGCATAAAGTCGACTCGTTGGCCATTTATTACGCGAGCCTGAAGGATGGCAAAGAGGGGATTTCAGCCTTTATGGAAAAGAGAGCGGCAAATTTTACCCAGCAGACTCCGTCTGACTTGCCGGATTTCTATCCGTGGTGGAACGATTAGTTTCAGTTCGTTTTTAGAACCCTTAAAAAACCGCCTACTGGCGGTTTTTTAATGGCTAGGATGTGGCTAGCTCGTGGCCTCAGAGCATGTAGCTGCAATAGTTGCTGCTGTGACCGAGGATCGTTTGCAGGTACTCGATTTGTGACTCTGAGGTCACATCGCCGCGCGTTAGCTCAATGGGGAAGTCGTCTACCCAGCGAATCTGACATTGGGCAAAAGTGTCTTCTAGCGCGTCATAGTTAAGCTCGGTGAGCATAAACATGGTGTTATCGCCAGCGAGATCTAACTCCTCGCAAAGCTGAAAGGCCAACCTCATGATCTCCTGATCAGTTGGGTTGGATTCGTCGCAGCAGAGGAATACGTAATCGATGCCCATCATTCTGGCCACAGACACGAGTATTTGATGCTCTTCTGGATGAGTTGCGTGAGCAATAGAGTTGATTGCAGGCGATTCTGCAGATCGTATAGATAGCGTTTGAAGTGCGGTCATTCTTTATTATTCTCCGGCACTGGCTCTTTTTGTTGGCAGCGTGACTGCCGCGAGCTATGAACTGTTTGTCCTGTGAATTTGGCTGTTCGCCTAAGTCCATTTCATTTGATACTACAGTAATGTTCTAGAAAATCTACTATTGAATAAAAAAAAGACGGGCATATAGCCCGTCTTTATAAGAATGCATAACACCTGAATCCAATCGGGGGTTATTTAAGATTGCCGTTGCGTTAGCGTCTATCTTTCAGGGCATCTTTTAGCTTGTTAGACATTTCTGTCAGCGTGCGTTCGGTGGTTTCCCAGTCGATACAAGCATCGGTGACGGAGACTCCGTAGGTTAAGTCATCTAAGTTGCTGGAAATTTTCTGATTGCCAGCAGAGATGTTGCTCTCAATCATGATGCCGATAATGGTTTGATTGCCCTCGATAATTTGGTTGGCAATGTTATCCATCACTAATGGCTGTAGATCGTGGTTTTTATTGGAGTTAGCGTGGCTGCAATCAACCATAATGTTGGTTGAAACGCCGGCACTTTGCAGCTCTTGCTCACACAGGGCAATGCTCACAGAGTCGTAGTTGGGTTTGCCGTTACCCCCTCGTAGCACGACATGGCCGTAAGGGTTGCCCTTGGTGTGGGTGATGGCAACCTGACCGTTCATGTTGATGCCCAGGAAGCGGTGAGGGCTGGATACGGATTCGAGCGCGTTAATTGCCACTGTGAGGCCACCGTCTGTGCCGTTTTTGAAGCCTACCGCTGACGACAGCCCAGAGGCCATTTCTCGGTGAGTCTGCGACTCTGTCGTGCGTGCGCCGATGGCAGACCATGAAATGAGGTCCTGCACATACTGAGGTGAGATTGGGTCCAAGGCTTCAGTTGCCGTGGGAAGCCCCATTTCACTGATGTCCAATAGGAGTTTGCGACCGATTTGCAGGCCTTCCTGAATCTTAAAAGAATCGTCTAGATAAGGGTCGTTAATGAGACCTTTCCAACCTACGGTGGTGCGCGGCTTTTCGAAATAGACTCGCATGACGATGAACAGAGTATCGCTCAGCTCTTCGGCGAGAGTCTTGAGTCGAGTGGCGTAATCTTTGGCTGCTTCTACGTCATGGATGGAGCAAGGGCCAACCACAACGATGAGGCGATGGTCTTTGCCTTCGAGAATGTTGCGAACAGTTTCGCGACCTTCGGTGACTACCTTTTTGGCGGAGTCAGAGAGAGGCAATGCTGTTTTTATGTCTGCCGGTGAAATCAGAATCTCTTGCGAGACGATATTGAGATCGTCTACTGCTTGTTCAGTCATGGAACTACCCAGTGCGGTTACGGTTATAAGGCGCGTATTCTACTGAAAAACAGGGCCTGAGGGAAAACTATCGGTTGCAGTTGCAAGTGATTGTCTAAGGGGCGAGGACCTCTAAGTGAGAAAGCATGGGGAAATAGAGTGCCATTTTAATCGCTTCCGGCTGATCGCTAAACAATTGCTTGTACCGCTCTAATTGGTCTCTGTACTGCTGTGATTCACGTTGCAAAAACTCCGTCTGGGATTCGGAGCTTCCAATATCGCTGCTCTTGTAGTCGATAATCCAACGGGTGTTAGATTCAACAAAAGTTCGATCGAGTATGAGGTTGCTTGCCTTGTTTCGACCTTTGCTCCAAAGGCTCAGCTCACAGGCCGACTGAGAGTGGCTGTTATCCAAAACCCATTGGCCAGTGGGGGAGGATAGAGTGCGCATGAGTCCCAGTTCAATTCTGTCCAGTGCGTCTTGGAGTGATTGCCCATGCAGTCCTAGCATTCTGAGCTGAGCTCGCCAGGCGGGTGTTTGTTGCTGTATACGTTCGCTGTCCCAGGTGGCAACGCCGTCTTCGCAAACTTGTGCCAAGCAACGATGCAGAATTGTCCCGGTATGGCGTGCGGCTCGATGACGAAGGTGGTCGTCCGAGACTTGGTTTTCGTCATCCTCAAATTCTTTACCGCGAAAAGCGGCGAGCAAACTTCCTGGGATTAACGCGGGTCGTTGCCATTCAAACGGCAACCGTCTGATCATTGTGAGCGGTGCTGTAGATGCAGTATCTTCGTCGGCAGTCGGATCGCTGTGTATGTTTAGCTCATCTTTGATCTGTGGCCATAGTGGAGCTAATAAGCTGGCACTGGCTGGCGCTTTTACGCTGTCGGATTTTTCGTCGTACTTGACATTGGCAAGCAGGTGTAACCGATTTATCGCTCGAGTGCATCCAACATATAGCAGCCGAGTGGCTTCTAGCGCGCCTTTGAGTTTTTGCTCGCTGCGCAGGAATTGATACAGTTTATCGTCGCTGTCGCCCGTTGCGGCAAGTGGACTAAGAAGCAGCTGCTTTTGGTGTTGGTGGTTGATTCGTTCCATCCACATGAGTAGCTGCTTGTCGTCGCTGCGTTGAATTTTGTCCAGCCCAGGTATGATTACCGTTTCAAACTCAAGTCCTTTAGATTTATGAATGGTCATAACTTGAATTCTGGGGTCTGCTTGTTCGGATGGGCGAGCGTAAAGTGCGCCGACTGCCGTTGTGAATTCTTCCCACTGCTGGATGGTGCCGCCTTCCTCGTAGCGCTCAAGCAGAGCAAAATAGTCCCCGGCATTAGTGTTGTCACTCGGGTCCCCGAGTGATGCTGGTCCTCCTAGGGAGACCCACAAACCTTCCAGCCATTGTCGTAAGTTCTTTCGTCGTCTGTCCTTCCAGGCCAGTCTCAACAGCGGTGTGCAGCGCGACAAAATGGTTTGGGCCTGATGGCTCAGCGTTAGATGCTCTTGGGCGCCTAACACTTGATGGAAAAGTGTATTCGCAGCGTCACAACCTTTTGCCAGAGTCAGTAGGTCAGCGTTGTCGAGGCCAATAACTGGACTGCGTAACAGCGCAAGCCAAGCGTTGTGGTTGGCGGGGAACAGCATGGCTTGGGTGAGAGTTATAAGATCTTGAATCGCCATGCGATTGGCCAAGGGATCTATGTCCGTGGCTTGCCATTGCAGTCCCGCAGTTTGCAGGGCGCTCAGTATCTCTTTAAGGTGCGGTCGATTTCTGGCGAGAATGGCGACGCGATCTTCAGGTTGCTGAGCAAGAGCATCTTTCACCAGTTTGACGACCTTGTCAGCTTCAGCGCGTCGATTCTGAGCATTGACAAAGACGTGGGTATTGACCGCAGCTCCGTCGAGTTCAGCTTTCGCGCCGGCCGAATGGGAATATTTCACGGCGCCACGGGAAATGTCGTCGACTTCCGGGAAGGCGTTTTCAAAAGCATTGTTTACCCAGTCAACGACACCAGATTGAGAGCGGAAATTAACGCTCAAATCGAGGCATTCGAGCGCGATTGAGCCAATGCCATTGGCTCGTGCATCCAAAAAAATACCGACATTGGCATCGCGAAAACCGTAGCAAGATTGCATGCCGTCACCGACGATGAACAGTGTTCGGCCGTCATTGGGTTGCCAGCCTGCGGTTAAGCGCTCGAGCAATTGCAGTTGTGGGCTGGCGGTGTCTTGGAATTCGTCCACCAAAATATGACGAATCTGATAGTCCAGTTTAAGTGTAAGTTCAGTTGGGGCATCTTCATCCCCCAGCGCGAGCAGCGCCCCTTGAGTGATTTCACTGAAATCTGTTGCGTTGAGGTTTCGAAACGCCAGCTTCAGGTGCATCACCGCGTGCGGCATGATTCGTGTCAACCCGTCTAGCAGGCGCCATTGGCTATGGGGGTAGTGACAGGGCGGTAAGATGCGAATTAATTGCAGTAATTGTTCTAAATTTGGAATGGCCTTTAGCTCGCTAAGCAATTCGCCCATCTGGTTTTTCTTTTCTTTAGCCGCGGCTTTGCTGTCTTTGTCGCTGCCAGCGGGAAATCCGTAGTTTTTGTTTAATCCTTTGATGGAGCGCCAGCTGCCGCTCGCCGTAAGCAGCAAGTCGCTGAGGTTGTGCCATTGGCCTACGCAATCGGGCTCAGTGTCAGGAAGCTCGATAATGCCAGCCAGCGCGCACAAGCTTGAGCTGGGCTTGTCCTCGATAGCGTTGTTACCGGCGTAGTCCGCCAATAGGCAAAGATCACTGGCAAAGGGCGCGAGGGCCTGACTGACATCAGTAAGGGTTTCCTCAATCACATCGGTCAGCACAGACTCTAAATATTCTCGTGCATTGCGAGCGCTTAGCAAAGGAAGAAGCCATTGGTCGCGCTGCCACAGTAGGCTCACCAAAAAACCGGTAACGCGATCTAGGTTGTTGTCTAGGTGTAGGAATAGCTCTTTCAGGTCATGCTGGAGTTGACCGTCTTCTTCGATACTTTTTAGTGCCTGTTGAACCGCTCCTCGGTAGACGTTAGCGGGGTGCTCCAACAGTTGGCTGCGCCCGCCAATACCGCTTTCGATAGGATTGTGTTGTGTCAACGATCGGCACAAGCCGTCAATGGTTTGCACCCGCAATCGAGCTGGGTTCTTCAGTAATTGCCAGTTCTTCTCTTTATCTCGTGCGATTACGGCCTGCGCTAAGTCCCAGGTGAGCTGCTCGTGTTGGTTTTCTGGACGTTCACTGCTGGCCGCCATGTGTATTGCAGACGCGATTCGTTCCTGCATCTCTGCCGCAGCTTTGCGAGTAAAGGTAATGCAGACAACTTCTTCTGGGTGATCGCAGTAGGGAAGTAGCTTTAACACTCGCTGGGTGAGTAGTCCTGTTTTTCCTGATCCCGCGGGCGCGGTCACTGCAAAAGAACGGGTTGGGTCTAACGCGCTGGCGCGAGCTTGATGATCTTGTGGCAGCACTAGTGCATGTCCCCTTGAGCTTGGTTGTTTAGATAGGCTTGACGAATGTCATCCTCTTCGTGCCAGCGCATTATTGGTGCCAGTTGCTGATAGAACCGTTTGCTGGTCGGAGATTTAAACTCTAATGAACAGTCGCCTTGGAGAAATTCTTGAGCTAAGTTTTCTAAGCTTTGGCGCCAGTGCTGCTGAATCTCCTGCCAGTCCGTGGGCAGGCTCAAGCTGTCGCCTTTAGCAGCATCGAGTAATCCTTCGATGGGGGTAGGCAGCACGCCTAGACCTTTGCAGGCAATCTCGGTGGTGTTGATTTGGGCAAACATTATCGCATCTATGTCGGCGTTATAGCACAGGCAGTAGAGCGGTAGTTGCGGCTCCTCGGGTCGATCGGTTCCCCATTGTTTGGGGTGGGGGGTGCCGGTCTTGAAGTCGATCAATACGAGCTCGCCGCTGCTGAGTTTGTCCATGCGGTCGAGCCTGAGCTTGAGGGGGATTCCCGCAAATTCTACTTCAACGCTTTCTTCGTTAGCGGCTACCGTAAATGGAGTGCGCTGTTTTTCCAGATCCAGCCACTGGCTGATGAGACGGATTTGTCGTTCGATCTCTAGTTGGGTATAAACATCGCCAAACACATCGGGTTCTTTGCGAGTTATGGTTTTAACATGCTTCACGACGCATTCTTCAATCAATTGTCGCAAATGCTGAGTCGAAGTCTCTTTTAGCTTTTGTTGTGACTGAAGCTTTAGCCAAATATCCGACAGTGCATTGTGAAGTATGTCACCACGTTGTATGGCGGTAAAACCAGTCGCCTTTTGTTGCGGGCTTTGTGCACCAAGGCGCTGAAGGGCAAAAGCGGCGAACGGAGATATGGCTTGGTTTTTAAATATCTGGCTGCCGCCGCGCAGCTTCTTTAGCTCGTCTTTGCCTACCGCAGGGGCTGTTCCAGTGTTAACCCACTCTAAAGTACTGGTGTTTGAGTTTTTATAGCGTTGCCACTGGCTCAGGGCGGGTGGCTTGACTGGTTTTTCTTCGAACGATTCCAGCAAGGGGCTTTTGTGTTGTGGGTTACCTTCTGCTGTCGTCGCGTAACTGAAAATCACCTCAGTTGCACACCGGCTGTAACCTTGTGTTAGGCGTTCGGCGTACAATAGTTCGCGATCAGCATCTGCGTGCGGCATGGCGAGCTTACGCTGTAGCTGCAACGGAATAAGTGGGTTGGGCTCTGCGGTAGGCGGCCAACACTGTTGGCTCATTCCCATAACCCAGCAGTGGGTGAACTGCAGTCCGGAGCCTTCGAGAATACCGAGAATCTGAATGGGTGACTCAGGGGTCTGCGGCTGAAAGTGTACTCCGCTAGCCAGCTGACCGAGCTTGTCCAGTGCTTCATGATTCGTCAGTGGCAGGTCCAGCTGATCGAGAAAGCAAAACTTCTCCAACAGCTCGTACCATTGATTCATTTGCTGATATTCGTTGCTGTCTAAACGTCGGTCGCCGGGCCAACCTAGCTTGCGCAGTTGAGATTCATAGAGCGCTGCCCAGCGTGAAGCTGGCATCGATGGGGCCTGTTGTCGCGAAAGTGTTTCGATGTCTTGAAGTTGCGCGTTTAAGGTTTGCCACTGCTCCGTTAGAGAGGGTTGCTCCCAGTTCTTTTGCGAATGCGTGTGTACCATATGTCTCAACTGGCTAGTCTTCAAGTCGTCTCGAATATGTTGCGCCAGCTGGTTATCTAGAATCAGTGCGATCGGTTCTGCAATCGACCAAAACGGTGACATCAAGATATTTCGTAACCGCTCTATCGGGTTTCGGTAGCCGTTAAGCTGGAGCAGTTGTAGTGTGTCCCGAACAAAAGGCGTGCTGCCTAGAGGAACACCTGCGGAAAAATTAAAGGGCAGGGTGTAGCGGGGGGTTTCCGGCAGCGAAAAATGAGGTTCGAAGACCTCAATGAATGTCCGCTCCGTTAGCGATCGAATTTGCCCTAGCTCGGGTGATATAATGCCGATGACGGCATCCGGATTAGAGGACAGGATGGACAGCGACCATTCTGCCGCTGCCAGTATTTCCTCTTCCTTTGAGCCAAAGCTCTCAATTGAGCCTGCAGAGGCCTTTTCTTTTGGCAGAGGGTCTATCTTTGACTGATCATCGCTGAGGGCATCAAAAAGGCGTTGCGTCAGTGGCGGGATGTCGTCAAAGCCAACCATGCAGAGTGCGGTTTCGCCGGCCTGGGTTTTGTTTTCTAGTAGCTCGCAGATTAATCGATGCACTTGTTCGTGGGTGGTTAGATCTGAAGCGGCCAGTAGTTGCTCGAAGTGCGTTGACCATTGTTCAAGTGCTAGTCCGTCCTGCGCTTTTAAGTCTGTAGGGTTCAGATCCCATTTTATGAGTGTCTTGTAGGCCGTGTGGGCGTCTGCAGCGAGTTTTAATGGATTGATGAGTTCAGCACCAGCGCTGTCGCTTTCTATAACCCTGAGCCACAGCTGAGTCTGACAGAACTCATCGGCAATGCTCAGCGGCAACTCTACTGCGCCTCGATCTAAAAGCTGGGCGTAGGTCTCTGAAATCCATTCGTTTATAGAATATACGCGCGCGGCAGGCCATACCTCGTCGGCTGGCGTGGCTGCTGACTGATGTTGGTTGTAGGCCTCCACTAACTTGTTCCGCAGTCGACTGTTTGGCGTCAAAATAAGTGCGTTGCTGGCTATGGAGTTAAGCAGCGGCTGTATATTAAACAAGCTTATGGGCATGAGCGTCATCTAGCGGTGATAGGAGAGACGCAATGATCTCATATCGATAATCGAGCGTCATCCAGACCTATTAATCAATGGTATTTGATT
>CERE01017253.1_pt1 | contig 13692 bp, 14 predicted proteins | sample 530911 | NCBI WGS metagenome assembly CERE01 (sample SAMEA2621092, study PRJEB7988) | marine metagenome | biome: marine biome (ENVO:00000447); feature: mesopelagic zone (ENVO:00000213); material: "saline water (ENVO:00002010), including plankton (ENVO:xxxxxxxx)" | depth 800 m
AGATCATCCACGAGATTGTCTTTCTTTAATTTTTGATCAGCTTCGCCATCGACGTAGATCAAATTATTGGGCGTGCCGCCAGCCAGGCCAATGTCCGCCTCTTTGGCTTCGCCGGGCCCATTAACGACACAACCAATCACCGCCACATCCATGGGTGTAGTAATGTCTTCAAGACGAGTTTCCAGTTCATTCATGGTCTTGATGACATCAAAGTTCTGGCGAGAACAGCTAGGGCAGGCAATAAAGTTGATGCCTTTGCTTCGGAGTTTCAAACTCTTCAACAGATCCCAACCAACTTTCACCTCCTCAACCGGATCGGCAGCCAGCGAAATACGCAAAGTATCACCTATGCCGTCCATCAACAGAGCACCTAAGCCCACAGCCGATTTTACTGTACCCGCGCGCAGACCACCGGCTTCAGTGATTCCCAGATGCAATGGTTGCTCAATCTGAGTGGCCAGACCACGATAGGCCTCAACGGCCATAAACACATCCGATGCTTTGACACTGACCTTAAAGTCTTGAAAGTTCAATCCGTCCAAAATCTCAACGTGGCGCAAAGCAGATTCAACCAAGGCTGCGGGCGTCGGTTCGCCGTATTTTTTCTGAATGTCTTTTTCCAGAGAGCCAGCATTAACGCCAATACGAATGGGAATATTCAGATCCCGTGCTTTGTCGACTACCGCTCGAATACGTTTCTCTCGACCAATATTGCCTGGGTTGATACGCAGACAATCAACACCGAGATCCGCCACGCGTAAGGCAATGCGATAATCAAAATGAATATCAGCGACGAGCGGAACATTGACCTGCTTGCGAATTTCTCCGAAGGCTTCAGCCGCATCCATACTCGGCACAGAAACTCGTACTATATCGGCACCAGCGTCTTGAATGCGTTGAATTTGATTAACGGTCGCTGCAACATCCGTAGTTTCCGTGTTGGTCATGCTCTGCACAGAAATCGGTGCATCACCACCCACGGGTACATCGCCAACCATGATTTGACGAGACTTACGACGTTTAATAGGAGATTCAAAATGCATAAAAATATCTCAATAATTAAGCGGCCAATCTAAACAGCGGCAGTAGCTTCTATCACAATTTAATCTAGAGCTTTGGTGGTTCCATCCGCAAAAACAGAGACCCGCAGGGTTTTACGAAAACCTCGAGGACTAGCCTCTACAGGAATCGTGTTCACTGCCATACTTGCCGCACGCACATTGCCTAACATTACCGTAAAAGGCGCGACACCTTGTATGTTCGCCACGTCATCCTTTTGATAGAGGTCCGCGGCGACAACATCACCTTGGGCATCAGTAATTTCTAGCCAGCATTCTTCACTAAATGAAAGCGTCAACTGATCCAAACCACTGGACACAGGTTGCTCAGTGCTAAGTGCGGAGCCAACGGCGATCTCTTCCACTGTCGATACTGCCTCTGGCGCACTTGATTCGATCGAACGGCTCTCTTCAGATTGCCCTAGAGCTTCATTGCTCTGTAAAGGGGAAGCATTTGATTGCTCCACGGCATCGCTTTCGTCACCGGCATCTAGCGCACTCACGCCTTCAGACGCAGAATCGCTGGAAAGCTCAATTGGTGTCGTTGATTCGCTAGCAGGCTCGGGAGAAGACTTCTCAGTAGGCTCTGTGCCGCTGAGTAGTGATACGGCAATCCAGATTAACACCAATACGGCAGCGGCGATCAAATAGTTCCGATTATCATTGCTCGGCTTCGTTGTCGCGTTTAGATTAGCCTCTTTTATCGCTGTCTTACTTTCTCGTCTACGTCCTGATTTAGCAGCCCCATCACCTGTCGTTGGCAACTGTCCACGATATTGGTGATAGACGTCGATCAACTCATCAGCGCCGAGCGACAGCACCCGAGCGTAAGCTCGGTAATAGCCGAGCACAAAAGGCTCCGCCGGCAAATGTTCATACTGATCTGTTTCGAGCCAAGCAATATATGATTCCGTCAAACGCAGCTGTTCGGCTACATATTGCACACTAAAACCCGCCGCCTCTCTCGCGTCTTTTAATCGCTGTCCCGGCGTGATCGCAGCATTGTCATCTATGACGCTGTGAGAGTCTGTCATCGTTGCCTCGGTCATTCTGCGCTCTGCTTGTACTCAAGATATTCTTGCGAGTAAGGGTGCAAATTCTTCAAGGCCAACGCGTAGCTTGCCTCCTTGTCCTTGTTACCGAACACTCTCTCAATACGAATTCCTATCCACAGGCTACGAGGTGTTTGACGTGAATACTTGGCAAATTGATCTAAGTAGAATTTGGAATTGGTATAGCTCTTTTGCTGGAAATACAGATCAGCTAATTCAAGTTGAGCTTGAGGCTGACGGAAGTTAATACTCAAGACTTGCTTAAAGGATTTCTCCGCCTCTGTGGTTTTGTTCAGCTTAAGCTGAGTTTTCCCCAAGCTAATCAAAGCTATGGTTCGACGGCCATAGGTAAAATCTTTGGCAACTATTTCTAAGTGTTCTTCCGCTTCTTTGTAGCGTTCTTGCCGGAACAAAAATACACCGTAGTTGTTTCGCGCCAACGCATAATCGGGATCAAGAGAAAGAGCTTTCCGATAGTATTGATCGGCTAGTTCATACTCTTCTTCCATTTGGTGGACCAGAGCGATACCGTTGTTTGCACCTGCCGACTGAGAGTTAAGTTTCAGGGCTTTCAAAAAATGGCGACGAGCAGACTCTTTATCTCGCTGTCTCAAATAGTTAAGACCCGCTTGAATATGCGTGGCCTCAGCTTTTGCTAAATCAATTCTTTGTTCCGGTGCGTTGGTTGTTGTCACGCAAGCCGCCAAAGTTAAGCATAAGCCTACAACAAGTGCACAACGCCGAAATATTGATTTTACAAGCCGAACCCACATAGTTTTTCCTCTTTACGGCAAATTTTTATTATTTTAACTCAGGCTCGATGCCAATCCCGTGCGAGCTTCACGATCGCAGAATTCTTACCGGCTCTTCAGCTGCCGCTTGGCTACGGTAGCGCTCACTGCGTCGAGTGCGATCATTCACCGCACCGGCCAGCTGACCACAAGCGGCGTCAATATCGTCCCCACGAGTCGTTCGGACCGTGGTGGTATAACCCGCTTTAATCAAAATATCCTGAAACGTTCGCAAGGCATTGTTGCTAACTCTACGATAATCAGATTGATCAAAGGGGTTGAAAGGAATTAGATTAATTTTAACCGGAATGTCACGCAACAAATGAGCAAGTTCGTGAGCGTGATGAGGTCGATCGTTGACGTGATTGATCAACGTGTACTCAATGGTCATCTTACGGCGATTGTCCGGCAGACCTTCGATGTAGCGCTGGGCAGAGTCCAGCAGCATCGCAATGGGATACTTCTTATTGATCGGCACCAACTCATTGCGCAGCTCATCATTAGGCGCGTGCAATGAGACGGCCAAACAGGCATCGGTATGCTCACCCAATTTGTCCAGTGCAGGAACCACACCTGAGGTGCTAAGCGTCACTCGTCGTTTAGACAAACCGTAACAGTTATCGTGCATCATGAGGTTCATGGAATCGACAACGTTATCAAAATTGAGCAAGGGCTCTCCCATTCCCATCATCACCACGTTGGTAATAATGCGTGGGCGATCTTCGCCAAACTGACCGTAGGATTTAGCGGCTAGCCAAACTTGGCCAATGATCTCAGCTGCGGTCAAATCTCGGTTAAAGCCCTGCTTGCCGGTCGAGCAGAAACTGCAATCAAGTGAACAACCCACTTGCGAAGAAACACACAAGGTACCTCGCTCCCCATCGGGAATGAGTACGGTTTCTACCGCACTACCACCAGTCACCTTGATCAGAAATTTGCGAGTACCGTCCGCCGAGTCGAGCTGTTGCACAACCTCCGGCGGACGGACTTCAGCAATGCGCTTAAGCTTCTCGCGCAGCGCCTTGCTGATATTGGTCATATCGTCGAAATCATCGACGCCCATTTGATGAATCCATTTCAGTACCTGTGTGGCACGGAATTTTTTCTCACCGATAGACTCAAAAAACGTTTCCAGCTTGGCTTGCGATAAGCCCAGTAGATTGACCTTTTTCTGAGTCGGGGAGTCGTCCGTGCTGTGCACTTGTACTGTCATCAATGAATTCTCAACTGACCAAATAGGGGCAACTTAGCGAGGGCAAACTTCGCCATCGGCGAAGAAGTAAGCCACTTCACGAGCTGCAGATTCCGCAGAATCAGAACCGTGCACAGCGTTTGCGTCGATCGTCTCAGCAAAGTCAGCACGGATGGTACCAGCCGCAGCTTCTTTAGGGTTGGTAGCACCCATCAAGTCACGGTTAGCGGCAATAGCATTTTCACCTTCCAGAACCTGTACAACAACAGGACCAGAAGTCATGAAAGCAACCAGATCTTTAAAGAAAGGGCGCTCTTTGTGTTCAGCGTAAAATCCACCAGCCTTTTCATCATCCAGTTGCATCATTTTCATAGCAACGATTTGAAGGCCCGCTTTTTCAAAGCGAGCAGCGATTTCACCGACAGCGTTTTTAGCAACAGCATCGGGTTTGATGATAGACAGGGTACGTTCAACGGCCATTTGGGTCTCCAAAACAGTCGAAATTTTAAAGTAAATTCACCCCTCGCCACAGGTGCCGAAACACCCTAAGCCAAAGGCAGTCAGTCTCCAACCAGTAGTTTTCTTAACGTAGGAACCAATGGATGAAATAGCTCGGAAGCCACATTAACTTGAGATTCAAGCCGATACGCACTTCCAGAATAGCGAAACCCGCGAATTATACGGGTAATTGCATGAATTTAATACGAATTCAAAGAGAAATATGGGTGATTTAAAGGCCCGAATAGGCTTTATTTGGCAGCTTCAATCATCACACAATAAAAACCAGCGATTAGACCGTCCGGTCTCTCTCAAACACCCCATTTACGAACTTATTCAGCGCTGACGGCGATCTCCTGAGAACCGCCGCAATAACTCTTCACCTGAATGGCATCCCGAAAATGCTCGCAGTACAAAAACGGACGCCCATCTCCCTGCCTTTGCTCTTCAGGCAGGTTGGTTTGATTCCAAATAACTACCATGCCTTCGCCACCAATTGCGACGAAAACTATCTTATCTCCCTTAAAAATGCGGGTAAGTGGCGCATTCTGATTGGAAGCCCAGTAAAAGCGAGAGCCGCTTTGAGTGATTTTAACCTGTTTAGATAGGCGCTGAGTGGCGTCGGTAATAGCCGCTCCATTAATGCTATCCGGCACCGCCACAAAAGCGGTAGCGGCACTCACCGACAACGGCAACCAGAGAATAGCCAGTAGTAGAAACTTCATACACGCCCTCGCGATCAAATTAGATCATTTTGCCGCCATTGGCAGTGAACACAAGCAGACTCTCATTAACACTAAAGGCAAGCATTCACACTGTGATCGACTTCCGCCCCCCAGCCAACGGCATGCAAACATTCAGCTATAAGGCCAGATCAACTTAGCCGCCTATCCTAAGATACTCAAAACCTTAAGACACCCAAACCCAACCATCGCCGCCAATACGACCGCCTCGTTGCCACAGCCCACCCCTTAGGCGAGCTGAGCCGCATCGGCAATATTGCGTATCCGAGCCACTATCGAGCGCAGCCCATTACCTCGAGTAGGACTCAAATGGCGCTCTAGATCGAGCTGTTCAAAGTAACCATCGATATCAAATGCGGTTATTTCTGCAGCCGTTTTACCATGGTAAGCGGCCATAACAACCGCCAGCAAGCCACGCACGATCACGGCATCGCTATCGACGGCAAACAGCAATCGGTCACCGTCTCGGTCAACGTCGATCCACACATTACTCTGGCACCCTTTAACCAGTCGCTCAGCAGTTTGAAGTGACGGCGCCATTTCTGGCAGCTCCTTGCCCAAATCGATGATGTACTTGTAACGCTCCTCCCAATCATCAAAAAAGGACAGATCGTCAAGAATTTCATCAGTACTCGCCAAGGACATAAATCGCTCACTCACAAACAACAAAGGTTTCAACCATCCCGCTAAGGAATGGCAATTGGCAGGAATTATAGCAGCCTAGCCCCCACCCCAAAACGCCCTATTGATGGCAATCGGGGAGGGATTCAAAACAGGCAGTTAAACAAACATAGACTGACCTAAGCGTGGGAAAGAACCCCACTGACACTCACAACTGGAAGTTATGAGTTGGAAGTAAGAGGTTAGAAAAAAAGCCCCGCCTCAAGCTGCGCTTCTTCGGTCATCATCTCTTTCGACCAGGGAGGATCAAACACCAATTCAACGCTCACCCTATCCACATTGGGCACTTTAGCCGTGCGATATTCCACATCAGCCACCAATACAGGCCCCATACCGCAACCAGGTGCTGTGAGAGTCATGCGGATATCAACTTGACGGGTAGCCCGGTCAATCTCGACGCCGTAGATCAACCCCAACTCAACCAGGCTGATTGGGATCTCTGGATCAAAGATAGAATCTAGAGCCGCCCAAACTTGCGCCTCATTAATTTCGCCACTACCGTCATCCTCAAACGACGGCAACTCTACCTGCTGACCAATAGCGTCGGCATCCGTACCGTCAATACGGTACATGTTGCCCTGATAGGTAACGGTGAAGTTTCCGCCCAAGCTTTGATTGATGGAAAGAAAATTACCTTCAGCAATAATCGCAGGCTCACCTGATGGAACTCGCCGTGCCGGACAATCACGCAAGGTGACCACCATACTTTGTTGCATATCGACTGCCTATCTGTTCACCCTAACTGATGCTAAAGCTCTCGCCGCAGCCACACTCTGCCACAACATTGGGATTGTTAAACTTGATCACACGATTGATACCTTCAACCGCCAAATCAATTTCTGTACCGCGCAGCACTTTTAATGCCTCAGGATCTACCGCCAAGGTAATTTTTTCGCTGGGTTTTAACACCTCGTCAGAGACCTCGGCGGCGTCGGCGAAATCCAACACGTAAGCATAGCCGGTACAACCGCTCACCTCGGTACTGAGACGAATAATCTTGTCGGCCTGTGCGGACAACTTCGACTCAAAGTGTCGAATGGCGGCGTCAGTCATTGTGACTGCAGCTGCATTGGGATCGAAAACTTCTGCTGTCATGGAGTCACCTCTACCCTTTACTGGTCTTTATCCTGTGAACTTAATGCCGACGATCTCTTACGCCAACATCATACGAACTTTTTTCAACCCCTCAAATAAGGCTTCAACCTCATCCAAAGTGTTGTAGATGGAAAACGAAGCACGAGCGGTGCCAGGCACCCCCAAACGATTCATCAACGGCTCGGCGCAGTGATGTCCGGTTCGAATAGCAATCCCTTGGCGATCCAGCAAAAAACCAATATCGGCAGGATGACCTTCGTTCATAACAAAACTCAGCACACCGGTTTTGTCGGGTGCATTGCCAACAATAGTGAGCCCTTCAAAAGCTTCAGCCAACTCTGTCGCTCGCTGAATCAGTGCTCTTTCGTGATCTGCCACCGCCTCTAAATCCAACTGGGAAAACCAGCGAATCGCCTCGCCCAGCCCGATCGCCCCGGCGATGTGCGGCGTTCCAGCCTCTAGGCGATAAGGCAGTACATTCCAACGCGCATCCTGATAACTCACTTCGGAAATCATTTCACCGCCGGTTTGCCATACCGGCCACTCTGCCAGTAGTGACGCTTTACCCCAGAGCACACCAATGCCTGTTGGACCAAACACCTTGTGGCCCGAAAAGGCGTAGAAATCACAACCGAGATCCTGCACATCGACCGCCCCATGAGCGATCCCCTGTGCACCATCAACCAGAACCCACGCACCCACCGCCTTTGCTTTAGCCGTTAGCTGCTTGACCGGATTGATCGTGCCCAACGAATTGGACACATGAGGAAACGCCACCATTTTAGTCTGACTGGAAAGCAGTGACTCAAACGCCTGCAGATCCAATTCACCCAACTCGGTGATCGGCGCCACTCGCAAAATTGCGCCCGACTGCTTACAGGCCTGCTGCCAAGTTACCAGATTGGCGTGATGCTCCATTTCAGTCACCACAACCTCATCGCCGGCTTTCAATAACTGCCCCAAACCGTGAGCCACGATATTGATGGCTTCAGTAGTGCCACTGGTCCAAATCACTTCTTCACGGGCTGCCGCATTGATAAAGCCTGCGATAATGTCACGCGCACCTTCGTAACGCTGGGTCGCCTCATCAGCCAAACGATGTGCACCGCGGTGCACATTGGAATTACATTGAGTGTAATAATCCACAATAGCGTCGATCACACACTGGGGCTTTTGCGTAGTGGCCGCGTTATCCAAATAAACCAACGGCTTGCCGTCCACCTCACGCGACAAGATCGGAAATTGCTGGCGAATGGCGGCTACGTCGAAAGCCATTTAGTTGACCTCCATATTGGCAAAGCGGGCGCGCAATTGAGGGCGCAACCACTGAGCCAGCGCCTCATTGGGCATCTGATCGACTAACTCATTAATGAAACCAAAGTTCAGCATGATTTGCGCCTGCGCGCGGCTAACACCGCGAGACTGCATGTAATACAGCGCTTTCTTGTCGATTTCGGCAATGGTCGCGCCGTGCGCACAACGCACGTCATCGGCGTAAATTTCCAACTCTGGCTTGGTATTAATTTCAGCGCGGTTGGACATTAGCAAGTTGCGATTATTAAGCTCTGCCAAGGTCTTTTGTGCATCGCGATGAATATGAATACGACCGTTAAACACAGCGCGCGAGTTATCGGCCACAATTCCGCGAACGTTTTCTTCGGTGGTGCCGTGAGCTACCGCGTGCTCGATCGTGCTGTGCAAATCGAACAACTCCTTACCATCCAGCAAGTAGATCGCATTCAACTTAGCAAAGGCATGCTCACCGGCATGGGTAACATCAACATCCACGCGAGATAACTGGCTACCAAAGCCGACCAAGGTGCTGTTCAGCTCAGCTTTTGCGGCTAACTCAAAATGACTGCCGCCAGCATTCATGGCATCGCCAGTTTGCAAGGCAAATCGATAGTGCTCCAAGTACGCATTGGCGCCAATACGGTATTCCGCGAAGGCTGTGGTTTTGCTCAGTAAGTTGCCAGAGCTCTGCTCAATCACCGTTGCCCGAGCATTATTTTCAACACTCACGAGCACACGGGTATGAGACTCACACCCCTCGCCAACGAGATTGATAATACGCACAGCAGTCTTCACTTCAGTGCCTGCTGCCACTCGAATCAACACGCCCTCTGCCGCTAGCACATCATTTACTAAACCAAACAAATGACGATTGGGCTTTACCTGAGAAAAAGTCTCACGGGCCCACGCCTGCTCAGCGTCGGAGGCTTGCGCCAAGGCCGTGATGGTTAATCCATCGGGTAGCTGTGCGGGAACTTCAGATTTCAGCTCGCCGTTGACAAAGACCAGATCAATGCTCTCAAGCCCTTCAATAGGGTCTGAGTTTGTGCTGGTATCACTGCCGTTGGCCGCTTGCAACTCAGCACGATCCCACACATTGATCGGAACGTACTTCCACGCCTCAGTTTTCCGAGTGGGCCAAGGCGTCGCCTTTAACAATTCCAGCGACTGTTTACGCTGGGGTGACAACCAATCGCTAACCGAATCGGCGCGAGTGACTGCACTGTCTAACCAATTACTCATCACTCAACCCCTCAGGCTGTTTCGTCGGTGGCTCGCTGCTCTTGCAACCAAGCGTAACCTTGCTCTTCCAGCTCTAACGCCAGAGAAGCATCACCACTGCGAACAATCTTGCCTTCGGACAGTACGTGTACATAATCAGGCTTGATGTAATCCAGCAAACGCTGGTAGTGGGTAACCACAATGAAGGAGCGATCGGCAGAACGCTGACTGTTAACCCCTTCGGCAACCACTTGCAAGGCATCAATATCGAGACCGGAATCGGATTCATCCAAAATGCACAGCTTCGGTTTTAGCAGCAACATCTGCATGATTTCGTTGCGCTTTTTCTCACCACCAGAGAAACCTTCATTTACACCGCGCCTCAAAAAAGCCGCTGGCAGGTTAACCTGCTTGCAAGCCTCACGTGCCATTTTTAGAAAATCTTTTGAGCTAACGGCTTCTTCACCGCGAGCTTCACGCTGCGCATCAACCGCAGCTTTCAAAAACTCCAAATTGCTAACACCAGGAATTTCTACTGGGTATTGAAAGGCGAGAAAGAGCCCCTCACGAGCGCGCTCTTCGGCTTCCATGTCCAACAAATCAGCACCGCCGAGAGTGGCGCTACCGTCATCTACACTGTAACCCTCACGACCTGACAGGACATAGCCCAAGGTGCTCTTGCCGGCGCCGTTAGGCCCCATGATGGCGTGAACTTCACCCGGTTTAATTTCGAGATCGAGGCCTTTGAGAATTTGCTTCTCTTCTACACTTGCCTGCAAATTTTTAATCGACAACATAATACATTCCTCAATCTGCGGTTAACCCACAGAACCCTCTAGGCTAATCTCCAGCAGCTTGCCCGCTTCTACGGCAAACTCCATGGGTAATTCTTTGAAAACTTCTTTACAGAATCCATTGACGATCATTGAGACCGCTTTTTCGGGATCGAGACCACGCTGCTGACACAAAAACATCTGATCGTCCGATACTTTTGAGGTGGTCGCTTCGTGCTCGACAATGGCACTCGGATTGCGACTCTCCACGTAAGGGAAAGTGTGTGCACCGCACTTGTCGCCAATCAGCAGCGAATCACACTGGGTAAAGTTACGCGCACCGTCGGCGCCGGAATTCATCCGCACTAAGCCGCGATAGCTATTGTTACTGCGCCCGGCGGAAATACCTTTGGAAATGATGGTCGACTTAGTGTTCTTACCCAAGTGAATCATCTTGGTACCGGTATCGGCCTGTTGCGCTCCGCGAGTCAGTGCCACGGAATAGAATTCACCGACACTGTTGTCACCTTTCAAAATGCAGCTTGGATATTTCCAAGTCACCGCTGATCCGGTTTCTACTTGAGTCCAAGATACCTTGGCACGGGTGTGGCATATCGCACGCTTGGTGACAAAGTTATAGATACCGCCACGCCCTTCTTCATCACCTGGATACCAGTTCTGAACCGTGGAGTATTTAATTTCAGCGTCATCCATAGCCACCAGCTCAACGACCGCTGCGTGCAATTGATTTTCATCCCGCTGAGGCGCAGTACAGCCTTCCAAGTAACTCACGTGGCTGCCTTCGTCGGCAACAATTAACGTGCGCTCGAACTGGCCAGTGTTTTGCTCATTGATACGGAAGTAAGTCGACAACTCCATCGGGCATTTAGTGCCTTTGGGGATGTAAACAAACGAACCATCAGTAAACACGGCACAGTTTAATGCCGCGTAATAATTGTCTTTCTGCGGAACCACACTACCTAAGTACTTTTTGATCAACTCGGGGTACTTGTGCACCGCCTCACTGATGGGACAAAAGATAACTCCTGCCTCTTCAAGCTTGTCGCGAAAGGTGGTGACTACGGAGACGGAATCAAACACGGCATCAACAGCAACACCTGCGAGCATCATCTGCTCGTGCAGGGGAATACCCAGTTTTTCGTAGGTTTTCAGCAGTTCGGGATCCACCTCGTCTAACGACTGAGGCTTATCCTTCATACTCTTAGGTGCGGAGTAATAGGAAATCGCTTGGAAATCGATTTTCGGATAGTTCACGTGAGCCCATTCCGGCTCTTCCATTTCCAGCCAACTGCGAAAGGCTTTCAATCGCCATTCCAACATCCATTCAGGCTCTTCCTTCATGGCTGAAATACGACGAATGATGTCTTCATTCAAGCCCGGCTCAAAGGTATCGGATTCGATATCCGATACGAAGCCCGCTTCGTATTCGCGCGCTAGCGCCTTGTCGATTTGCTCGGTCATAGTTTTAACTCGCTAATCACTTCAGTGACGCTACGCTCGGCAGAAATTCTGATTCGAGCGACGGTCATCACCGGATAAAGCGCTCTTACTGGCACTTTGTTTCGAAATTCATTGTCTATACATTCAGATCATCGTATTCACAAACGCAAACCGTTGATCTATCAATACTTACGTCCCTTGCAGCGTTTCCACCACCTGACAAATGTGCTCAATCGCGCGCTCGATATCTTGCTCGCTGGTAAAGCGCCCCAACGACAAACGCAAAGAGCTGTGGGCATCTTCATCACTCAAGCCCATGGCCTGCAACACATAGGAAGGCTCTACGCTGGCCGACGTACAAGCTGAGCCTGACGATAGCGCTAACTCTCTCAAAGAGAGCTGCAAGGCCTCACCATCAACGTCAGCAAAACAAACATTCAAATGATTGGGGCTCACCTGCTCGCCACCATTGCGACGCACATTAGACAGATGGCTAATCCCCTGCCACAACTTATCGCGCAAAGCGGCGATGGCGACAGCCTCAGTTTGCAGCGACTCATTCACTAGTTTGGCCGCCATACCCAATCCCACCAGCTGATGAGTAGGAAGCGTTCCTGAACGCATACCGCGCTCGTGCCCGCCGCCGTGGACCTGTGCACTCAGCCGAGTCTGGATCGCGCGGCGCACATAAAGCGCGCCGATTCCTTTAGGACCATAAAATTTGTGTGCTGACAAACTCAATAAGTCGACATTCAACTCACTAACGTTCAATGCCAACTTACCCGCAGACTGGGCCGCATCAACATGAAAAACAACATCGCGCTGGCGGCATAGCGCACCGATTTCGGCAATCGCGTTGACACTGCCCACCTCATTATTCACATGCATCAAGCTCACTAACCGCGTGTCTTCACGCAGGGCATCCTGAACTTGTTGCGGGGCTATCTGGCCCTCACTGTTGGGCTCTAACCAAGTCACCTCAACGCCTTTTTCCTGCAGCCACTTGGCGGGATCGATGACCGCCTTATGCTCGATGACTGAGGTAATCAGATGCCCACTGAATTGCTGTGCCTCAAAAATACCTTTCAACGCCAGATTATTCGACTCTGTCGCGCCACTGGTCCAGACCACTTCACGGGAATCACAGGCCAATAAATCGGCCACTCGGCCGCGCGCCAGCTCTACCTGCTCTTCAGCTTGCCAGCCGTAGATGTGGGAGCGCGAAGCTGGATTGGCAAAGACGCCATCCATGGTTAAACAAGCCGCCATGGCCTCAGCCACCTGCGGATCAACCGGTGTGGTTGCCGCGTAATCTAAGTAGATCGGCGCTTTCACAGATCCCCCGTTTCAATCAACTCAAGCCCCTGGTCTTGGAGTTCATTTTGACGTTCAGAGACGTTGCGAACATCTTGGCGTGCCACTAGGCTCGCTAGAGTAATGCCGCTGAGAAAATTGTGAATCTGATCACTGAGATCACACCAAAGGTAGTGAGTTAGACACACCTGCCCCTGCTGACAGTTACCCGAACCGCCGCAGTTAGTGGCATCGATGGATTCGTTCACTGCATCAATAATCTGAGCTACGGATATGGATTCAGATGCTCGGCTCAACTTATAACCGCCACCAGGCCCGCGTACACTGCTGACCAGCTCCTGCTGTCGCAACTTCGAAAATAGCTGCTCAAGATACGACAGAGAGATCTCTTGTCGCTTGGAGATATCCGCAAGACTGATGGGACCATTCTCGGCGTTCAGCGCCAAATCCAGCATGGCAGTTACGGCATATCGACCTTTTGTTGTGAGACGCATAGGACTGTCCTATCTATAATCGTGTG
>CERE01036426.1_pt1 | contig 13615 bp, 9 predicted proteins | sample 530911 | NCBI WGS metagenome assembly CERE01 (sample SAMEA2621092, study PRJEB7988) | marine metagenome | biome: marine biome (ENVO:00000447); feature: mesopelagic zone (ENVO:00000213); material: "saline water (ENVO:00002010), including plankton (ENVO:xxxxxxxx)" | depth 800 m
GCTGCAAGTTTTCGGCTTGAATAATCTCGCCCATGGCTGTGGCATCGTGTACTTCCGCCAAATCCACATCGGCAGGACTGACCCCGGCCTTTTCGTATGCCTGCGAGGCCGCCTGCGCGGTAACATGGTTCCGGTAATCACTGGCATCCCGTGTGGTACCAGAGCGTACCACGCTGCTCAACAAGCGCACGCTACGGCTGGCATCACCCTGTAAGCGCTTAAGGCCTTCAGCGTTACACAGCACCGCAGCTGCCGAACCATCGGAGATGGGCGCACACATGGGCAGCGTCAACGGATAGGTAATAGGAGCTGCGGCCATCACCTCATCAGTGGTGTAGGCCACCTGATATTGCGACAGCGGGTTGTGTACTGAGTGGGTGTGGTTTTTGGCGGACACAGCGGCAATTTGGCGTTGCGTAGTGCCGAAGGTTTTCATGTGCTGACGGCAGAAACCCGCGTAGACATCCATAAACATGCTGTAGGGTTTTGGAGACTGAGAGCCCTCGGGCGGGATTATCCCCTCACCCATTTTGACCAACTGTTGCCGATTGGCCTCCGCAGTGGACACATCCCAGGCGGAGTCAAAGGCCGCAAACATCTTGGCCTTGTCCGGGCTGTTCATTTTCTCGGTGCCCACTGCAATGGCGATGTCGCAGTCGCCTGCACGGATTGCTTGCGCCGCCAGGTACATAGCCGAGCTGGCTGAGGCACAGGCTCCCTCCACGTTAAAAATGGGAATACCTTCAAATCCCATGGAACGCAGTGCGATCTGCCCGGGGACCATGTGCTGGTCCTGCATAAAGCCAATCACACAGGAACCAAAATACGCCTGGGCGATATCGCGCTTATCGGCGCCGGCATCGCTTAGGGCCAGTTCCACCGCTTCGCCGGTCAGATCGTGATAGCTGCGTTCGAGGTGACGGCCAAATTTGGTCATACCAACACCGGCAATATAAATGTCGCTCATAATTTATTCTCAGTAGATATCAATGGATAGACCTGACTCAGCGCCCCTGGAACTGCGGCTTGCGCTTCTCGCCAAAGGCCGCAATACCTTCCTGAAAATCCCACGAACGTTGGTGTTGGCGAAACACAACCTGCTCGTGTTGCAGGGCAGCATCGCGACTGACATCATTGGCCTTATTGGCCACTTCCTTCATGCGGCGCATGGCCAGTGGGCTGTTGCCCGAAATATGCACAGCCAGGGCCTGGGTTTCATCGATCAGCGCCTCGTCGGCAACAACTTCGTTCACAAAACCGTAGTCTTTCATTTGGTTGGCCGTCAGCGTGCGGCCGGTCAATAAAAGATACTTGGCAACATTGAGCGGCACCAACCGCGGCAACACAGCCGCGCCACCGGCGCCGGGATAAACCCCGAAATTGGCGTGGGCATCGCCAATTTTGGCGCACTCGGCGGCCACCACGATATCGGCACACATAGCTGTTTCCAGGCCTCCTGCCAGGGTCATGCCGTTGAGTGAGGCAATCACCGGCTTGGGGAAATCCCGCAGCACTCCCAACACGTTTCCGCACAAACGGTCGAGAATATCTTTTTCACCGGCAGGGACATTGCTGCTCTCCAGCACTTGTTTCAAGTCAATACCCGCACAAAATGCGCGCCCTGTCCCTGTAATCACCAACACACGCACACTGTCATCCGTGGCGATTTCAGGCAGGTATTTTTCATAGAGCTTGATCATGTCCAGGTTAATGGCATTCATCGCCTCTGGCCGATTCATGGTCAGCCAGGCAATTGGGCCGCGCCTTTCTATTAACAATGCTGCTTCACTCATGTATTAACATCCTCCAAAAATTAGCCACTTACTGTCTACTTTCAACCTACTTGACGCTCGACGTTCTTCCAGTATTTTTGACGTACATCTTTGCGCAGAACCTTGCCAACAGCACTCACCGGCAATTGATCAACGATCGTAACCGTCTTGGGCGCCTTGTAACTGCCCAGTGTGTCCTTAACCAGCGCAATCAACTGATCTTTATCCAGTGTCATACCGTCTCGCAGCATCACTTCGGCGTGAACCGCCTCTCCCCAATCCTCATGGGGAATTCCGACGACGGCCGACATCAATACCGACTCGTGAGAATTGATTACTGCTTCTACCTCGGTAGCGTAAATATTAAAACCACCGGAAATTATCATGTCTTTCTTGCGATCGACGATAAAGGCAAAGCCCTGCTCATCGATATAACCCAGATCACCGGACTTCCAATAGCCGTTGCAGAACTCCTCGGCCGTTTTCTCCGGGTTATCCAGATACCCGAGACAGGTACCGCGAGAGCGTAACCAGAATTCGCCCAGTTGACCTCTAGGCACAGGCTTGCCGTCATCATCCATTACTACAACTTCGACACCAGCGGTGATACGGCCTGCGGATGCCAACCGACCTTCCGTTTGTGCATCGACACAGTGATCGGTTTTACTCAGCGACAGAGCCAGACAAAAATGTTCCGTAGAGCCGTACACCTGAATAAAAATATTGCCAAACTGCTCCTGCAGGTGTTTCAGTTTGGATGGACTGATGGGGGCGGCGCCATAGAACATATTTTGCAGGAAGGAAAAGTCTGAATTCAGTGCCTCTGGCAACTCCAGTAAGCGGTAAAGCAGTGTGGGAACCATCATCGCATGGGTCACTCGCTCGCGCTCAATGACCTTGCAGTACTGGGCAAGATCCGGCTCGTTCAGAGTAACATTGCAGCCTCCGGCAAAAAACGCAGGCACTACAAACATACCGCTGCCATGACTGATAGGTGCCAAATGCAGCATACGTGATTCGGTGTTCCAATCACTCTCATCCAGCGCATAGATACCATCGCGCAAACCAAACCAATTATCGGCACAATACAGAGCCGGCTTTCCCTTGCCGGTGGTTCCTCCGGTAAACCGAATTAATAGCGGATGCTCGCGATCGTCGATTTCAATATTGGGGTTTTCCGATGAAGCGGCCTCAATAAGCTCCCAAAAATAAAACAGTCCTTCTTTTGGCTGATCGATGGGATCCATGCAAATCACGGTGATCTGCCTTTCTCGCAACATAGGGTAGTAGGTGTCAATCAGCTCATTTTCTATAAAGACTACTTTGGGTTTGGCATAGTCTACTTGCCAGGTATGCTCTTCGAGGGAATCACGAAAATTGGTAAAGGCGCCAGTAACATCTCCCTTGAGGATGGTGGGAGCATGCAGCAGTGCCATATTGTCATTTTCAAGAATATTGACAAAGCGGTCCCCCTCTTGCAGACCCAGCGTGTCACGGAGCATGTTAACGATCTGATTGGAGATCCGGTGCAACTGGGAAAAGGTAAAACGGCGATTGCGCTCTACATTGACCAGCGCTTCGCATTCACCATACCGGTCAGACAGTGCCTGAAACTGATCACTAAAGTTAATTTTCATCTGCTGAACACTCGTCATAGCTGGTTGTCTTTGTGTAATCTATAGTATCTACTCCAGACACTGGATCGCAGGTCATATCGTGCTAAAATAACGTCTATATGTCCCGCTTCCCACAGTTTTAACGTGATCTACAAGTAACAGAATCAAGGTCAGCTTTTTGAGCAGTAATAACAACATTGTTAGAGTGACTAATAAGAGTTATAAAAACCCGGTAAAGTATTGACCAAATTGAGACTAACTCTACATGAAAAAAATCAGTCAAAATGAACCTCAAACCATAGCAAGCTGGACCCATGCCATCGCCATGGCCCTTGAAATGCAGGGACAAAATAGCGCGCAGTTATTCGAAGAGGCCGATATACCCTACCGGTTGACATCTGATCCCGGCAGTCGGATCGAAGCCCATAAAATATTCCACCTGATGAAATTGGCAGTTAACGCAACTGGAAATCCAGGTTTTGGGCTGGTGGTGGCACGTAATTTCCAACCTGCGAACTTTCATGCCCTGGGTTTCTCGCTCTACTCCAGCTGCAGCCTGTACGATTTCTGCCAGCGCCTGGTTCACTACTCCCGCTTGATAAGCGACAACGTAACGCATTACCTGCATGAGGATAAAGAGCACTTTCGGTTTGTCATTGAGCTGGTTAATCCGAACGCAAGCATTGAAAGCCTGGATGGCTGGCTCGGGGCGATAGTTCACATCTGCCGCGGCATTTATCGACCAGATTTTTCTCCGCTAAAGGTAGAGTTCGAGCGCCCTGTACCGAAAACCCATGCCGAGGACTTTGAACGTTTTTTTCGTGCACCGGTGACCTTTTCAGAACCAACAAATACCATTTACTTCGCGAAGGCAGATATGCTTGCCCAGCTACCTTCGGGCAGCTCGGATCTGGCAAGACGCAATGATGAAGTCGTTATCGAATACTTGGCGCGACTGGATCGCGAAGATATTGTGCGCCAGGTTGAAGCCAAGGTTATTGAGCTGCTACCTACTGGGGAATGCAGTAAAGACCGCATCGCCTCACTGCTGCATATCAGCCGACGCAAGTTACACAACAAGCTGGAGCAGAAAAACACCAGCTACCAGGAAATTCTGGAAAACCTGCGCTCTAACCTGGCCAAACAATATATCGAACAGAAAAACGTCAGCTTCAGTGAAATCGCTTTTCTACTGGGATTTACCGACACCAGCAACTTCGCTCGTGCTTTTCGTCGCTGGACCGGTGTCTCGCCCACGCAATACCGCGATCAATTGGAGGGCGATTAGACACAAACACTCCTCAATACCAGGAGCTATGGTCGCCAGCCTCTGGATTACCAGCCACACGCCTTGCGGGCAATAACCTCGATATGATCAACGGCCACAGGATAGAGCGCCGCCAGCGGATCATGTGACACGGCATGAACAATACTCAACAGTGACGATTCCGCAATCGTATGTCGTTTGAAGTCCTGCGGATGGCCAATTCGATCCAGCAGTTCGCGGATTTTCGTCGCGGCAGCCAAGACCACGGCTTCGGCATCAGTGCCATCAACAGCAAACACATCCTTTAATCTATCGGCAACCGGCGCGTAGAATTCAGGCATAGCTTCCATCACTGTAGGCAGTAATACCCCGTTGGCCTCACCGTGATGTATATGGAATAACGCACCAAAAGCGTGGGAAAAATTGTGTACGGGAGAGGCACCAAAATCAGCTACCACAGAGTTACACGCCATCGCACTGGCATTGAGCATATGCTGACGTGCCAGCAGGTCCCGACCGCTAGCAACCGCCTTGGGCAGATTCTCCAGAATGACCTTGGCACTAGTAACAGCGTGAGCCAAGGCAAAGTCATTGACCCTTACATGGGCAATGGTCTCCACGGCGTGAGTCAGTGCATCCATACCGGTCGCCGCAGTCAACATGGGTGGCAGCCCAGTGGTCATGTGCGCATCCAATACTGCGATATCCGCTTCTAAAAACTCAGAAAGGATAAGGTGTTTGATACCCAGAGCCTGATTGTAGATTACGGCGCCATTGGTGATTTCCGCCCCTGTACCAGCCGTGGTGGGTACCGCAATATGAGGAACCCCCATATGCTGCACCTCCGGCCACTTCATTGAAAGTACCGGTGACTTTATCAATTCCTGAATATCACCCACCTGCTTGTACATCGCCAGCTTGATCATTTTTACACTGTCGAGCACACTGCCGCCACCCACCGCCAACAGGCAGTCGGCCGCGCTTTCACGCACCACGGCAAGCGCCCGATTAATACAGCTCGACTCTGCATCCGGGGCGATATCGGTGAAAGTGGCTACCAGTTTTGGCGCTCCCGGAACTTCATCTCCAGTAAACAGCTCGGCAACCTTATCCACCAGGCCAACATCTTTCAGCCCCTTGTCACTGATCAGCGCCACTCGTCTGCCACCCAAACCGGCGAAAAGATTGGGCAGGCGAATCACCGTACCTGGACCAGCGTGAATTATCGAACGCTGCCAATATTGAAAAGCACCTGAATCTGACATGTTAATTTCCTTTCTGAATTTTCTCTATCTCTGTTGACGTGCTGTTTAGACCGCTTGGTGCAACAGCCCCTGCAGGGCTTTGGCCGCAGGATCGGTCTCAAAACTGGTCAAATAGGTTTTACTTTCCAAGTAGGACTCAATTGATGCCATATTGATTTCCCGGCCGTAGCCGCTCTGCTTCATGCCACCAAATGACACATCCCCGGTAAGCGCATGCCATTCGTTGACCCAGACGGTACCCGCCTCCAACTGCCGAGCGATTGACTGCGCAGCGATGGGGTCGCCGCTCCAAACCCCCGCCGACAAACCATAGCAACTATCGTTGGCCATGCGTATGGCATCATCCACATCGCTGTATTTGATGACCGACAGGACCGGCCCAAAGATCTCTTCTCGATAGATGCGCATATCGTCGGTGACATCGGTGAAAATCGTGGGTTGAATAAACAGAGATTCAGGCGCACCAGGAACCACCATTGGCTCGCCACCGCAAACCAGCGTGGCGCCCTGCTCTTTTGCCGAGTCGATATAGCCCATCACTCGATCATAATGCGCCTTGAAAGCCATAGGCGCGAGGGTCGTTTGCGGATCAAATTGACCACCAGGCTTGAGAGCTTCAGCCAAATGCACCATACGCGCAACTACCTGATCATGAATGGATTCATGAATAAACAGGCGCGTACCGGAGATACACACCTGTCCGGCATGGAACAAAAACGCAAACGTTGCACCGCGCGCCGTTAATTCAATTGGCGCATCCGGCAACGCAATACCCGCGCCCTTCCCACCCAATTCCAGGGTCACACGCTTCATGGTATCGGCGGCCGTTCTTTGAATCATGCGACCTGTGTTAGTGGAGCCCGTAAAGGATATTTTCGCCACATCCGGGTGCGCCACCAGCGCGGCACCAGCCTCGTGGCCATAACCGGTTACGACGTTGACAACACCCGGCGGCAGGATACTTTGCAGCAACTCAGCTACCCGCACTATTGCTACAGAAGAGCTTTCAGACGGTTTAATCACGACCGTATTGCCCGCGGCAAGGGCCGGTATCATTTTGACAAAGGTCACAAACAGTGGCGCATTCCAGGGAGAAATCAGGCCACAAACGCCCAGGGGCTCTTTAAAAACCTTAACGTCATGAGCTTCTGGCAGGGTACGAACTGGCGGGTATTCCACAAACGGATAATCTTCGAGATTTTCCGCAAAGGTTTGTATGATTTGCATCAATGCCGGCACATCAAATGAGGCCATGCGAGACGCCAAAATACCGGTACAGCTACACTCCAGTTCTATAAGCTCCTCCAGATTGGCCCCCAACACCAGGGCTATACGGGCAATCAACGCAGCCCGTTCACTGGCAGGGGTTGAACGCCACCCCGGAAAGGCGGCCTTGGCGGCTGCCACGGCTTTGTCAACCTCTTCTGCTGTACCGGCAGTGGTTTGCGCTACGATTTCGCCATTGGCAGGATTGATAACATCAATATAGGCGCTCGATTGCTGCGCCTTATGCTCGCCATTAATAACATGACCTTGAACTTTAATAGCCAAGAGAATTCCTCCAGTTAATTACCGGGTCGCTCCTCGCGAATGCCACCTCGGACTTGAAACCTGAAAGCAGAACAGGCCTTTCAGCCCGCACTGCCTTCCAGCCGTCAGCCGTCAGCCTTAGCAGCCGGCATCAGGTTATTGAAAAGACCAGGTCATATCAGAAGTTATAACGTCCCTGCACACCCACAATACGCGGCTCCTCAATCCAACCGGCATAAACACCTGGACTTAAAGGCGCATCAATAGACGCCGTGTAAGTCGTCTCATCGGTCAGGTTACGACCGTAGAGCAGAAAATCCCACTTGCCATCCAGGGTAGACAAACCGAGACGCGCATCAACCTTGACATAGCTGTCCTGCAAAGCATTGGGGTCTAGGTCGCCGTCGAGGAACATCTCGTCCTTGTAGTTAAAATCAATATGAGCATTCAGCTCAAACTGGTCGAAACTGTAGGTGTAATCGACATAAACTGAGGCGCTGTATTCCGGCGCAAACGCACCGCGCTCGCCAGACAGATCTTTTTGACCCGTAGGGCAATTACCCAAGCCGGTCTCAATGACGGAACAGCCGGCACCTGTGTAGGAATCGAACTCATGGTCCAGGTAGCTGACACTGCCGCCAAGCTCGAGGTTCTCTAGCAACAAATACTGCCCCTCCAGCTCAATGCCCTGAACCGTCAGTTCAGCCGCGTTCCCCACCACATAGCTGGCCCCACTCCAGGAAGTGACCTGAAGGTCTTCCAGTTGGGTTTGATAGGCAATGGCACTGACACGGGCGCGACCATCAAACAGCTCCTGTTTAATACCCAACTCCCAAGCCTTAACGGACTCATCCTCAAACTCGTCGCCAGCTCGGGGACTACCGTCAGGGTTAGCAGTATCGGGGCTAACGTTAAAACCACCGGACTTGTAGCCTTCAGAGTAGGAAATAAACACCATGCCGGCTTCACTGTACTCCCAGCGCAACTTGGCCGATGGGTCGAAGTGGTACTCGGTGCGATCACTGCTGGTATCAGCAGCATAGCGATTCAACAAGCCGGCAAAGGTAGCAGCAGCATTGGCGCCATCGGCACCGCCAGCCGCCGCGGCATTGGCAAGATAAGCGGCTAAATCTGCCGAGCCCGCCGTATCTTCAGGCGTAACAAGAATAGCCAACGCATCCGGTGCGCCGGTACCGACCTGTACGCGCTTGCTAGCGTCCTTCTCATCTTCGGAGTAACGCAGCCCCAGCTCCAGGGTCAGCGCTTCGCTCAAATCAATACTCATTTCCCCAAAGAAGGCCAGCGTCTCGGTCTCCTGATTAAAATCAGTTTGCTGACCAACTTCCTCAATACCGCCGGGTAAAATCGATCCCGGTAGCACACCAAAGGTGCCGTCGAAATGGGCAGCAGCTTTCAAAAGCAGGTCCTGCTTTTCATAGTAGACACCACCGATCATATTGACGGCGCCATCCCAATCCGTCGCTATGCGGAGCTCCTGGCTCACCATTTCCAGCTCCTCCTCATCGCGGCTATTAATAAAATTGATGGGCAATAAGTCGATATCGTGAAACTGTGTAAATTCAAAATCTGAATAGCCGGTCAAGGACGTCAGGGTATAGCCAGCCAGATCCCACTCTACTTTCAAGGACGCCGATGTGGATTCAGTTTCCTCAAAATCACCGCTGGTCCAGTCTTTGTTGCCAATATAGTGTTCATAGGCACTGCCACCAGTCGAAGGCTTAAAACCAGGCGCTAGCGCTGCTGACATAGCGAGCGTACTGGGAGTCGGCAAGCGGCTATCCACAGCATTAATGGTTGCCTCCTTGCCGTCAGCATCCATCTTAAGATAGGAGACTTTACCGACTACCGAGAGCTGATCGGTTGGCTCCCAGGCCAGGGCTAGGCGGGCCAGCTGGTCGTCTTTTTGCTGCTCGTCCCGGTCGAGGTATTTGTTTTTCACATAACCATCGGATGATGAGTCACGCAGCACTACACGTGCACCCAGGGTGTCACTCAAAGAGCCGGACATTACGGCGGTATAGCGCTGGGTATCCTGCTCCGGCTCCCAGGCAGCGGTGACAGAACCGTTAAATTCTTCGCCCGCTTGCGGATTGGCGGTTTCGACTTTAATGGCACCGGCCACGGTATTTTTACCGAACAGCACACCCTGTGGACCACGCAGGACTTCTACCTGCTGAAGGTCAACCATGGACTGCGTGAACTGACGGCTACGGGACTGATAAATACCATCGACATACATACCCACCGATTGTTCAAAGCCCTGGTTAATACCCGAACCAACACCACGGATACTCACATTGCTGGTCTTTGCGGCACGCCCTATTTGTAGGCCTGGCACCTTGGCGGACAGCTGCTCCATACTGGTAACACCCTGGTTTTCCATGGCTTCACCAGACACGGCAGTCACCGCAACAGGGGCATCCATCAGGCTTTCTGCACGCTTACGCGCAGTCACCACGACTTCCTCAAGTGCAAGGGAGTTTTCAGCGTGCAGGGTTACCGGAGATGCCATCAGGATAGTTGCAGATGCAACGGCTGCGGCCAGCTTGTGTCGAGGGCTTATTGTTTTGGTGATGATACTTAACATCATAGTCTCTCCTGTTATATTTATTCTTCTTTCTTATAAAAGATACAAATATAGGGTAACCCCTAGATTTCTGGACATAGGCAGCCAGGTACTCCTGTCTCCAATGACTGTTGTTAGGCTATCCATGTTGCGGTCAACAATCAGGTCAATTGGGGCATAAACCACGTCTTTTCGTTACCCGAAATTCAACGATAGGAATTCATGCAAGGGGTCAATAACGGACAGCGCGAAAGGCGATGCGCGGGTGATGGCGTTTCGACCAAGCAAGTAAGATTGGTGCCTAAATGACACGATTGAGATAATGGCTGTTCCTACAATAACAGGGAGAGTGCAAGTTTCGAGGGAAGAGTATCGCGTCGTCAGCCGCAAAGAAGTGAGGTATCAACGGTAACTTGTATCACTGATTGTGCCGGTCGGTATAACAGCAAGATTTTAAAGGCGGAGGCAATCTCCCCAACGACGTTAGCCACCAAGGAAGGCAGCAATGCGTATCACTGCTGACTTTCCCAAACACATTAACTGTTGAGAATTTCAATATCCGCCCCTGTTAAGGGTTATAAGACACCTGCCCAAACTCTTCTTCCTCTTGCTGCCGTGCGCATTGGTTAACGGGCAGGCGTCTTATAACGCTCAGGGAAGGAAACCGCGGGATTCGGGCTCCGCGCTTGTCGACGTGTTGGCTACCGTGCAACGCCGGCGACAGCATCGCGTTGCGGTCTTTATCCCCTTTGCCCTGCTCGACGTGCAGGATCATGCGTTGGCTGTCGATATCACTGACCTTCAGGTGCAGCACTTGCTGGCGCGCAGGCCGGTTGTGTCGCATTTACCTTTGACAATACAAAATGATTTAGTATCGACTACGGCTTACGTTGCCAGAGCATAGAATAGTGCACAGGGAGACTGCGACCCTCCCCATTTCTTCTGACCCTTTTTAAGCATTCTCCACAGTTCCAGTCAAGCAACGGTTCTGGCAGCACTGCTAAATCTTTCAAAGCCCATGGCCTGTTTCATTTTTCGTTTTATGAACCGGTGGTCTTGCTCAATCACATTATTTAGGTACTTACTTTGTCGAATAGTGATTCGGGTGTTGTTCTCTTGATTGTAGTCGTTGATCGCAGCGTGGTTGGCTCCACTTTTGTCGATATTGATTAATCCCGGCTTGCCATTTCGGTTAATCATTTTCTTCAATAATCGCTTGGCAGCCTTTTTGTCCCGTTTTGACGTTAGCAAAAAATCGATGGTATTTCCTTCTTTATCAACAGCGCGATACAGGCATTTCCATTGCCCTTTAACCAGAAGGTAGGTTTCGTCAAGTCGGATCCTGCCACCTGAACGACGTTTCCTTTTGTGGAACTCCTTTTCAAGCAGTGGAGAGAATTCTAGAACCCAGCGGTTCAGGGTGCTATGATCTACGTGTATTCCTCGCTCCTTCATCATCTCCTCGATATCACGATAACTTAAACAATAAGCGACTTACCAACGAACACACTGCAAAATCACCGTTTTCGGATAACAATAGCCTTTGAAACTGACCACGAGTACACCATCCTAGAATCAAATGGCGAATTGTACGCTAATCAGGGCAGTAGATGCGACGCAACCTATCACCACACCCAGTACCATGGCTGATCTGTTGGCGGCTTGCGGAATGAGTGAGCGGACATTGCATGAAAGGTTTAAACGCTTTCGGCAGATCACGCGATGAATTATTTGCATACCATCCGACTAAAGAAGGTTCACGGGAATTTTTTGGCGACCAAGGAACGTATAGGTGTCACAGAGATTGCCACCCGTTGGGGTTTATACTGCTGGGGGGCTTGCCTTTACAAAAAGATCGTTATGGGGAGTCGCCGCCGGAGACATTGCGGAAAAACCGTTCACATTAACGAGATTAAGCCAGCGAACTGGCATCACTGGATTAATAAAAAGGGGGCGAGAGAATCCCCCTTATGTCACAAGCTACCAGCTGACAAAGTTGGCATTATCTAAATCTTTTTCCGAGAAGAGGCAGCTTCACAAAACTGAAGTTTATTCCAACGGGATATCGTGTGTTTTTTTTGCTGAGTATCTCTCCTATCCTCTGGCTTGTCTTTATTTGCCTCAGGCTCAAGGGGCATGTAATCTTCCGGGTGCTTAATTAACGCCTCGACTTCAGCCGGACAATCATAAATCATCTCCGTCGACGTTGCGTTAGCTGTAACAATTTTCCAGCGCCTGATTCAGGTGCGCTGCATCGAGATTATTCCAGCCAATCATTACCAGTTGATTTTTCGGCATCTGTTGCCAGCGTTCCTCCTTTTCAATCTCCACCCTTGAGCCCACCAAATGCACCTTACAACGGTGCTTAGGGCTTTCCGCCAGGTAGACAAATCCCTTGGCGCGATAAAGGTTTTCCGGCAACTGCTTCAGCGCATGACGCAGCTTGCTAAGGGACAGGGGTTGATCGCTCTCCCAGCTGTAGGTAGCAAATTGCTGATTGTGGTTGTGATCGCAGTTGGCGTTGCACTGGTGTCCAGATTTGCTTGGGGAGTGGTTCGTCTCGAACAGCTCCGTCCCTAATAACAGTTCCACAGGGATATCGGCAAATTGAGTTTCGAACACCCGGGCGTATGGGTATAGCCATTGCTGGCGAAACGACTCCACCTGCCGAGTGGTCGCCAGATCCGTTTTGTTAATCACCACAATATCGGCAACACTCAACTGATCCATCGCCAGCTTTCTCCTGTCGCCGTCCAAGCTGGAAAAGTTGTCAGCATCGATGATAGCTACCACTGCATCGACGGTGAGTTGTTGGCGAAATTGCGGGTAGCACAAGGTGTTCACCACCTTGGAGGGATCCGAGACGCCACTGGTTTCAATCAGGATATACTCCGGGCGCTCACGCAAATTGATCAATTTGTGCAGCTGCTCGATCAAGTCACTTTCTACAGTGCAACAAATGCAACCGTTAGACAGGTTCACCATGCTCTGTTCGGCGCTGACGATCAACTGACTATCGATATTGATCTCACCAAAGTCGTTGACCATTACCGCAATCTTACGGCCGTGATCACCATTAAGAATACGATTAAGCAAGGTGGTTTTTCCGGCGCCGAGAAAACCGGAAATAACGGTAACAGGAATCGGGCTAAACTTTTTACTCATTGGCTCACCACCGTCTAACTGCAGTAGTCGTTTAATACAATAACACGCTCAAAGATTAGTCTTCCATGCGCTCATAAAACGTCGGTACCTGATCGCTTTTCCATACCGCTTCAAGTTCAGCTTGTTCAAACTGATCCAACCGGTCCCAGACGATCTCACCTTCCATCACCGTGATATCCACCCTGGTGTTGTGCAGATTTCCCTGAGGCTCTAGTTCAAACAGGTTGCGATCCAGGACAATCAAATCCGCCGATTTGCCCACTTCGATACTCCCGGCCTTATGCTCAATCCCCATGGACCAGGCGCCGTTAATGGTCATCACCTTTATCGCCTGTTCCAGCGAAATCGGCTCGCCGTAGAAGGGCTCCGAGTAGTCCCCCCAAGGGTTCTTCCGCGTCACCATGGTTTCAAAA
>CERE01023228.1_pt1 | contig 13494 bp, 8 predicted proteins | sample 530911 | NCBI WGS metagenome assembly CERE01 (sample SAMEA2621092, study PRJEB7988) | marine metagenome | biome: marine biome (ENVO:00000447); feature: mesopelagic zone (ENVO:00000213); material: "saline water (ENVO:00002010), including plankton (ENVO:xxxxxxxx)" | depth 800 m
TACTTTGATGCCGCTAAACTAGCGATTAACGAAGCAAAAGCCGCGGGCAGTGTAAACCCTGCTATTTACTTACCTAAATTACATACAGATGCGCGTTACCAGCATGCGTTAGAAGTGGCGTATTTAGGCGCATGCCAAGCATTATGGCAGCCTTTAGAGGCGCGCGAATACCACGGCGAAAGCATTGAACCTATTACGCAAATAGGTTTAATAGATGCAAATGAGCAAACAGTTAAAGCTGTAAATGCAATTGCAGCAGGGCAATATGCAGCACGTGATTTATGCGGTACTGAGCCTGAACGTATGGCGCCACCACGCTTTGCCGATTACTGTGTTGAGCTTTTTAAAGGCTCTAAAGTAGCGGTTGATGTGATTGACGATATTAACACGATAGATAAAAACTACCCTATGCTTAGCACTGTTGCTCGCGCATCTTATGCGGTTGAGCGCCACCACCCACGTGTTGTTAAGCTAGAATACGTGCCAGAAGGTGAAGTAACGCGCACGCTAATGTTTGTTGGTAAAGGATTAGTTTACGATACCGGCGGCGCCGATTTAAAAGTAGGCGGTTACATGGCGGGTATGAGCCGCGATAAAGGCGGGGCTGCATCCGTTGCGGGCTTTATGAAAGCCGTGGCAGATTACCAACCTAAAGGCGTTAAAGTTATTTCTTACTTAGCTGTGGTTCGTAATTCAATTGGCTCAGATTGTTTTGTACCAGATGAAATTATCACTAGCCGTGAAGGCGTACGTGTACGCATTGGTAACACCGATGCAGAAGGGCGTTTAGCTATGGGTGACCTACTTAGCGAAATGAAAGATGTAGCTAAAGGTGAAGTTAACCCAACACTGTTCACCGTGGCAACCCTTACAGGCCATGCGGCACGTGCTATGGGCCCTTACGGAGCATATGTTGAAAACGGACCTGCACGTAGCGCTAATATCTCTCGTCAAATAGCGGATTGTGGTGATTTATGGGCAGATGCAGCAGAGGTTTCTCGCTCTCGCCGTGAAGATTACGACTTTATCAAACCGCGTACCCTCGCTGATGATGTTTTATCAAGCAATAATGCGGCCTCTGCTGTTACAGCCCGTGGGCATCAATTCCCTATGGCGTTTTTAGCCGTTGTTGGTGGGCTTGATAAACACGGTAACGACTCTGAGCAGCCGCTTCCTTATGTACATATGGACATTGCTGGTAGTGGTGTTGAAGGCGGTGATTGGCAGCACGGCAAGCCAACCGCAGCATCAGTAACCAGCTTATTTGCGCGCTACTGTATGTAATACCAATCCGCAATAATACTTAATCATTTTTCGGGGCTAAACGTGTCGCTATCTGTGTTAAAAAATTCTCATTTAGAACAACTAAATAGCAAATTTTTTGCCTAGCCATCAACACGTTTTTCCATCCTAAAAATAGATCACTTAATTATGCGAAATGGTATAAGCTAAAAACGCTTATGTAATAAAAAGCCCTGTTAATTCAGGGCTTTTTTTTAAATTATTTTAATTTAAAGCGATTAACCACACTTGAAAGCCCTTGGCTACTTTGTTTGAGGTTATCGCTGGCATCGGTAAGTTGCTTTGTATTATTTAGTGATTGCTCGGTTGATTGAGATAGCTCGTTAATACGTAAATTAACCTCGTCAGCAGCTTGTGTTTGCTGCTCGGTGGCACGGGCTATTTGGCTGTTCATGTCGGTAATTATAGATACCAGCCTTTCTATTTCATTGAGCGATGTATCGGCAGATGAAACCTGCTCTACCGTCGTCACCGACAGTGCTTGGCTTGATTTTACCGCCTCTACAGCCGCTTTAGCGCCTTCTTGTAATTTAGTGATCATGGCTTGAATTTCATCTGTGCTTTGCCCGGTTCTGCTGGCTAATGTGCGCACTTCATCGGCAACAACTGCAAACCCTCTGCCGTGCTCGCCTGCACGAGCCGCTTCTATAGCAGCGTTGAGTGCAAGTAAGTTTGTTTGCTCCGATATACTTCTGATCACATCAAGCACAGAGCCTATATTGTTACTTTCGTTTGCTAAATCTTCAGTTACTTGGCTCACTGTCTCTATATTACTTGAGAGTGTTTCTATGGCGGTAATGGTATTCGCTACCACGTTTTTACCGGTTGAGGCATTGTGCGCTGCATCATTGGCTGCTTGTTCAGCGGCTTCGGCATTACGACTCACATCATGAATTTGGTGCGTCATTTGCTCCATGGCGGCAGCTACCTGTGTGGAGCTGTCGTTTTGTAGTTCAATGAAGGAGTGGCTTGTTCTACTTGACTCATCCACCGTGTGAGCGTGTTTGCTTACATCATCAGCACTGTGCGATACATGTACTAACGACTCGCGCATTTTTAAAACAAATAAATTAAAAGAGCGTGACAGCTCAGATATTTCATCATTGCCCGATTCGTTTAGCGTACGCGTTAAGTCACCTTCACCTTGCGATATGTTTTTCATCATGTCTGCGGCAAGACGAGTAGGCGTGAGTATACTCTTACCAATAAAGTAACTTAATAAAATGACAGCAATAATCATAACTAAAGCGCTAATTATGATGAGATTACGCTGCTCGCTAAATGCTTCATCTATTGAATCTAGGTATACGCCTGAGCCAATAATCCATTGCCACGGGCTAAAGCCTTTTACAAATGCGACTTTATCTACCGGCTGATCTTTTCCTGGTTTTGGCCATTTATAAGGAATAAAGCCTTCTTTTTGTTGTTTTACAATGTTCACCATTTCTACAAAAAGTGCTTTGCCATCGGGGTCTTTATTATTACTTAAGTCTTTACCGTTAAGCCCATGCTTTATTGGGTGCATTACCATTTTGGGCTGGTAGTTGTTTACCCAAAAGTAATTTGTTTTGTCATAGCGCAGCGCTTTTATAGCGGCCAGTGCTTGTGATTGAGCCTGCGCTTGTGTGAGTGTATTGTTTTGTTCAAGCTGGTGGTAATGCTCAATAACACTGTATGCCGTTTCTACTACATTTTGGGTTTTTAGATATTGCTCGTTTTTGAGTGAGCTATATTGATGAGTTAAGCTAGATATACTAAGTACTATTAAGCCAAATACAACAATGGCTATTAACAGTAAAAAACGCTGGAAAATACTGAAACTACGTAGGTTAAGCATTAATTTGTCCTCAATTAGTGTACGCCTTAGCGCATAGAATAAGCGTAGCTAAAAAAAGCGTTTAATCTAGGCTCACTAACTTATTAAGACAAAAAAAAGGCTGATTTTTCAATCAGCCTTTAGTCTATTTAGTCGTCATATGATTATTTAACATCAAAATGTCGATTAAAGAAGTTTGTGATGGTTTGGTGTAAATGTGTTTGCACCTGTTTACCGCGTAAGCTGTGTTTTGAGCCTGGGTAGGTCATCATTTCAAACTGTTTTTCGTTATCTTGTAGTTGTTTAAATAATTTAGTGGCGTGGGTAAACAACACGTTGTCATCGGCCATGCCATGGTAAATCATTAATGGGCCTTTTAAGCCATCAGCGTATGGGAATACGGCGCTGTCTTCGTAGCCTTTTGCATTGGTTTTTGGATGACCAAGGTAGCGCTCAGTGTAATGGGTGTCGTAAAGTGCCCAGTCAGTAACTGGTGCACCTGAAACACCGGCTTGAAAGTAATCGCCCGCTTTAAACATGGTCATTAGGGCCATGTATCCGCCATAACTGTGGCCATAAATACCAATGCGTTGTGGGTCTACGTAATCAAGCGTGCGTAAAAACTCAACGCCTTTAATTTGATCTGCTACTTCTACAACACCTAAGTGCTTGTAAATAGCGTCTTCAAACTTTTTACCACGGTTGTAAGAGCCTCGGTTATCGAGCTGAAAAATAACATAGCCTTGTTGCGCCATGTATTGAAAGTACAAGTTTTTGCTGCGCCAGCTATTTGTAACGCGTTGTGCATGTGGGCCGCCGTATACATTAACAATTACTGGGTGCTTTTTACCGTCTGCAATATTACTTGGTTTAAACAAGCGGTAATGCATTACTTGGCCATCTTCTGCTTTAATTGTGCCGTACTCTGGAGTTGCTAAATCACTTAAATAAGGTGTTAATGGGTGGCTATCATCAAGCTTATTTTGTTCAAGCCATGTGATAAATTCGCCATTTACTTTACGAAGAGCCGCCGAGTTAGGCTTGTTTACCGATGAGCTATTATCAATAAACGTTTTGCTGTCTTTAGCCATTACCACTTTGTGGTATTGGCCTTGTTCGGTGATGCGCTTAATATTGCCTTTTTTAAACAGTGGTGCGCTGTATAAATGGCTTTCAAGCGGGGTGTCTTTACGTCCTGCAAAGTACACTATGCCTTTTTTCTCATCTACGCCTTTTAAGCTATCAACAACCCAATCGCCAGAGGTGATTTGTCGAATTAGCTGGCCGTTAGTGCGGTACAAATAAAGGTGTTTAAAACCATCGCGCTCAGAAGCCCATACAAAATGCTTTTTGTCTTTTAAGAAATGCAGATCAAAGTTTAAATTGATCCACGTATCGCTGTTTTCTGTTAGCGCTACTTTTTGCGTTTTAGTATCGCTATTGTAAAAACGTAGTTCTAACTTATGTTGTGAGCGGTTTTGCCATTGATACGAAAGGGTTGTGCTGTCTTTTAGCCATTTAGCACGCGCAATGTAAATGTCTTTATCGTCGCCTAAATCAACCCAGTCAACGTTTTGATTATTTAAAGACACAACGCCAAGTTGTATTTCAACGTTGTCGGTGCCTGTAAATGGGTAACGTTGATTAAATAGCTTTACTTCGTCTGCATAAATTTCGTTACGGATAGCTTCTTTTACTGGGGTTTCATCTACGCGAGTGAATGCAATTTTAGATTCATCGCCAGCCCACCAGTAGCCAGTCATCCGGCTCATTTCTTCTTGTGCTACAAATTCGGCCATGCCGTTTTTAATAACGCCGCCGCCATCTTTGCTCAGTTGTATTTCTTTACCTGAATCAAGTGCTAAAGCGTAAAGGTTTTGCTCGCGAATAAACGATACATAGTTACCTTTAGGAGAAAAACGGGCATCGGTTTCAAACGCTTCTGTATTGGTAAGTTTTTTACTTTTACCAGATGCAAGCTCGTAATAATACAGGTCACCATTGAGTGGGAATAACAGGGCTTTGCCGTCTTTAGACCATTTGTACTCTAAAATACCTTTACCAAAAATACGTTGGCGTTCGCGGCGTGCTTTTTCCTCATCAGAGAGGTTTTCTGGGCCTGAAAATAGCTTTGCAGAATCAACCAGTATTCTGTTGGTGTTATCTTTTAAGTTGTATTCCCATAAATCATAACGGTTGTAGTCATCGGTTTTACCTTGCAGGTAAGTTACGCGGCTACCGTCTGGTGAAAACTTAAGTTGTACGGGAGCTTTACCCGACAAGCTCGGATCATCAAAAATACGCTCTAGCGATAATGGTTTTGCTTGTAAGCTTAGTGCGCCAACAGCTAGCGGTAGTGCGAGGGTTAAGTGTTTTATTTTTTTTAGCACAAGGTTGCCTTAGCTTATTATAAATATTGTATTAAATGGTAAAGCTAAGCGTGTGCAACTGCAAATAAATGCTATAAAGTGGCCATTATTAAAGACTAACTAGGATGTGACGATGACGAACCACACTTTTGAACTCGCCCCAGAGCTTAAGCGCGATTGTATAGAACTGGCAGATTGGCCTTTATGTAAGGTGCTATTGCTTAACGACAGCCAATATCCTTGGTTTGTATTGGTACCCAGAAAACCTAATTTAAAAGAGATCATCGATTTATCTGATGCCGATCAAGTTGTATATTTAAAAGAGTCGGCCAAACTCAGCAAACTTATTATGCAAGTGTTTAGCCCTGATAAATTAAACGTGGCCGCTTTAGGTAATATGGTGCCGCAATTGCATATTCATCATATTGCACGTTTTACAACTGATGCTGCGTGGCCTGCACCGGTGTGGGGTAAGTTTCCTGCAAAACCATACACAGATGAGCAAATAATAGCGCTAAAAAAAGCGCTGCAGCTATAAGCTACAGCGCTTTATTAAACTATTACAAAGTATTACGTGTTGGGTTAGTTAAGGCCTAACACGTCTTTGCCTTGTTTAAAGGTTACATCAACCGGAATATTTGCTTGGCTTAGTTTTTCTAGGTCTTTAGCAAGCTCTTCTTTAATATCGCCATGAGTGGCAATTAGTTGATCTACTTTTTCGTAATCGCCGTCACCTTGTAATGTTAAAATTAAGCGCGACAGCTTAGCCATAGCCACGCCCATTTTTTCCATATTTACACGGTATAAACCCTCTTCATTTTTAGAAAAAGCGCCTTCTTGAGCAAAAAAGTTAAAGCGGATCATGTTGGCTTTACCATGTGCGCTTGATGCACCAAAACGTACTGAGCGGAATATACCCGCCATAAAGGTGGTGTAGTAATCTTCTAGTGTGCCTTCGGTAATTTCGCCTTTTTTAAGTAACTGCTCAACCATGTATAAACCTAAAATATCGGCTTTACCTTCTTCAAGTGCACTTGCATGCTCTTGTAATGATTGGCGCACAGTGCCTTTATTTGTAATGGTGTTTTTAATTCCTAGGCCATGAGCCACTTCGTGAAACATGGTATTGGCAAAAAAGGCGTTAAAGGTAATATGCTTACGTTGCTCAGGTACAATTAACTGCTCAGCAATTGGCACTAAAATTTTATCAAATTTTGCACGCATTGCGTTTTTAAGCTGCAGGCGACGAGTGCCTTTTTCAAGCTGTACTTGCTCATCGTTTGGTAAGTTAATGGCAATAGTTTTACTGCCCGCATTTGAGTGACCTGCATAGTAAACCACATCGTAAGCATTTAAGTCAGCGTCTGAACCTGGCACTTCTTGCTTATATTTAGCATCTACCGGTAAACCTTTTTGAAGCTCTGGTAAAAAGGCCGCAAATTTAGCTAGGCGCTCGCTCCATTTTAAATCTTTAATTAGTACATACGACTCATAAGCAGAGCGGTAGCCAAAGAGTTGATCTTCGTAGGTTTCAATTGGGCCAATAACCACATCAACTGGGTTATTTTTCATGTCCATCCAGGCAAAGTCAGAACCCTGAAAATCATCATTTTGTAGTGCATCAGCACGTAGGTTTAAGTAATTGGCAAATTCTTTATCATCGGCAAGCTTACTGGCTTCACGTAACAAATCTGCTACTTTAGCTAACTCCTCAGCGTATTCTTTTGAGTAAGGCACGCTGTAAAGGTTACCTTGCTCATCACGTTTAATTAATGAGTAAAGGCCTTTTTTATCTTCTACGTCGGCATTATTTAGCTCTTCTTTTGTTATGTCGGCTGGGTAGAATTGTGCGCCAAGGGCTTTTTCTTTGTAACCTGATAAAAACGGTTCGTCACCATTTAAACGATCCCAAGGGCCGTAGTTAATATCAGCAAATTTACGTACTTTTTCATCACTTAGTTTTGCTAAAAAAGCGTCTTTATTATCGCCAAAAGCCTGCTTCCAAAATAGCTCGTCCATAATTTTAGAGGCATCGATAAGCTTAGCAACCATGGCTTTTTGATTCTCACTTAAATGAGATAGGTCGGCTTCTAGGCTAAAGTCGGTGTAAATATCTAAACGTTGTTTATCAATATTAATTAAATCTGGGCCAGCTTGCGCGGCACTTTTTTGAGCAAGTTCTACACCTGTGGCTTCGGTCGAAGAGGGGGCTTGCTCTGAGCATGCACTAAGAAAAACGACGCCTGAGAGTAAAATTGCTTGGCTAATTTTGTTTAAGATCATTTGATTGCCTGTTAAAAAAGTAAGTTTAATTATTTGTACGCTTAAATTTAATTGCTAGCGCGTACAAACGTTTCCTTATAGTGACTGCATTAAAGCAAAACTAAATGGTAAATAGCAAGTGTTTGGCGGTGTACCGCGTCTGCAGGCGATAATAACAATTAATTTATATAATTTTCTTAACTTTATCGGTAAGTTAGATAATACTCATTGTATTACTCATTGTATTACTCATTTTATCCGAGGTTAGCAGTTGCATTGCGGCCCAGAAACAAAAGGATGACAGTTCTATGTCTACAGAAAATGCACTATTAACGATTTTGGTTGATAGAATCAATAACGACACTTTGGTTTTACCTACGTTACCTGAAGTTGCAATTAAAGTGCGCCAAGCGGCCGATAACCCTGATGTAAACCTAATGCAAATGTCAGATGTGATTGGACAAGACCCGGCTCTTTCAGCGCGCATGATCAAAGTGGCTAACAGTGCAATTATGGGCCGAGTGGTTAAAGTGTCTAACTTACAGCAAGCGGTTACGCGCATTGGTTTACGCCAAATTAAAAATATAGCAACCGCAATGGCAATGGAGCAGCTGTTTGTTTCTAATAATGAGCTAATAAAAGGCTACATGAGTAAAGCGTGGCAAAAAACGCTAAATGTGGCGGGGCATTCAATAACGCTTATGGCGTTTTATTTACAAAATAATAAACGTACATCGTTAAATAGTGACGCTATTACGTTGGCGTCGTTGGTATATAACATTGGTGTACTGCCTATTTTAACCGAAGCTGAGCGCCACCCAGAGGTGTTTGCTAACCCAAGCTTTTTAGCACATGCAATTCAAAAGCTCAGTGGTAAAATTGGTGGCTCAATTATGGGAGCGTGGGAGTTTCCACCTGAATTTGTAAATGTTGCTAGGCATTGGGCCGACCCTACGTATCGCCCTGAAGAGATTGGGTATGTTGATTTTATTCGTATTGGCGCTATTTTAGAGGGGACTTTACAGGTTTCTGATAAATCAGCGGCTTTACAAACCTACATAGATAAAGGCGTTATTCCTTCTATGCAGCTATTTTCAAGTGACGAATACAACGACATGCTCGAAAATGTAAAAGACACATTTAGCTAATTAGCAGTTATAAGGTAAAAGCAAAAAGCACGACTAAGTCGTGCTTTTTTCGATTTTAATAGCGCTTATAATTTTAGCGTTTTATAAATCTTCTGCATCACCTAAACCGGCCGTCAGCTCTTCAAGCAGTAGCTTGATTTCTTCTGAGGCTAAAATAAAGTCAGCATCTAATTTAACCGCCATATCTTCTTTAGGAATATCGGCGTTTTCTTCTTTTAAAGTTTCTGAGTAGCTTAAACGCTTGATAGAGCCATCGTTTTGCAGCATAAACTTCAGGCGTTCTTGCCAATCAAGTGCAAGTTTGGTCACGCGTTTACCATTTTCTAGGTGCGATTTAACTTCATCACACGATAAATCATGACCTTTTAGTTTAACCTGTGCGCCACTGTCGTCGGCTTCTTCTAGCTCAGCATCAAAACCTATAGCAAAGTTTTCAGGGGTGCTGAAGTTAGTTAACCAATCAGTTAAAAATACATCTAGGTCGTAGTTTGCAAAAGCAGGTACTACTGGTAATGTGCCCAGAGACTTACGCAGCAATGCAAGTAGCTCTTCTGCTTTATTAAAACTGCCGCTGTTTACTACAACCCAGCCGTTTTCTTGGTCAATAAAAGCAAACTGTAGGCTCGATTTTTTAAACGCTTGAGGTAATAAGGTAGTTAAAATGTTTTCTTTTAACTCGTCTTTTTCTTTCTTTTTAACAGGGCGGTTTTCTTCCGCTTCTATTTGATCTACTTTTTCGGCAACCATTTCATTAACAACAGATGCAGGCAGCACTTTTTCTTCACGTTTGGCACACACTAAAATGCTTTTTTGTGAAAAATGCGCCAGCGAGTCACCATGCTTACCAAATGCTTTTGTCCAACCAAATGTAGAAAGGTCTTGAGAGCCACAAGGGCGAAATACATCTTGTTCTAACGCTTTTTCAAACTCTTCTTGAGTGTACGAAACATCTTGCTTAAAGCGATAACAAATCAGGTTACTAAACCACATAAGGTAACTTTTCCATCTTTTAAATTTGCTCAATCATAGCAATAAAATGGGGTTCTCGAAATGGCTGATTTTAAGCAAAGCCGTTATTGATTAAATAATGGCTTTGGCATGTTTTTAGGAAATTCAATATGGTAATGAAGCCCTTTGCTAGGCTCACTGCTTGCCTCTATTGAGCCACTAAGTGTTTGCTTAACTAAGTTAAAGGTTATGTGTGTGCCTAACCCACTGCCGCCTTGGTCGCGTTTTGTCGTAAAAAATGGGTCAAACAATTTGGCTAATTGCTCTTTTGTTACGCCATTGCCGTTATCGGTGTAGTCAATAATAAGGAGTGTGTCATCGGCGCTAATATTTATATCAATATTGCCCTGCGCAATATTATCAAAACCATGAATAATTGAGTTCATAATTAAGTTGGTAAAAATTTGGCTAATTGCCCCTGCAGGCAGGTTAAGAACTAAATCATCCGGACACTGTAAATTTATGGTGTGCTTAGTTTTTTTAAGTTTAGGGTGGAGCGATAAAATTACTTCGTTTAAATAATCTTTAAAGTTAATTGTTCTTACAGCTTCACTGGCTTGGTCTACCGCTATTTGTTTAAAGCTGGCAATAAGCTCAGAGGCTCTATCAAGGTTGGTTGTAAGCAAGCTTGTGCTTTGCTTGGCTTCGTTTATAAACTCTTCTAATGCTTTGGGCGATAACTTTTTTTCTTTGTAGGCATTTTCTAACGTGTTTAAACGCTCTTGTAAAAACGATATAGCAGTTACACCAATCCCAATAGGTGTATTTATGTCGTGTGTAATACCGGCGACTAATCCGCCTAGTGCAGCCATTTTTTCGGTGCCTACTAAGCGCTCTTGAGCAAGGCTTAGCTCGTCAAGGTAGCGTTCAAGCTCTTTTTGTTTAGTTAATAATTCTTCTTCGGTATGTCTGCGTAAATCAACTTCTTCGGTTAGTACCAGCTTTTGTTTTTCTAGTTCGTACTTTTGCTGTTGTAAATCCATCATAGCTTGGCTTAAGTTTGACGTTTTACGGGCAACATCTTGCTCAAGCTGTATATTGTGCTGGTCGAGCTTTTCGTTACTAACAATCAACTCACGTTGGGTATGCTCAAGCTCTTTTCTGTATTGAACTACTTTATCTATTAAGTTATTAAAAGACTGCTCCATAACGTTTAGCTCGTTATGCTCTTCGGTCTCAATGTCTATGTGTTGACCTTCTAAGTCATCAAGCTCTAAGTTTTCTATTTGATCGGTTAACTCGTTTAAAGGGTCGGTGAGCAGCTTTCTAAATGCCATTAAAAACAGAATGATCAAAAAGGTGGTTTTGATCATGGCGTTACCAATTAAAAAGTAAATAGATACCATTATTCGGCTAAATACCACATCGCGGCTAGAGAACAAGGTCACATCACCTACTTGAGTAGCGCGTCCCGAAAATTCAAAAATTAGGGGGAAGGTATAACCAAAGAGACCCGATTTGGTGTCCTCTATAATGACTTCCTCTTGTACGAGTTGTTGGTTATAAAGTTTGTGTATATCCAAAGAGCGCCCCAGCTGCGAAATAATTTCACCGCTGTCGTCGCGCACTATAATGCCCTCCACCATAGGTATAGCAAGTAAGCCTTCTGCGGTTGTAATTGTTTGCTTTGTGTTTAGTTCCCAAATTGCGCGTGTTAAGCTTCGGCTAAAGGTTTTTTGCAGCGTACTTAGCTCATCACGAATGTAGTCTTTAGTATTTACAAATTCTGCAAGCACCTGTCCACATGTCACCACAAAGGTAAGCAAAAAATACACTGATAAAACATTAGTTAACAATTTCTTAGAAAGGCTTTTTTGTAACATATGGGATTTACTCATCCGGTGTAATTATATCTAAGTTGCAATTTCTAACTTAAAAGTTAGTCAATAAAACCTTAAAAATAAATAAAAAATTTATATTTTAAAGAGATAGCCCTGCTATTGAGTCGTTTTGTTTTAATAATAGTGCACTAAACTGATTTAAATTAATTTTAATGGCTACTGAGATTTCAAAAACGATGATTTTTAATAGGCAACTAGAGCAATTATCAATAATATTTAACGTTTTATTGTAAGGTTACAGTACTACATTATGCGAACAAGCAAAGTGTTAGAGTTTTAGGAACGTGTTAGAATAGCAAAAACCAACGGACGGCTCGTTTTTATAATTTTAAAAGGTTATTTTAGTAGTTAACATGATGAAATTTTCTATATTAGTGTGTGATGACTCCACTGTTGCACGCAAACAAGTTGTGCGTTGTTTAAATGAGTGCGTGAGTGCCGACATTCAACAAGCCGCAAACGGGGCCGATGCGCTGGCGCTTTTACGCTTGCAGCAATTTGATCTTTTGTGTTTAGACTTAACCATGCCAGAAGTTGACGGCGTACAAGTGCTGGAGCGCATTAAAGCAGAAAAAATAGAGTGTTTTGTACTGGTGATCTCCGCTGATATACAACAACAAATGAAGCAAAAAGTCGCGCAGCTTGGTGCTATCGACTTTATAAATAAACCTATTAATAAATCGGCTTTAAGTGAAGTTTTGCATAAATTTGGCATTCATTAGGTTTTTTCATGTTTAAAAAGGCTGTTTTATCTTTTAATTTGGGGTTGACAGCATAGCCTTTGTTAAGGCAGTCTTAGCTCTATGAAAACAATTAATCGCGCACTGACCATTATTATTACAACCACCATTCTTACTGGATAGTGGCATAGGTCGGTGCAACAAATTTAAAGGCCTGTGTTCACTAAGAACACAGGCCTTTTTTCGTTTTATGGGATGAGGAACATAAATAATGCGCGTTTTAAAATTTGGAGGCTCTTCGCTTGCCGACTTTGCCTGTTTGCAACAAGTAGCTTTGCTGGTAAAAGCACAGTTAAAAGATGAAATGTTACTGGTACTTTCTGCACCCGGTGGTATGACTGATTCATTAGTTGCGCTGGCAAGTGCCGCTGAGCAAGGTCAAGATTTTTCTCAGCAATGGCAAGCTTTACTAAGCCGATGCGAGACATTAAAAGCAGAAGTAGAAAAAAGCAGTGGCGAAGTAACAAACTGGCCAGATTTTAATGAGCTTAAAAATAAGCTAGATGGTGTGGCGCTTATTAAGTGCTGCCCAGATCAAATTCGTGCTTTTGTAATTAGTTTTGGTGAGCGTGTTAGCGTATCGCTAATGCAAAGTTTATTAAGCTCGCACAATGCACAATACCTTGAAGCAACGCGTTGTGTTGCCTCTACTGGTGGCTACATTGATGCTGAGGCCGACTTAGTAACGAGTAAAGCACGCTTTCAAGCAGTACTTAAAGAAAACCCAGCCACCATTTACATTATGCCAGGCTTTACAGCAAGCAACGAGCAAGGCGAACTTACTACACTTGGTCGTAATGGCTCTGATTACTCTGCAGCTATTGCAGCGGCATGTTTAGATGCTGAAATTTGCCAAATTTGGACTGACGTTGATGGTGTGTACAGTGCTGATCCGCGCTACATCAAAAAAGCGACTAAAGTTGATTTCTTATCTTATAAAGAAGCGATGGAGCTTTCTTACTTTGGCGCTAAAGTACTTCATCCTAAAACCATTTTACCGTGCGCGAA
>CERE01027861.1_pt1 | contig 13465 bp, 7 predicted proteins | sample 530911 | NCBI WGS metagenome assembly CERE01 (sample SAMEA2621092, study PRJEB7988) | marine metagenome | biome: marine biome (ENVO:00000447); feature: mesopelagic zone (ENVO:00000213); material: "saline water (ENVO:00002010), including plankton (ENVO:xxxxxxxx)" | depth 800 m
TATATCGGAAACCGCTAAGTCACTGGGCGTGACCCGCCCCACTCTCTACAATATGCTGGAAAAATATGGACTGAAAGCCTAGTAGAGCTCAGAAAAAGAAGGGAAATTAACGCGCTCCCTTCTTAAACAAAACAACCTCAGCAGTCTGAAGTAAGATAAACAAATCCAAAAAGAAGCCATGATTTTTTACATAGTATAAATCGTACTTAAGCTTCTCTATGGAATCGTCTGTAGAGGCCCCATAAGGATAACAAAGCTGCGCCCACCCCGTTAGCCCAGGTGCCAAACGATGACGCTCACGGTACAAATCATTCATCTGCTCTAACGTATCAACGAACTCCGGCCTTTCAGGTCTAGGTCCAACTAGACTCATATCACCTACGATAACATTCCAGAGTTGCGGAGTTTCATCAAGGCGGTACTTTCTTATCACTCGCCCCACTTTCGTCACTCTCTGATCATTGCAGCTCGCCCATTGAGCCTTACCACTGATTTCCGCATCGGAACACATACTTCGGAACTTGAAGATGGTAAATGGCCTCCCCCCCCTTCCCACACGAACTTGACGATAGAAAACGGGGGCACGCCACCCGCATTCCAATTTGATAGCCAAAGCCGTAAGCACCATAAAGGGCATCAATAAAATTGTAAGAATTAACGCCCCAGGTACATCCAACAGTCTTTTCTCAAGATGCCGATAGTAGCTATTGGAAAAACCTCTAGTATTGATCAGCCAACTGGACTTAATGAGATCGAGCTGAATAAGTCCCGACTCTCTTTCGAAGAAATCCAAATCTTCCGTTACAGACATACCGCTCATTCTGCAATCCAGAAGCTCTTCGGTGGGAAGTCCGTGACGACGATCGTCCAACGCCATGACAATTTCATCTACATTGTTCGCCAGAGCATATTCACAAACATCCTTGACATCTAGGATCTTATCGGCATTGACATAGCAGTGTTGGCAGCCCATAGATGGCACAAACCCCAACAACTTAAAACCTCTTTGGTCAGACTTTCGACGCAGCATCTCTATTGCTCTCGCCCGTTTTCCAGTCCCTAAGACCAATATTCTTTTGCGTAACACACATCCATCAACATAACGTTCGAAGATGGCCCTATCAATAGAAATCAAAGAAACAAGAGACAGCAACACCAAAGCGATAAAGACCGGGGTTGCAGACGACACTATGCCGACATGAGCTGCTGCAACTATTATGGCCCCACTGAAGACACAGGCAACAATAATACGAGTAAAAACGCCCAGATAGCGATTGCGCTGGCGGTTGTCATAAAGGCCCATGGCCGCCATTGAAGCAACGCCAAATAGTGAACATATGAGAGCATTCGACGCACTGTATATAACCTCGGTGCTCCAGCTCATGCCAAACCACCAAACAGAGAACATGAGAAGATACTCAAAGAGCATCAGCCATATATATTCAACGTGCATGAAATTTCCCGCAATTCGTACATTGCCCTTTAACGAGTGTGAATTCGAAAAAGTAGATCTCGTACGCTTCTTATATATGGGAGAACTGGAATCCTGAGAAAATGAAGTAATAGATTCCATTCTATTGTCGTGACTAATAATGCTTTTATCCGTGTCTACCTTTAACTGCGCCATTGGCTAGATCCCCAATTCAGTATTGCTCCATGTTCCGTTTATTCATCCTATACAGCACTATCGAAAACTACTTCCATCCTATTCTCGCTCTTTTGTCTACCAGCTCACAGACTTCTAGGAATGTGGTATTCGACGTCAATCAGTAGCTATAACTATAGTTAAGTCAGATACTTTTACAACAGCATCAACTCATCAATTATCTATTACAAATACAATTGTGCAACACTATTATTCATATGGAATGATTTGTCATTCATATAGGTGAATCACGAAACTGACTCTCTAGTAAATCCTCGTTTGGCTCCATAAAAAATTTAATGATTTTATTGCCGTAATCAAGAATACCTTGCGATTTTTTTAGTTCTAACACTTGGCGAACGTCCTCTTCACGTACCCTAGCTGTTTTTGCAATCTGAGCAGGGCCGACTTTAATAGAACGCATGCCTTTATTGGTCTTGTCGGCAATGGCTGAACGCCAGAGTTCTTTCAGCGCAAAATCGACGCGGGCAGTCTGGTGCGCAAAGGCCTGAACCATCGCCATATTCCCTGAATCCCTAACCAGCGTGGCAAAATGACGAAGAAGTTGCTCCATGTTCTCCGGGCGTTGTTTCAGTATTTCGTAGAGATGGGAGCGTTCGATAGCAATCAATTCTGTATTTGCCAACGCTACGGCCTTGGCGGAACGAGTTTCGCCATCGAAAACAGCGACTTCGCCGAAGAGTGCTCCGCGGGAAAGATTAGCCAACACCATCTCATTACCTTCCGGATCTTCTCTAGAAATCGCTATCCAACCTTCATCAACTGCGTAGGTGTAATTGGCTTTGTCATGCTGATTAAACAGTATTTCTCCTGGTGACAGTAAGATTCTCTCAAACTGACCACAAAAATTGTCCAACCAGAACTTATCAATTGTTTCTGATAGCTCATCGAATGACCATTCAAATATCTTATTAAAGGGGGCAGAGATCGGCAGTATATGATCGCCCACATGCTCCATCCATTGGCTTTCAGCTAAGGCGGTAAAACCCAAGCGCCCGTACATTGAGAATGTTTCCTCACTAATAGCACAGATCACGTGAGTCACATCCCAACTGTATACTACTCCTGTTGCGGCTTTAAATAGAGAAAATATGACGCTACGACGATTTCGCCACTGTTGATCTACAGCGAGCATGCTGCAACTTGCGAAAGTAGGATCAATCGAAAGCAGTTCTTTCTTGGCAAGCTCTCGGGCATCGGCGAAGTCGAAGTACTGCTCCGCCGGCAAACCTATTTCAGAGTCTTTATTAACGCGAATGGCGCCTAATGCTTGTCCATTTGAATAGGCGATTATATTCACTACACCGGGGATGGCATCAAAATGATCCATAACTCTTGGATTGTTGATGGCAGTTGCTCCGAACTTCCCTCGCTCTTCTACAAATACCTTATGCCGCAATTGATAGATATCATCTAGCTCTTTAGCCGTTCTAGCTATTTTTATAGTAATTGCCATAGGTCATACACTAAGTCATTTATTAGTTCTTTCCTTCTATTTCCCTTAGTAGACTTTCCGCTTCCTGTCGTTCACCGAATTCAACTTCTGACTCCAACAAACTAATCAGTTCGACTCTTGCCTCTTCTTTATCACCCAAGTGATTAAGTATTATCGCCCTATGGAGTGCTATAGACTTATTATTGGAATCTAGCTCTCTAGCCTTGTCCGAAAAGTATTTGGCTTTACTAAGATCTCCCGAAGACAGTAACGCCATTGCGTAGGTGTCCTTTACCGTTCCGGAATTGGGCGCTAAAGCTACTGCTCTAGCGGCATATTCAACCGATTGTTTCGGCTCACTACTGCGCATGAGCCATGCCAGGTTATTCAATACGATGACGTTGTCTGGGTCTGCTTCAACCACCGATTTAAAAAGTTGAATCGACTTTTCGTCATCTCCATTCATCAGATATCGGTTAGCTAGATCGAAGGCAATAACATTGTCATCAGGATGATTACCTAACCAGTCCTCCATCAGCGCGATCGAATCACTATGTTCCCCGAGCTTCCAAAGTGCACTGGATAGCTTCACTAATGCAATATTGTTATTGTCGAGAGAAAACGAATTTCGATAGTTAGAAACCGCTTCTCCAAAATTTGATTTAGCGGCCGATAGATCTCCCCTCAGCGCAAAGACATCAGAGCGATCTCCAACCTTCGAGTACAGACGCTCAATACTATTAGCGGCAGCGTTATAATCTCTATCAAAAATCTGTATTTTAACCAGCTCTTTGATAACGTTGGGGTGGGCCAGCTCATTCTTAGATAGCTCTTCGATCGATTTCCTATACTCTTCTGACTCCCCCAAGCGATAATTGACCATGGCCAGGGAATAACGAGCTTTCAAGTCATTCGGATACTTATCTAGAAAGCTGACAAGAAGGGTTTTAGCGGATTCGTTGTCTCCCAACACCATCTTGGCGTCAATCAACAAACTGTCACCTAGCGGATCGGAGGCCGCGAAAGGACTTGATAACACCCTATCAACTGACTCGTATTGGTGATACAGGCGATAAAAAACTACCAATTTCATTCTTGCGGACATGTTTTCGGGATAATATTCCAATGCTGATTTCAGATGACTCTCAGCCTCATCACGTTTTCCCAAATAATCTTCTACAATCGCCAAATTGAATAGTATTTGAAGGTCTTTTGGGTAGTGCTTTAAAGAGTCTTCGTAGTAGTCCTCTGCAACACCAAAACTCCCCTCCTTCATTGCGATAGCTGCAAGCCCCGATGACGCAGGAGGGTTTCCTTTTTCCAACGACAGTGTTTTATTAAAATACTCTTTTGCCCGTTGATAATTACCACTTTCAAAATATACTGCTGCACTCATCAAATTGGCATTGATAGATTCTGGCGCAGACTCAAGCATTTCATTGGCATGCTTACTGGCATTGGCAATATCACCAACTTTTAGGTATGCCTTCACCAGCATAGCCTTATCCATTTCAGAGCTTTCGCCATGATCGACTACATCTAGCAATGCCAAAATTGAGTTTTCATCATCTCCAGTCTTGGCATAGGCATCAGCCAAGTTACGATAAGATTCAATATCCTCCGAATCTACGTTGACAACCGTTTTTCGGATTTTAAGGTTCTCTTTGTGCATACCTTTACGGTTGTATATTACGCCAAGCGTATTCAGAGAAAAAACATCATCCGCTTGCTCGTCCAAAACTTCTAGAATCAGATCTTCTGCATCATCAGGATTTCCAGATCGTAGGAGACTTGAAGCTAAAATTCTCTTTGCTGAGGTACTGTCTGGATATCGTAAAAGGAATTTATTTAGTAGCTGAGAAGACACTTCAGTTTCACCAAGCTGATAGTGTGCTAGTGCAGAGTAATAAATCGCCGGATAGTTCTCTTCTCCGTACAGGAGCACTTGGTCCAATGATTCTGCAGCGGTCCTGAAATCACCAGATGCAAAACTCACCATCCCTCTTGAATAAACCGAGTAGATATTATCGCGCCCGTAATACTTTTCAAGCTTTGAGACGTCAGACTTGGACTCTGCAACGCGGTCTAGTTTGATCAATACAAGAGAGCGTCGATACAGAGCCATTAGATGATTGGGCTCGAGCAATAACACTTGGCTAAAACGCTCGTAAGCAGAGCTATAGTCTTCGCTATTCGTGCGCTGCTCACCCGCAAGTAACAATGCCTCAACCGAACTTGGATCTCGTTCGAGGATTGCTTCAACACGAGCTTGGGCCTGTTCTATATCGCCCTCTAAGGCATCTATTCTTGCCAACCCCAATTCTGCAAGTACAGATGACGGGGACAGCTGCTTGGCTTCTGAAAACTCTTCCTTAGCAATAAGAGAAAATTGCCCTGACAGAGCATTCATGCCTCGAAAAACTCTGGTTTTTGATAGAAGCTCTGTATTCGTAAATTGATCAAGATCTATCTGGAAAAGCTCATCACCCTTAGCCTGAAGATAATAGGATTCAGCTAACAATACCGCTGAGCTCTCGGGCATTTCACTGACAGATCGATCATGGAGAAGAACTGCCTCAGCCGAAGCACCGTCATTCAACTGCAAATAGATTATCGCCAGGAGCTCTCGAGCTTGTGGGTTTTGGGGTTGGCTTTGGAGTAGAGTTTTTAGATCAGTAATGGATGAACGGAAATTCTCGCTTTCGAAGCTGCTATGAGCTCGTTCAAATAGCTCTTCATCGGACAGTTTTACCTCGCCACATCCAATCAGAACAACACCTAGAATACACGATAGAAAGAATCCCTTTTTCATCATTCCCCTCCATGAGGACAGTAGAACACTACAACACTCACAAATGACACCCCTACGCTCTATCATCAAGCGCGAAAGCCGCTCTGTAATAGAGCGGCTCTGGTCTAACAAACAGCTTTAGCTAATGAACAGCTAACTATGTATTTTCCGGCGACGGAAAAGTCCTACTCCGAGTAGCCCTACCCCAAGAAGTGCAATGGATGCTGGTTCGGGAATACGGTTATAGGAAGCATCAACAAACACATTCTGTGCAATTGTAAGTTGATAAGATTCGCCCGCGAGTAGGGAGATCGCGAGTCGATTATCCGCGCCGCCAATCATACCGCTGGTGTCTGTAAAGTCAGCGGAACCCGTTTTAATAAACTCCTCACCCTCTTGATCCGCAGAACGTGTTCCCGCCATTCCGTTAAACTCGTTGCCTTGAAAAGAGAATATTGGAATCTGAGTAGACTCTTGAATCAATGAAATGTTATAGCTTGCGGTCGCCTGTGCAAAACCCTCTTCATCACCAACCCACGCACGAAGAAACAATTCCGCCTCAAAACTCAGGTACACAGTTGCATCCGCTATAGCGGTAAACACTAAAGTACCCGTGGAACCAACGTTGTTGCCAGTAGCCTCCCCTACCGAGTTAGACGATAGAGATGCCTCCGCTAGTGTTTGCGCTAGTGCACCAGCGCCTGGATCAGGTGGAAAAGGAATTGCAGGATCAGTACCAGGAATCGCGGTGCCAGAAAAATCTAGACTTGCACCGGACAAATCAGCATCACCCACAGCATAAGTAGATGTAGCGCTAGTACCAGCTCCGACATAAGAATAGGAGTTTTCTACGTAAGCACAGGCACCAACACACGAATGTGTTACAGGAAGACCTAACCCAGCAGCATCAATATTGTCGTTAGACATACTAACAGCCACCGGACTGGTAAATTGTGCATTCGTATTGCCCACGTTTTGAACCGCAGATACGTTTATCTGACGTGATGTATCACCTGGAGTCGCTGAGGCAGTAACTTTCGAACCGTCCAAATTGGTAAGCTTAAAGTCCGAAACCTCCAGATACGCGGTGGCAACAACATCAGCCAGCGCCAGCTGAGAAGCGCACGTCAGGCTTATAGCCGCAACGGTAGCCCCTAAATATTTACGAATTTTCATATCGTCCTTCCCTTCGTTAAACCTTGATCGATTTGAATGGTATGCAAATCGTGTTCGTTAGATTCTCATTCCTTTAGAATACAGCAGAAAACTAGTGTTGATTTAACTGCCAATTTCCAGATTCTGTACCTAGACACAAAGGAAGAATTCGATCCATTTACTAACGATTACTTCCTGTGCCGTTACACTGCATAGGACATGCCATCTTTTAAAACTCCTTATAAAACATCTAGTTAAAAAAGATAGACTCCTGAGAAAGGCCAATGAAAACAACGGTTGTAAAAGTTTCTGACAACGTCCACACAAAACGCCTGTATCGGCTGGAGTCCATCTAGATACCGTATCGACCTGGGGACAAGATCCCTTCGGGATCAACCAATCCCTTTACGCTTCTCATCAAATTCATATAATTAGTTTCATCATTTTTCACTAACCCCATTGAGGCTAAGCTGAGACGATATGGGTAGTAGCCTGATTCAGTCAGGCACTGTAATAGCTCGTCATGACAAGCAATTGCTCGCTCATCCTCACCTTCTACAGAGCGATCGAAGGCGATATTGATAACACAGTCCATCGCACGCTCTGTTAACAACGTGATCGATACACTCGGTTCAAAGCCATGTTTTATCAGTGTCGTCTTAACAATTTCCCAAAGTTCTCTTGCATAAACACCCCCGGTGGGCGCAATAGGAGCAACCCAGATCAAACCGCAACCGTCAGCATCGGGATCCGCATCATCTGGTGCTGGCGCAGCGGTTTTTTTGCGCCAGTAAGTGCTTGGTAGAAATTCATTGGTTGGCACCCCTTTCGTCAATCCCATGACCGGGCGCAGTACCTTGAGCATTTCATCAAGATTGATGCCCGTTACCCATTGATAGGGTTTTTTGATCTTCTCCGCTATAGCGACCAAACCTTCGCTGAGGAACCTCAAGCTCTTGACCTTGCCATGCAGTTGCCGACGAACCGCCTTTCGGGCATTTTTGACTTCCGCCTTAGTCCCATATAGAGCCCCGGACACATTCCACGCACCAAAATCCCATTTCTCCGATAGGCGATCCATCACCTCTCTGGAAAGAGGCGTCTCGCCTGAAGTTTCATCCCACGGGTACTGCTGCATCGATCCAAAGACTTTGTAGTCGTTGCCAATATGCATAGCACTGCGAAGAGTGCCGTTGAGGCGCAGCGGCCTCAGAAGATCAATGAGTTCGGGTAACTGCTCCTCGCGCTCTACGCTGAAAAAGAACTTTTCGTAACATTGTGGCGCAGGCATCAACCAGAGAGTAACCTGTGTGATTACCCCTAAATTAGATTGCGTAAAAAGGCCATCAATGTACGGGCCAAGCCCCCAGCGATAGATACCCTGAGCTTTGGCATTGTCAAAGCGGCCAAGTCCTGTCTGTACAATCTCTCCAGTTGGAAGCACGACCTGCATACCTCCTACGCTGCCAAAATGATCCGCCATAATGGTATGGCCAAAGCCACGATCAGCGATATTTCCGATGAGACTGTGAGAAGTAAAAGACCCGGTTGCATCCATCCATAAATTGGACTTCTGGTCTTTCAAAAATTGGAATAGTTGCTCTTGAGTAACGCCAGGTTCAACGGTCACATAGCCCAGATCTTCATTGAAATCTATTATGCTGTCCATGCGACTCAATTCCATCACTACAGCGTTATCGCAGCTAGGAACTCTTGATCCATAACCTACATTTTTACCCGTGCTGATCGTATAGATAGGAATCTTATGAGTCGTTGCGATTCGTAAACATGCCTGTATCTCATTAGTCGAACCGGGCTTAACAACTGCAGGAATTTTTCGCTCTGTCTTGAAAGTTGCCGTTTCATAGGTCTTCAAAGTGAGTGGGTCGATTAGCACATTCTCAGTACCTAGGCACTGTTGAAACTCATTCAGTGCTGCATCGACTTCACCTGTCATCATAGACATTGTTGTTCGTTCCATGGCCTGAAAGTTGATTAACTTCGGCGAGTTAGTGAATGAAATCTAATTCCTTAAACTCATCATAAATTAAATGATATAGGTCTTTTAGGTCACCTTTCAGTCCCCTAGCAGCCGCGTCTGCCGTGATAAAATATGGAGCCCTGATGCCGTGGTAATCCACATCGCGTCCGGCTCTTTGTACCACGATTCCCGAACGTGATAAAAGCCGTGGGAGAAAAGGCTCCGTCATCATAAAAACACTCGTTCGCGAAGTGAGATTGGTCAGCGCCGTAGAGGCCAAAAAAGCTGACACGGCAATCAAGGGAAAGGTGCGGCGCTCCTCTTCGGTACTTTGGAACTCTTCGGTGATACCACAACGATTGGATTTTTCACCCGCTCTCTTTCGAAACTGACCGTCCACCGCGAGTCGAGAAATCTCACACATATGCTCGCGAGGCGACGACAATTGATCCAAGAACTCACGATCCAAACTGTCGGCGCAGTACTTTTCAAACGGTAGAGGGTCTCTCACTTCACTGGCGTAGGTAGGTACCATTCTTACGCATCCCGCAGGTCTACCGCTAGGTTTATGGGTAATCAAGCAATGGGTCGATTGTGGATCATACTCATCAAACTCAATTTGATCGGGAAACTCCTCGACCGACTCAAATCCGAACTCGTCGCAATAGACTCTGTAACGGATTGAAAAGACATCATTCTTTTGAGCTTGAGTAGAAGCTACGCTGACATCGAAATACTTATTAAATGTCTCTGCGACGGATTGCTGCTCCATTTTTTTCGCTCCTGTCGGTCACATACTTAGTTAGTACTTTCCAGTGTAGACAGAAAATGGGGTTGTAGCTGACTCATTCAGAAATGATGCACTGGCTGATAAACAGAAGTGGGAGCTATCATCCCAATAGTTAAGCCCTTATAGAGGAATGAACGGAGCAGAAGAGATTCAAATATTCAGTAGAGAGAACTTAATGGACATCTAACGGCGATACGAACTATCCCAGATTTACGAGTTCTGAATACACTGGAAAAAACCATTAATTCAGAAAAGTGTCATATGTTCTTGGAGTTTATCGCTGGATAGAAAACGAAAAGGACGCCAATGCGCCCCAGTTTAATGATAAAAACCGTCATCAAGGAGCCATTAGGTGGCGCGGCGATCTCCGCGTATAGAACCCTATAAATCAACGGGTTAACGGATAAAGATTGCCGCGCTGCGCTCGCAATGACTGACTTTCAGAGTTTGTCAGCAGTCTGGAACGCCAATCTACCCTTTTCATTTGTCTGTTGTAAGCTTTCGTTAACAAAACCTACACAGCGCCTAAGGCCTTTAGCTCTGCTATTGCTTCGGCTTCCAGTCCTAAGCTATCCAGTACTTCATCGGTGTGCTCGCCCAGGGTTGGACAGATACCAATTTCGGGTTCATAACCACTGAGTTTCGGCGCGGGTGACGGCTGCAAATTGCCGTTGATTTTCTGGAAGGTTTTACGTGCCACATTGTGTGGATGCTGTTGTGCCTCGGTGAAACTCAATACTGGAGCAAAACACGCATCGGTGCCTTCCAGTAGTTCACACCACTGATCTCGAGTTCTGCCGGCAAAGATCTCGGCCATAGCTTGCTTGGCTTCGGGCCAGCGGGCCACATCCCATTGATTGGCGAACAGTTCGTTATCGGCTATCTCAAGCTTTTCGAGTAACAGAGCATAAAACTGTGGCTCGAGTGCGCAGACAGAGATGAATTTGCCATCCGAGGTAGGATAGGTATCACTCCATGGAGATCCGCCGTCGGCCCAACCACTACCGCGCTGATCTTGGATTTGGCCGGTGTTGTGCATCATCATCAACAAGCTTGAAATATAAGCTGAGCCGTCAGTAATCGCCGCATCGACGACTTGTCCCTTACCTGTTTTCTGCGCTTCGATCACGGCACAGAGAATGCCCCAAGCAAGAATCATGGTGCCGCCACCAAGATCCCCTACCAGCGTCAACGGTGCCGTAGGTGCGGTGTCTTTGGTGCCACCGTGATAGAGCGCGCCAGTCAGAGCGATGTAATTGGGATCATGGCCAGCAGCGTGAGACAGAGGGCCGGTTTGTCCCCATCCGGTCATACGGCCATACACCAGCTTTTCATTGCGCGCGTGGCAGACTTCAGGGCCTAAGCCTAAACGCTCCATGACGCCAGGGCGGAACCCCTCGATCAGTACATCTGCGGTTTCGATTAACTTAAGGACGGCTTCGATCCCTTCCGATTTCTTGAGGTTCACTGCGATCGACTTCTTACCGCGATTGAAGAAGGTGATCTGACTGCCGTCTGCCCCAGCGCCTAAATCGGCGGCATTGGCGTTAGCCACCTTGCGATCGACCAAGATCACTTCGGCGCCCATATCGGCTAACATCATGCCGGCACAGGGGCCCGGGCCAATGCCCGCAATCTCTACTACTTTGATACCTGATAAAGGTCCTGCTGTCACAGTGTCATCCTCTTTGTTGATACTGAAATTCTATGCGTCTAACCCTAGTACCGATTCTGTCGGAAGCGAGAGTGCAGAACAATGGCAGCAATTATCTTGAAAATTGTCATAATCTCTCACCGTTTCCCTCCCAACACACAATACTGCCAGCGACGACACACTCTACTGGTCTCGTGATCGGTCATCGCCACCGGCATCGTCTTAGTGTTGCATCCCATTGTCAGCCCTTGTCGGAATCCGTCAGAAGGGGCTGATGAGGCGTATTTGCCGCGCTTTGCCTAGCAAACCACCAACTGTAGATCACAGGTATCAGCAGCAGTGTCATTACCATCGATGACAAAATCCCCCCACCATAGGCGCGGCGATTCGCTGCATGACCTCGCTGCCCGTCCCATCCAACACCAATGCCGGCATCAGTCCTAAGAGAATGGTCAGCACCGTCATGGGAATGATCAAACCTAACCGTGCCTTAGCGCGCTCTAAATATTGGTATTGGCCACTCCATTGATAGGAATAGCCATTCGGCAGGACAAACGAAGTCTGTAATACTCGCTCCGCTTCGGCAATAAACTGTTGCATATCGCGATCTTGGACATCGATCAATATGCGAGCCGACGGACGCGTGTTTTCAGTGCGAATACTACTCGGACCTGACTCCACATAAACCTCAGCCACCTCCATCAATGCGATGTTGTGCCCCGCAGGCGTTTTGATGGCCAAATTTCTCAGGGCTTTAAGACTGTCGCGGTGACGGCGTTGGTAGCGCAAGTTAACCGGGTAACGCTCCAACCCTTCTAAGGTTTGCGTCACATCCTCACCTCCGATTGCCACAGCGGCTACCTTGTGAACATCAGCGATACTCAACCCGTAACGAGCGATTTTGGTTCGATCAATATCAACCCGAATGTAACGACTGGCCGCCACCCGCTCTGCGTATACCGATGCCGCTCCGGGCAATGGTGAGAGCAAACTTTCAATGGAAATTGCTAGTGTTTGCAGGCTCTCCAAGCTATCGCCGGTGAGCACGAGCCCCAAAGGCGTTTTGATACCGGTGGCCAACATGTCGATCCTCGTGCGAATCGGCATTACCCAACTGTTGCTCACTCCCGGCAACTGTAAACGCTGATCCAGTTCGCGGACGATATCTTCACGGCTTATCCCAGCGCGCCATTGATGCTTAGGTTTAAATTGGATGACGGTTTCAATCATGTTGAGAGGAGCAGGATCGGTGGCCGTTTCAGCGCGACCAATCTTGCCAAAAACAGAAGCCACTTCCGGCTGACTCTTAATGAGCTTGTCCGTCGTTTGCAACAGACGCCGAGCTTCGCCGATGGAGATACTGGGTTGAGTGGTGGGCATGTACATCAAATCCCCCTCATCCAGCGGCGACATGAATTCAGTACCCAGACGCGACAATGGCCATAAACTCACCAGTAGAAATACCAAACAAAAAGTGATGACCATTCGACGATGCGAGAGGCACCACAGAAGTATGGGTCGATAAATATGAATCAGTTGTCGATTGATTGGGTTCTCTCTCTCGGGCTTGATCTTTCCTCTCAAGCAATAGCCCATTAAAACAGGCACCAGAGTAATGGTGAGGCCTGCCGCCACCACCATGGCATAAGATTTGGTGAAGGCTAGTGGAGAAAACAAACGCCCTTCTTGAGCTTGAAGACTGAGTACCGGCAAAAAGCTCACCGCCTCAATCAACATTGATAAAAACAGTGCCGGACCAACGGCGATGGAGGATTGCTGAATCAACGACCAACGCTGGGAATTGCTCACTGGTCGACCAGATTTTTGCTGAAAGCGATCAATGGTCTTATGTGCGTTTTCCAACATCACAATGGCTCCATCGACCATAGAGCCGATTGCCACCGCGATCCCCCCCAGCGACATGATATTGGCGTTGAGCCCCTGCCAGGACATGAGTACAAATGCCCCTAAAACCCCGAGCGGTAAACTCACT
>CERE01040915.1_pt1 | contig 13388 bp, 10 predicted proteins | sample 530911 | NCBI WGS metagenome assembly CERE01 (sample SAMEA2621092, study PRJEB7988) | marine metagenome | biome: marine biome (ENVO:00000447); feature: mesopelagic zone (ENVO:00000213); material: "saline water (ENVO:00002010), including plankton (ENVO:xxxxxxxx)" | depth 800 m
TGCCTAAATACCAAACAGACTGCTGCAAATTTAACCTTGAAAGGTCATCAGACCCTAGTTGTAAAGTACGCTCACCAGTAACATTACCCACATTACAAACACAGCTAAGCAGCCTAGCAAAAATACTCTAAAACGGGCTCTTAAATGATTACTACCAAGGTGAATGAGGCTATGAATAATGCGTGTCGCTACAAATATACACGCCAATACTGCAATAGGGACACTCGCCATATTAAGCTGTAAAGCAAGTAAACAACCCGCATAAAAAAGCACAGGTATTTCAAATTGATTGCTAAAATTACGATCAGCAACCCTCACATGATCGCCTGCATTATCGAGGCGCATAGCAGCAAAGTCGCTTAACTGTATTTGTTTATTTTTAGCTGCTGCAAAACGACGTTTTCCCATAATCACCATAACAACTAATGAAAGTGTTACCTGCACAAACATGGCCATTATTATTATCTTTTCCATAACTTACCTTATTATTTTCTTTGAGTATTCGATTGTTATTCACAATGTGTTACATAATTAAGTGCTAATTAGTAGCATAGTATTAATTGATAGTGGTAGTTTATAGCTGATTTAGTCTTTTTAAAACGCTAATACCCTATTCTACGATAACGGATAAAACTAAAATGAAACACATCATCGGCTTAAGTGCAATTGCACTAGCAATATTAAGCGGTTGTTCAAATACCGCCACTCTTTCTCAATCATCACAAACCTCACTTTTATCACCAACGCTCGTTGTAAGCCCTAACGATAACCGTGAATACAAAACCTTGAAACTTGCTAACGATATTGAAGTGATTTTAGTCTCTGATCCAAGCGCAGAAAAATCAGCGGCTTCACTTAGTGTAGGTGTAGGTCTGTTACACGACCCAATGAGCCAGCAAGGTATGGCGCATTATCTAGAGCACATGCTGTTTTTAGGTACTGAGCGATACCCTGACACTAAAGGGTACTCCGATTTTATGACTAAAAACGGCGGCGCGCATAATGCTTACACTTGGCTCGATATTACTAACTACATGTTTAAAATTAATAACGATGCGTTTGATGAAGGCTTAGACCGCTTTTCAGACTTTTTTAAAGCCCCTAAGCTTTACCCAGAATACACAGAAAAAGAAAAAAATGCAGTAAATGCTGAATGGTCAATGCGTCGTGAAATGGACTTTTTTGGCCAATTTAAGCTGGCACGTAAAATGATGGGTGAACACCCGGCTAACCGATTCTTAATTGGTAATCTTGAAACATTAGGCGACAAAGCGGATAGTTCGTTACACAAAGAAACAGTTGATTTTTATAATAAATATTACTCATCAAATATTATGAAAGTGGCGCTTATTTCTAATTTACCGATTGCAGAAATGCAGAAAAAAGCACAAAAATACTTTGCCGACATTGAAAATAAAAATATTGAAAAGCCTAGTGTTACTGCCAGCTTAGATTTTGATAATGCCGGTGGAAAACGTGTTTTTTACTCACCAAATGAAGACGTTAAACAATTACAGCTCGATTTCACAATTGCGAATAACCAAAATGAATTTGCAGTAAAACCTAATCGCTTTGTTGCCTATTTACTTAGTAATGAAATGCCAGGTAGCCCAGCACAATTATTACGTGATAAAGGTTGGGTATCTCAGTTATCAGCGTCTGCCTCTCCAAATCAGTATGGTAACTATGGCTCTTTAAATGTGAACATAGAGCTGACTGATGAGGGGATGAAAAACCGCGAATCAATTGTCGCGACAATCATGCAATACATTGACTTGATTAAGCGTGAGGGCGTTAATAGTAAGTACTTTAATGAAATTCGCACGTCGTTAAATAACCAGTTCAAATTTTTAGAAAAGGGCGATGAGTTTAACTATGTCAGTGCGTTGACTCAAAGCATGCAAGATTACCCGTTAAATCATGCGATAAACGCACCGTACTACTATGCTCAATTTGATGCTGATGCGGTGAACAATGTACTTAAGCAACTTAATGCCGATACACTGCGCATCTGGTATATTTCTCAACAGGAAGAAACAGATTCTGAGCTGCATTTTTACGATGGTAAATATAAAATTAACGATATTAGCGATGCAGAAATTGCCAGCTGGGAAAAACCAAGTGATTTTAATTTAGCCTTACCAAGTGTTAACAATTTACTACCAGAGAGTTTTGCTATTAAAACGCAAGCTTTTAAAGAGCAGAAGCATCCTGAGCTTAGCTATGATAAAAACGGCGTAAAAATTTGGCGCCAAGCAAGTCAGCAGTTTGCAGAGCAGCCTAAAGGTTTAGTTGAGGTGTATATCAACACGCAAACAGGTTTGCATGATATTAACTCAACCGTACTTTATTCTGTTTGGGCTGATCTGTATAACACTCAATTAAGTCAGTTACGAACTGAAGCTGCCATTGCTGGTATGAACGTTAATTTAAGCTCAAGTAATGGATTGGTGCTATCGTTAAGTGGTTTTACCGATAAACAAGATATTTTACTTAAACAAGCGTTAGCTGGGTTTGACGATGAAATTTCAGCACAAGCGTTTAATCAAGCGATTGACCGTTATCAGCGAGATTTACTAAATCAACAAAAACAGTTCCCGTATGCACAAGCATTTGGTGAGTATTCTAAGCTAACTCGTACTGGTAGCTTTGATACAGGTGCGCTTATTAATGCTGCAAAAGCACTAACGCTTGCAGATTTACAGACCTTAAAGCAAAGCACGTTAGCGAATAATAACTTACGTGTATTTAGCTACGGTAATTACAATCAAAAAGACATTGATGCTATTGCTGCTGAGTTAACGGCTATTTTACCAAGCAGCCATACTCAAACTGAGTTTGCACGTAGTAAAGCATGGTTACCGCAACTAGGTGAAGCGCGTGTATTACACAAAGATATTGATGTAGCCGATGTAGCGGTGGTCGATATGACTATCCACCCAACACCTGGTTACAAACAAAAAGCGCAGGCGGCGGTTTTACAAGGGCACTTTAGAACAATCGCGTTTGATAAAATGCGTACTGAAGAGCAACTTGCCTATGCAGTAGGCGCATTAGCGCGTCCTATTGAAGATTACTCTGGTATTGGTTTATTTATCCAAACACCGGTGAAAGGGCCAAAAGACATTCAAGTACGCTTTGATAAGTTCAAAAAAGAGTACGCTTTAGAGCTTAATGCCATGAGTGAAGAAACATTTTCACAGCTTAAAAATGCAACCTTGGTATCGTTAAAAGAGCAGCCCAAGAATTTAAGTGATGAAATGAGCCCGCTTATTAACGATTGGTACCGTGAAAACTTTGATTTTGATTCAAAACAAAAATTAATTGCAGAGGTGGAAAAAGTCACACTTGCTGATATTAAAGATTACTACCAGCAAACAATGTTAAATCCAAAAGCAGCTCGTTTAAATGTGCAGCTACGCGGCACTAAGTTTAGTGATAGCGAGTTTGCTGATTTACCAAACCAAACTAAAGTGACGAGTTTAGATGCCTACTACAGCGATATAAAATTGCAAAAGTAAGTTGAAATTACTTTAAAACCAAAAACCCAGTCACTGTTGACTGGGTTTTGTTTTAACGGTGCTATATTTTTGGCTAAGTATGACTTTAATTAAATACTCACTTTAAGCCATTAGTAAAAAGCCAATGATGGCTAAAGCTGCAGCAATGAGTGTATAAGGTAATTGAGTCACGGCATGACTGATTAAATTACATCCTGAGCCTTGAGCTGCCAGCACGGTAGAGTCAGAGTAAAAACAGGCTTGGCTGCCAAATGAAGACGCTGAAAGTAATGCGCCAATCACCAATGGAATATTTGCATCAACAGCGGTTGCCAGTGGCATAACAATAGGGATTGAGACCGCAAAAATACCCCAACTTGACCCCGTCGCAAACGCTAATATCGACATCGCAACAAATACCACCGCGGGTAAATAGCCAGCGGTCATATATGGACTTAAGCTGCCAATTACAAATTGTGGTAAACCAATCAAGTCACATACGTCTTTAAATATAAAGGCGGCTATTACAGTCCCAATTGCCGGGATCATACTTTTAAAACCATCCAGCATACGCTCTATCATTTCGCTAAAGCTCATTAATTTTTGTAACGCGTAAAATGGTAAAGTAACAGCCATTGTCGCTAAAAGGCCTTTGTATACGTCTATTTCAAAGTAAACAGTAAATGCCACTAACAAAATAATCGGCAATAAAAAGTTATATAACTTACCTTTGGGATCAGCATCTTCAAAGTGTTCTTCTGCTGCTTTAACTGCGTATTCATCCGCCGTTTGTACCTCAGTATAAAGCGCAGGCTCTAAAGATGGAGCGTGAGTAAGCGCAAGTTGTTCTGCTTTTTTCATAGGGCCAAAAGTAGGGATCACACCTGCAATAACCAGCACCACAGTCAGCACCGCAAACCATGCATAAAACATGTAAGGAATAGCCTGCATATAAACGGCAATGCCTTGGCCTTCTTCTGCAATACCGTTATCAACTAATAAGCCACCAAAAAATACAGCCCATGTTGATAGAGGGACTAACACACAAATAGGCGCAGCTGTTGAATCAACCACGTAGGCGAGCATTTCACGGCTTACTTTAAATTTATCAGTGATCCGTTTCATGGTTTCACCCACTGTGAGCGCATTGAGGTAGTCATCAATAAAAATAACCAAGCCTAAACAAAAGGTCATCAATAATGATGAGCGCTTGCCACGCGTATATTTTAAAGCCAAAGTACCAAATGCAGAAGCGCCTCCTGTACGCACCAATAACGCAATTAGCGCGCCAAAACCACCACACACTAAAATAAGCCAACCAATGGTTTCGTCTGTCATTACTTTTAAAGAGGTACTCGCAAAACTGGTGAGTATTTGTTTAGGATCGGCTATTAACAGCCCAACTAAAGCACCAACCAGTAACGATAAAATAGGACGGCGTAATACCACAGCCAATACAACCACTACCGCAGGCGGCAGCAAACTTAACGCAGAAGGTTCAAGCATTTATAAGATCACAAAATTAAAAGCAAATTGCTTATACAAAAACAAAGAAGATGATAAGTTTGTTGTTAAATCATTTTCCAAGTCACTGCTTTTGCACGCGTGGAGGGCACTTAAAACAATTATGTTAAATTAATAGTTTGAGTGAAACGCGTTGCTTTGGCGCCAGACGGAGCAAGGAATGCATGCCGCTATTGTTGTGCCTTTAAAAACATCGGCGCAAAAATAATCTTCTTTTTTATTTCAGTCAATAAAAATATTGGATCGTGAAAAATTTTATCAGGAGTCATTGTGAATATTGCATATACAACAGAGCGTCTGAACCTTCGCTTTGCACAAATAGCTGACGCGGCTGAGTTACTTAAGTTAGTTAACCAGGCCAACTTTATTAAATACATTGGTGATAAAGGTATTTATACCCTAGACGACGCTAAAAAATACATCAAAGACAGTTTTATAGCTGCCCATAAAGAGCACGGTTTTGGGCCTTATATCATCACACTCCATGATGAAACAATCATTGGTATTGTAGGTTTTTATCAGCGAGCGACTATGCAATATCCCGACTTGGGGTTTGCGCTAAAAGACAGTTTTGAAAAAAAAGGTTATATTTTTGAGGCGGCAACAATACTTTTAAATAACAGACATAAATTAGGTATAAAAGATGTATGCGCAATTACTTCAACGGCTAATTTAGGGTCTCAAAATGTACTATATAAACTAGGTTTTACTGAGGTGGGTAAGGCAGTCATCAATGCTGATAAAACCGCCATCAAAGTATTTATTTATGATTGAGTCTTGTTTTTTCAATTGTGTTTGCCACATTTGAATTTATCTCTAGCCACATTTTTTCAAGGGTAGCGACTAATGAATCGTAGCCATCGTCATCTATTGGCGTCACATTTGAGAAGTTATGAATGCTTAGTAAACGTCTGCCTGATTCTGGGTGGGTATAATACAAACGCCATAGCCCTGAGATATCTGCGTTACCTTGCAGATCGCCGTTAAAGTGATGTAATTCATATTCTAGTCCATAAAATATTTGTTGTTGTTGGTCGGTGATGACTGGCAACCCTTTTATAACCATCCAGTTGCTCATGGCATTAAATAATGTTTGTTGCGCAGTTGTTGTAAGCATTACATCCGGCGATTCGCCCCACAAATGATAATTAGCAGCATGAACTTGATTATTATCTACTTTCATCGCAATACCCCGGTTATTCAATGCCCCGCTTAAGGTAACTGTGTGCACCCTGAGTTGTGCTTTTGTATCTTGCACATTTCGCGAAGAGTCAGTTATGGGTTGTTCAAATTGGTAATATTGAGTTGCAGTTTGAATAGCCGAGCTACAACCACTTATAATCAAACCAGCTAAAATTAAAAATAGTGCTTTCATTATTGTTTCCTTGGTTGCGGGTCGCTAGGCAGTGACTTATCAAAAATGAGCATGTTAGGTTGTTCGTTTAAACCACGAGTAAGTGGTTGGAATTCTTCAGATAAACGCTTAATTTGCAGCAGTGTTTGTTCAAGCTGGTGGTGCATTTGTGAGCCTGCTTGATAGCTTGCCATGGTTTTATCAAACTGCCGCATGGTTATTTCAAATTGCTCCATGCTTTTGGTTATTTTTTCGAGATTACGATTAAAGTCACCGGGTAAATTTTGGGTGTCAGGTTTACTTAATAATGTGCGCATTTCACTGGCCAACGCTTGATACTCGCTGAATGTTGTTTGCATTTTTGCCAAACTGTCTTCAATTTTTAAATTATTTACCTTATTCAGCACATCAGACACTTGGTCAGCAAGCACCGTTATACCACTAGATACACTCGGAAACACATCGTATTGAGCAAGCTTTTTAAGCTCGCTTTTTGGGGTGTCTGTGTAAAAGTCAAAGTCGACGTACACTGCACCAGTGAGTAAATTTCCCGGTTTAAGCGATGCTCTCATGCCATTTTTTATCCACTCGATTATGCTTGATTTCCAATACTCTTTAGCTAAGGCGTTGTTGTGGTATAAACGTCCATATTCCACTTTGATCAATACAGGGACAGCGGTACTTTTAGCGCGAAAATGAGCCGGTTTTCCATCTATAATTACATTGGCGGGTGCTTCAACCACAGTACCTACGCGTGTACCGCGATACTCTACTGGGGCACCTACACGTAACCCTCGAATAGATTGTTCAAATTCAATAAGGTAATAATCAAAATCATAAAAGCGCTCTTCTAGAGCTTGTTTGTAACTTTGGCTTAAAGAAAAGCTATGGCCGTCTTGCGCTAAATCGCCAGGAGCCTGCTGCTCAGGTAGTCCGACAGAGATCCCCCCTTTCAATAATTTGCTTAAAGAACCAGTGTTAATGTTGATACCATCTGCGGAAAGATCTATTTCTATACCTGAGTTAACCCAAAAAATAGAGTTTAAGGTGATCAAGTTCTCATAGGGGGCTTTAATAAAAATACCGTATTGCATTGCTTGGTTTTTCCAATCAAAAGTAGCGGTTTCTATTTGGCCTATTTTATAGTTTTTAAAAAATATGCCAGTACTGACATCAAGTACTTCTGCATTGTAACTGAGTAACTTAAAACGGCCACCTTGAACATCTTTGCCTATTAATGCGGGTTCCTCTTGAAGTTTAAACTGCTTCTTTAGTTGTTTACTTTCGCCTGGCGAAAACTCTAAATAAACGCCTGAGAGCAAAGTGCTCATGCCACTAATGCCAGTTTCATCTATGCGAGGTTTTACCACCCAAATACGGGCATCTTCAGTAAGCAAGTTATCGTAGTTTTTATCTATTTGTGCCCGTGCAATAACACTGTCTTGGCTGTCAGAAAGACGGACGTGATCAATTTGTCCTATTTTAACACTACGTACTTTAATTTCTGTTTTACCGGCAACAATGCCCTCGGCTTGCGGCATAGAAATATAGATTGTTTGACCTTTATTTAATTGGTATTGATAAAGCATCCAAATACCTACCAATAAGGCAACCACGGGAATAATCCAAATCGCAGAAATCCGTGTTTTTTGTGCTACGTTGGCTGTTTTAGTCATGCTTTATTCTCTGCGTTTTTATTTTTAGGTGAATCCCACAGTAAACGAGGGTCAAATGCGTGTGCTGCCATCATTTGACATAATACCATAACAGTAAAAAAGACGATGCCTAAACCAGGTATAACCGACATTAAGTTTCCTAACTGCACAAGGGCGACTAATATAGCCACAACAAATACATCAATCATAGACCACTTTCCTATAAATTCAGTTAGTTGGTACACTTTTGTGTAACCTTTTGTATAAAGGTTGGCGGGCTTTGTAACCATAATGCACAAAAAGCTTAAAATAAGCGCCTTGGCTAATGGCACCACTACACTTGCAAAAAATATAATCAGCGCAATAGGGTATGAGCCACTATTCCATAAGGTAATTACACCGGAAATAAGGGTTGCAGGAGTTTCATCCCCTAGGCTAATAGTGTACATAATGGGCAGTAAATTTGCTGGGATATAACAAATAAGTGAAGTAACCAACCATGCCGCTGCCTTTTGTACGCTGTAGGGGTTTCTTAAATATGTTTTACTATGGCAACGAGGACAGATTGATTCAACGCTCAGCTGATGGCAAACATGGCAGGCTTTTATATTCTCATCAATAGCCCGCTCAGCGTTTGAAGTATTTTGAAGTGTAGTGGCAGGGCTTACTTGAGACCACAGCCTAGCACGATTTAACCGTGTTAACGCACTAACATATAAAACTACAAATCCCACATAGGCAAAAAAGCTAGTGCCAAAACTAACATCAGCTAATGACATTATTTTAACCATACTAACCAAAACACCAATCAGAAATATTTCTGACATGATCCAAGGCTCTAGCGTTAAAGTGAATTTTAATAGTCTTCTTGCAACTGCTTGCGGCAGTGCTTTAAGTGCGCCTAAATGCAAAGGGATCAAAATAATCAGCAAACTCATAGGCAGAAGAATAATGCTGATATCAATAAATAGGCCGAGTAAGTCACTATCATAGTTAAATAAAATCCGTGCTGCGTCGGGCAGGGTAATCGTTTGGGTAATACCGTTGCTACTAAAAGAAATAAATGGATAAAACATACTGCTGAGCAACATCAGCAGTGCGCTGAGGCTCAGGGCGACTATTTCGATGTCATTATTAACATTAATACCGCGAATCTTATAGTTGCAGCGAGGGCACAGTGCGACTTGCTTTGCATCAATGTCGGGAATATTAATGATAAGATCACAGCTTGGGCAGGCAGTTTGCAAAATGTTAGCTTATAGTTAATTCAATAATTTAAATATTGCTATAATTAATAGCTAAATACAAACACTGCGGCTAAATTACTAACAATATAATAAGAAAAGTAACCCCAACAACAGAAAAAAAACGGATTAGATAATAGTGTGAAAGTACTATTTTTATTAGCCTTAGTGTTTATGTGGCGATAGCTTGGCATTTGTTAAAGGTATTAATCAGCAACGAGTTATTATTGCGGCTAACCCTACTGTTGCGCCTTATGTAATAAGTGAAAATGATTCAGGTATTCAGCTCGAGATTGTAAAGGCAGCACTTAACAATCAAGACATAAATGAGGTTGATGTACATTAATGTCAAATCAGCGTGCAGATGCTTTATTGAACCAAGGCCATGTTGATATTGCATTAAATTACTCGGGTATTTTAATTGCTGGCATATATCGAAGCCAATCGGTTGTTAGTTATGAGAATGTGGTGGTGAGTCTTAAAAAGAGTAACTTCACTATTAATAGTATTTACGATCTGGCGACTAAAAGTGTTTTAGCATTTCAAAATGCGCCTGCTTATTTACCCAAAGAATTTGGTCATAACTTGGAAAACTTGAGAGGCTATAAAGAAGTATTCAATCAACAAGCGCAGATACACCATTTAATGGCAGGGTGGGTTGATACGATTATTCTCGATAGGCGTATATTTCTTCACTACTTAAAGGAATATCAAAAAACTAATGCCACTAAAGATTTTGTTATTCATGCTATTTTTCCACCTGCGGCAAGGCCTGCGTATTTTAACAATGATTTGCTGAGACAGCAGTTTGACAAAGGCTTAGCAAATATAATTCAAAGCGGTGAATATCGCACCATAATGCTTAACTTAGATAAGCAATATACCCAGCGCGACTTCACTCGTTTTTAATTAATCAAATAAGGCAACCGTTTGACGGGTGAGTGCAATAAGCTCACCCGATTGCGACCAAATACAGCCATCTTCTAAGCCGTAGCCATCTTTTGAATGATGAGTGATTGCTTCAAAACCCAACCATTCACCTGGCACTAAATTAGGCGCTTGTACAAATTCTAAATACCACGACATGCTACTAGCCGGTGCAGGTTGCTTAAACATTTGTAGTAATGTTGGCGGCCATGCGTCAGTAAGAGCAATAACATGAGCTTCTGTAATTTCTTCAGGCGTGTGTTTAAATCGCATCCAACCACCAAGGTGAGAGGTTTGCGCACTACTAAACGGCATGGCACCTTGCTGTGGGCATAAATCAACATGCTGAAAAAATTCTGGCATTTTCCCAGGTACAAAGCCTAAACAATGGCCTTCGTTTACAGGGTGTAAGGTTAACGACTTTGATACCGGCACATTAATTGATGAGTTACGATTTTTGGCAAAACAGGCCTGCACGATGACACATACCGCATCATCTTGAATCGCTTTGGCGAGCACTTGGGTACTGCTTTTACCTTCACGTAATATTTCTACCGATAATGAAAACGGTTTTTCAGCTAATAATGGCCCTACAAAGTTTGTACTTAAAGAAAGCAGTCTTCTTGATGAATCAACTTTATTGCGCATTGCTTGATAAAGTAGCGCAGCAGAGAGTCCGCCAAAAGCAGTACGACCTTGGCACCAGTTAGCAGGAAACTGCATGGTATTGGTTAACGGGTCAGTTTCCTGACTCGCTTGGGCTGCTTGTTTTAATAATTGTTCAAAGTGCACAAATAATGTCCTTTTGCTGTTGTTTGCTAAATTTATATCACACCCAAACTCATCAGACCAGACAATAAATAAGCTCCCAAATTACAAAAAATGAGCAATCCCTACTCTTTTTAGGGTTATTTAGTAAATAAATTAAAAAAAATGCGTTTTTTTTCATTTTTACAGTTGAATTAAGTTTGTGGCATCCCTATTAACTAGTCATCGAACGTATTAACGAATTTAGAAGTTGGAGAAGATTCATGGGTAGAATTATTGGAATCGATTTAGGTACTACTAACTCTTGTGTTGCAGTACTTGATGGTGACAAAGCACGTGTTATTGAAAACGCGGAAGGTGATCGCACAACCCCGTCTATTATTGCTTATACGCAAGACGGTGAAACGTTAGTAGGTCAACCTGCAAAACGTCAAGCGGTAACTAACCCAACAAACACGTTATTTGCAATCAAACGTTTAATTGGTCGTCGCTTTGAAGACGAAGAAGTACAACGTGATATCGGCATCATGCCTTTCAAAATTATCAAAGCAGATAATGGCGATGCATGGGTAGAAGCAGGCGGTGAAAAACGCGCTGCACCACAAATTTCTGCTGAAGTACTGAAAAAAATGAAGAAAACGGCTGAAGACTTCTTAGGTGAAGAAGTAACTGAAGCGGTAATCACAGTACCGGCATACTTTAACGATTCACAACGTCAAGCTACAAAAGATGCAGGCCGTATTGCGGGTCTTGAAGTAAAACGTATCATTAATGAGCCAACAGCTGCAGCCCTTGCATACGGTATGGATAAAAACCGTGGCGAAAACGTAGTAGCGGTATACGACTTAGGTGGTGGTACTTTCGATTTATCAATTATTGAAATTGATGAAGTTGAAGGCGAGCACACATTTGAAGTTCTAGCGACTAACGGTGACACCCACTTAGGTGGTGAAGATTTTGATAACCGTGTAATCAACTACTTAGTTGCTGAATTCAAGAAAGATCAAGGTATCGATTTACAAAATGATCCGCTTGCTATGCAACGTGTTAAAGAAGCAGCAGAGAAAGCAAAAATTGAGCTTTCATCAGCACAATCTACAGAAGTTAACCTTCCGTACGTAACCGCTGATGCATCAGGTCCTAAGCACATGAACGTGAAATTAACACGTGCTAAGCTTGAGTCATTAGTTGAAGACTTAGTGACTAAGTCGATTGAACCGCTTAAACGCGCACTAGCTGATGCTGACCTGTCTGTGAACGATATCAACGATATCATTCTAGTGGGTGGTCAAACGCGTATGCCACTTGTTCAAAAAACAGTAGCAGAGTTCTTCGGTAAAGAGCCACGTAAAGATGTTAACCCTGATGAAGCGGTAGCTGTGGGTGCTGCGATTCAAGGTGGTGTACTTGCAGGCGACGTGAAAGACGTACTATTACTAGACGTATCACCATTATCTCTAGGTATTGAGACGATGGGGTCAGTAATGACAGCACTGATTGAGAAAAACACTACGATTCCTACTAAGAAATCGCAAACATTCTCAACAGCAGAAGATAATCAATCTGCAGTAACTATTCATGTGTTACAAGGTGAGCGTAAACGTTCAAGTGATAACAAATCGCTAGGTCAATTTAACCTAGAAGGCATTCGCCCTGCACAACGTGGTACGCCACAAATCGAAGTAACATTCGATGTTGATGCGGATGGTATCTTACATGTATCTGCTAAAGATAAAGATACAGGTAAAGAGCAAAAAATCACTATTCAAGCATCTTCTGGCTTAAGCGATGAAGAAGTTGAAAAAATGGTTCGTGATGCAGAAGCGCACGCTGAAGACGATAAAAAGTTTGAAGAGTTAGTAGCTGCACGTAACCAAGCTGATGCACTTGTTCACGGTACACGTAAGCAAATTGAAGAAGCGGGTGATGCTCTGCCAAGCGAAGACAAAGACGCGATTGAAGCGGCTGTTGTTGACCTAGAAGCAGCAATTAAGAGTGATAACAAAGCAGAGATTGAAGCGAAAACGCAAGCGCTTGCTGAAAAGTCTCAAAAGCTAATGGAAATCGCTCAAGCTAAAGCACAACAAGCTGGTGGTGACGCTGGTGAACAACAACAGTCAGCTAAACAAGATGACGATGTTGTTGATGCAGAGTTCGAAGAAGTTAAAGACGACAAGTAATTGTTGCTAACGCTTCTCGCTAATTTAAAACACATGACCAAATCAAGTGTTTGAGTTAGGATGAACACATGAGGCGCGTAGGCTAAAGCTTAACGCGCCTTTTGCATGTAAAGAGAAGTGAATAAAACGCTTTAAAAATTCAATGATAAATCGATATGATTTATCGGTTTGTCCAGCAGCTAACGCTGTAAATAGAAAAGAGTAGTGTGATAGATATGTCAAAACGCGATTATTAC
>CERE01107517.1_pt1 | contig 13326 bp, 9 predicted proteins | sample 530911 | NCBI WGS metagenome assembly CERE01 (sample SAMEA2621092, study PRJEB7988) | marine metagenome | biome: marine biome (ENVO:00000447); feature: mesopelagic zone (ENVO:00000213); material: "saline water (ENVO:00002010), including plankton (ENVO:xxxxxxxx)" | depth 800 m
AAAGAGGGTTTTGATGCCGTATTTGAAGCCTCTGTTAGCCGTTTACGCCCTGTTATGATGGCAGCAGTGACCACTATTTTAGGTATGCTGCCTTTGCTAACTGATCCATTCTTTAGTGCGATGGCCGTTGTTATTAGCTGTGGTTTAGGTTTTGCGACCCTGCTAACGCTTGGGGTTGTACCTGTGCTGTATGCTATGAGTCACGGCATTAAAAACAAATAACATATGCCATGAGCTACTAAAGTAATTTCGAGTATTAACAATCAAAAAAGCCAAGGGTGAATGCCTTTGGCTTTTTTTGTTTATAGTTCTAGCTGATCTGTTTTATTTTGATTTCGGTTTGATGCTGTTAGGCAGTTTCCAATCTAAATAGATAAATAAGAGAGCGCTGAACAAAATTCCCATTTGAATATTTAAAACCCATCCCTGTGTTAATCCTATCCAACGTTGGTTAAATAAACCATCAGCGATGAGTGTAAAGATTAATCCTAGGCTGGTTAAGCGTAAAAAATAATGGCTGAGTTTAAAGCTGTCTTTAATAAAATAAGGCGCTAATATCATTAACCCCCAGCTTGACCAAAATACAACTTCTTCGCTTAGATGATGGAGTCCTGATTCAGTTGAAAATTTAAATGCGTATGAGATCTGGCTGGCGGAAAAAGTGATACTGGTTGCCACCACAAGCCCACCACATATACCGAGAGTAGATTTACTTAACCAGTGCTGTGCTCCATGTCCACGTCGATGTAGCCATAACATATTACCGGTTAATATGAGGCCGCATGCGGCTAATGCTGATAAAGCATAAAATACTTTTAACCAAGTATTGCCGAATAAAACGTAATGCAAAGGTGTTACGGCTGCAAAAATACGTTGAAAGGCTCCTTTGCCAATAAAAGATCCTTGATGAATTCTCTCTCCAGTACTTAGGCTGTAAGTTACGGTTTCGAGGTTACTTAATTTATCGTCATGGTAACCACTGAACTTAATAATGCCACCAATGTCAGTCACAAGTTTACTGGTTTCTTTACTGGTTTTATCTGTATTTTCTGGTGCAATTATGTTCAATCCAGATACTTGAATAAATTCAATCGAGGTATCAGGTAGATCTATGGTTAAGCGTTCTGATAATTTATTGAGTGGATAAACTGGCGAATATTCTCCAGTAACTTCAGCGGTTGGTCCTAGTACTGCAACTGTCGCTTTTTCAACATTACCATTAAATGCAGCTAATGCAAGAATGGGTGAAATTAAACCCAGTAGCCCTAGGATTGTGCCTGTAAATGCAAGAATAAACGTAAAAGGTAATGACCAAAGTCCTAACAGTTTATGTTGGTCTGTTAGCAATAAGCGCCAGCTACGTTTAGGTCGAAGCATGACAAATTCTTTACGCCATTTAATATGAATAAAAATGCCTGCAATAATCGCTAGCAGCATTGCCATACCAGATAAACCTACTAGATATCGACCCCAAGGATTTGGCAAATGTAAGTCGGTATGTAAATGGGCTAATAAATGATTAAGCTCTGATGGTGATGCATTGAATTGCTGATAGCTACTGGCATTCAAATAACGAATGTCGGGTTCCTTCCCCTTTTCAAAATGTGCCAGAATGACATGATTATTAATTTCATTTGCAGGTTGAATAAAAAAATTATCATGCTGAAACCCTAGGTCTTTGCTGGCCTGTAAAGTACGCTCTAAATTAAACGGTTGCTGCTTTACTTCTGATCTGTGCTGCTCGCTATAGCCAGGATATTGCCAATATTCAATTTCATGATCAAATAGGGCGGGGATGCCAGAAAACGTAACAATGAACAGTAATATGCCAGAAATAATACCTACCCAAGCATGAGCAGAATAGAGTCTTTTATGAGTATGTTGTTCCATGTGACTCCCTATTGGGTTTGTGATTTAAGAAGAAAGCTAATAGTGATAACAGCTAAAGCAGGTAATAAAATAATGAGCATTCTTATCCAAGCCCATGCACCATTTTCGGCAAGAATTGCCCAATAAAATAATGAAGCCCAGAATACAAAGAAAAATGTAGCTCCTGCAAAAATCTGCTCAACGACATCACCAAAAGGCCAGAGTAGAGTGATGCAAACGGTTAAGCTAATTGTGGTAATAAATGCGCCTAGAGTGGCTGCAATGTTTTTACTTATGTTGTTCTCGAATATTCGGTTAATTAAAGACATTGCTTACTCCCAATACTAAGAAACCAATAAGGCTTAAGGCTGAAATTAATCGAACTGATTTTGGCTGCCATACTCTTATTTGTACAAAGCATAGTGCGATTGCCATGAAAGCAAAAAGCCAATAGAAAAAACCTTTTTCAAAGCCATAGGGCTGACTTATAAATAAGAGAGATAAAAGAATCATCGCGCGACCACTGTATCGTCGTTTTATGTTTATCTTTTGGCTTCGATGTTCTGTCAGACCATACATTAAATGTAATGATGGCCAGAGTAGGAAAATTCCTAATGGCATGTGTTGTTCCTGTAATGAAATTCACAAAAGACTAAAACAGAAAAGGCCAAACAATGTTTGGCCTAATATTATTAAATTTTTAAAACTCAAAAATTAATAATCAATGCTGTAGTTCATGCTTATTGTTCGCCCTTGAGCAGGTAAATCTGCAGAAACCCCAGTACTTGGATATCCTCGAACTTGATTATAAAGGTGTTGGTAATCTTTATTTGTTAAGTTTCGAACTGATACTGCCAATGTACCTTGTGGTAATTCAAAAGATGTTAATAAATCAAATGTTGTATAGCCAACAAAAGGGACGTTTGTTGCACTGTTACCTTCACGATGAGCTTCTTTATAATCGCTTAAGTGAAGTGCTTGTAACCTAGTATTGAAAACTCCAGGCATTTGGTAGCCTAAGTGGGCAGTAATCTTTTGTGGAGACACTCGTTCAACAGGTAGTGAAATCCAGCCACTGTCATCACTGCGCGTTTTGCCTCGTGTATATGAGTAAGTTGCTCCGGTATTGATATTGTCGGTTAAATAAGCATTAACTAAGCCTTCGAACCCCCAGATCTCTTCTTCTTGATCTAACAGATCGACTTCACCGGTGATTGAGTTGAAATAGATAGATTTATCTGAGCGGTTAAAGAAACCTGCAGCTGATAATTCTAAATTGTCGAATTGTCCGCGCCAGCCGAAATCCCAAGAATTTGTTTTGATTGCATCAACGCTGCTGCTTTCTAGAACAGATCCTGTAGAGCCGGTATCGGTAAATATTGAAACATTACGCAATAGTCGAGTGATGTCGGGAACAGTGAAACCTTGATTGAAACTCATATAAATTTGCTGAGCTTTATTAATATCGTACACAGCACCAGCATTGAATAAAGTCGCATCAAAATCTTTTTTGCCGCCTTCACGTATAGCTGCTGTATCAGAATATTGTAAATAACTACCTAAAGGACCTAGCGCGCTAGATTCTAAATCTGTGACGTATGCTAGGAATTGATTAGAGGTCATACCATTTAGACCTGCTAATGCTTGTAAGGTAGGATCTTCTAACTGACTGTTATAGAAATTTGCGTTAAGAATATCATCACCAGAAACGAAGTCATCAACTTCTACATTTATCGTTTCGTAGCGTAAGCCTGCGCGTAAAGTCAATGCGTCAATGGGTGAAAACTGAGCTTGCAGGAAGGCGGCTTGGGTGGTTGTTTTTGTTTCTGGACCTGCATTCACCACAATGCCTGTTTCATTTAAAGTTGTTTGGCCACTGGTAATGTATGCATTGTAATCATACTCACTTGAAGTTTGATTACCTTTATCCTTAATGTAGTCAATACCATAAGTAAGGCCTAATTCTTTCCCATCAATATCTATTTTACTATCTAGGGCAACTTTGAAATCTAATGTTGTTGTCTCAATTTTAGATTGTGTAATTGTTGATCCAGCAGCAGAAGAACCAAATAGAGCGTCAGAAGTTGTTGCTCCTTGACCAAGTAAGGTCGCAGCTTGAGCCCAATCGGTTTGAATAAATAGCGGTGCGCCTAGGTAAGGGTAAAAATATAAATCTTGTTCACGATAGCTAGCTTGTGCAATTAATGTTTGACCAAAAAAGTTTTCTTCGCTGAAGTCTAGCGTAAAGCTTTGTCGTTTGGTCGCGGGTTGTTGATCAAGTTTAAGTCCATCAATCGACTGTGGTTCGTAATCGCCTGATTTACCGACAACGCCTAATGGCAAACCTAAATAAGCTGCGGATGGGGTGCCAAAGTCTGCAGCTGCATCGGTATCCATTTCTTCATTAAAATATTGGATTCCAGCACGAATTTTACTGGTTTCAGAGATCTGGTAGCCACCGTTTAGTATCACATCAATGGTATCGGTATTATCACGTGCTATTTGGTTGGGATCAGTCGCTATACGATCACCATCGCTATCAATATAGTTACCTCGCTGTTCAAGGCTAATGCCTGCAAGAAAATCAACTTTATCAAATTTACCTGAGATGTTCTGGACTAGTTTATAGCTATGGTTGTCTGAATCATTGTGTTCCGTACTTGCGGTCATACCAATTTCAGTATGAAATTTTAGCCCGTCTTCAGATGCTTTTTTAGTAATGATGTTAATAACACCACCAGTTGCTCCTGCACCATAAATGGCAGTGGCACCCGATATGATTTCAATACGCTCAACGCTTGATGGAGAAATAGTACTTAGTTGACGAGATGCCCCTCGGTTAGACCTTTGAGCCACACCATCAATTAATACTAAGACACCGCGGCCACGTAAGCTTTGATAATAGTTCGATACTGAGTTATCACCTGCGCCCAAACCTGGAACGAGCTGCCCAAGGATGCCGCCTAGCTCTTGTCCAGCAGTTGCTTGTTGAGCAATCTCTTCTTGACCAATAACTTGTACGGTATAAGGCAGAGCTGCTAATCCTTCAGATGTTCGGGTTGCTGTGACGACCTGTTTATCTAACTCTGTTGAAGATGGTTGATCTTCCGCTGTGGCTTGGCTAGCGGCAGCTAAAATAGCAAGGTAGAGAGGAACGTGTATTAGAGGGGTCTTCATATTCTCAGCATTTCCTTATTGATATCTAAAATATTAGTAGCTAATGAGGTTGCTAATATAAATGATAATGATTTGTATTTAAATATAAAGATTAATTAAATTATAAATAAACAAGAATTGATTGTTTGTTATTTTGAATAAAAGTCCATATTATGACGATTCGTCAAAAATGACGATTCGTCAATATTTTTGACTTTCAAATACAGCTTTCTTTTAAAATAGGTCTTTAATGTCCAAAGAGCATGAACTTTCACAGCATGTAATGACCGAGCAAGAAGCGACCAGATCGTCTAATGGCTGTTCCCATGGTGGATTTAAAGGTTTGCTCGATAAATCTTTAGCTAAAATGGGATTGTCAAAAAGTGAACAGAAAAAATTAGATCGTGAAGAAGAGCTGGTCGATCTTGCGGTTGCTATTTTGAATGTTCATGGTTTTGCTGGCCTTAGTTTAGAAAAGTTAACCGCTGAATCCCGTTACTCAAAGGGGACTATTTATAATCACTTTAGCAGTAAGGAAGATTGTTTATCGGCGTTATGCATACGAGCAATTAGCTCAATTTTAGATTTATTTAAGCGTGCACTTGCATTTGATGGCTGCTCCAGAGAGAAGGCAGTTGCAGTTCATTATTCTTATCAGCTTTACGCACGACTTGAGCCGACTTTATTCATGACGGTGTTAAGCAGTAAAGCCCCTGGAGTACGTGAAAAAACGTCATTAGAACGCCAGAAAATTATAGATGAATTGGAATTTGAGGTTAATAATTTTAGTGATGCAATGTTTCGTAATGCAGTAGCTGATGGCAGCTTAAAAATTCCAGCTCATTTAACGATAGAAACACTCACATTTTCTAACTGGGCTATGTCGTTTGGCACTAATATCCTTGCGACGAGCGCAGCGGAAGCTAAAGCGGTTAACCGCTTAGATCCAAACACTATATTGCTGCAGAATATCGGTATTGTGTTGGATGGCATGAACTGGCAGCCGTTATCAAAAGACTGGGATTATCAAAAAACATGGCAGCGAGTTGAGCGTGAAATTTTCGCCGACGACATTAAATTGATTGGTTAAATATAACAATAATTAAACACACTTATAATTATACAAAGGACAGTACTCATGAAAAAAGCTTGGCTTAATGGAATTAGCCGTTATCCATGGATAACGATACTGGTAGTTATCGCGATTGCAGTTGCGGCCAGTTATGGTGGTAAGAATCTTTATTTTAGAGGGGATTATAAAGTCTTCTTTGATAAAGAGTTTCCACAACTAGTTGCTCATGAGGAGATGCAGAAAGTTTTTAATAAAAACGATAACGTGTCGATTATCGTAGTACCTAAAGAAGGTACGGTGTTTACTGAAAATATGATGGCGCAAATTAAAGAGCTTACGGATGAAGCTTGGCAGACGCCATTTTCCAGTCGAGTCGATTCGATTACTAATTACCAGCATACCTGGGCGGAAGAAGATGATCTGATTGTTGAAGATCTAGTTTTAGAACTGGATATGATCGATCAGGCATTGGTCGATCGTACGCAGAATATTTCTACTGTAGAGCCTAATTTGGTTGATAGGCTTGTTGCGCCTGATGGTAAGGTTGCTGTGGTAAATATTACTATTCAGTTACCAAATAAAGAAAATAATACCGCTGAAGTTATCGAAGTGACAGAGTTTGCAAAGCAGCTTACGGATTCATTTTCTGAAAAATACCAAACCGCTGATTTCTATCATACAGGTGTAATTCTGATGAACTACAGTTTTGCGACTGAAGGTCAGAAAGATATGAGCACCTTGGTGCCGGGTATGTTCTTAATGATTATTATTATGTTAACTGTTTTGCTTCGCAGTGTAACGGGCATGTTAATGACGCTGGTGGTTATCTTTTTAACAATTACAGCAACTATGGGAACAGGGGGCTGGTTTGGTTATTTTCTATCAACGGGGACGATCAATGTGCCTATTGTTGTGATGACTCTCGCCGTTGCTGATTGTGTTCATTTAGTTGCTTCTACACAGTTTGCCTTGCGTCAAGGAAAGTCCCGAAAAGAAGCCGTCGAATTTGCGATGGATTTGAATTTGATGCCGGTATTTATTACCAGTGCAACGACCGCTATTGGCTTTTTAACATTGATGTTTTCTGAATCTCCAGTACTTGCAGATTTTGGCGAAATGAGTGCCATGGGTGTGATGATTGCCTTTTTCTTATCAGTAACATTACTACCTGCTTTGATGGTGGTTATTCCTATGCGGGTTAAAGTAGCGCCAGAACATCGTGGCGGTATGGAGAAATTAGCCGATTGGGTTATTCTGCATAATAAAGTGATCTTGCCAGTTAGTGCTGGGGTGATGTTGTTCTTTGCTTGCCTAGTTCCACTGAATGAAATTAATGATGAGGCAACGAAATATTTCGATAAATCGACAAGTTTCCGTCAGTCAGTTGATAAGCAAGAAGATACTATTTCGGGTATGTCGAGTATCAGTTGGGGTCTTTATAGTGGTGAGAAAAATGGCATTAATAATCCAGAGTTTATTCGTGTTATTTCTGGCTTTAGTGATTGGTTGCGTTCTCAACCAGAAACAGATCATGTCGCGACTATTTCTGATACGTTAAAGCGTTTAAATAAAAGTATGAATGCTGATAATCAAGACTTCTATCGTTTACCGGAAGAGCGGGAATTAACCGCCCAATATTTGTTAATGTATGAAATGTCTTTGCCATATGGTTTGGATCTTAATAATCAATTAAATATTGATAAATCATCAACTCGTGTTGTTAGCACGCTGAAGAACCTGGGCAGCAAAGAGTATGTTGCTTTAGAGCAGCGAGCAATGGAGTGGTTTGAGAAGAATGCACCACAAGTTCGTATGACAGCCTCTAGCCCCACCTTGATGTTTTCTCACATTGGTGAGAAAAATATGGATAGCATGATTATCAGTATGATCGCTGCTATGTTTTTAATTTCATTATTACTCATTTTTGCTTTGCGCTCATTTCGTCTTGGATTGATTAGCTTGATTCCGAATATTGGCCCTGCTGCGGTCGGTTTTGGTATATGGGCTTTAATATCAGGTGAAATTAATTTAGGTTTATCGATTGTTGTCTCAATGACACTGGGTATTATTGTTGACGATACCGTACACTTTTTAAGTAAATACCAACGTGCACGCAATGACGGTCGAAATGTTGAAGAAGGTATTCGTTATGCCTTCTCAAGTGTTGGTCGAGCTATGACAATTACGACCCTGGTTCTGTGCACAGGATTTTCATTATTGACGTTCTCGGCGTTTAGAATGAACTCGGATATGGGAATGGCGACGGCGATTATTATTTTCGTTGCTTTGGTCGTTGATTTTCTATTTTTACCCGCCTTTTTATTACTGGCTGATAAACGTGAAAATCAGTCTTCATCGTCTGATGTAAAGTCGGATTTAATTAAAAATAAAGCATAACGATAGCTATAACAATTAAAATAAGGAATAGGATTATGAATGTATTTGTTAAATTAACGGCCTCTTTTGCGGCGACCGTTGCACTTATGTCTGGTGTGTCAGCGCAAGCGGAATTTAGTCTAGAAGGGCTGTCTGCGGAACAGCAGGGTTTAGCCATTGCTAAAGAACGAAAAGCACGTGATTTAGGCTGGGGAGATTCAACTTCTTCCGTCATTATGACTTTACGTAATGCTCAAGGAGAAGAAAGTATTCGTGAAATGCGCATGAAGTCTTTAGAAGTTGCTAATGATGGTGATAAGGGGCTTACCATTTTTGATACGCCTAAAGATGTTAAAGGAACTGCGTTTTTAAATTTCTCTCACATAGAAAAATCAGATGATCAGTGGTTGTATTTACCGGCGCTAAAGCGTGTAAAACGAATCTCTTCACGTAATAAGTCTGGACCATTTATGGGCAGTGAGTTTGCCTATGAAGATTTAAGTTCTTTTGAAATTGAAAAATATAGCTTCAAGTTTTTAGCAGAAGAAAAAGTGAACGGCATCGATTGTTATAAAATAGAGCAGATTCCTACGGATAAAAACTCAGGTTATACACGTCAGGTTGCTTGGTTAGATAAAGAACACTTTCGTGGTCAAAAGGTTGATTTTTATGATCGCAAAAAATCTCTATTAAAAACATTGACTCTATCTGACTATAAATTGTATTTGGGTAAATACTGGCGTCCAATGAAGATGGATATGCTGAATCATCAAACAGAAAAGAGCACTGAATTAAATACTCTTGAATTGGCATTTAGAACAGGATTGAAGGATTCTGATTTTAATAAAGCAACGCTTAAACGTGCTCGTTAAGGACAGCTTATGACTCATAAGAATTTAATCCTTTTATCGTCTTTTCTGCTTGCGCAAACTGCGCATGCGGTTGAGTTTGAGGTTAGTGGATATGCAGGCCTTGAATGGCGAGAGTACTTGGAAACTGGTCAGTTTAATACAACAGATGTGTCTCAAGCAGATAGGCAATACGGTATTGTGGCTGAACCTGAGATGGTTTGGTCTTTAAGTGAAGGCGAACATACAATTGTTTTTAAGCCTTTTGCGCGTATTGATAGTGATGACCCAGAGCGTACTCACGGTGATATTCGAGAGTTATCTTGGATGACATACGGTGATGATTGGGAAATAACAGCGGGTATTTCAAAGGTATATTGGGGAGTCGCTGAATCCCAGCATTTGGTTGATATAATTAACCAAACCGATTTTGTTGAAGCACCTGATGGGGAAGATAAACTCGGGCAACCTATGGTGAAGCTCACTTTGCTGCGGGACTGGGGAACGCTAACGGGTTTTGTTTTACCTGGTTTTCGTGAGCGTACTTTTTCGGGTGAAGAGGGGCGTTTTCGTCCTGCTTTAGTCGTCGATACTGATAATGCGCAATATGAAGCAGGAGAAGAAGATGCTCATGTCGATTATGCTTTGCGCTGGAGTCATACTTTTGAGGATTATGATGTAGGTTTATCTTGGTTTCAGGGTACCAGTCGTGATCCTTTATTATTTGTTGATCCTGCTTTAGCTGCTAACCCTTTAGCAATTGTAAAATTAGCTCCCTACTATGCTCAAATTAATCAACTCGGCATGGATTTACAAGCGACTTTGGATTCTTGGTTATGGAAGTTTGAGGCTATTTATCGCAGCTATAATGAATCGCTGATGGATGATTTTGATCAGTTTGAACAGTTGGGGCTAGTGTCGCAGTCTGTTGATAATTATTCTGCAGTAACAGGTGGCTTTGAATATACTTTTTATTCGCCTTTTGAAACTATTTGGGATCTTGGTGTACTAACAGAGTATCAATATGATTCTCGTGAAGACAGTCAGCGTGTTGTTGGCCAAAATGACCTCTTTGTAGGAAGTCGTATTGCGTTCAATGATGCAGAATCCAGTGAGCTATTACTAGGATTTATACAAGACTTAGATAATGCAGGCAGTCAAAACATTATATTAGAAATGTCGACTCGATTAGGCAGTTCCGTGAAGTTCAATTTTGACGTGTTTATACCAATGTCTGATGATGACAATAATATAAGTTCGCAATTTAAACGGGATGATTATGTTCAATTGGGGCTTAATTATTATTATTAAATATTCTTGTTAGACGTTTTCTAATTTGATGATTGTTATTGTGCTGGAAAGCCTGAAAATTCTATGTCAGGAATTGTCATTCAGGCTTTCTTTAGGTTAAAAATACTGTGCTTGATAAAGTGTGATCAGGCATAATGTTTAATTGAGACAATAATCATTTTAGGAGATGGCAGTGCGCTTATCCCTGTTAATTGCGACTTACTTGGTCTTGTCAGGCTGCGCCTCTATTGATTCAGTCGAGCCTGAAATTCCGGCATTGCCAGATCATTTTATCGAACCAGTGCAAACTTCTGAGAAAGCTCCATTAGGCCCAGATGCTTGGTGGATGAGTTTTGCCGATGAAAAATTAAATAACCTTATCTCTCTTGCTCTAGCTAATAATTACAGCTTAAAAGCCTCTTATGCGCGTTTGAAACAAAGCGAAGCGCAATGGGGTAAAGCGGGCAGTGGTCAATTACCAAGTTTAGATTTTACTTTACAACGCTCTCAAGTCTGGCAAAGCTCTAATTCTAATAGCCGTGAATTTGAGGTCGGTGTCGATGCGAGTTATGAGTTGGACTTTTGGGGTCGTGTTTCTGCTTTAGATGAGCAAGCTTTACAGCAGTACTATGCGATGGATGCTGCAGTTAATATTCAAACGAATACGGTTGTGAGCCAAGTAGCCTTGTCTTGGTATGGCTGGGTGAAAGAAACACAGCAACTTCAATTACTGCACAATCAACAAGATCGTATTAAAAATGCGTTAACAGTTGTTCGCGGGCGCTATTTACGAGGTAAGGTCGTTGCATCGGATATTTGGCAGCAAGAACAGTTACTCGAATCTATCAATGCTGAAATTATTAATAGTGAAACCCTTCAAGATATTTATCGACAGCAACTTGCACTTTGGTTAGGTAAGAATTATCTAGCAGAGGAAGTATTTGTTTTACCATCTGAAAATTATCAAATTCCTGAGATTCTGCAAGCAACAGAAAAAGTGTCAAGTGTGGCGCTGCAGGAACGCCCTGATGTATTACAAGCTTATGCTCAACTGCAAGCGGCAAGTGCGGGTTTAAAAGTTTCTGAAACTAATCGTTATCCCCGGTTTACCCTCTCTGCTTCTTATAACAGATTTGATGATACCCCTGAAAAAATATTGACGAACTGGATCGGTACTTTCATTGCTGGTTTAACAGTTCCTTTATTTGATGGTGGTAATTTAGCTGCTGATGTAAGGCTTAATGAAGCATTGGTTGAAGAGCAGCTCGCAAATTATCAGCAAGTCCTATTAGTTGCGATGCAAGAAATTGAAGAAGCGTTGCTAAATGAAAAGCAACAAATATCGTTACAAGCGAGTGTAAATAACCAACTAAAACTGGCAAATCAAACGCAAGATTTTAACCATCAGCGGTATCTTCAAGGCATTGGCGATTTCCTAGCATTATTAACCAGTCAGCAAGATGTACTCGCACTTGAACGACAAGCATTAGGTGCCGAGTTTTTACAGCTTCAATACAGAATTCAATTATTAACAACATTAAGTCATGGACGTTTTAGCAACGTTGATGAAGAGGAAGTAGAAGATGAGTAAAGGCAATAATATTCGTTATGCATCGATACTATTAGCGATATTACTTATTGGAATTATTGTCGCTGTAATTATTGTGAAAACAGCGCCCAAGCCCCAGCGAGCGAAAGAAGCTAAAGTCGTTCGCTTAGTGGAAACGATTGCGCTTACACGCAGTACGGAGAGCCCGCAGTGGGTGGGTGGTGGAGAAGTTTCAGCACCTCAGCGTGTTACCTTGGAGCCTCAGGTGTCTGGGCGTGTGGATTTTATTTCGCCTGCATCTGTTCCGGGCTCAGAGTTAGAAAAGGGTGCGTTATTGGCACGTATTGAACAGCGTGATTATCAGTTATTGGTTCAGCAAGCGAAAGCCGCACTAATACAAGCACAATCGACCTTGGATTTAGAAAGAGGCGAAGCCTCAAGTGCAAAATTAGAATATGAGTTAGCAGTTAGTCAACTTAATGCTCAAGCTGGAGAGTCAAAGTCGAATAGTGCATCTAGTATTGATACCGCTTTAGTATTACGTGAACCGCAAGTAGCTTCTGCAGAGGCTGGGCTGCTGACGGCGCAAGCAGAGCTAGAATTGATGAAGTTAAATCTGCAACGCACACAAATAAAGATGCCGTTTAAAGGACAGGTTATTTCACGCAGTGCTAGTGTGGGTAGTCAGGTGACTACGAGTGATACGGTTTTTGACTTAGTTGCAACAGATGAGTTTTGGGTACAAGTTAAAGTTTCTCAACAGTTTTTACCTTTATTAGATGCTAACCAATCTGTAATGATTAAACAGGGACCTTATCAACGTGAAGCGAGCGTTTTACAAACGTTAGTGGATGTTGATACGAAAGATCGACAAGCTAAAGTCTTAATTTCTATTAAGGATCCTCTTACTCGTTCAGAGAATCCAAAGGATACTTTAGATCGCGTGTTGTTGGGCAGTTATGTTGAAGTCATGTTATTAGCTAAGCCAATTGAGAATGCTTTTGTTATCGACAACCGTTACATAAAAGAAGGCGGTTTTATCTGGGTTGTTAATGATAATAAATTGTATAAACGTCAATTAGAAATGGCTTATCAAGGTCGATTAAAATCTTGGGCGACCAGTGGTGTTCTAGAAGGTGACACTTTATTAACCAGTAACCTTGGCG
>CERE01093113.1_pt1 | contig 13250 bp, 11 predicted proteins | sample 530911 | NCBI WGS metagenome assembly CERE01 (sample SAMEA2621092, study PRJEB7988) | marine metagenome | biome: marine biome (ENVO:00000447); feature: mesopelagic zone (ENVO:00000213); material: "saline water (ENVO:00002010), including plankton (ENVO:xxxxxxxx)" | depth 800 m
ATTGATAACGGCCGAGGTTCCAAAGCCCAGTGGAATGACCCGACCAGGATCGATTCTTTACCCTGTGGACAGGCTGCTATATCAGGCGGTGGGCGACCATCTTGCATCCCTCATCGACTCCCAGTTGGATGGCACGCGGGTTTATAGCCACAGAATCGCTGTTCCTGACCCCAGATTCCAGATGTTTGATTCGCGAGGGGCGTCGTACGAAGAGTATAAACAGCAGGTCATCCAGCTATGTAGTGAAGGAAACTTTACGCACGCAATCGTCGCAGATATAAGCTCATATTTTGCTCACCTGAATTATCACACTTTGGAGAACCTTCTTAACGCAGCAGGAGTACCAGAAGGTCTGGTGACACTATTGGTTAAGACGATGCTCGAAATGTGGAGCGGACGTTTCTCGTATGGTATCCCTCAGGGATTGTTTCCCTCCGACCTCCTCGGTAACTTTTATCTAAGCGCACTCGACGCTTTCCTGGCATCCCGCGGCACCCCGTCGTTACGTTACGTTGACGATCTTGTATTGTTTTATCCAGCTGAGGATGTAGCTAGGTCTAGTCTGGCGCCATTGTGCCGTTTCTTGCGTGGGATAGGCCTGGATTTGAATGAGTCGAAGAGCGCTATACTTAGCGTCGAGAGCCTAATCAGAGAGCAAACAGAACTAGACAAGCTATTCGAAGCAGCTCGGCAGGAGATTTATGAGCAACTCCAAGAAGCTGATGACGTTTCTGCATATGGTTTCCAAGACCCGTGGGAGATTGAGCAGGAGGAAGAGTTACTGCAATTGGAAGCGGAGTCATTAGCATTGGAGCAGCTATGGGAGCAACGTGCTGACATCAAACGGCCCAAGCGGGATCAACTCGACAAGTTCTGCTTGGGTGCCTTCGCAGGTAATCGCAGTGATGTTGCGGTTAGTACGGTGATAGATGAGCTTGGTCGAAATCCCCATCTAACGCGGATGTATTGCAACTATCTCGCGACATTAGTGCGCCGTAATGTTGAGATACAGCGAGCGTTGTGTAGGTTCCTCGAGTCAGATACGTGCATTTACGACTGGGAGATGCAATGGCCTATTGCGGCGTTGCTTGGCGTGAGAACGCTTCCACAAAGTACCATTAACACTGCTGTCGCCATCTTGGCGGATCGCCGGAGAAGCAACGAACTTCGGGCAGCTTGCGCTATATTAATCGCGAAGTTCGGCTCAGGTGCCAGTAGAACTATCTTAAGGGGACATTGGGATACCGAAGACTCGGACCATGTTCGTTCCGCGATGGTGTTTGGTACGATGTTTTTTGGAGAGGCGGAGCGCAGGGTCCTCCTCTCTCACTGGGGTACGCAGTCTCCTCTATTCGCCTTGATAGCTAAAGCCGTCCGAAAGCAGTTGTCGGCAGCTAGCCCGGGTCGTTAAGGAGCATCCATAGACTTTCGTGTTGGCATAGGGTTTGATAGCCACCCGCTTGTAGCGGGCCGAGCCTTGGTGTTGGGGGGCGTGTCCGTTCCTCACCACTCAGGGCTGTCCGGCCACAGCGACGGCGACGTTTTGGTTCACGCCATCATGGACGCTTTGCTGGGGGCTGCGGCGTTGGGAGACAAGGGGGCGCAATTTCCTTCCAGCGACCCTCAATACAAGGACATCTCCAGCTTAATTTTGCTGTCCACCGTGGGCGATCTGGTGAAGGCAGCCGGTTGGCGCATCTCCAACGTGGATGCTACAATATTGGCGCAAAATCCGAGGCTAGCGCCCTTTGTTGAGACTATGAGAGAACAGGCCGGTAATGCCCTGTCGATACCGGCGGCAAGGATCGGAATCAAAGTCACCACCACCGATTATCTCGGCTTCGTCGGCCGGGAAGAAGGCATCGCAGCCTGCGCCGTGGCGTCACTGGTAATTGAGGCATGAAGTTATATAACACTCTGGCCGGGGAAGTTGAAGAGTTTGTTCCTTCCGATGGACAGAGCGTCAAGATGTACATCTGCGGAGTCACGCCCTATTCGTCCACCCACGTGGGCCACGCCCTTAGCTATGTAGCCTTCGACGTCCTGAGGCGATACCTGGAGCATCTGGGTTATACGGTGCGCCACGTTCAGAACTTCACCGACGTGGACGACAAGATTATCCAGAAGGCCCAGGAAGAGGGCATAACCCCCCAGGAGCTGGTGGACCGGTACGTAGACGACTTTTTCCGTTGCATGGACGCCCTCAACGTCCAGCGGGCCCACGTCTATCCCCTGGCGACCCAGGAGATGTCTCCAATCATCGAAACGATCCAGACCTTGGTGGACAAAGACTACGCCTATCCGGCCGGCGGCGACGTCTTCTTCAGAGTCACAAAGAGCAATGACTACGGGAAGCTGAGCCACCGCACCTTGGACGGGATGCAGGCCGGCGCCAGGGTCGAGGTGGACGAGCATAAAGAGCATCCCATGGATTTTGTCCTCTGGAAGGGGGCAAAGCCCGGAGAGCCGTCCTGGGAAAGCCCCTGGGGGCCCGGCCGCCCTGGCTGGCACATAGAATGTACCAGCATGGCGATGACCTACCTGGGTGAGACGCTAGACATCCATGGCGGCGGTCAAGACCTAATCTTCCCACATCACGAGAACGAGATCGCCCAGAGTGAGGCTTCCACCGATACCATGCCCTTCTCTCGATACTGGGTGCACAACGGCCTGCTCCAACTTGGCGAAGATAAGATGAGCAAGTCGCTGGGCAACCTGGTTTCAGTGGACCAAGCGCTGGAGAACTATAGCCCCGACTCCTTGCGGTTGTACTTCCTCAGCTCCCACTACCGCAGCCCCCTGAGTTACAGCGACGAGGGTTGCGCCGCGATGGAGCGTAGCGCCGGCCGGCTTCGCCATGCCCTGGCGCGGGAGACCGGTGGGAAAAAGGGCGACCCGCTGGATACCGGCCCTTATCAGGAACGGTTCCTGGCGGCCATGGACGACGATCTAAATACTCCCAGGGCTTTGGCGGTTCTGTTCGACCTGGCAAGAGACTTGAACCGAGCCGGAGACGAGGGAAGGGACGTACGCGCGGCCCAATACAGCCTGCGCCGGTTAGGCGGCATCCTGGGACTGACTTTCCAAGAACCGGCCTCCGGTGGGCAAGACCAGTTGGCGGCCAAGCCCTTCATCGAGTTGCTGTTAGCCACCCGTACCGAACTGCGCAAAGCCAAGCAATACGAGATGGCCGACCAGATACGAGAAGGCTTGGACCAGCAGGGTGTGATACTGGAGGATACCGCTCAAGGCACCCAGTGGCAGTATCATCCCAGGGGATGAACTTTCCGGGAGACCGATGCCTGGTTCGCCGCCCGGTGGATCTGACTTGGGGAATCGGAAATGCGGCCTTGTCCTCCTACCGTTGTCCCTCTGGTGAATAACTTGATCAGCCCCCATACGTCCGATACTTCCGTCACGTCTGGTTGAGATTGGGAGAAGCATGCTGGACAGCGCCACAATCCATCCCCTAACGCAGATCGTTGGCGGCGAGAACGTGCTGACCGGCGAATATGATTTGGACCGGTACTCCGCCGATGCCCTCAATCCGTTTCGGGCATATGGCGCCAAGGACGTTTTCGACCGGTTGGCCGACGCCGTGGTGCGTCCGGAATCCACGGAACAGGTAGCCGGCATCGTGTCTCTGGCGGCTAATCAGGGAATCACCTTGATCCCATACGGGGGCGGCACTGGGGTAATGGGCGGCACGGTGCCCGTTCGCGGAGGCGTGATCGTCGATCTGTCCAGAATGAACCGGATATTGGAAATCAATGCCCGGGACCTGACAGCAACTGTCGAAGGTGGCGTGGTGCTCGGGGACCTGGAAGAGGATCTGGCCGAACAAGGCCTGATGCCAGGCCATGACCCTTACAGCGTGCCCATAGCCACCGTGGCTGGGACCATCTCCACCAATGGCGTGGGCTACCGGGCGGCGGCCTTCGGTCCCATGGGAAACCAGGTGGTGGCCTTGGAAGTGGTGTTGCCCGACGGCCGAATCGTGGCTACCAACGCCGTGCCCAAATACTCCTCCGGCCCGAATCTGAACCACCTGTTCATCGGCAGCGAGGGAGTGTTCGGCATCATTACCAAGGCGACGATCCGCGTCTTCCGGTTGCCCGAAACCCAGGTTTTCACCACCGCGTCCTTCGACACTTTTGAGCAGGGGTTCGATGCGGCCGTTGAATTGACCGCGTTGGGGATACGTCCTAGCCTGCTGGATCTGACCGAAGACGAAGACGGTATCCGGTTGCACCTACTGTTCGAAGGGTACCGTGAGGGCGTGGCCGCCGACGTGCAACGAGTCAAGCAGATATGTGTTCAAACTGGGGGGCAGGACATCGGCCCAGGCCCAACCATGGAATACTGGCGAGACCGGCGCCAATCAGCGGTGCGATACAAGGCCGAGGCCCTGGGCCGGCCGCGCAAGGTCCGATGGAGCCGCTGGGGAGGCAGGAACTTTGATTACCTGCACATGGCGTTGCCGGTATCAAAGGTCCTAGACTACCGGAAGCGCTGCGACCTGATCATGGCGGGCACCGGTGTCAAGGTCGCGGAATACTCTTTGTGGAGCCGCCCCGAGCTTTTCTCGATGATGTTGAGGCCCGATACCGGCGATGGAGTTAGATTCCGAGCCAATTTGGCGGAGGTAGTTGAGCAGGTGCTAACTCTGGCCCAAGATATGGGTGGAATCATGGAGTATTGCCACGGCGTCGGGGTTAAGCTGAACCACCTTTTGGCCCGGGAGTTGGGCGTCAGCCATGATGTTATTCGAGATCTGAAACAAACCCTGGACCCAGTCAATATCATGAACCCTGGCAAGCTGGGCCTCTAAACAGACGCATCTGAACAAAAACCGCTCCGCGGAGCGAGCACTCTGTCGATAAAGAAGCGCCTATTGTCACTCCGGTCCTTCGGCGGAAGGAGAGGAACCTTAGTGTGAGGGGCCAACCCCACCTCAGATTCTGGTCCTTCGGCCCCTAAGAATCATAGGGTATAACAACCCTTCTCCACGCTAGCCGTATTTCGCCCCACCAGATTGCTATGGAAACCCCGGGTTCCTCTTGCCAATTAACATATCAATATTACTGATATTGTATATCGTATTATATCTGTTGACGTGATAATCATAAGAGAGTATTATGAATTCAAATGGTGACACGCTCTCAGTATCGCCCTGGACGAACTAAAAGCCCCCGACGGTATTCCCAACGAGTCAACCATAAATTCTAACCACCTATATGGAGGAAAAATGGTTACACTAACAACCCCCAACCGTCGGAATACTGAAGCTCCAGTCATCGACCCCGAATCCGGTGTCATGTCCCCCGCAGTAGTCGCGGACATGCTTATCACCGAGGAAATGACCGGTGCTTTCGCTCCGGTCAAAGAGGATAATTTACTGGTAAAGATGCTGAGAGGCGTCGCGGCTTTTTACGATTCCCTGTCCGGACCGGCCATGACCAAGCGGGATCGCGTTCTCCGTGACATCGCCGAGACCAATCCCGGGTTGGAATTGGACCGGATACACATCTAACCCCTGCAAGCCCACAAGGGTAATAATCGGCCTGATAACAACCCCTCATTCCGTCCGACTCGGACGGAATGAGGGGTTAGTTCTTAATGAGAGAAATCTCATCCCAGGTATCTGGGATGATAACCGGATGGTATTTAGACGGAACCTACTCCGTAGGGCTTCGCTCAGAACGGCAGTTCCTGGCCCACACCCTGGTCCTTGGCTTTTCGATAGACCAGTTGAGCGGCGGCGATGTCTTCCAGAGCGATTCCCATGGACTCGAACAGGGTCAAGGACTGGTCCGAGGGGCGGCCCGGCACCCTGCCGGATACAACGTCCCGTAGCTCGTGGACCATGTCCCAGCGGAAGGAACCCCTGGCTTCGGGCCACATCAGGTCCCCGCATTCGATCTTGGCTTGCTCCAAGTCATCCACCACGATCAAGTCGGCTCGGGTGACCGTCCCTTCGTCAATCTCCCGCCTCATCCAATGGTTGCCGCCGGCGGCGTTGATATGTGTGCCGGGCGCCAGCCAATCGGCCTCCAGCACCGGGTCTCGAGAGCTGGTGATGACCACCACGATATCCGCGCCGTCCACGCAGGCCTCGGCGCTGTCGGTGGCTACTACTTCCAGGTTCAACCGTTCGCTGCTTTGCCGCGCGAATTCTTCCCGGCGGTCTTCCCGGCGGCTGAAGACTTGAACCCGGCTGATGTCTCGCACCTCGGCAACTGCCGCTAGTTGAGTCCTGGCCTGGCCGCCGGTGCCAATCACAGCCACCGTGGATGCCCCCTCCTTGGCCATGTAACGGGTGGCCAGGCCGGAAGCCGCTCCGGTACGGATCTGTCCCATCCTCCCCGCCTCCATACATGCCAGGAGTGCTCCCGACTCGTAGTCATAGAGCATGACGAGCATCTTGGCGCCGCCGGGGCCGCCGAAGGATGGATAGGCTTTGTAGCCGAACACGTTGTGTCCCGCGTCGGCGGCCGCCATAAAGTGGAAAAAGCCGCCAGGCATCCGCATTCTGGACCTGGGTTTTAGCTCGGTCTGGCCTTTTCCGGCATGGGAGAATGCTTCGTCCAACACCTCGATGCATTCGTCCATGGGCAACAGATCGGCCACCTCTCTCTCGTTTAGGAACAGGGCCATCCTAATCCTCCTGATTCGCGGTTGGTTTTTCGTGTCTAGCGTCCAAGTATAGCATTCGGCTTCACTCTGGAAATCTCCAGGCCGTTTGGTTACAATTGCCCAACTCACTCCCGGAACTCAGTCCCCGGAACTCAGTCCAAGGAGCAACAGGGTGGTTAATCTCAGGCCACGGGTGTTCGTTACCCGCCAATTTTTCCCGGAAGCCCTTGAGGTCCTAACCGGCGCGGCTGACACCGAGGTGTGGCCCGATGACGAGCCGCCGACGCCCGAACAGCTTCTGGAAAAAGCCGGCGAGGCCGACGGGATCTTAACCAACATCATGGACCGGATAGATGCCGATGTGTTTCAAGCGGCCCATCGGCTAAAGGTGGTTAGTCAACTCGGTGTTGGGGTGGACAACATCGATGTGGCCGAGGCCACCCGGCGGGGCGTGTTGGTTGGCAACACCCCCGGGGTATTGGCCAAAGCTACCGCGGACATCGCGTTCGGGCTGCTGATGTCCGCGGCTCGCCGTATCAGCGAGGGCGACCGCTGGCTGAGGGCCGGCAATTGGAAGATGCAATATCATCCCATGGTTTGGCTGGGGGCCGAGATTCACGGCGCCACGTTGGGCATCGTCGGTATGGGCCAGATCGGGGTGGAGATGGCCAAGCGGGCCCGCGGATTCGATATGCGTGTCATCTACTACTCTCGAACTCGTAAACTGGAGCTGGAGTCGGAGCTGGGTATGGAGTATTTCGAGCCTTCGGACCTTTTGAGTACCGCCGATTTTGTGACTCTGCACATACCACTTACGCAGGAGACAAGGCATTTTATCGGCGAGCGGGAATTGCGGCTGATGAAGCCGACAGCCATCTTGATCAACGCGGCTCGGGGGGCGGTGGTCGACTCCCGGGCTCTCTACACGGCGCTAAAGGAAGGGTGGATCAGCGGCGCTGCCCTGGACGTCACCGATCCGGAGCCGATACTACCCGACGACCCTCTGCTCACGCTGGACAACCTGGTAATCACGCCTCACATCGGCAGCGCCTCTATCGATTCTCGACGAAGGACGTGTTTGTTGGCGGCAAGAAACGTCGTAGCGGGAATTCAGGGGAGAAGACTGGAGGCCTGCGCCAACCCCGAGGTTTATGCGGCCAAAGGGATCTGATGGTTGCAGCTTGTGACGGTATGGCGGAGAGGGCGGGATTCGAACCCGCGAGAAGCTGGAGGCCCCTACGCGATTTCCAGTCGCGCCCGTTCGACCGCTCCGGCACCTCTCCGCGAGAGACAGCGTTAAACAGGGGAAGAACGTTCGCGCATTACTTTGGAAGTGACCTGGCCTAGGCCGGTTAGCGAAACGAGACGCCCGCTGCGTTGCCAAGAGCCATTATAGCGAATGCGTCTTTTCGCTGTCCACTAAAGGGCGAAGAAATGGATATGGGCCGCTACGGCGATTCCGACTTTTAATCGTGTGACTGGGTGCCCTATAATATTGTGGGTTTAAGCACGCCATGACGTAAAAAATGACGGGGACGAAGCCGGTGTGAGACCGGTTCGACGTTTGCCCCGCCGTCCCAGGACCTGGATGGGTTCTTGATGGCGCAAAATAGAGGAGGGATTCATGGCCGACTCGGGCTTTGTGAAAGTAGCTGATTTGGGTGATTTATCTCCGGGAGACATGATGGCGGTTGAAGTGGGAGGGGAGCAGGTCCTGCTGGCGAACGTGGATGGGACTATCTACGCCTGCGACGAGATCTGCTCTCATGCCTACGCCGCCCTATCCGAAGGAGACCTGAACGGTGGCGAGATAGAGTGCCCGCTGCACGGTGCGAACTTCAATGTGACTACCGGAGAGTGTCTAACTCCCCCGGCGGAAGATAATCTTCGGGTGTACCCGGTGCAGATCGAAGGCCAGGACATTCTGGTAGGACCGCCTAGCAGCTAACGGGCTTTGGCCGGCATTCAGGCGGCCTGGGAACCCGTATCGCTTCCAACGGCCAAGTATATTTGCCTATCAGATGGTAGATACCGAACAACCGGAACCTGTGGATAATCACTGGCCTGGAATTCGGCGGTCAGCGGAATATCTGTTGGGGCGCCCACGAGAAGTTGTTTAACATCTGTACGCTGGAAAAAGGCCAATAGACGAACCACACCTTTCCCAAGACCAAGCCCTCGGGCACCGGCCCCCAAGAGCGCGAATCGTTGCTGCTGCGCCGGTTATCCCCCATCACGAAGTACTCTTTGGCCCTCATGCGCGTGGGTTGCATGTTCGAAGTGCCCTTGCGGGTGATGTAGGGCTCTTCCTGATAACTGTTGTTTACGAAGACTTTGCCCCCTCGTATCTCTATGGTGTCTCCGGGCAGCCCTATCACCCGCTTCACAAAGTCCTTGCTGGTGTCCCTGGGGAAGTGGAATACGATGACCTCCCCCCGTTGGGGAGGATGAACCGCGAACCGGTGGTCGGGCCGGTCCGCCTTCCAGAAGGGGACGATGCGGGACAGACGGACCATGTCCAACTGGAAATAGACCAGCTTGTTGACCATCAAGTACTGGCCGCCTTCCAGGGTTGGGTTCATGCTGGAGCCGTCGACCTTGAAGTTCCGGATGCTGGTCTGGATGACCATAAAAACAATCAAGGCCAGCACAACGGCTTCCAATAACTCTCTTAATACACGTGTCATCGGCGATGCTTATCCATCGTCGCGGGCGCCTGAATCATCCCCCTCCCACAAACATCCCCCCGCGCCGTCCCAGCCTGACGCCTCTTTTAGCGACAAGAGAAATTATAACATTTGGGGGAAGGAGTGGAGGGGATGGTGAGGGGTTGGTGGGGGTTGGGCGGAGTTGTAGTTTGGCCTTGTTCATATTTCTGACAACGTCAAGGTGGTAACGGAACGGTGCGAAACGCAAATGTGTCGGCTGAAATCTCCTGGTTGTGAACATTAGAACGATTGGTCTAAAATTTATCCTTGACAAAGATTTTGGTAGATGCTTACGCTGCCGTCATTGATAGGGTAGGACGCCGAATAGCATGGATCCATAGTCAGTGGAAGGAACACTCTCATCTGCAACTGTATAGTTCAGTTCATAGAACACGTCGCTGAGGCGTAAGTCGTGGGCTCAACGAAAACAAGAAAGACGCTTGCCCAGGGGCTCACTTGCTTGGAAATTTGCGCTGGCGGAGGCGGCGCAGCCATCGGGCTAGAGCAGGCTGGCTTTTCACCAGTAGCACTGCTTGATAACGACCCCCACTCTTGCGCGACACTCCGTCATAATCGTCCCTACCGGAATGTAGTTGAAGTCGATATCCAGAGATTTGACGCATCTTACTGGCGCGGGGTTGATTTGTTGTCCGGAGGGCTTCCATATCCACCTTTCTCAATCGCGGGTAAGCAACTTGGCCGGCTGTCGAATAAGACCGATTCCGGGTAATGGTTCGAGTCCGCCATTCCCGATTGGCTGCTTTTGGCATCAGTACGTGGGATGCCAAGACGGGCGGATGCCGCAATCCAACACCAGTTATTGGTGGCCTAAGTTGATGCGAAACAAGGAACGCGACGTAGATCACCTGACTCGCCTGACGACTGCCGGCTGGAAAGTTCTCGTGGTTTGGGAATGTGAGACTGTGGACCACGAAGATTTAAGCTCACAGCTTCAGAAATTTCTCGAATAGGCTCGCCTCCGTATATCACCTGAAGACCTGAACAACCCCCCGTTTGTCCCCCCAACGCTCCTTCTGCTACAATCGGCGGCAGTTTAGCCGGGATTTGTCCGGCGTGTCGTTAGCGAAGGAGCCTTTTCATGGCGTGGCGTTTTGAGTTGCTTAATAAGCCCTACGGTGGGATTACCGAGGGGCCGGTGTGGGATGGCGAGGCCGTTTACTTTACCCACATATCCAACCACCGGATCATGCGGTACGACCCCGTCTCCGGCGCCATCACCCAGGCTCGGGACGGCACCAACCACACCAACGGGCTGTGCCACGACGCCCAGGGACGAACCTACGGTTGCTGCTCCGGCGGCCGCTCCATCGTCCGCTTCGAGCCCGACGGCACCACCACTACCATTGCCGACCGGGTTGACGGCCAGAAGCTCAACACACCCAACGACCTGGCGACGGACCTGAAGGGGCGTATCTGGTTCACCAACCCCTGGAATGCTGCCAACATTGACCCCAGCGAGATAGAGGAACTGGATAACCGCTCGGTGCTCCGGGCCGACCCTCAAGGCGACGGCTCCTACACTGTTACCAGAGTGACCTTCGACACTACCATGCCCAACGGAATCCTGGTGTCCCAGGACCAGAAGACCCTTTACGTGGCAGAAAGCAACAGTGCCCGGATGGACCTGGACCGGGAGCTGCGGGCCTATCCCATCAACGATGACGGAAGCCTGGGTTCTTACACCGTGCTGCACACGTTCGGCAAGGACAAGAACGCAGTGCATCGAGGCATAGACGGCATGTGTTTCGATGTTGACGGCAACATCGTAGCCACCGCCGGCTGGCCCAATGGCGGTCCGGGGCCTTTGATATACGTCTTTTCGCCATCGGGCCGGGTGCTGGAAACCCATCCGGTCCCAGCGTCTAATCCCACCAACTGCTGTTTCGGCGGGCCGGACCGGTCCACGCTATACGTGACTTCAACCGACGGACACTTTTTCAAGGCGGAAACGGACCGGATAGGCTGGGCCATCTATCCGTAGCAAGTTCCGCCGGCAGGTCCGGCATCGGAACGGCGAGGAAACGACATGAGTTTGGGCAAATTCGGCATCAACCGGCGGCAGATCCGCCAGGGCGGCGGCCGCGGTTCTGGCAACGACCATGTGGACGAGTTGTTCGGTTGCACCGAGCTGTTCATCTACCAAACGCCGAATGTCCGCAAAAAGGGCTACGAGGGGCTGAAGTTGTACCTGGAAGCCCAAGAATGCGAGATTATATTCACTGCCGACGCTCCACCCGAGCTGAGTAAGTACGAGACCATGCGAATCACCCACAAAAAGGCTGAAGCGATACCCCTCGCCGTGGTAAAGCGGGCCCACGCCTGGGCGCACTCTAGAAACTATCTTCACAGCTTCTTCAAACCCATGTACCGGTAAGCTTCGAGGGCATTTCCTTCAAAAACTCATTTCTAAATGTGGTTCGCCACGATAACATCTGGATCACCACCAACGGAAGCAGCCTGTGTTACCGTTCGTCCTGAACCTGTCGAAGGACCCAACACCGGGGCCAACGATTTTCGAGAAAACCTCTAGTCAACGGTCTGGCCACGTAGCTCTATGGCGCAACAACTAGATAGCCCGAGTTACATATTGGCGGTCGACCAAGGCACTACCGGGTCGGCCGCTTTTATCTTTGACCATGACGGACGTGTGGTGGCAACCGCCGACCGGGAGATTACCCAGCACTACCCTGAACCGGGCTGGGTCAGCCACGACCCGGAGGAACTGTTCCAATCGACCCTGGCCGTCAGCCGTGAAGCAATGGCACTGGCCGGCATTCAAGCTGATCAGGTAGCGGCCATGGGCATCACCAACCAGCGGGAAACCACCGTTGTGTGGGACCGGACCACCGGTCAGCCGGTGGGGCAGGCGGTTGTTTGGCAATGCCGGCGCACTGCTCCACTGTGCCAACAGATGAGCCTAGACGGGCTGGACTCCCTGGTCAGACAGAGGACCGGACTGGTAATCGACCCCTACTTCTCCGGCACCAAGATCAGGTGGATCTTGGACCACACTAAAGACGGGCAGAAGCGCGGGGAAGCTGGCGAACTGTGTGCGGGCACCGTCGACTCTTGGCTCCTCCATCGCTTCACCGGAGGAGGAGTGCATGCCACCGACATCACCAACGCTTCCCGCACGATGCTGTTCAACATCCACACCGAATCCTGGGACGATGACCTTCTGGAATACCTGCGGATACCCGAGGCAATGCTGCCCCAGGTTCTACCAACCAGCGGATTCTTCGGCGAAACAGACCCCGCCCTCTTCGGGTCGCCGATTCCTATCACCAGTTTGGCGGGAGACCAGCACGCCGCCCTGTTCGGACAGGCTTGCTTCCAACCGGGAATGGTAAAAAACACCTACGGCACAGGCTCGTTTTTGCTGATGCAAACCGGCCAACGGCCCGTTGCCTCGTCCTCGGGTCTCTTGACTACCATTGCCTGGCAGCAGGCGTCTCTCCAAGCCCAGTATGCTTTGGAAGGGAGCATCTTCAACACTGGCTCTGCGGTCCAATGGCTACGAGACGGACTGGGTATTATCCGCGACGCCGGGGAAACCGAGGCGCTGGCCGAGGCGGTTGCCGATACGGGCGGGGTGTTCTTCGTCCCCGCGTTCACCGGACTAGGCGCGCCCCACTGGGATGCAGAGGCCCGGGGGACGGTTACTGGGCTGACTCGAGGCACCAACCGGGCGCATATCGTCCGGGCTACATTGGAGGCTATCGCCTATCAGGTGCGGGACGTCGTGGAGGCCATGGAGCTGGACACCGGACTCAGGGTGCCCGTCGTTCGGGCCGACGGCGGCGGCTCCGCCAACTCGTTCCTGATGCAGTTCCAGGCTGACCAGCTCGGCGTGCCTGTCGAGGTCCCTGAAGTGGCTGAGACCAC
>CERE01010971.1_pt1 | contig 13117 bp, 10 predicted proteins | sample 530911 | NCBI WGS metagenome assembly CERE01 (sample SAMEA2621092, study PRJEB7988) | marine metagenome | biome: marine biome (ENVO:00000447); feature: mesopelagic zone (ENVO:00000213); material: "saline water (ENVO:00002010), including plankton (ENVO:xxxxxxxx)" | depth 800 m
AGTTGTTACGACATCGAAGTGCATTTTTTCCTGTCGGATATCGAAAAGGTCAGAAACAATGATTTTGGCGTAGCCGAAGGGGAAAGTGCCGGATCGGCTCAGGCCGTGTTTTTAAAATCGGAATTTTACACTACGAATATTGTGGTGGCGGGTAAGGCACCGTTCTGGTGGTTAACGCCTGACGCTACTACCGAACAGCAGTATTATTCACTGCTGAACGCCCTGGAAGAAGGCGGTTCACCGGATCCCAACTGGTTTATGGATCTGGGCCATCTCGACAAGCTGGATACCAAGGAATTGTTTGGTGCGGCAATCTGGCAGTTGGGTAAAGCTATTGACTCACCGTTTAAATCCGTTTTAAAAATGGCCAAGCTGGAAGTGTTTCTGGAAAACCTGGAGAACGAGCAGCCGTTATGTAACCTGCTGAAAAAACGGGTTCATCATGGTGATGAAGCGCCTGGCAACGTAGCCAATATCGATCCCTACGCTTTGATGTTTGATCAACTGCTGAGCCATTATCAGGCGGTTAACGAATCGGAAACTGTATTGCTGTTACAACAGTGTCTTTATATTAAGTGCAACTGCCAGCTCAGCCAGCCTGTGGCAGAGAGTGACATTACCTTTAAGCGTCGCATTATCGCCGGCCTTGTTAAAGAGTGGGGCTGGACAAAAAGTGATATCCGCCACCTGGATAATTCCCATAACTGGTCGCTCACTGAGTTAGTCAAATTGAGCCGCAAAATTCACCGCTTCTTGATTTACTGCTACCGGCGTATGTCTTCGCAACTGCAAATGGATAATCAGTCGGTGAGTCGCGAAGATATGGCCGTATTGGGCCGCCGCCTCGATACGTTCTATTCCAAAAAAGAGCACAAGCTGGAATTCTTGCGTATCGGCTTTGACGACAAGGTATTTTGCCCGGTAATTACAATTAAACAGCATCGGCGTAAAAATGGTCAGCAGGTTTGGGCAGCGTATTTCGACGATCAGCTCGGCGTGCTCGGTAAAAATCAGGAAAAAGCGCGCCTTTCCGTAGCCGAGTCGCCGGTAAGGCTCCTGTTGTGGTGTGTGTGTAATCGTGTAATCGATATCAGTACCACGGTATTACTGGATTATGATACCGATCCGGTTACCGACAGCGATATACATGCCCTGATTAAGCATTTCGGTACGATCTTCGGCCCGGTGCGGGTGAACGCCATTCCCCGGGAAGCCCTGTTAAGCCCGATGCAAATAAAGGCCTGTATGGCGGTGGTCAATTTCACCTCCAGCCGCCTCAAACCTACCGTTGATGAAGTAACCGTTATCTATACCACCACATGGGGCGAGACTTACGTAGTGCCCGGAAAAGAATCGCTGGATAAATTGTGGTTTGAGTTGCAGGAGTCCGTGCCCCGTCCGCCTTGCTACATTTTTGTACCGGAAAGTTCGCAGCGCAAACGTATTTATCAGGCCTTTATTGAGGACGCTGAACAGGACTTTGAGTTGCTCAACTACTGGTAGCCGGACAGCTTCCCCCAGTTCCACATTGGCTCGAACGCTGGCGGGATGATGGTCCTTCCCGTATGTGGCCTGAACGAATTATGCCTGGATTCCGCTGTGTGGACATAGAATAACTATGCCGCAGAGAACGTGTCGTGAAATAAGTCGCTTTTGACTAGTTTTCAGGGGTCACTCTGAGAGGGTAAATTTCTATGCGGGTTAATGGAATAAATGGAATGGTGCGCATTTACACTGCTGGCATTGTATGCTGGTATACCCTAAATAATTAATTTGTTGAGTGTAAATCGATGTCGGTGAAAGACTTAAAGCGTGCATCCATTCAGCGCAGTATCAGCAAGTCTGTGTGGCTACCACTGATTGTCTTAATTATCGGCTACCTCTATGCCACCGAAGTGGGTAGAAGTTACGAAGCACAGCGCGGTCAACTGATCACCGATGCCCTGGAACGACGTCTGACGCAAATCAGCGAAGCGGTAAAAGATCGCGTATCACTTTATGCGTACGGGCTAGCGAGTTTTAAAGCATCGATTGCTGCGGTAGGAATAGATAACCTGCATTACGATTATGTGCAAACCTATGCCAAAAGCCAGAATTACAGCCAGCAGTACCCAGGCGCCCGGGGATTTGGCTTTATCCGCAGAGTCGAGGTAGCAGACTTTGCCGAATTCATGGCGATGGCCAGGCAGGACAGGCCGGATAAGCAATTTGAACTTCGCACGTTATCGCCTCATACCAACAGTTATTTTATCATCCAATATATAATGCCTGAGCATGCAAATTTGCAGGCGATCGGGCTGGATATTGGCTCAGAAACCATGCGTAGGCGCTCTGCAGATAAAGCCGCAAAATCCAATTCTACCCAGTTGACTGCGCCCATCACCCTGGTGCAGGCAAATAACAAGCGGTTGCAGGGCTTTTTAATTATGCAACCGGTGTATAACACGCTGAATATGTCTGAGCATGATGATTCGCGGATGGAAGCATTGGTGGGCTGGAGCTATGCACCGCTGCTGATAGATGAAGTGTTATCTTCAGTAAGTGGTTTACGCGACGACGTGATACTCGCCATTGATGATATCTCAGCCGGTGATGTTCTGACTTTTTTCGGCCACCATCAGGTTGGCAGTCTGGACGCTTTGAAAATTGAACAAACCTTTCAACTGTTCGGCCGTGACTGGCGTTTATCGCTAACGCCAAACCAGGACTTTATTGATGGTTTACGTTTACCTTCCAGGCAACAGGCGTTTAATAATACGCTGGCCATTGCAACGAGTCTGGCTTTGGTGATATTCAGCCTCCAAATTGTGATAAGCCGCCGTGCTGATGCCAAACGGTATGAACGGGAGTTGGCCGAGGCCAACCAGCGTGCTCTGAAGTTAAACAACGAAAAGCTGGAAAAAGAGGTGGCCGCACGTACTTATGAGATAGCCCAGGCGAATATCTTACAGCGGCGGATCCTGGAAAGTGCCGGTTATGCGCTGATTGCCACCAACAATGAAGGTCTGATTACGGCATTTAACCCGGCAGCAGAAAAACTGATTGGCTATCGCGCCGACGAAATGATAGGTAAGCAGACACCCGCCGTTTTTCACTTATTTGAAGAGATCGAAGCCAGGGCTGCAGAGCTCACTGAAGAGCTTGGGCGGCCGATTGTTCCTGGCTTCGATGTATTCGTGGAAAAAGTGATAGACGGCAATACAGACATCAACAACTGGACTTATGTGCGCAAAGATAGGTCTAAGGTGCCGGTACGACTCAGTGTTACCAGTTTATTCGACGAAGGCGGTAAACTTTTTGGCTTTCTAGGAATCGCTTACGATCTTACTCCGCAGTTAAAACGCGAACAGGAATTAAAAGAGGCACGGTTTCAGGCAGAGCAGGCCAATGAAGCTAAATCCAGTTTTCTGGCCAATATGAGCCATGAGATCCGCACGCCGTTGAACGGTATTTACGGTGCACTGCAACTGATCCGCCGCTCCGATGCGGGCGAGCAACACAGTGGTTTGCTGGACAAGGCGATTTACTCCACTCGCAATCTGAGCCGGATTATTAACGATATCCTCGACTTCTCTAAAATCGAAGCGGGTAAAATTAGTATCGACCCGCATCGATTCAGTTTGTCGGTCATGCTTGATGGATTGCAATCCGATTTGTCGATGTTAGCAGGCAATAAACCCGTGGCGCTGATATTTGAAAATCACGCAAAACATGATATCTGGATTGGTGATGCGGTGCGAATACGGCAGGTACTGCTTAACATTGGCACTAACGCCATAAAATTCACCGAGCAGGGAAAAGTCACTATTTCAGCCCGCAATAGCGCGAGTGACGAGTTATTGTTCAGTATTACCGATACTGGCCAGGGCATGACCAAAGATGCTCTGGACCGGTTATTTGATCGCTTTGAGCAAGCTGACTCTTCCACCACCCGCAAATACGGCGGTACCGGGCTGGGAATGGCTATTACCCGCTCGTTAGTACATTTAATGAATGGCCAGATTCGGGTTGTCAGTACGCCCGACGAAGGCTCCCGATTTGTTGTAATATTGCCGGTAATCAAGACCGCAGGTGATGTATCGGATACCACCTCTGATACAGAAGATACCGCTCTGGATTTAGCCGGATCTGTGATTCTGGTGGCCGAAGATAATGATATTAACTGTGCCGTTATAGAAGCCATGCTGACAGACACTGGCGCCAGCCTGTATTTTGCCGAAAACGGTCTGGAAGCGGTTGAATTTGTGAATAAAGAATGTCCGGATTTGGTGTTAATGGATATTCAGATGCCGGTGATGGATGGCGTTGAGGCTTGTAAAAAAATCAAGCGATGCTATCCACAGTTGCCAGTTATTGCAGTAACCGCCAATGCCATGGCCGCAGATACGGTGCTTTATTATCAGGTAGGGTTTGATAGTTATTTGTCAAAGCCTGTGGACATGGGGCAATTGAATACCGTACTGGCGCAATACCTTACTGTGGAGACAGAGTGAATCAGGCGGTCCGTTGCCTGTCTGTGGATTATTGCATCTCCATAGTGGTTTGTTCGATTGCTATTACCGATGTGTCGACTATCCCCTGGAGGCTGATTACCCCGGTATTAACATCGCTCTCATTCTCTTTATTGAAAGGAAGCAAATTTGCCCGGCCGGTGAATGTTGATTTTTGCTACAGAATTTACTTAGGGTTCATGGGCATACGTTTAGGCAAGTAACCGGCAGCTTTATGTATTAATGTTTTGGCTGATTCGCATTAATCTTTCATTATCCAGAGCTGGCGCTCACAATTTAACCGGTTGAGCACTGCCTGACACATTCAGACAATACCCAAGGAGTTTTGTATGAGCGACGAAGTTAACACCAACGAAGATATGAAGATTCAGCGCGCCGACCAGCAGGAGCTGATTAAAGGCCCGGACGAATGCTTTATCGGTGATGTGTATATCAGTAATCTTTTTAACGCGCCTGAGCCCGCCAGAGTAGGGGCGGCCATCGTTAATTTCGAACCCGGCGCCAGAACCAACTGGCATACCCATCCGCTGGGGCAAACTCTGGTAGTCACTAAAGGTGTTGGCTGGACTCAATGTGAGGGCGGCAAAAAGACCGAAATTCGCCCGGGAGACATTATTTGGTGCAACTGTGGCCGTCGCCACTGGCATGGCGCAACGGCTACCGAGTCCATGCAACACGTGGCGGTACAGGAAGCGCTGGACGGTAAAGCCGTTGACTGGCAGGAGCCGGTCACGGATGACATCTATCTGTCTGAAGACATCGTCAGAGACTAACTGACTATCTGAATGCAGGCTCCTCCCGGAGTCTGAACCTTTCTCATTGTTTATATCGGGCCCATGCCTGAGGAGTTTCTATGTGCAAAAATCATCATCAACACGATGCGGTAACCGCCGCAAAGATATCACCAGAAGGCGCTTCCCGACGTAAGTTTATTCAGTCTTCTTCAGCGGTTGGAGCGGGGATCATGCTATCTGGCCTGGTTCCGTCACTGTCGTCTGCTGCGCCGGTTTCCTTAAAGCCAGGGGAATATATCAAGTCTAAAGGTTATGCGGCCTTTGATGAATCCGGGGTGCTCAAACCCTGGGAGTTTGAGCGTCGCCCGGTTGGCGATGACGATATTCTGATTGATATTAAATTTGCCAGTATCTGCCATTCAGACATTCACCAGATGAAAGGGCACTGGGCGCCTCAGCAATACCCTCAGGTGCCTGGCCATGAAATTGTCGGAGTGGTGGCCGCGGTGGGCAAAAACGTGACTAAATTTAAAGTGGGCGATCGCGCTGGCGTTGGCTGTATGGTCGATGGTTGCGCAGATTGCGACACCAGTGAAACACGCGGTGAACAATACAGCCCAAAAACCAAGTTTACCTATGGACACCCGGATGAAAGGGCTCCTACTGGCATTACTCAGGGCGGCTATGCCACCAATATTGTGGTGCGCGATCATTTCGCCGTACATATTCCTGAGGCCATTAGTTTTGAGGAAGCGGCACCGCTGTTATGTGCTGGCGTGACGACCTATTCGCCCATCCTTAAATTTGATTTAAAACCCGGTGACAAAGTAGGGGTGGCTGGCATTGGCGGGTTAGGCCACTTAGCCGTGAAACTGGCGGTAGCCAAGGGCGCAGACGTCTATGCCTTTACTACAACGCCAGATAAAGTTAACGATATTAAAGGCTTCGGTGCTAAGGAAGTGATAGTGCTTGAAGATAACGACAAGCTTAACGAGTACCGTGGTCAGCTCGATTATATGATCAATACGCTGCCCGTGGCCTATGATGTTGCGGCTTATGCAGCGGTAGTAAAACCCTTTGGTACTTACACCCAGGTGGGGATGCCCAATGGCTTTACCGTATCGGTTAATGCGTTAGCGTTGTCGTCGTCACAGGTTAACTTTAATGCGTCACTGATTGGCGATATGCAGGAAACCCAGGAGATAGTGGACTACTGTGTTGAACATAATATTCGTCCTGAGATCCAGGTGATCACGGCCAGCGATGTGAATAAAGTGTGGGAGAGCGTGGTCAATAAAACCGCTCGCTACCGCTATGTGATTGACTCATCTACTATCTGAACCACAACAAAAAGGCGCTGACCGGGATGCGGGTAGCGCCTTTTTTGTACCCGTAAAACTGTCGGTTAGTGCTCTAACCCCATCAGCAGTGTACCTGACTCTTTACCGCCCATTTTCTGCCACTGATTTTCGATGTCACGCTTTGGTGATGCTCCAAATAAACGGGAGTATTCACGGGAGAACTGTGACGGACTTTCATAACCCACCTGGTAAGCGGCGGTTGAGGCATCCATGTTTTCACCGAGCATCAGACGGCGGGCTTCTAGCAGACGCAGCCGTTTTTGATATTGCAGCGGGCTCATGGAAGTCAGCTGGTGGAAATGATGATGAAAGGTAGATTTACTCATCTGCGCCATGTCGGCCAGCGACTCAACACTGTGGGCTTTATCGTAATTGGCTTTGAGCCATTCGATGGCTTTGGCCACGCGCAGCCCCTGGCTGCCAGCCGATACCACCTGACGGAGCCTGGCGCCTTGTTCGCTGGTGAGCACGCGCCAGAAAATTTCCCGCTTAATCAGCGGGGCCAATACCGGGATCGAGTCTGGCTCATCGAGCAGGTTTACCAGACGTTCGCAGGCGTTATACAGCTCTGGAGTAGTGTGCCCCAGCACCATGCCTTTATCCGATAAACTTTCGGTTGGCTTAACGTAAGGCGCCTGTAGGATCAGTTCACTCATAACCGCCAGATCAAACTTGATCACCAACCCCAGATAAGGGGTTTCTTTGTTTGCTTCCAGCACCTGCATCCGGGCCGGTAAGTCTAAAGAAGTGATCAGAAAGCGGTTTTTGTCGTACTGAAAAGTGTCGTCACCCAGGGTCATGCTTTTCATGCCTTGCACAACCATCGCAATACTTGGTTCCACAACACACAGCGAACAGGACGAGGCTGCCTCGTTCTGGCGGTAAAAAGAAAGCCCTTCAATCGCAGTATCGAGCATTGCTTTACCGGCAGTGCGTTTATCGATTTGAGCTGCCAGACGTGTTCTGGATACCTCTGCAAGTTGATTGTCAGTGATCATGAGTTTTCCTTCTGTTTTGTAACAGGTGTTGTATGAGACAGGTTTACCCTATGTTTTACCGGGTAGTATGAATAAATCCTTTTGCTCGGATGAATGTGCAATAAATTTGCAGTAATTGCCTGTTTTTTTGACGGTGAGTCAGAAAAAATAGCATGTAGAGCTAATAGTAAGTTTTAATCTGACAGGATCACTGTCAGTAAGGGAAATTTATGCAGATTACTTTTACCACCGGCAATAAAACCTGTAGCGCTGAGCTGAACGACTCACCAGCGGCACAGGAATTCGCTGCCCGTTTACCGCTAACCCTAACCCTTAAGGATTACGCCGGCATAGAAAAAATCGCTTATCTGGATAAGCCTCTTGATACCCGTGATGCGCCCGCCGGCCATAAAGCCAGCGCCGGTGACATTACTTACTATGCGCCCTGGGGAAATCTGGCGTTGTTCAAAAAATCCTTTGGTTATGCCGATGGCTTGGTTAACCTGGGCAGGTTCACCGGTGACTACGTTGCACTTTTTCAGTCATCACAGACAGAGGTAGTGATTACATTAGTGTAAGTGCAATTTCTTCTGTTAAGTAAACCACCGTCTCCGCGGAGCTGATTATTTTGAAACTCCAATCCAACGCCACTTTCTGGGTGGCGTCGTGTGCTTTTGTACTGGTGTTTATGACTTCCGGTACGCCTATTTCCCTATTTAACCTCTACCGTGTAGAAAATGGCTTAACCAATGCCGATTTCGGTGTGGTCTCACTGGCCTATTTCATTTCTGCGGCTATAGCACTACTGATGTTTGGCCGTTTATCCAACCATATCGGTCGCAAGCCCATGGCACTCATTGCCATTGGCTGTTGCGCACTGTCGTGCATATTGCTGATGCTGATGACCGACGTAACCCTGTTGTTTGCCGCCCGTCTGTTACAAGGCTTTGCCTGTGGTGTGGCAACCAGCAGTATTGGTGCGTATGCCGTGGATGCCGGGGAACATCAGCCAAAGTGGCTGGTGGCAGCGGTTGCCAGTACTTCCCCAATGGTGGGGATCCCACTGGGAGCGATTAGCAGTGGTGCCCTGGTAACCTGGGGGCCGTATCCTAAAATCACCATTTTTGCCCTGGTGTTAACGCTGCTGCTGGTGTGCCTGGCATTGCTGTTTAATTGCCGGGAAACCATTAACCGTCAGCCCGGGGCGCTGGCATCTTTGCGGCCAAGTCTGCACCTTCCCACAGGTAAAACGTTTATTTTTGTCGCCACTGCCGGGGTAGTCATTTCCACCTGGTCGGCGGGGGGCTTTTATCAGGCCTTTGGACCGTCGATAGTGGCAGAGCAACTGGCTATGGATAGTGCTATTGTAGCCGCGATTGCCTTTTCATCGATTATGGGCCTTACGCCGTTTGGCAGCTATTTATCCGGTCGGTTATCGCCGCGTCGGGCAGTGCAGTCTGGTATGGCGCTGTTTTGCGTGGCGGTAATGAGTATTACGCTGGCGTTGCAACAGGGTGGACTGGTGTTGTTTATCGTGGCCAGTTTGTCGGTAGGTATTGCGCAGGGGCTCGCGTCTACCGCGTGTATTAAGTTACTGCTGCAGGACGAACCACAACATTATCGGGCGGGTCTGTTATCCACCGTGTATATCATTTCTTATTCAGGTGCTGTGTTACCGGCTTTCGGAGCCAGTATTGCGGCCAACTGGTTCTCTGTTTTCACCGTTTGGTGCGGCTATGCTGTGCTGGGTATCAGTGCGGCCGTGATCGCGCTTATGGCCACAGTGCTGGCTCGCCGTGCCCGTCAGGCTGAGGTGGTGGGCAGTTAAGCGCCAGGCAGGTTGATTGCAGTTTACCGGGTGTTCTTTATACTGGTATTGGATAGCAGCAGGTTTGCTGTAATATGGAACAGGCAATGAATAAAGACAGGAATAGAACAGGCAGGACAATCCGCGCATGGCTGTTAGGGTTAGCCGGCTTTATGGCATTTGCCGTCGGCGCAGACGAACAACCACTGACTGGCCTTAAAAATTATCAGGTCAATACGCCACAAATGATGAGCTCCGGCTTACCTGATGCTGCTCATTTTGAAACCTTTAAATCCCTGGGCGTCACCCGGGTAATTGATCTTATCCCCGGAGAAAGGGATGAGGAACAAACCCTGGTCAGCGATTTGGGCATGGATTATCACAATATTCAGGTGGAATGGGAAAACCCAACGGTGGCCAATTTCGTCGACTACGTGGCGTTTATGGAAAACCCGGCCCAACAGGGCGTAACGTTAACACACTGCAAGTTAAACTGGCGGGGTGCGGTATTTACCTATTTATATCGTGTTATCCGTCTGCAGGAAGACGAAGCCGTCGCGCGGGAAGATATGCTGGCTATCTGGCAGCCCAATGAAACCTGGCAGCAGTTTATCGAAAAGGTAAAGCAGCATTACCAGGCGGAGTCGTTTTCGGGTTAATAGTTAATTTTTACAGGAGGCAAGGATGCGTTTAACTAACAAAATAGCACTGGTGACCGGCGCAGCCAGAGGGATTGGTCAGGCAATCGCTGAAGAGTTTGCCCGACAGGGGGCAACGGTCATTGTTACCGATATAGACGAACAGGCCGGCCAGCAGGTTGCCAGTGATATTGGTGACTCAGCGCAATTTTTGCCGCTGGATGTGGGCTCCGAGGACGCATGGGCGGCTATTTCCGAGCGCGTGCGCGACGACTTCGGCAGACTCGATATTCTGGTGAATAATGCGGGAATTACCGGCTTTATGAGCCATCCCGGCCCGTTTGATCCTGAACACTTTAATTTAGACAGCTGGCATGCCGTGCACCGGGTAAATCTGGATGGTGTTGCGCTGGGCTGTAAATACGCCATAGGCTTAATGAAGCACAGTCCGGCAGCCAGTATCGTTAACATCTCCTCACGCTCCGGCATGGTGGGGATCCCGGCGGCAGCGGCTTACGCATCGAGTAAGGCGGCAGTGCGAAATCACACCAAATCAGTTGCGCTTTACTGCGCCGAAAAAAGCTACCCTATTCGGTGTAATTCCATTCATCCCGGGGCGATCCTGACGCCCATCTGGGAGGCCATGCTTGGTGAGGGCGAAGCACGGCAACAAGCCATCGCAGCTATCGCCGCAGACATTCCGCTGCAACATATGGGATCGCCACAAGATGTGGCCTTCGCTGCGGTTTATCTTGCCTGCGATGAGTCAAAATATGTTACCGGTACTGAGCTAACCATAGACGGTGGGATTCTGGCAGGTTCGTCAGCCCGACCACCCACCAGTGACGAAGAATAATCTTAAGCTTTTCGCGGTCATAACCAACAGGGCCTAAAAAATAGATGTGGATCAAATTTTAATCATTTAGCCCTGCTATACTTTAGTTTAGATAAAGCGAGTCGTTGTGCTTTGCCGGTTTACGGAGGCTGACCCGTTTTATTCTTAACCTCATACCCTACATTTATTCTTTCGGTTGCCGTATTGCGAAAGACATAGCGACGGAGTTACCTATGACAGTGCATGCAATAAAATCGAAGTTACCCTCGAAGGCCGATCAGGCTCTGATGGTAGAAAAAGGGCATCTTTGGCTTCACTGCTTCAGAACCTGTAAAAGTTGTAAGTCTTTATCGAAGAATTTAACTCAGTATGAGTTCGGTGATGGCAGTTCACTGATCCTTGACTCCAGCGCCGATTTTCCTGCGCCGGTGGCCCCTGAGTTAGTGATCCCCAAACTGCGCTATAGCGGCGTGACCAGCCACTAACGCGGTTAGTTTTAATTTGATTTTTATTTCACGGCATTACGTAATGTGTAATGCCTTGTTTATTTGGCCAGCCAAAAATCCTGATTTCTTCATAAGTTTTCCAAACGCTTTTCCTGGTAACATCTTCATCGCATAAAATTTATACTACAATTACTTGGAATGGTGAATATAGTTGCTATTGGGCACGGATGGCTCATACTTTAGTTGAATATATGCGGTTAAGTTTATGTATTTGGAGTAGCCCGTGAACCTGTCAATTAAGCAAAAATTGTTGCTCATTTCCATAGTGCCTGTGCTGATCCTCGGAGGTGTGATGACCTTCTTTTCGGTCTTTCAGGTAAACCAGCAAGCGCAGGACCGACTGACTAGCAGTCGCGAAGTCATGATTAATGATCGCGAGAAAGAAGTAAAAGCCCTGCTCGAAATGGCTGTCAGTCTGGTGCAACCCATTTATGAAAACGGCGGTAGCATAGAGGAAGCGGCAAGCTTACTGCGTCAATTTCAGTTTGGAGAGTCCGGCTATATATTTGGTTATACCGATGAGGGAGTACGGGTATTTAATGGTCAGAGTCCGGATCGAATTGGCGAAAGCTTTTGGGATCTGCAGGACAGTAATGGCGTTTATCTGATAAGAGAACTCGTCGAGGCGGGTAAGAAGAATGGCCTGGCCACGGGAAATCACTATGTCACTTATCACTTCCCTAAGCCTGGTGAGCGTGAACCGCATCCTAAGTTATCCTATTCAGCCTATTTTCCTGACTGGCAATTAATGATTGGCACCGGCTTTTATATCGATGAAGTCGACCGTGAACTGGCGGTGATAGAAGATGCCGTTTACGGCAGTCGAAATCACCTGGTTACGCTACTCATTGTCAGTTGTATTCTGCTCGGCGCAGTATCCTTTGTGATTGGGTTACTGGTTCGTCGCAGCATTACCCGGCCTCTGGATGAAGTGAATTCGTCAATTAAAAAGTTGGCTCAGGGCAATGGCGATCTTACCCGCAAGGTGGCGGTTGATGATCAGTTTGAAATAGGCACGCTGGCTGACAATGTCAATCAACTGCTGGCGAATTTGCATCAGATGATGTGCATGATAAGGGACGTGACCAAAGACATTGAACAGGAAACCACGCATCTGGACGGGCGCGCGTCAGACCTCAACGTTATTGCCGAAGAGCAACAAAGTAATACCGATCAGATTGCGACGGCCGTAACCGAACTTTCTCACTCGTCGCAAAATGTCACACAGCATGCCTCGGCTGCGGCAGAGGCAGCGCAGCAGGCTGAGCAGCAAAGTGAACTGGCCGATAAAACGGTGGACGAAACGGTTAGCAGTATGAATCAGCTGGCCGAAGAAATTAGTCGTGCCAGCAGCGTAGTGCAGCGCGTTGGAGGCGATGTAGACGGCATTGTTAATTTGCTGCATGTGATTGAAAACATAGCGGCCCAGACCAATCTGCTGGCCCTTAACGCCGCCATCGAGGCGGCTCGGGCCGGCGAGCAGGGACGCGGATTTGCGGTGGTTGCCGATGAGGTGCGTAGCCTGGCCAGCAAGACTCAGGATAGTACCGAACAAATTCAGGATATGATCCAGCGGCTCCAGAGCGGTTCACAATCGGCGCTGGAAACCATGCAAAGCAGCCTGGATAAGAGTCAGGAGACCCAGCAAAGGGTAGAAGCGACCCGTGAAGCGCTGCTGGCAATAATTACCGCCACCCAGATGATTAATCAGATGAATGCAGAAATTGCCGCTGCCGCCCACGAACAAA
>CERE01034371.1_pt1 | contig 13078 bp, 7 predicted proteins | sample 530911 | NCBI WGS metagenome assembly CERE01 (sample SAMEA2621092, study PRJEB7988) | marine metagenome | biome: marine biome (ENVO:00000447); feature: mesopelagic zone (ENVO:00000213); material: "saline water (ENVO:00002010), including plankton (ENVO:xxxxxxxx)" | depth 800 m
TGATGTAGTTGAAGACTATGAAACCGGCCCCTTTGAACTGAGCGTTCGAGTCGATGAACAGGAGAGTTTTAATGGCTACGCCGGAAGCCAGAACTTTAGTGAGTCGACCTTCGACGATTCTGTTGGTTGCCCCAATGACGAAGGCTGTAACAGAACAAATGTATTTCTTCCATCAGAAGAAGCTAAATACTTCACACACGAAGAACAATCCAGAGCACCAGTAGAAACCAACACCTGGGAAGGCTATGAAGCCACTGCCGACAACGGAGACACCGAACAACTGCTCGTGGATTACTGGAACGGCTACCACGTAGAAACCCAAAATGATGACACCAGCACCGACTCACAAGAGCGAGCGTTTATAGCGGGCGTTATCACGCCTTTGGTCGAGATCAATCAACTGATCAGTGACCAACGAACACTCATCTATACCGGTAATTCACTCAATCTATTGCAATCGGCGCGCGTGGAGGTTGATTTTGGCAATGAGCTATTTGAAGCGCAGTTTGGCGATGTGGACGGAGCTAAAAAGGCTAGATTGGGAATCGACGCCAGCAAAAACATGAGTTTCGACGCAGCCGGCGTGGTCAGTGGCGCCAAGCTCATCTCTACATCTGTTTCGGCTGACTCAGGATTTGTGGAAGCGTCTTTCTTTGGGCCGCAAGCCGAAGTAGTCGGTGGTGTGTACGATGTTACCAAAGGTGGTGATCGCATTGTAGATGTCTTCAGCGCAGCTCAAGGTGCGGGCAATGCCATCAAGAAAGTGATCATACCTCAATAAAAGCACGCCAGAAATTAGTCGATGTTTTAGCGGTGAAAGCAAAACCTGCTTTCACCGTGTTTCATTTTTGAGTATCGCAGTAATGCACAGGAATACAGAATTACATCCCGAGCAGTTGGTACTCCTGTGCAATTGCCATTCGTGCCGAGGGACTCTCAAGAGGCTCGACTCTCGGCTTAGAATTTGAGGCTGGTTGCAACAAATAGAGCTTCCTAATGGCGCCAGAATAATCTTCGAGATTGGGTCGAATAATAACGCCCTTCCCTGCTTGTTTTACTCTCATCGCCATTAGCATCTGTTCACGTTGCAATGGGATAATCATCTGCGGAAGACCTACTCTAAGTGCTTGCGCGCTAGTTCCATGATTACCATTAGTAATAAAGTAATCTGCGCTTTTGAGCAACAAAGTCATGTCCAGGGGTTGCTCGCTGAACGCCACCGCTCCTCTTAAGTTCTTCATCATATTTGGCGACACATTTTTACAATATACAATGACATCAGCGGATTGACTCAGCGCCTCTAATAGTCGTTGAAGACCTTCGAACCTATTCACGTAGACGAACACTTTGGGCTTGTGGGCTCGTTGCTTTTCATCCTGCCCCTTAAGGGGTGACTCCCAGTGAGGTTGCGCCCCTCTCATACTCACATCTACGCCGAGATAGCGACCGTAATCCCTCGCCCCCAGATGATCCGCCTCAGGCCACGTAGTGAGCAACTGTGAATCACACTGCTGAAACCAGTACGACAGGCTCTGCCACTGCGGCAAGCTCCGCGTTTCCAACACTGAATTAATAATAGACAAAACCTGTTTGTCGATGGTTTTTAAGCGTTGGGTATTCTGAGTATTCTTAGGGACATCTGGAAAGACACCAAAAAAAGGCAGGTCAGTGCGAGGAATCAGAAATCCACTGCCAACCGCCCACTTCTTCCACTTTTGACCTACCGAGGCAATCAGTGCGCTTGGGGCATGATCGTAAACGACTAAATCAGGATTCAAGCGGGAGAATATATTATCCCATGCTTTGACTAACGCATGAAGCTGATCACTGTTCGCGAAGCCTTGTGTCAGTATCATCTCTGGGTAGCTGACCAAGGGCCCGATCCCCTCATCAAACGGCAGAGTTAAAAAAGGTGCCTGCCACAGATCAATATCTTGATCATGAAACAGCGTCGACACATGCTGTAACTGCCGCGCAACCAAGGATACGCGATGTCCGCGAACTAGAGCTTCGTCAATAAAGAACTTTAGATTGGCGAGGTGCCCTAGATTCCCCCCCATTTCCCAAACACAAACAATACGTTTGTATTCTGTGGAGTGCTCTGGTCGTTTTATTAGAGTATCCATCCCCTTGTTTACGCCCCTACAATGCAGACTCGTCCTTCGCCAGCTTAATAGCTACTATCGAAATAGACTTTATCCTTGTTGATCAACCTGCGTCGGATGCGCCTTCAAGCTCTCAATCTAATCTTCAATCAAAGTTGAAGGCGCAGAATGACGATTTCTCCGATTATACCCCCAAGACACATAGACTGCTGTCATCATCTAAGGAAGTACGATGCTGGCTTGCCTGAGCCAAATCCAACAGTTCTCGCAGAGCCACTGAGAACATCGCAAAATCAGTGCCCGGGGCGCCTTGTAGTTCATTGATCATCGCGCGCCAACGATCGACCAGCAAGGCATGCTGCTTCGCCCAAAGTTCGATAGTGCCATTAATATCCATAGCATCTCCGGCGAGTCGGATAATGGAGACCGCCAAGGTACGCATCTGAGATTCAAGATCATCCATAAAGGCTTCTCGAGCCATGGCTTGCCAAAAGTTCTCCACCGTCACTTCGGACACCTGATTGCTAAACCAGGCCAAACCTAATTGATCTCCCAGAGCAAAATACACCTTGGCGACGTCAATGGGATTCGCCTCAGTGGCTCGTGCCGCACCGACAATATTCAACGCGGAGTAAAGTGTAGCCGGCAATGATGCACGCGAGGCGAGCTCCTCAGGTATTCCCTGCTCAATCAGCTTTTGCGAATCTTCAGCCCACTCCTCTTTGGGTGTGCCGCACATAAGATCCGGTAGCGCTTGGTTAAGTTCTTCCACTTGGGATTGAAACGCCGACACCTCAACCTCCGGCGACAAATAACCTCGTCGATTGCGCAAAAACCAACGCGTTGCCCGTCGAATTTTACGCATCATCTTAGATTGCATGCTGTATTGCAGAGCAGAGTCTACTTTGTAATCCAGTGTTTCCACCGCTGCAAAGAAGTCGTGCAATTGATAGATGTCTCTCGCGGTGACGTAAGCTTTTGCCACGTCAATGGCGCTGGCGCCGGTCGCTTCAACCAGGCGATGGGAGAAATTAATACCCATGTGATTGATCATGTCATTGGCCACTTGGGTGGCGACAATCTCTTTGCGCAATCGATGGCTGTAGATCTGCTCTCGATATTTGGTACGCAACGCCGGCGGAAAAGCACACTCTACTGCTTTAGCCATATACTCATCGTTGGTCAACGATTCATCGGCCAGCGATTCTTTTAGCTGTACTTTGGCATAGGAGATCAATACCGATAACTCTGGCCGACTCAGCGATTTACCTTGCTGCTGACGCTCAACAATTTCTTCGTCTTCGGGCAAAAATTCCAACTCTCGATCAAGACGACCAGATTCCACCATGTGATTGATAAAACGGCGATACTCTCCCACTCGAAGCGAGGCCTGTTGTTCCGCCAAGGAGATCGCTTGAGTTTGTTTATAGTTATTGCTCAAAACAAGATCTGACACTGTATCGGTCATTTTCTCTAGCAAGGCGTTGCGCTGCTTTTCAGTCATATCGCCATTGCCGACCACGCCGTCGAGCAAAATCTTGATATTCACTTCGTGGTCCGAGCAATCAACCCCCGCAGCATTGTCAATAAAGTCGGTATTACACGCCCCGCCATTGAGACAAAACTCGATACGACCGAGCTGCGTCATCCCTAGGTTTCCGCCTTCACCAAACACCTGACATCGCAGCTCATCTCCGTTGACTCGCAAGACATCGTTGGCTTTATCTCCGACATCGCTATGGCTTTCATCGGTACTTTTCACATAGGTTCCAATACCGCCATTCCAGATGAGGTCGACAGGCGCTTTGAGCAAGGCATTCAACAGCTCATTGGGCGTCAGCTTATCGGCCTTAATATCAAAGCGTGCTTTCATTTCCTTGCTGATTGCAATCGATTTGGCCGCACGAGAAAAAACACCCCCGCCTTTGGAAATGAGTTTCTTTTCGTAGTCTTCCCAGGTTATGCCTGGGGTATTGAACATTCGCTCACGCTCTTTAAAGCTCTTCGCTGAATCAGGATTGGGATCGATGAAAATATGTAAATGGTTGAAAGCCGCCGTGAGACAAATATGCTCGGACATCAGCATGCCATTGCCAAACACATCGCCGGCCATATCACCGACCGCGACTACGGTAAAATCTTCTTTTTGTACATCAATACCTTTTTCTTTGAAGTGTCGCTGTACAGACACCCAGGCGCCACGGGCGGTAATCCCCATTCCTTTGTGGTCGTAACCTTGACTACCACCAGAGGCAAAGGCATCGCCCAACCAGTGATTGTATTCATTAGATATTTCATTGGCGATGTCGGAAAAGGTTGCCGTACCTTTGTCTGCGGCAACCACCAAATAGGGATCGTCATCGTCGCGACGTACAACGTTTTGAGGAAGCTTGATTGCCCCTTCCACAATATTGTCGGTAATGTCCAACAAGCCACGAATGAAAATCTTATAACAAGCAATACCTTCCTTAAGAAACGCTTCTCGACCACCTGACGTTGGAGGATTTTTTGCGACAAACCCGCCTTTCGCACCGCTGGGGACAATTACCGCATTTTTTACTTGTTGAGCTTTGACCAACCCTAGCACTTCTGTTCGGTAATCTTGCAGTCGATCCGACCAACGAAGACCACCACGAGCTACCGTTCCGCCGCGCAGGTGCACCCCTTCAATACGAGGAGAATAGACAAAAATTTCATATAACGGTCGAGGCTCAGGAATATCCGCGATAGACTGCGGGCTAAACTTAAAGGAAATATAACTCTTACTATCGCCGTTGTTATCGGGCTGAAAAAAGTTAGTGCGCAAAGTGCCTTTTATGAAATCCAAATAACGACGAATAATTCTATCTTCATTGAGATTATCTACGCGATCCAAACTATCAATAATCTTGTTGCCTAAGCGCTCAATTCGCTCGATATCTTTGTCGCTGCCTTGATTCACCCGAGGATCAAAGGTTGATTTAAACAGAGCCACTAGATTTCGAGTAATATCCAAATGGTTTGCAAGAGTATTGGCAATATAGGTTTTACTGAAATTGAACATAGTTTGTTTCATGTAGCTGGCATAGGCTCTAAGCACCGCCACTTCTCGCCAATTCAAGCGCGCGCCCAACACCAACCGATTAAAAGCATCACTGTCGGATTTTTTACGCCAAATAGCTTCAAACGCTTCCTGGAAATTATTGCGTGCAGAATGAACATCGATCTCAGCCTTGAGATCAAAGCGCAAATCAAAATCGTGCATCCAGATACGTGCGCCGCTATCAACTTTGATTTTGTAGGGGTGCTCACCGATAACTCGTAAGCCCAGATTCTCCAAAACGGGGATAACATCTGAAAGTTCCAGAACATTCTGATAATGAAAAATCTTAAAACTCATGACATTTTTGGCTGAGCCTATGCTTTGATAGAAGCTCATCGCCAGATTGTTTTCGTTACTTAGACGATCAATGATTTTAATGTCTTGTACCGCAGACCGCGCTTCGAAATCCTCTTTATAGGCAGAGGAAAAAGCGTCATCGTAGCGAGAGAAAAGTCGCGTCCCTTTCGCCTCACCGTGAAAGTCACACAGTGATTCCAACAATCTATCCTCCCAAGAGCGGGTAAGATCAACGATTTGTCTCTGCAAACGCTCAACGTCCAAATCAAACTCTCGATCTGGATCAACTTTGAAAACAATATGGGCGCGAGCCAATACCGACTCGGAGAAATAGGTGGTAAACTCGTGTTCTTCCGTATCAAGAAGACCACCCAGTAAATTCTGTATTTTGATGCGAATGTGAGTACTGAACTCATCGCGCGGCACATAGACTAAACAGTTAACAAACTTACCGTAGGGATCTCGACGCAAGAACAAGCGCACCATATGACGCTCTTTAATACGTGCCACCCCCGTCACGGTTTCAAACAACTCTGACTCATTGCTTTGAAAGAGCTCGTCGCGGGGGAAGGTTTCCAGAACTTGCCTTAGAGCCTTGCCATCGTGAGAGCCCAAATCCAATTGCGAACGCGCTAGGACATTGTCGACCTTGGTGTTGATCAGAGGGATTTTGCTAGGAGAGAGGGTGTACACCGGCGAGGTGTATAACCCCAGAAAGCGAGCTTCACCGCAGACTTCGCCCTGCTCATCAAACAACTTCACTACCACATAGTCAGAATAGGCCTGACGATGAACTCGTGATCGCACCGCTGACTTAGTAAAAGAGATCACCTGAGGGGTGAGATGAAAGCGAGTCATGCCCCGGTTAAACTCACTCTCAGACACACTGGCGGCTTTAGTGCCATGCATGCGAAAAAGACCGAGACGAGAATCGGTCTTCTCAGTCAGACAACGGGAATCGCCCTTGCCCTCGAACTGATATTCGACATAGCCCAATAAGGTAAAGTGACCATCTGCCAACCATTTTAGAAAGGCATCCGCTTCCTTGGCGTTGTCTTTGAGGAGATCTTTATTAGAGTTCTTGAGGTTTTTGCGTGTCTGTTCAATTTGATCCAATAGCGGGCGGTAGTCTGCAACAACCACATCCACATCTCGCAAGACCGAGCGTAAGGACTCCGCCAAATCCTGCATGACAGACTCGTCCATATGGAGTGTTATCTCCAAATACACCATGGCTTCTTGGTGATATTGTTTGTTTTTACTGTTGCGAACTTTCGCACCCTTATCGACCACATCTTGCAGCTTGCCGTTCTTGTCTCGGCAGACACTCACCACGGTACTCTTTACCGCGTGGATATCGATGTTGCGACGATTCACTTCGATACGAATTGAATCGACTAGAAACGGCATATCTCTCTGCAATACCGCCACCACGGTATGACCACAAAGCCAGCCATCTTCTTCTAAACTGGGGTTAAAGACACGGACCTTTGGACCGGAGATGTCGCTTTGCTGAATATAGTTCCACCAACCAAATGCACTTCCAAAAACATCATTGAGAGCCTTCCCCTCTAAGTCCTCAAGATCTGACTGATCATAATAAAGCGCAGCAAAATTCCTCACTTTGTCGGCTTGCGAATTGGACAATTTTTCATCAATACAATCCGACAATTGATGAAAGAAGGCTTCTTTTGTATCTGCAGCAACCAAACTTATATCCACTCTCTATCCCTCTGGTGATCCGAATCATTAATTATTGGTATAAGAACCTCCCCATAGCATAGACCATGGCTTTCCACATGGCATAAGCAGGTAAGGTCATAGATCTATCATCATTCCCGTATTCAGCTTGGAACCGATCCCTTGGAATGTGGTCTACTTTCACGGCAATGGAATAATGACTTGATCAATATTGATCAAGCAGTAAAATCCCAAGCTAATTCAGAGACTTACTTATATGTGCTGACTCTATTACAGCACTCAGGGGATCCCAATAAAAACCATGAATACCCAGTCTTCGCTCTATGCCCTAAAAGAGTGGCTACAATCCCAAATTGTCGGCCAAAGTCACCTAGTCGATAGCCTTCTCATCGCCATATTGGCCGATGGGCATCTCTTGGTGGAAGGCGCCCCGGGCCTAGCCAAAACCAAAGCGATTAAAACCCTATCAGATGGAATCGACGGCGACTTTCATCGCATTCAGTTCACACCAGACTTATTGCCCTCTGACGTCACGGGTACAGACATCTATCGGCCGGAAAATGGAACCTTTGAATTTCAGTCTGGGCCGATCTTCCACAACTTGGTGTTGGCCGATGAAATCAACCGCGCGCCCGCGAAAGTACAGTCAGCGTTATTGGAAGCCATGGCGGAGCGCCAAATCAGTGTTGGCCGTAACACCTACCCATTGCCAGAACTGTTCTTAGTCATGGCGACGCAAAACCCGATTGAACAAGAAGGCACCTACCCGCTGCCTGAAGCCCAACTTGACCGTTTTCTCATGCACGTGACCGTGCAATACCCCAATGCCGCCGCGGAAAAACAGATTCTGCAGCTGGCACGCAATGAAGCCGCAGATGTCACGGTGCAGCAACCACGCGCCGTCACTCAAGATGAGCTGTTTGCCATGCGCCAACAGGTCTTGTCTCTGCACATGGCACCGGCCGTCGAGGATTACATTGTTAATTTGACCGTTGCCAGCCGCTGGCCCGGTGATTACAGCGAAGAACTGGCTAAATGGATCGAGTTCGGCGTCAGTCCTCGAGGCACTATCGCCTTAGACCGCTGCGCCCGCGCCCATGCCTGGCTCAATGGTAAAGACTTTGTCAGCCCCGACGATGTGCAGGCCATCTTGCCGGATGTTTTCCGCCATCGCTTGCTGCTGAGTTTCGAAGCCGAAGCTTCAGGGATTGACGCCAATCGGGTTATTCGAGAGTTAATTGCCAAGGTCCCTGTTGCTTGATGAAAGTTGCCTGATGAAAGCTGCCAGTCGTACAAATTTCAAACAGCCTGCCAGTGGCGCCTACGTTGATCTCGATGAGCTCTTAGCGCTGCGATTTGCCGCTCGTGAATTGACACTAACACCACGACAATTGAGCCAATCGCAGTTAGCAGGCGGAGTACGCACTCGCTTTCGGGGTCGCGGCATGGAGTTTGAAGAAGTTCGCCACTATCAACCGGGCGATGACATTCGCAGTATCGATTGGCGTGTCACCGCCCGCACTCAGGTCACCCACACCAAGCTCTTCCGCGAAGAGCGAGAGCGCCCCGTCATCGTCATGCTCGATCAGCGTTCTTCCATGTTTTTTGGCAGCCAGCACTGTTTCAAATCTGTTGCTGCCGCCAATGTTGCTGCACTAATGAGCTGGACGGCACTTGCGAATAATGATCGCATTGGTGCTTTAATCTTCAATGACTTGGAAGAGCGAGATATACGCCCCAAGCGCAGCCGGCACACACTGCTCAATATTCTGCAAGAGACTCAGCGTTTTAATCGAGGGCTCACATCGCCTGTAGCCCCTGACAATCAAGTCAGTTTGACCCAACGTCTTAGTGATCTTAGGCGCATCGCCAAACCCGGGAGCGCGGTCATCATCATCAGCGACTTTCGCGGTCTAGACGGGTCCTCAGACGAACAACTCTATCAGTTGGCGCGCCACACCGACGTGTCTTTACTGCACATCTCCGACCCGCTGGAAGCACAGCTGCCCGACAAGCTCAGACTAACCATCACTAACGGACGTCAGCGGCGTACTCTAGACACCGCCAATCGCAGCATCCGCGACCACTATCAGAGAGAGTTCGGCAATCACCTCCAGCACGTGCAAACACTGGCAGCCCAAATGGCACTGCCTCTGCTGAATATCAGCACCGCTCAATCACCGCTGTTGCAATTGCAAACTCTGTTTGGGAAACATTCATGCCAACGTTAGATCCCTCACAATCAATGACACAAGCCCTGCCTAGACCTACAGGTGTGCCAACTACTTCGCCGGTACCTACACAGATGGCTCCGGATTCCTTGGCGAACCTTCGTGACATTCACCTGCCATCGGATGTCTCTGCAGTCCCCGCTTTTGGTTGGTGGCTCTTGGCTGCGCTCATGTTAGTGGTGATCATCGGTGCCGCACGAATCTTTTGGAAACGCCATCAAGCCAGACGTTATCGTCGTCAGGCCCAACAAATCCTGAAACAGATTGAGGCGGCAGAGAAAACGCCAAGAGAACAATTACAGCAGCTCACCGAATTGCTTAAACGCATTGCCTTGCACGCCTACCCTCTTCTATCAATTGCGAGCTTAAACGGTCGTGAATGGACAGATTTTTTGCATCAGAGTGCGCCAAACATTCGTTCACTCGAGACCGTCAGATCATTGCTAGAGCAAGGTATCTACGACGCCCGAGAAATAAGTCCAGCGGACATCGACCAGCTGATGAGTTTTGCTGCACAGTGGATACAAGAGCACGGCGCTCTTTCCTCAGCGCCCGAGTCGCAACCTGATGAACAAGACGAGGTTGCAGATGCTCACGTTTGAATGGCCTTGGTTGTTTGCTCTGCTGCCATTACCTTGGTTGGCGTATCGGTTATTGCCCGCCAGCAAGCAAGAAGACGCGGCCTTAATGGTTCCTTTCTTCGAGCAACTTGGCGATAGCCAATCCAGCACCCGTGGCGCTAATTCACAGCGCTGGTGGAGATTGGCGCTGCTTTGTCTTATGTGGCTTGCTCTGCTGACCGCCAGTGCTCGCCCTATGTGGATTGGCGATCCTATTTCACTGCCCGCCAGCGGTAGAGACCTGTTACTCGCTGTGGACATTTCCGGCAGCATGGAAACCCGCGACATGTTTTGGGAGGGCGAGAACTACGATCGCCTCGCCATTGTCAAAGTGGTGGTGGGTGATTTCGTCGAGCGCCGACAAAGTGATCGCTTGGGTCTGATACTATTTGGCACACGCGCCTATTTGCAGGCTCCATTAACGTTTGATCGCAAAACCGTCAATCAGTTATTGCAAGAAGCGCAGCTGGGATTCGCTGGAGAAAAAACCGCCATTGGTGATGCCATCGGCATGGGGGTCAAACGCTTGCGAGATCGACCTCAAGACAGCCGTGTGATGATTCTTCTAACTGACGGTGCCAACACGGCGGGCCAAGTTAAACCCCTCAAAGCCGCCGAACTTGCCGCCCAGTCCAACGTCAAAATTTACACCATTGGTGTAGGCGCTGACCAAATGCAAACCCGTGGCTTTCTCGGTTTTGGTAAACGCACCATCAATCCCTCGGCTGATCTTGATGAGCCGACCTTACGCGCCATTGCTCAACAAACCGGCGGCCAGTATTTTCGGGCAAGATCCCCTGAAGAACTGCACAAGGTGTACGAAATTCTCGACACCCTGGAGCCCATCGAACAAGAAGCCGAGGTCTTTCGCCCTACCCTCGCACTGTTTTTCTGGCCCTTGGGACTTGCTCTAGCAGTGTTGACCGTGCTGTTTGTGCAAAAGCTCCTCACTGATGTTTGGATACATCTGCGCGCAGCCAATCGCAAGGTCGAAGTGTCAAAGCATAGGAGTAGCCAAAACCGTGGATGAGTTAACGCTGCTGCAAACTTTCAACAATGGACTCAGTGATTTTCACTGGCAGCGACCACTGTGGCTATTGGGCATACCAGCGGCAATTTTCGCAGCTTGGTATCTATTGCGAGGTCAAGCACAGAACAACAATTGGAAACAGGTTATCAGTGCAGAGCTACTGCCGCACCTACTACAGGGATCGCTCAGTCAACAGCAAAAATGGCCACTCGGTCTTCTTGCTGTTGCCCTGATTCTCGCCAGCCTCTCGATGGCGGGTCCCAGCTGGGAGAAGCTGCCTCAACCGATCCACAAGACCGAGAGCGCGCTGATTGTATTGCTCGATCTTTCGCCGTCGATGATGGCTGAAGATGTCAAACCCTCGCGCTTGGTTCGCGCTCGCCTCAAGCTTATGGACTTGTTAAAACAGCGCCAGGAAGGTTTATCGGCACTTATCGCTTACGCCGGAGAAGCTTACACTGTAACGCCCTTAACCGATGACACCGACACCATCATTAGTCTTATTCCCTCACTTTCACCGGGTGTCATGCCATTGGGCGGCAGCAATACCGAAATGGCCGTCAAGCAGGCGCTGACCTTGTTTAAAGATGCAGGCTTAATGCAAGGCGAAATACTGCTGGTTACCGATGGCGTTACCGAAGACGCTATCGACGATATTGATAATCAGCTCTCCAGCAACTTTCGGCTCTCCATTCTCGGTGTTGGCAGCAAGGACGGAGCGCCCATTCCTATTCGCAATGGCGGTTTCGCCAAAGATCGCAGTGGCTCTATTGTGTTGGCCAAGCTCAATCGCGGCGAACTTGATGATCTCGCACAGCGCCACGGAGGCCGCTATCGCACACTCACCAGCAGTGACCGAGACATCAGCGCCCTCGCCTCGCAACCAGAATTACTCAGCGAACAAACTCGGCAACTGGAACGCGAGTTCGATACGTGGATTGATAGAGGCGCATGGCTCTGCCTGCTGCTGATTCCCTTTGCGGCACTATCGTTCCGACGAGGTTGGTTGCTGGTGCTGCCATTGATGCTGATCGAGCCGCAACACAGCTACGCATTGGGCTGGGATGACCTCTGGACGACCAAAGATCAACAAGGCGAAGCCTTGCTACAGAACGACCAAGCGAAACAAGCGGCCGAGACCTTTCAGCGACAGGACTGGAAGGCCGCGGCACAATACCGAGCCGGTGATTTTAAGGCCGCGGCCGAAGGTTTCGCCGCGGACGATAGCGCCCAAGGCCACTTCAATCGCGGCAACGCTTTAGCCAAGGCGGGTGATTTACCCGCGGCGATTAAGGCTTATCAACAAGCCTTACAGAAAGACCCCAACTTTGATGACGCCGAAGCCAACAAGCAAGTGGTTGAAGAGCTACTGGAACAACAGGAGCAGCAGCAACAACAAAACCAAGATCAAAACCAAGACGGTGACTCTGACCAGCAACAAGATCAGCAGAGTGGTGATTCGCAATCCAACTCAGATCAAAAAAATAATCAGGATTCGGATTCGCAACAAGATTCACAGCAAGATTCTGAGAACAACGAGCCGTCGAATTCTGATTCCTCACAAGAACCGGACTCCCCGACTGACAGTGAAGAACAAAACGATAAAGACAGCGAACAATCCGATTCAAATACTCCTGCTGAAGATGAACAAGCGAACAATCAATCGCCACAAGAGAGCGGTGAAGAAGCGCAAGAATCTGCAGCTGAACAAGCCGCACAAAGAATGCAAGAGTCAGACTTGAGCGAAGAGGAACAACAAGCCATGGAGCAATGGCTGCGCAAGATTCCCGATGATCCTAGCGGCTTGATGCGTAAAAAATTCGAACATCAGTATCGACAGCGACGCCAAGAGTATCAACAAGGCACTTGGCAACCACCGGCCAATGACGCCAACAATCGCTGGTAATGGCAGGGTATTGATGATGGACACCATGGTTTGTTGAAAGAGTAACTTCTGTGACTCCCAAATAGTGATTGAGCACCACAGATAAGCTGAACCCTATAAACAAAAA
>CERE01099362.1_pt1 | contig 12880 bp, 12 predicted proteins | sample 530911 | NCBI WGS metagenome assembly CERE01 (sample SAMEA2621092, study PRJEB7988) | marine metagenome | biome: marine biome (ENVO:00000447); feature: mesopelagic zone (ENVO:00000213); material: "saline water (ENVO:00002010), including plankton (ENVO:xxxxxxxx)" | depth 800 m
TTAGGAGGGGGAGTCCACACATCGAGGAGCGACGCGACGCGGCAATCCATAGTTCAGCACTACAAAACACGGTTTATCGCCTCGCTGGATTGCTTGGCTTAGTAGCCCCTACTTTTGGCGCTAAGGCTCGCGATAACAAGCTTTTCTGTTATTCAGTGGTTCCCTAAAACGCTAAGACTCCTTATAAGCCGCAAGCTTTCCGCATCAATCCTCGAGCCATGGCATCGGGCAGCCAGCGGCACAATAGGCCGAGGCATTGGGTTTTGAAACCCAAGATGTAACTCGCGCGACGCCCACTGATCGACTGCCAGATTGCTTGCGCGACATAGTCAGCCTCCATATTAGCCGCCATATGTTTATCGAAGCTTGCAGGTAGAGAGCGCCCCATAGCCGTTTTTACGATCGGTGGTTTAATGGCCTTAACGCGCACTCCTAGGCGTTGCCATTCAATCGACAGCGCTTGCGAAAGACCATTCACATAGTGCTTGGTTGCGCCATAAACCGCCAATAAAGGAACGCCATAAATACTGGATGCCGAGCATATGTTTATCAACACTGGATCTTGGCCGGTTTTCAATAGCGGTAGACCATGGCGCGCAACGTAGGTAAGCCCTTTAACATTGATGTCAATCATCCGATCGGTAGCGTCTGTATCAATCTCTTCAAAATAACCTGGAGCCAGTACTCCCGCACAGTTCACCACCACATCAGCTTTGCCGTTCGTGTGTTTGCCGAAATCATCAAATGCTTGCGCCACTGCGGCCTCATCACGAACATCAAGTACACCAAAACAACTGTTGGGCAGTTGTTGATGCACGCTCTCCAAGCCTTTCTCGTTGATATCGTACAAGCCAACAAACCAGCCTTGCTCATGAAAGCGTTTCGCAGTGGCTAATCCAATACCTTGAGCCGCCCCTGTGATGAATACTGATTTACTCATAATCATGAATCTCGCGCAGTTTGAGAAAACAAGAAAGTAACGCTGACCGCCTCTGCAAACAAGAGCGGGCACTAAAAACCCTACCCCAGTTGGGGAGGCCCCTAAACTTTGAAATCTGCAGCGATAGTCTTTGCACGGCACTTTTTGAACAGCCCAAAAAAGGGGAGTTCAGACCCGACCGAACTCCCCTCGTGCTCTTTCTACTACTTAGATAATTTGAGCTAGCGCTCTTTGGCTGGGGACTTAATACCGTACAGAAGTGCATAAAAAGTAGGTACCAACACCATGGTGAGGACAGTACCAACCAATAAACCAAACATCATCGTCAATGCCATTGAAACCCAAAATGCATCTTGGATAAGCGGAATTACCCCTAAGATAGTGGTCGCGGCTCCCAACACGACTGGTCGAACCCTTGATAACCCCGCGGCAACCACACTGTCATAAGGGTTCATACCGGCTGCGGCATTTACGTTAATTTCATCCAACAGCACGATTGAGTTTTTAATCATTAACCCCACCAAGCTCATGGCGCCCAACAGAGCCATAAAACCAAAAGCGGTTTGAGTGGGTGCAAGAATCGCCGTTATCCCAATGAGCGCAAAGGGTACCGTCAGTAGCATGACGATAGGCGGACGAATCGCGTTAAACAAAGCTACAATGATTAGAATCATAATCACCGAGCCGGGCACCATACCCGGAACCAAAGAGAGTTGCGCACGGGTGGTGTTATCATATTCGCCATCCCAAAATATGCTGTAGCCCGGCGGTAACTCCATGTTGTCGAATTGCTCTTTCACTTCCGCACGCAGCGCCGGAAAAGTCACTCCATCGGCCGGAGCCCCTTGAATCGCAACCTGACGACGGCGATTGAATCGAGTAATGATGGGGTCTTCCCATTCAAGATAGTTACCATCCGTCAACTGCCCTAAAGGCACTGTCTTCAACCCTAAGGTCGTTTGAACTTGCACCGTATCCAAGTTACCCGCGACCAATTGACGTTCAGTTTCCGAATTTCGTGCAATAATGGGCTGAGTCGTATCACCACTGCGGAAGATTCCCACAAGCGTTCCATCGTAGGCTCGGCTCGTTGCTTGACCAATATCTGCTCGAGTCGCCGCAGACCATCGACCTCGCTCCTGACTATAATCCACCACTAGTTTGGGGGTCTGCTGGCGCATATCGATACGCACATGTTGCGCCAGCGGGGTCGCATTAAGAATCGCCATTCCCTCTTCACCCAATCGACGAAGTTCACCCAAGTCCGCCTCAGCAGGACCACTAATCCGCAATTCAAATGGCCAAGTATCACCCAGCCCCACCGTGTACTTACGCACGCGAATCATCGCTTCGGGAAATTGATCAGGCAGATTAGCCCTGAGCTCATCCACTAACTCATTCACTTCAGCATAGGATGGCGTATTAACAATGAGTTGGCCAAACTCGGGATAAGGAAATTCGGGATCAACCGGAAGATAGAATCGCGGGCCTCCGGCACCAATGAAGGTTCCAACATCCTTAACTCGTTCATCGTTAATCAGTCGCTGTTCAAGCAGTGCGAGATTTGCCGACACATCCTGAATGGGTGTTCCTTGAGGTGCCCAGTAATCAATCATGAATTGTGCGCGAGTTGAATCCGGAAAAAACTGCTGAGGCACGTATTTGGCGAACCCTATGATTGATGCGACCAACAGAATGGTCATGAAACCAATGGTTCTTCCCCGCATACGGATAGCTCCCTCGAGCAATCGTTTATAACGCTGAAAGAACCCACTGCTGTAAGCATCGTTATCACCTGAGCTTTCGCTAGGTTTGATGAGGGCAATACAGTTCATGGGAGTGACGGTCATTGAAATAAGCCAGCTTATAATCAATGAAACACCGACCACGAGAAAGAGGGTTCGACCATATTCACCAGCATCGGCTTTGGCGGCGAACACGGGATAGAAAGCCATTATGGCAACTATGGTTGCGCCCAATAAGGCAATGCTTGGGCCTTGGGCACTATCGATCGCCGCTTCCTTCGGTTTCATCCCCTTCGCCAATCGCACCGTGTAGTTATCCGCTACCACAATGGCGTTATCCACCATCATTCCCAGAGCCACCACCAAGGCCCCCAAAGAGACTCGTTGCAAATCAATCCCTGCGACTTTCATAACAACGAAAGTACCAAAGATAGTCAGAATTAACGCCCAGCCGATGACAACTCCCATACGCCAGCCCATGGCCAGAGTGAGCACCACCAACACGATCAATACCGCCTCGGCCAAGTTAATCACAAAACCATCGATGGACTCTTTTACCAGATCAGACTGCCACGTGAACTTCTCAACGTTGATCCCCGCAGGTAACTCTGCGATGACTTCTTCCAACCTTTTGTCCAAGGCCGCCCCAGTCTCAAGTAAATTGCCTCCGGCAACATTGGCCACTTGAACTGCCAAGGCGGATTTACCTTGATGGCGCATTTCCATCATCGAGGGTTCGAGGTAACCCGGACGAATAGTGGCGATATCTTTGAGTCTAATGACTTCCGACGCCTTCGCAGATTTGGAGCTGCCCGAAGCAGCAACACCAATTGGCATCATTGCCGACAGAGTTTTGTCATTGGCATCGATCTCTGCCGCCACACGATTAAGGACATCTTCCAGACTGCGACGTATAACCAATTCACCAATGTCTTCGGGTGATTTAAATTCGTCGGCCACTTCGACTCTAAGCCGTCGACCTGGGACTTCGACAAAACCACCACTGACGACCATATTCTGCAGCGCAAGAGTTGCTAAAACATCTTCTTGAGTGATCTTTAACGATGCCAGTTGAGTTTCAGAAACATCGAGATAGATCACTTTCGGCTGCACGCCCCAAAGCTCCACTCGCGACACACCCCGAACTAAACTCAATTCCTTTTTGATTAATTTGACGTGATCTTCCAACTCGGAATAGGAGTAACCATCCCCAGTTACCGCCAAGACAAACCCAAATACAAAGCTAAAATCATCGACAATCTCTGGATGCAGAACCCCCGCTGGCATGCTCGGAAGAACATCGCGAATTTTCTTACGCATTTCGTCCCAGACCTGAGGCAAGGTATCGGCCCAATACTTCTGCTTCATATCAACTTTAATAATTGATAAGCCTGCTCGAGATATTGAGTAAGTAGTGTCCAATTGAGGCATTTCCTGTAACGCTTTTTCAATGCGATCAGTCACCTCCAACTCCACTTCTTCAGCGGACGCTCCGGGATATTGGGTAATGATCACCCCAACCTTAACGGTAAAATCCGGGTCTTCAAGACGCCCTAAGCTGGTGTAGCTATAAAGCCCTCCGACGAGAAAAAGGAAAACCACAAATTGCGTCAGTACGCGTTTTTCAAGGGCGAAGCGAGTCAGATTCATTGTTCAGAGCCCTTATCCGAATAATCGTCCAAACGTACATTCTGTCCTTCCGTAATAGAATTCACGCCCCTCACAACCACCCAGTCGCCGACTTCGATTCCGCTCTTGATGATCGCGCCACTGTTACTTAGGCCGCCCACTTCCACTTCACGTCGATTCACCTGATAGGCATCACCTTCTGCAGATGCGGTCATCACCCACACGAATGATTTTTTCGGATCCCTGTGCGAAAAAATGGCCGTCGCAGGCAGTTCAATGCCCACTTGCTTCGCCTCTTTGGGTAAGCGTGCGGAAACTAGTGCCGACCCTGACATGCCAGGTAATATTTCAAACCCCTCTGGCTGAGACATGACTAAGGTTACTGGATAGGTTCGAGTGCTTTGAGAGGCTTCACGACCGACTTCCTTAATGGTCGCGGGGATCGAAAAATTCGGCGCTGCATCAAAGGTGACGGAGATGCTCTCAACATAGGGCACATAGCTGATACTGCTTTCAGGCACGTAAATTACAAACTCGATACTGGATGGATCCAACAGTCGTAGAATCGGCTGCTTCGCCACCACCGTTTCATAATTGTCCACATAGGTCGACACGATCTCCCCAGCAAAGGGCGCTCGAAGTGATGTGTACTTCAACTGATCTTCAGCGGCGGACACGGCGCTTTGCAACGAATTGACAGTAGCTTTAGAAGAATCCTGAGCAGCCAAAGCTAGATCCACCGCGGTTTCACTGGTCGCCCCTGGATCGGCTTTGTAAACCCGCTGAATACGTTGGTAATCTGATTTTGCACGAGTCGCAGCCGCTTCTGCTCTTTCCAGCTGACCCCTAGCCGTTCCCAAGGAGTTGATATAGTCTTTGGGGTCTATACGTACCAGTAAGTCACCCTGATTAACCTGATCACCCACTTGAACCGGAAAATCGACCAAAGGCCCAGAAACCCGAAACGATAGATTCACTTCTTGTCCGGCTTTGGCTTTGCCAGGAAAGGGGCTTTCCGTTAAATCCGTTATGTCAGCCACTCGCACGGCAGGAACTTTCTTCAATGTGACCGTGGGTGGCTCAGCACCGCAAGCAACCAACAGAGCCAGAGCCGCACACAGAAGAGCAGGCTTTACCACTTGAAACGATTGGGCAACATTCTTAAATCCGTTCATCGATACTTACCTTAGCTGTTCGTTATTGGTATTAAAGGTCCGGCGTGCGCCATGTGTCTCTATCCTCTTGCGAGGCTTCCATTGGCGTATCCGTTTCAAGCAGATCCCCCCAATTGACTCGATCGTTCATATCGGACTTGATGTCATCGGAAAGCAATGGTTGCCCATCTCTGATTTGCCAGCCACCACCAAGCGCCTTATTGGTCGCTATCAAACTGTTTGCGACGCTGCCCTTTGCCACTGTCAGTAGATCTTCATTGAGCAGAAGAAATTGTTGCGCATCCAAAACCAAGGTATAGCTGATAACGCCATCTCGGTATTGCGCTTGGGATAAATCCACGGCACGACGAGCCGCTTTAACACTCTGCTCTAGCACTTTGACTCGCTCTTTGGCTTGAGCAAAGTTCATCAAACTGCTCTCAACTTCTCGGGCGGCATTCAATACTGTGTTTTCATAGGCGAGAATAGCTTGCTGATATCGCGCATCCTCCATGCGGATGCGATTGCGTAGTCTGCCGTAATTGAGGATTTTCCAGTTAAAGTCGAAAATCCCAAAGTTGTAGTCGCTGTCCGATTCAAATACATCACCGCCACTCTCAGCTGAAAAACCGACACTGCCTATTAATCGAAAGCTTGGATATAGGTCGGCAGTCGCTATGCCAATACGGGTACTTTGGGAAGCGGCCAGCAATTCAGCCTGGCGAATATCAGGTCTGCGACGCAGTAGATCTGCAGGTATCCCCACGGCGATGTCGGTAGTCGCTTCAGGGACTACTCCTGACCCACCGACAATATCTTGCAGCTCACTGGGTGGCATTCCCATCAACAATGCTAGAGCTAACCGCGTATTGTGAATGCCTGCAACATAGATCGGAATAATGGAGCGGGTGTTGTTCAATAAGGTCTTAGCCAGTTGTACATCAAGCTCTGTCACCAATCCATTGCGAAACCGTACCGAGGCGATTTCTAAACTGCGAGCTTGACGTTTAACGTTCTCTTGCGCAAAGACAAGACGCTATTCTAGGGTTCTTAGCAATACATAGGCGTAGCTCACATCACCAATGAGGGTAACCAAATAATCGTCATAACCTGCAATGCGCGCTTCGAACAAGGCATCCGATGACTCAACCCCTCGGCGATATCTTCCCCAGAAATCCAGTTCCCACGCCATATCTAAACCGAGCGCATTGCGATCAAAATCATTCTCGACGGAATCTCGAAAGCCTTCTGGCAAGGTCGCAATCGGGTCGGCATTGCGGCTGATTTCTACAGTACTTGTAGATCCTCGCAAGCTCTGGCCTTGAGGATAGAGACTACCCACCGCCACGCCGAGTAGCGCGCGAGCCTCAAAGACTCTCAAGCCCGCTATTTGTAAGGTTAGGTTTTGTCGATAAGCGCGATTGACCAAATCATCCAGAACCGGGTCATTAAAATTCTGCCACCATCTGGGAGACTCCACTTCATTGACACTCGCGGATGGGCCGTGATGAGCCTTCCATGACGACAAGACATCTGCCTCTGGCTTCTCAAAATCCGGACCAACAGAGATACAACCTGCAAGAGATAGGGCACATAAGGCTATAGCGTTTCGCTTTAACACATTGAGTTTTGTCATTGATAATCACTTGGTTTTATTGTTATAGAGCTCACCCTAAGAAGCAGCACTGCCAATAGGATACGGAAGTATTTAGCGGTGCTGGTTCGTTTGTAGGCCAGCTGGCCTCAATCATTTGAAAGGGTTTGCGGCAACGGGAGCTAGGAAGAACTTAAGATTCCATTCAGGGCCGACAGGATCTGGCTGCATCACGTAGTACTGTATCTCTGCCCCCCAACGTACGGGCATTTTACCCCAGCGGAAAAAACCAATTTTTCCCATTCCAATCGGCACAGTGAATCGATCTGAACCTTCTTTTTCCCAATCAATTTGGATGTTAGGGGTCATACCAATCAGGTCGGTAGCATTTTGTTTCCAATTAATGAAATACTGAATATCAGACTGATTGGTATCTGCACGATCATCATTACCACCGACATCCCACCACTGCTGAGCTAAGACTCCGATATTCCAGTTTTCAATCCCCAATCCGCCATGAGAGTTGCCAAGTCGGACAGCGAGCCCAGCCAAACCCGCCTGCCACTTTTCTTGGCCTAACACGTCTTCTGTCGCCGTGGGCAAAATAAAACTGGGACCAACCCCCCAAATAAAGCCATCGTCGCGATTAGGAGCGAATAGCGAAAAAGCGAAAAAGCGATGGTATCCCCCAAACCACTGGTGCGATCACCGTATAAATCCGGCTGCTGTGCAGGGTCGGCATCGGTATCAAAATCGAATTCATCGTCGTAGGGCGAACTGAATGCTTGCAGGACCACACGATTAACAAGATTCCATTCGCCATCAAAAATCGGGATAGGCATGACTGGCTGAAAACTCAACCGCTCTTGCATCTCAGATCCACCGCCAGTGGCGTCACCTTCAATAACGGTATAGTCGTTTTGAACAATGAGCAGCCAAGCATCGGATACAGGATTGTTAGATTTCGTCGCAGCCTTTTCTAGCGACATTTCCTCTTGAGCCCAAACGGCGCCAGAAAACACACAGCAACCCGCTATCACTGCTTGTCCAAGAGATAACAGCTTTTTTACAACGGATTTTTGATCGTGATAATCCATGATTCAGCAACATCCTATGTCCATTATCAGAGGGGTTTAGGGGTTTTAACTTCGCAAACGATTGTCTCAGTGGAGAATTAGAGTTCCCTATGTCCATCTAGATCAATAAGAGCTTAGGTCACTCTATACATCTCTCACCCTATAGGAATATAGACCAAAAAATCATCTGCGTAGAAAAGCCAGTATCCAATTTGCCAGAGCCTAGGCAAAGCTCTAATAGGATTCGTCGCTAATGATCAAGCTTGTCGCTTAAATCAACAAACATCATTTCAACAGGTTTATCGTGGTAAAGAATCCGCGATTTCTTGAGAAAATTCCTGCAGCAGCCGCTCCTCTGCGGCGACCAAAGCACCAAACCCGTCCTGGGTGAGCTTGGTCTCCGAAACAAAGTACTGCTCCTTTAAAATCGTCTGCGAGTCACTATCGACGAGACTCCAGCCGGCGACTAGTCTGACATTCCCTAAATAATCGCCATGCAACTCATCAATGTCTATATTGATGGTTGTAGTGGTATATCGACCCGATTGATGATTGGACTTGGCACGAATCGAACGCCCCGACCGCTTTGAAAGCTCTCTCGACATATAGATACGAAGACTCTCGCGAAGCGGTTCAGCCCACAAGTGATGATGAGCACGACTCATAGAGCCGTCGGCGAGCTGCAAGACTAAGCTCGGATGATCTAAGTAAGCCGCTACAGACACCTTGCCCAAGGTTACATCGGCAATCTTGTCCTGATACATTGCCGTTTCATCACTATCTGAACGCAATAAATACTGTTTAACTACCGGCGCTGGCGTTCCAGCACATGCGACCAGCGATACGACCAATAAAGATAAGAATAGTTTTCTCACGGGGCAGCCTTAGGAACAATATCCGGATTGACAGGAGTGGAGAAGAGTATGGAGCTGGGTTGATCTGATAGCGTACGTGTTAAGCGATCGACATTTTCCAAGGTACTGTTCAGTGAGCGAATGCTGGAATTGAGCTCCTGATATAGCTCAGCGTCTTGAGAATATCCCTTCAGTACATAGCGCAGCTCTTCTAAGGTCGCGCCAATATTCTCCGGTAGCTTGGTTGTTTCACGCTGTTCTAGCAATGCCGAGATACTATCGAGTGTTCGATTCACACTGGTAACGGTATCTTCGAGCGGCATCGCATTGATTTTTGCCATAAGATCATTGAATTGATCTTCTATTGAGCCTGAATTTCCCGTCAAAGATGGCAGTACGGTGTACTGCTGAAATTGTCCAATCTGGGCTTCTGGATCATCACTGTAATAATCAAAGTAGATCAGTTTCTTACCGGTAATGACACTCCCGGTTTTTAAGGTTGCTCTTAGTCCATAACCAATACCAGAGCGAATCCCCTCATCTAATGCCTCTAGTGAAGATCGAGAATCTGGAATTCCTAAACGGCCCGGTTCAACGTAGATCAGCACTGGAACTGCCAGCGAGCTTTCTTTACCGGTCATCGCGCGTGAGCCAAAAATTTCTTTGATAAGAATACGCTCCACTCGACCGATTTGAATCCCACGAAAACTAACAGGTGCGCCCGTATCTAACCCCGTTAGTGGTTGTGAAATATTGATAACATAGTATTTACCGTACCGATAAGGTCGGGCCAAAATATCACTGTAGGAGCCATAGAGCCGGAATTGTTCACCACTTTCAATGGCCTTGCCTTCAGGCATATTAGGCAGGTTGCCAAACGATGCCCCTCCTCGAATAACACTTTCAAGAGCCCCCATATTGACTTTTACGCCATCTGCAGTAGCGCCAATGGATAGACCGCTAACGTCCCAAAAACGCGTATTGTCATGGATGAGATCATCATAGGGGGAGTGAACAAATATGTCGTAGCGAGCAACTTTTTCTACCGAATCAAACTCGACAGTCTCAACACGTCCCACGGTAAAGCCTTGAAACAGGATCGGATCACCCACTCCTATTGAGGCTTTTTCACTCACGAGTGTTAGGTGCTTACCCGGTGTTCCTGCAGCTGTCACGGGAGCAGCTTCCATACCCTCAAATCTGTGTTTGTCGACAGGTTCTCCATCGCCTGGCGACAGTTCAATATAGGCACCCGAAAACAATGTCCCTAAACCAGAAACACCTTCTGTCCCTACTCTCGCCCGTACCACCCAGAAGCGAGTATCTTCCTTCAATAGGGGCTCAACAGATTTATCTAAGGTTACTGTTGCAATAACGCCTGTCGCGTCCTTATTTAGGGCAACGTCCTCGACCAAGCCCACAGCAACATTCAGCATCTGGACTTTAGTCTTCCCAGCTTCTATACCATTTGCGGTATCGAAGGCAATCTTAATCGTGGGGCCCGCCTCGAGCTTAGAGTGGACTACCATCCACACCCCCACCAACAATGACACAAATGGAATGATCATAATCGGCGCAAAGCTCACCTTTTTACGCTGACTGATTACTGGCTTACTATCGCTCATCAAGAGCCTCTTTATTATCCCAAATTACGCGCGGATCAAAACTTTCCGCCGCTATCATAGTAACCACTACCACACCGGCAAAGGTTAAAGCCGCGGGTCCCGGTCGAAACACCAACAATCCCGTGAGATGCACCAAAGCCACTAGTACTGCCACCACAAAAACATCAATCATTGACCACTTACCGATGAATTCAGTAATACGATACAACACTGTCCGCTGACGCTCGTTACCGGGTTTACGATAGCCGACACTCCAGCAGAGATAAAAGAGTGTCAACAGCTTACCCAAAGGTACCATAACACTGGCGATAAAAATTACGGCAGCAATCGGTATTGAGCCCATCTCAATGAGCGTAATCACACCCCCAATAATGGTACTTTCAGTGGTTCTACCGAGATAATCGGTATACATAATGGGCAACACATTAGCGGGAATGTACAGAATTGAAGCGGTTATCAGTAACGCGAGAGTCCGCTGAATGGAATCGGGCCTGCGCTGGTGTAAAGCTGTACCACAGCGGTCGCAATAATGGTGTTCATCGGCTGATAGTTTCAAGCACAAGTGACACGAGGCGAGCCCTAGCTCTCTCGCAGTTCTTGGCTTTTCAGTACTCTCTGCGTGATTCACGACAAGGCCTCAATTTTTTTCCAGCATTGAAAACGATCTAGGCTCATCATAGTGAATACAAAAAACAACGCAAAAAGTGAATAAGCCCAAAAAGACACTCCCAAAACAACAGACGCCATTTTGGTGATCTTCACGAGACTCACGAGCACCCCCACAAAAAACACCTCGACCATACTCCAGCTATTGAGATGAAATATAGCCTTACCGAGAATAGCTACCAAAGGTGTCTTTACGTCATACAACATAATCAACTGCATGACTAAAATCATCGTCAAAACGATAGACGGGATAACGAGAATAAAGGCCGCAACAATGACAGCGAGCCATGGCATGCCGTTGATCCATAGCTCTACTACGGTGCGAGGTAGCGTCATCATGTTTTCCAAACCGGCGCTGCTAAATTGCATAAACGGGTAAGAGCTGGCAATCAACATCATCACCAGTGCAGAGAAAGACAGGCAGACGCCTCTCAAGAATTCGTTTTCACGGGTTTGAGTTAACAGATGCCCGCAGCGAGAGCAGGTCGCGCTGCTGTTGACCGGCACCTCACTTAAATCATAAATCAGGTCACATGAGGGACAAGCAATACTGTATTTATGATCGTTCGAGATCTCGGTTTCCATGATCGGCTCAAAACTCCATCAACACGCCAAGTAACAAGCCTTCCATGGTGCCGTCAAACACAAACTCATCACTGTCGAAATCTATGTCTATAAAACGATAGCTTGCGGAGATCGCAACACCATCAGACAAAAAATAAGAGCCCCCAATCAAATACGCCCAAGTAAAGTCTGCATCAACCCCACCACCAATGTCGGTTTCCACGGCCCATTCAAAGGCTCCACGCCGGGAACGCCACTCCACGCCAATGAACGGATCTATCCAAGTGTCACCTATATCGGTTTCACCCACTCCATCCACTTCGAATTTGGTGTCCATCTTTGTGTAGCGCATGCCAACTAACGGGCGCACCGATTCCCATGCATCGGGACGATAGCTCAAGGCTAGCTCGATAAGGTATTGTTCGTTTTCAAAATTCAATGTGTTTTCGGGTAAATCCACATCGTCCGAGAGCTTAACCCATAGAAAGTCGCCAGCGATCGACCACTTGTCACCTCTCGCCTCTGCCGCAAAGGCGAAGCCGGCGTCGACAAATTTTGCGTAGTCGGAAAAGCTGACATCGGCATTGGTGACAAATTGAGGAGGGCCTAGATCACCATCAATCCCTGCGGTCCAAACATAAGGCGCAACGCGATAGACAACCTCTTTATCTGTCGCACTGGCACTGGCAACACTCAACAGACAACTAGTGCACAACAGAAACCTTACGATTGCTACCATATAACCAACCTTCCATTGCCTGTTTAGCGAGTCGCATTATACCAATTTGGCGTTCAATCACTCCACCTTACCTCAGGATCAGGCCACTGAACAATGCTACTGCATCACTTCGTACAGATAATTGAGGGAAGCCGCCGGCGGTCGAGATATACCCAACACTTCTGCTAGAGTTCCACTGATATCAGCGGGACTCACCTGCCGCGCTACAACGCTGGGGCGCAATCCATAACCCGCAAAGAATATAGGTACATGGGTATCATATTCCCAAGGCGAGCCATGGATTGCTGCGAGACT
>CERE01026565.1_pt1 | contig 12840 bp, 12 predicted proteins | sample 530911 | NCBI WGS metagenome assembly CERE01 (sample SAMEA2621092, study PRJEB7988) | marine metagenome | biome: marine biome (ENVO:00000447); feature: mesopelagic zone (ENVO:00000213); material: "saline water (ENVO:00002010), including plankton (ENVO:xxxxxxxx)" | depth 800 m
AGAGCGCAAAATGTTACAGGCGGCTATCGATGAATCCCAGAACGTGGTTAACGGTGATGTGCGCGTGAAGCTATATAAAGGATCTGTATCGGTTGTGGGAAGACGCTCTGAAGACAGCTTGTTTGATGAGAAAATCGCCACTTTTGAAGACGATGCGGGTGCCTACGATCAAAAAGACGCTGCAGGCTTCATCAAATTGAACGCTCTGCGCATGCGTATTGCTGCCAAGAAGGGCCGCGACCCTCGATAGTTTTTCGAGGGTTTACTCCTCTCGGTAACGGTAGTGTCGTATTTCCTCGCTATATGTGTGGGTTTGTCCTTGTTAGGTAAGCATAGAGAGCAAATCCCGCGCGATAGCCTACACTTTGTGGATATTCTGCAAGGTGCTGGCGCCCAGATAGCATGCACTTGATACGTATCAAGAAATAGGTAGCTTGCCTGCGGCAGAATGTCGCAGCTATTTGGGGCAGCCCGTTTCCAGAGAAGTAACGAAATTTAAGTTAACTAAACTTCCTCAAAATTAAAATCAATTAGGAACGCACTATGAGTAGTAACCTAGCAGCGGCTGGAGAGCAGCCTGCATATGACTACAAGATAGTACGCCAATTTGCCGTGATGACCGTCGTTTGGGGCGTGGTAGGAATGGCAGTGGGGGTACTGATTGCAGCCCAGCTTATGTGGCCGCAGTTGAATGATATCTTGCAGCCTTATTCACACTTCGGGCGTCTGCGTCCGTTGCACACTAACGCAGTCATCTTTGCCTTTGGTGGTTGTGCACTGTTTGCCACTTCTTACTATGTGGTTCAGCGTACCTGTCAGGCGTCACTATTTGGTGGCTTCCTAGTGCCATTTACCTTTTGGGGTTGGCAGTTAGTTATCGTTGCGGCGGCCATTACTCTGCCCCTAGGTTACACCTCAGCAAAAGAATACGCCGAGCTGGAATGGCCAATTGATATTCTGATTACTCTGGTTTGGGTGTCTTACGCCATCGTCTTCTTCGGGACGATCGTCAAGCGTAAAACCTCACACATCTACGTAGCCAACTGGTTCTACGGTGCCTTCATTGTCACCATCGCGCTGCTGCACGTAGTAAACAGCATGTCTGTGCCAGTGAGCTTGACCAAGTCTTACTCCATGTACTCCGGTGCTATGGATGCCATGATTCAGTGGTGGTACGGCCATAACGCGGTAGGCTTCTTCTTGACTGCGGGCTTCTTGGGCATGATGTACTACTTCGTTCCTAAGCAGGCGGGTCGTCCGGTCTACTCTTACCAGCTGTCAATTGTTCACTTCTGGGCGTTAATCAGCTTGTACATCTGGGCCGGTGCTCACCACCTTCACTATTCAGCATTGCCAGATTGGGCGCAGAGCTTGGGTATGGTGATGTCGCTGATTCTGCTGGCACCTTCTTGGGGCGGTATGATCAACGGTATCATGACCCTGTCCGGCGCTTGGCATAAGCTGCGCACGGATCCTACCTTGCGCTTCTTGGTGGTTTCATTGTCTTTCTACGGTATGTCGACCTTCGAAGGCCCGATGATGTCGATCAAGACGGTAAATGCTTTGTCTCACAACACCGATTGGACCGTAGGTCACGTGCACTCTGGCGCTCTGGGTTGGGTTGCGATGATTTCCATCGGTGCGGTTTACCACTTGTTGCCTGTTTTGACTGGCCGCAAAGAAATGTGGAGCACTAAGCTGATCAATACTCACTTCTGGTTGGCGACGATCGGTACCGTACTTTACATTGCCGCTATGTGGGTGAACGGTATTATGCAGGGCCTTATGTGGCGTGCATTTAACTCCGATGGCACTTTGACATACAGCTTCGCTGAATCCGTTGAAGCCAGCTACCCAGGTTACTTCGTCCGTGTACTGGGCGGGGCATTCTTCTTGATTGGTATGCTTTTGATGGCCTACAACACCTACCGCACCATGGCTGAGTCTGAAGGCGAAGCCACTCAAGCGCAGCCGCAAACGGCCTAAGGAGAGCGACTGTGAAAAATCATGACATAGTAGAAAAGAACATTGGCCTATTGATGATTCTGGCGGTGGTTGCCATCAGTTTCGGTGGCCTCGTAGAAATCGTGCCGCAATTCTTCTTGAAAGAAACCACTCAGCCTATCGAGGGCTTAGAGCCTTGGGATGCGGTTGAGCTGGAAGGGCGCGACATCTATATCCGTGAAGGTTGTCACGTGTGCCACACTCAGATGGTTCGTCCTCTGCGAGCTGAAGTTGAGCGCTATGGCCACTACTCAGTCGCTGGTGAGTCCGTTTACGATCACCCGTTCCTGTGGGGCTCTAAGCGTACAGGGCCCGATTTGGCTCGTGTTGGTGGTCGTTACTCCGACGCGTGGCACAAGGCGCACTTGTACAATCCTCGTAACGTAGTTCCTGAGTCCAACATGCCAGCTTTCCCGTGGTTGTTTGACAACATCCTTGACGGTGAAGATACCGGTAAGAAGATGGCAGCGCTTCGCTCTGTGGGTGTTCCTTATACCGATGAAGACATCGAAGGGGCCCAAGCGAAAGTGAAAGGTGTTACGGAAATGGACGCATTGGTGGCTTACTTGCAGCAGCTGGGTATTTTGCTGCAGCAGAAGCGTTAATAGCGGCCCTTAAAAGCCTGATAAAGCGAAAAGAGCGAGCGACATCATGGATTTAAATACGTTAAAAGGTTTATCCACCGTTTTGGTGATGATCACCTTCTTTGGGGTTTGCTGGTGGGCGTTCGCCCCTAGCCGCCGCAAGCAGTTTAACGATGCGGCCAATCTGCCGTTTGCCGATGATGTCGATCCACAAAACGAGAAACTTCATCCATCCACAGATGAAGATAAGGCAGGATAAATTATGAGTACTTTTTGGAGCCTTTGGATCATTGGCTTAACCGTGACCAATTTGGTGTTGGTCTTTTGGGTACTGATGGCAAACCGTAAAGTTGCAGTCAGTGATGACGATGATCCAGAAAACAAAACCACCGGCCATGTTTATGATGGCATTGAAGAATACGACAACCCGCTACCGAAATGGTGGTTCCAAATGTTTATTGCCACTTTTGTATTTGGCATTATCTATTTGATCATCTATCCGGGGTTGGGTTCGTGGAAGGGCGTTATCGGTTGGACGTCACACAACCAATTGGAGCGAGAGCAGCAGGTTGCTCAAGAGCAATACGGCGAAGTTTTCGCTAAATATGCGGCTATGCCCATTGAAGAAGTTGCTCAAGACCCTCGCGCCATCAAAATGGGCGTGCGTTTGTTTGCTAACAACTGTGCCGTTTGTCACGGCGCGGATGCTGGTGGTAACTACGGCTTTCCGAACTTGAGCGATACCGATTGGTTGTACGGCGGCAGCGCTGAGCAAATTAAGCACTCTATTACTCACGGTCGTAACGGCAACATGCCAGCTTGGGGTCCAATTATTGGCGAAGACAATGTCGTGGCTACCGCTGAATACGTGCTGAAGATTTCTGGACAAGAATACAACGAATCTCTGGTTGAGCAAGGCCAGCAAGCATTTGCTCAAAACTGTGCGGCTTGTCATAACGCTGACGGTTCCGGCAACATTTTGTTGGGTGCGCCGAACCTGACAGATGATGTTTGGTTGTATGAAGGCACCGGTGAAGGCATTCGTCACTCGATTCGAAATGGTCGTGCTAACCAAATGCCTGCCCAGATCGACAAATTGCGTGAAGATAAAATCCACTTGCTGACTGCGTATGTTTACGGTCTGTCGCAAGATATGGAATAAGCTGACACGAAATCTTCGGATTTTTTGACAGCGATCAGCAGGGCCCCGTTATCGGGGCTTTGTTGTATTTGAAGGATGACATTTGTCTCTGCCCGCTGGCAGTCGTTACTGATGATGGATAGTTGGTCGCATAGTGGTTGGGCTCGAACGGTTTGATTGAAGATTTCTTTAGTTCACAGTTCGATGCCCTGACAGCAGATCTTCTTTGCTGGGATCATTCATAAGTTGGCCTATTATCAGTAGCAGAGGGTGCAAGATGAGCTCTAGCGATAGAGTTGTTGGCTTAGAGTCGATTCATTTGCGCTCAATCAACACCTTGTCCAAACCAATGGTTATAATCATATAGCTACAAGTAAGTCCGCGCCTTTTTTGCGTGCCGCACCATCGCGAGCTTGCGATGGTTTTAGTATCCGTGAACAAGAAAGAAAGGACGAAGAGCCTTGGGAATTACCCCCGGTAATCCCGCCAGCCGATTCAACAGGAGTTAGGTTATGGGAGACAAGATCCCAACAGTCGAAGAAAAAGCTGGCGAAGAAGCGGTGCGCTACCGCATGCTCTATGACACCAATGGTCGTGTCTATACTCGAAAAATCTCGGGTTTCTTTCAGAAGATTCGTCGCTACACAGGCTTACCGTTGATCGTTGGCTTTCTGCTGATGCCATGGTTTGTTATCGATGGCCGGCCGGCCATGTTATTCGATTTGCCTGCACGAAAATTCCATATTCTATGGATGACCTTTTGGCCTCAGGACGGCATGCTGCTGGCGTGGTTGCTGATTATTGCGGCTTTTGCCTTGTTTACTGTGACGGTACTGGTGGGGCGTGTGTGGTGTGGTTTCACCTGTCCGCAAACGGTGTGGACGCTAATGTTCATATGGGCAGAGCATTTTTGCGAGGGCGATCGCAATAAAATGATGAAGCTGGACAAGCAGGCCTGGAATACCGAGAAAATCATGCGCAAGAGCGGCAAGCATTTTCTCTGGTTGTTGATCGCCTTTATTACCGGACTCACCTTCGTCGGCTACTTTACGCCGATTCGAGAGCTAATATTGGGTTTCTGGCCGTCGATGGACGCCACCGGTTTTGTAACCTTTGATATCCATCCGGCTGCTGCATTCTGGACTTTGTTTTTTGCTTTTATGACCTATCTGAATGCCGGTTGGATGCGCGAGCAAGTGTGTAAATACATGTGCCCTTACGCTCGTTTTCAATCGGTCATGTACGACACAGACACACTGGCGGTACATTACGATGCGGCTCGTGGTGAAACTCGGGGGCCGAGAAAACCTAAGGATGATTACAAAGCCGAAGGAAAAGGCGATTGTATTGACTGCTCTTGGTGCGTGCAGGTTTGTCCCGTCGATATCGATATCCGGGAGGGCTTGCAATACGAGTGTATTAACTGCGGACTTTGTATCGATGCCTGTGATCAGGTAATGGATAAAATGGATTATGACCGTGGTTTGATCCGCTTTACCTCGGAAGATCAGCTTGAGAATGGAGCGACTCACTTCTTACGGCCAAGACTGTTCGGTTACATCTTTGCAGTGATTGCCATGATGTCAGCGTTTGTCTATGTGGTGGGTACGCGTCAGCCAGTATCGGTGGATGTTATCCGCGATCGTGGCGCTAGAATGTATCGAATCACCAATGAATTTGTGCAGAACGTCTATACCGTGAAGATTAACAATATGGACGAGCGTCCGCACAGCTACAAAATAGCGGTAGAGGGCGATGGGGCCTACAAAATTCGGGGATATAGACCCTTGGAGCTAGAAGCGGGTGAAGTCTTTACTGTGCCGGTTCGAGTCTCTGTGCCGAAGGAAGATCTCAAATCCACTAAGAGCGTGATTCGCTTTATCGTGACGGCCAGTGATAATGAAGGCATCAGCGCGAAAGAGGACACCAGCTTTATCGGGCCGAATAAATAATCACCTCAAATAAGAGGCTACCGCACTGCTGCAGGTAGTCCTCGAGTCACTGGCTGACAACCGGTTTGCTTCAGTCTCTGCCAAAGGCCGCCGACAATGATAGAATGGCGGCCTTTGTGCATATACGATGATTTTCTTATGACTAACACCCCTTTGAACGATAGAGATGACGGCCCTTGGTACAAGCAGTTTTGGGCTTGGTTTGTGCTTGCTCCGCTGATTATTATTATGATGGTCTGGATTCCTTTTCTGACCATTGTCGTAAAAAACGCTGACGATACTGTCATCGATAACTATTACAAAGAAGGTCGAATGATCAACCAGCGGGTGGACCAAGATCGTCGTGCTCGAGAGCTGGGTCTAACGGGTGAGCTGTTCCTCGATTTGGATGTGGGCGATATCTTGCTAACTATAGAAACCAGTGATGCTGAGTATCAGTTACCCAGCGAAATAGAGCTGCATCTTGATCATCCGGTTGAAGCAGACAATGATTTGGTGATTCAGCTAAAAGAAAGTGTTCCCGGTCGCTATCTGGCCGAGCTGGACAAGCCCATAAAAAACCGTTGGTATGTTCGTCTATTGCCGCCTGTGGCTGATGCAGAAAAAGTTGGCAGTACCCACCCGGATAAAGATGAAGAGATCGCTGCTGAAGTCTGGCGAATTACCGGTGAAATGAACGTTCAAGACGGCACTCGGTTGTTGTTTGGTGGCGATGAGTGAGTGCCGCTTTGACGTCGTGTTTTCACTGCGGCCTGGATGTTCCCGCTCGATCGGATTATCGGCTCTCTATTGATGGCAGTGACAGGAGCTTTTGTTGTCCTGGCTGTCAGGCGGTAGCTGGGGCGATTGTCGATGGTGGCCTAGAGCACTTTTATCAGTTTCGCACTGAGAACAGTATTCGTCCGGACGAAAAAACCGCAGATTTTGCCGTTTTTGATCTCCTCGATATTCAACAAGATTTTGTCTATCCCAGTGGCGACACTAGGCTACAGGCGCAATTGTTGCTGGAAGGTATTAGCTGCGCAGCCTGTGTCTGGCTGATTGAACATCATCTGGGGAAAATACCCGGCGTCGTGTCGGTGCGCGTGAATGCCACAACTCACCGCTGTCTCATTGAATGGCAGACGGACGAAATAAAGCTCAGTGAGTTGATGGCGGCTCTCTCCCATATTGGTTACCAGCCTATACCGGCCACTGAAGACCGCCAGCAGCAGCTGCGCGAAAAGGAAAACCGCACCGCCTTGATGCGATTGGCGGTTGCTGGTTTTGGCATGATGCAGGTGGGCATGGTGGCTGTGGCACTTTACACCGGTGCCGATGCCAGCTGGGAAATCTACCTGCGCTGGTTGAGTTTTATAATCGCCACGCCGGTGGTTTTATTCAGTTCTAAACCATTTTTTAGCGCCGCTCGCAGTGCCATTCTCGCCCGCCATCTCACCATGGATGTGCCGGTCTCCATCGCTATTGGTGGAGCTTACATCGTCAGTACGTGGGCGACGGTTTTTGGTGGCGGTGAGGTGTATTTTGATTCTGTGTCGATGTTCACCTTCTTCTTGTTGTGGGGGCGCTATTTGGAAATGCGCGCTCGTCATCGCAACGGCATTGAATCTGATCGTCTCGCTCAAGTGCTGCCACCAACCGCTCAGCGTGCCGATGAGAGCGGGAACTGGCGCACCATTCCCTTAAAGCAGCTTGCCGTGGATGATCGGGTACTCGTGGCCAGTGGCAGCGCTATTCCCTGCGATGGAGAGGTCATTGAGGGTAACAGCGGTGTGGTAGAAACCCTGCTCACCGGAGAGCCGGATGCGGTTCAAAAGCAGCCGGGAGATGTGGTAATTGCCGGTACTGTCAATACAGAAAGCGCTCTGCAGATTCGAGTTACCGCGGTGGGGCAGTCCACGCGTTTGTCGGCTATCGAGCGCCTAGTCGAACAGGCACAGCAGGAAAAACCCTCTCAGGTGGCGCTAGCTGATCGGCTTGCGGGCTATTTTGTCGCTGCTGTGCTACTGGTATCCACCTTGGTGGCATTTGTGTGGTGGCAGTTAGCCCCGGAACAAGCCGTGTGGATTACCTTGTCGGTATTGGTGGTGACCTGTCCCTGCGCCCTGTCGTTGGCCTCGCCTACAGCACTTACCGCTGCGGTGGCTTGGTTGCGACAGCACGGGCTGTTGGTTACCCGCGGGCATGTTCTTGAGGGGCTCACAGAGATTCAGCGTGTGGTGTTTGATAAGACTGGAACTCTGACGGTCGGTAGCCCTCAGATTCAGCAATGTTTGTCGGTCAGTGAGCACCCAGTGACGGGTTCGGATCGCGACTATTTGTTGAGTGTTTGTGCGGCGTTGGAGATTGGCTCCACCCATCCGATCGCCAAGGCTTTTGATTCCCACCGAGGACAGCTTCAGGCCAGTTCAGTGCAGCAGTTTACCGCACAAGGCGTGGAAGGAGAGGTCGCACAGCGACGTTATCGTTTGGGCAAGCCTGGGTTTATTCACTGTGAACTGCAGCCACCGGCGGAGCTTGGTCAGTGGTTGGTTCTCGCCGAGCAAGATGAAGCGACGGAGGCTGCTTGGCAGCCAATCCTGTGGATACAGTTGCAGGATCAGTTGCGCGACTCGGCGGCAAGCTTGGTGGCCGCGCTAAAGAATAGAGGCTTGACCGTGCAACTATTGAGCGGTGATGGCGAGGCCGAAGTCGCGCGCGTGGCTCAAGAGATTGGTTTTAGCAACTGGTCTTCGAATCAGTCTCCGAAAGATAAATTGGCGACCTTGCAGGAGTTGCAGCTGCAGGGCGAGAAAGTGTTGATGGTGGGGGATGGCATCAATGATGTGCCGGTACTCAGTGGCGCAGATGTTTCCGTGGCCATGGGTGGGGCGACAGATCTGGCCCAGACACGCGCCGATAGCGTACTCTTGGGGAGCGATTTGATGGCATTGGATCGCGCTTTTTCCTGCGCAGAAATGACTCGCAGAATTATTCGCCAAAACCTAACTTGGGCGCTCTGCTACAACGCCATCGCCTTACCATTGGCGGCCATGGGGTGGGTGCCGCCTTGGGCCGCGGCTATTGGTATGTCAGCCAGTTCGTTGGTAGTGGTGGGCAATGCGTTGAGAATTTCTCGTCAGTCAACGGCGACTCCTGATTCGGCTGCAACCGCTTAAGGCCATTGGCGGCTGCGGAGAGCCCATCAGGCTGGGGATTTTCGCTAGGAGGCTGGATTGTTTGAGTAGACGCCTCTCATTAGATTAGTAACAATGCTCGTATGCTGAGTTAAAACGCGACAATTGGTCGCATAGGAAAGCGTGTGGAAAGTCTATATCTTCTCGTGCCTGTTGCGCTGGTGTTTCTAGTGGTGGCAGTTCGCGTATTGTTTTGGGCCGTTAATAGTGGCCAATATGATGATCTTGATACCGAAGGGCATCGCATTCTGTTCGACGAGCCGGTCAAGAAATCAACGGATAATACTCAGGGCGGCGATGCAAGCCTCGAGGCTAAAAACGTGGCTGAAAACACCGACGCACAGAAGTAACTTTCCTATTCATTATTGATGAGCAACGGTTTTGTTTGAATCTTTAGCATTGGGTGCGGAATTCAGCACCTCAGTGGCCCCTTATCTGGCGGCCTTTATGATTGGTTTTTTGGGCGGAGGTCACTGCATTGGTATGTGTGGTGGTGTCATGGCGGCATTGAGTTTTGCCATTCCCGCGGATCAACCGGTAAAACGCTGGCGTATTCTACTGTCTTACAATATCGGTCGAATCTTCAGTTATGTATTGATCGGCGCCTTAGCCGGCGGCATTGGTTTTCAGTTGTCGTCGGGTCACGGCCTGAGCGTATTGCGTGTTGTCGCCGGCATTCTGCTGATCGCCATGGGGCTGTACTTGGCCAACTGGTGGCGAGGTCTGAGTTACCTCGAAAGGTTGGGTGGCGTCCTGTGGCGTCGACTGCAACCACTGGGTAAATCACTGATGCCGGTCAACAACAGCCGCTCTGCACTGTTGTTAGGAATGCTCTGGGGCTGGTTGCCCTGCGGTTTGGTATACACCGCACTCGCCTATGGCCTCGCCAGAGCCAGTGTGACTGAATCTGCTGGTGTGATGTTAGCTTTCGGTTTGGGCACTCTACCCGCCGTCTTGGCGAGCGGTGTGTTCGCTGAGCGGATCAAGCAGCTGATGCAGTTGGAGCGTCTTCGCGTCACCATGGCACTGTTGATTATGGCCTTTGGTGTTTGGACCTTATGGGGAACCTATCAGCACACCCAACACATGGATCACGGTGCTGGGCATCAGGGCCATCAAGACAATAGTGCGGCCATGGATCACTCACAACCTAGTCACTCGATGAGTAATCATGAAGCCATGTCTATTCATGACAATGGGGCTACTCATGAAAATATGTCAGATCATGGAGCGATGACGGTCAACAAAGAAGTGATCTCTGACGAGTCATCATCCATGTCCCATGATCACCACATCATGAACACAGAGGTGGAATCGATGTCGGGTGATGATGTTGAGACGGACATAGATGCAAGCGAAGATCGACACCGTCACCACTAAAAACCTTCAAAGAAAAAAGCACTTTTGCTAAAGGAAAATCATCATGCGTTTGCTACACACCATGTTACGAGTTGTGGATTTAGAGGCCTCAATTAAGTTTTACACTGACATTATGGGCATGACACTACTGCGCAAGAATGACTATCCTGAGGGGCGTTTTACCTTGGCGTTTTTGGGGTATGGCAGCGAGGCCAAAAATACAGTACTGGAGCTCACCCACAATTGGGATACTGACAGTTACGACATGGGCAGTGCCTATGGCCACATCGCCATTGAGGTAGAGGATGTCTACGCTGCCTGTGACAAAATCAAAACTGGCGGTGGCAAGGTCGTGCGAGAGGCCGGACCAATGAAGCACGGTTCAACCATTCTTGCCTTCGTGGAAGATCCAGATGGTTATAAAGTGGAATTGTTAGGATCAAAGTAATCTACTGAAAAGGAAAGAAAACTCACAACTCCTTGTCTAAGCTTGTAGACAAAGGCGTCATATTAAGAGGTTAGCCACGAAAGCTCGATTCAGTTGATTACGACCATGGGATGATGAAGGAAAATGTTCAGACCATGGCCTAGTAGAGGCAAGAGACATAGTGTCTCCTCTCTGACGAGCGGATTATCGTGCCATTCTCCAAGATGCCAGCAACGAATACCGAATCGATGATTGTGGAGGTTTAATTATCGATTCTGGGTAGGTGAGTTATGTCAGAGCATGTCCCCCGCGAGCCTCTGCTCGAGGTTGAAAAGGTTCTCCCGATTCTCGATAAGATTTCCATCTTTGGCGGTCTCGATGAATCCCAGCTGTTCAAAGTCTTCCAGCGCTTAAAGTTAGTTCACTACCGTCCCGGTGAAACCATTTTCGAAGAGGGTTCACCTGCTTCCTATATTTATATTGTCGAAACCGGTGCCGTAGATTTGGTGTTTGGATCGCAGGGTAAATCGGTATTGAAGGCTCAGTTGGGGCCGGGTTCTTGTTTCGGTGATACGGCTCTCATTGGTATACAAACGCATTCTGTGACCACGATTGCCGTCGGCAGGACCGACTTGCTGGTGTTGTCAGGGGAAGCGCTGGATGATTTGTTTACCACCGATGCGCCATTGTTTGCCTTGTTGATTCTCAATATTGCTCGTGAGAGCTGTCGGCGCCTATCAAAGACCAACCGACAATTGCGCGATCAATACGACCGTCTCCCTATGGCGGCCTGCGTCGGTATTCGCGACTACTGATTGTCATTTACAGCGCAGGTGACGCTGTCGAAGAGCTTTTCTGCGCTCTAACTATGTGATTACTCTCGAGCTAGTTAGTCTACTGGCTCTCCCCGCCTTGACCTTCTGCTTAATCATTTTGTCTGTCGGCCGACATAGTTATTGTTGTCTCACCGCTATGGCTGGGTATTATCTTCAGTCTCGGGCGAATCAGTTACGGTGAATGAATGATCACCTGCTGCTGACATTGGCCTTACGGCGCAATTTTCACGTTTTCGACTAGGACATAGTTCAGCAATGACGGTTCTTCAATGACGGTTATGCAATGAAGCAAGTGTTTGTCGCCAACCCCAAGGGGGGATGTGGCAAAACCACCCTCGCGACTCAGTTGGCCAGCTACTGGGCCGGGCAGGGGATGAGCGTCGCGCTCATGGATCATGATCGGCAGCAGTCGTCGTTGGATTGGTTGCGCTCGCGTCCTAAGGATTGTGCGGGTATCGTGCCTATCGCCGCTTTTAAAGGCGAGAGTGCTGATGATCAGTACGAAGCTGTTATTCATGATATGCCCGCCGGTTGCAGTGTGGATGACCTCGATCAGTGGTGCGGTCCCGGCAGTCAGCTGGTTATCCCGATTATGCCTTCACCCACCGATATAAAGGCCGGTGTACGGTTTCTGATGGCACTAAATCGCCACCAATGGCGGCAGGGCAATGAGTTGGATATTGCTCTAGTCGCCAACCGAGTGCGCACCAATACCAATTATTTCAAGGTGTTAGTGGCGTTTCTAGAGCAGGTGAATATGCCGCTCATTACCAGCATTCGCGATACTCAGAATTATATTCGCGCCATGGACAATGGTGTGAGTATCTTTGATCTACCTAAGAGCCGAGTGGCGGCGGATCTCAAGCAGTGGCAACCGCTATTGGATTGGCTGGAGCAGTCTCCCGCTGTGTCTTAGGCACACGGTTCATCTTCTCATTGCACAACAAATAGCCACAGGGGTTGGAGCTGTAAGCCCTATCTGCTAGTATCCCCGCCCTTTCCAATCGCCCATCTCGCTGAGAAACCTCGATGTTTAAGCTGATTACCTCTGAACAAAACAACGTCAAAAATGACGTGTTATCTGGCTTCACGGTCGCCCTTGCTCTCGTTCCCGAAGCAGTCGCCTTTGCCTTTGTGGCGGGGGTTGAACCTATGGTGGGTTTGTACGCCGCTTTCATGATGGGGTTATTGACCTCTATCTTTGGTGGTCGTCCCGGTATGATTTCCGGTGCCACAGGCGCTACAGCGGTGGTTATGGTTGCCCTAGTGGCGGGTTACGGTGTGCAGTACTTATTTGCGGCGGTGGTGCTGGCGGGATTGATTCAAATATTGGCCGGTGTATTGAAACTGGGTAAATTTAT
>CERE01082660.1_pt1 | contig 12775 bp, 9 predicted proteins | sample 530911 | NCBI WGS metagenome assembly CERE01 (sample SAMEA2621092, study PRJEB7988) | marine metagenome | biome: marine biome (ENVO:00000447); feature: mesopelagic zone (ENVO:00000213); material: "saline water (ENVO:00002010), including plankton (ENVO:xxxxxxxx)" | depth 800 m
CCCCCGCTTGAGCGGCTAGCGAACGATCGACCGCCATTTCCCACTCGATGCCAGGCAAAGGAGAAGTGTCTGTGATATCGCGCAAACCGTCGACTTCAGTCAGTAAGTAATCTCTCACTCGCAGCGTTTCTTGCAGCAATTTGTCGCTGTAGGCGGATTCCAATTGAATCTGGATGGGGCGTCCTACCGGTGGGCCGCCTTCAAACGGGTCTGCCGAAACCATTACACCAGGAATGCCCTGAGTAGCCTCACGAATATCCGCAAACACCTTGTGAGTTGAATAACCAATGGTGGCTGGATCTTTCAGCTCCACCATGATCAATCCAATTTCATCTTTGCTGCTTTCTCGACCACCCCCGCCGCTGGAGCTAGAGGCATAGGTGGAATGCACACCGTTAACCGAGAGCACAATGGCTTCTACATCGGTGACAATTTTACGGCTTTCCTCAACCGCTAAGTTACCCATGGCCTGTACCGACACAGTGCCGTACTTTTCTTCCGTTTCGGCAAAAAAAGTCACGCCGCTATTAAACTTGCCGTAGGCCCAGAATATGGTCACCAACACCAGCAGCGTCATGGAAAAAAACACCAAGGGGCGACGCAGCAGATACAAGAGTAAACGCGCGTAACGGCCAGTATGCCCCTTCATATCAACGGGGTTCACAGTCTCTAGGCTGCGCAGATAGGATTGAACGTCTGGCTCCATCTCAGACTTGCCCATCAGAGAACCAACAACCGGTGCAAACAACAGGGCATACATGAGCGAGGCGCTCAACACCGCAAACACAGTCACCGGCAGATAACCCATAAAGTCGCCCGCCACACCCGGCCAGAACATCAGCGGTAAGAATGCCGCTAAGGTTGTCGCTGTCGATGCTACTACGGGCCAGAACATGCGTTTGACAGAGATCTGATAGGCGGCGCGGCTGCTCATGCCTTCTGCCATTTTACGGTCGGCAAATTCGGTGATAACAATTGAGCCGTCAATAAGCATCCCCAGCGCCAACATCATCCCGAACATCACCATCATGTTGAATGAGAAGCTAAGGTAGTCCAGTGCGATCAACGACATCAGCAGAGAAAACGGAATACCAACCCCCACCAAGGCCCCCGATCGGAATCCTAAGGCGGCAACGACAATCACCATGACCAACGCCATGGCGGTAACAATATTGCCGGACATTTCCGACACCATCGCAGTGGTAAAATCTGATTGATCAAAGGAGTAAGCGACGGTAACACCAGGAGGGATACGATCTTTTAGCTCTTCTACTTTGGCACGCACATCTTGGGACACCTTGATTTGGTTGGTACCAGTTCGCTTGTCGACTTCCAGTAAAATAGCTCGTTTGTTGTTGACCGTTGTGAAGGTGTCTGGGTCTTTAAAGGTTCGGCGTATGTCAGTAATTTGACCGAGAGTCACCACCCCCTCTGGCGTCGACTTAATCGGGATACCGTACACATCTTGATAAGTTTCGATCAGTCCAGGGACCTTCACTGAAAAGCGCCCAGTACCGGTATCAATTTGTCCTGCCGGCACCAATAAGTTGTTGCCTAGAATGGCATTGACGAGCTGATCACTGGTGATGTTGTAATGTTCAAGGCGCGAGGGATCAATAATCGCTTCAACGACTTCTTCGCGATGACCGGCCAACTTTGCTTCTAGTACATCCGTTAGGCCTTCAATTTCTCGCTGCAGCATTTTAGCGGTTTGGAACACCACGCGCTCTTGTACGCCAGTCTCGGCCGTTAATGTCACCGTAATGGAGGGGAACTCAGACGCTGAAATCTCTTCGACGATGGGCTCTTCCGCATCACTCGGCAATTCGGCCTTGGCTCGATCTACCGCCGTACGAACATCGTTTACAGCTTTATCAATATCAACAGAGCCGGCTTCAAATTTTACCAGTACGGTCGCACGCGACTCGTTCGCGGTAGCGACAATTTCATCCAAGTTTTCCAGCGATCGAAGTTCTTGCTCAATCGGGCGAACCAGCAAACGCGCGCCATCCTCCGGAGACACGCCATTCAAAGTCACGCCAACGTAGACATACGGCACAGTCACTTCTGGCTCGGCTTCCAGCGGCATGTGATTGTAACTGTAGACCCCGACACCAACGATCAGCGACAGAATACAGAGTGTGCTACGAAAATGGCTAACCGCCAGCTGAAGAAGGTTCATAGGTCGGCGGTTTCCACAGTGTTAACCACAGTTTCCACCTTGGCTGCTGAAGCATCCCTATCAGCGGCAACCGGCTGAGTGACTGCGGACTCTGTCACTTCGCTGTCTGGCCTATCGGCGTTTTGGAGAACCGCATTGGCATCTATCTTGGGTGCCAGAATCTCTTCTGCCACTTGTTCCATTGGGGGGTTTACCACAACCGCCTCGACCAGCTCACCATCACTCACATATTCCTGCCCCTGAGTAATAACCAAGGCACGCTCAGTTAAGCCAGAAACCCAAACACCTTGCTCGTGATCGCCGATCAATTCAATGCGCACAAACTCCACTTGATGATTGTCCTTCAGGGTTCTTACACCCAGACCACCCGCATCATCCAGTGACAGCAGCGAAGGAGAAATCACATGAGCCATGACTCGATGGGTCGGAATCACAATATCAGTGGTAATCCCACTGCGAAGATTCAAATCAGGGTTGTCCACAGAGACTTCAACGGGAAACGAGCGAGTAACCTCATCTGAGGCATAGCCCACCAGCGTCACTTCTCCGGCCACTTTTTGGCCCGTTAGCAAAGCACCTGAGGCCTCAGAGCCAATTTCTATGTGACCAACTTCCGTTTCAGACACCCGTCCGCGAACGATAATTGGATTGAGATCCATCACCACACCACACTCATCACCGCGATCCATGAAGTCACCGACATCCACAGAATGGGAATCCACCACACCGCTAAACGGCGCGCGAATTTTAACGTTGGCGAGATCAATTTCGCTACGCAGAAGATTGGCCTTGGCGCTGTCGAGACGGGATTTAGCACCGGCAATTGCCGTTGCTGACTGGTAACCTCCGCTCTTTAATCGCAAAGCGCCGTCGTACTCCATTTGAGCCTGCTCAACCGCAGATTTCGTTTCACGCAAGCGCAGCTGGCGATCTTCCAGCGCTAATTCACAAATCACCTCTCCACGCTTGACTGCTTGCCCCTCTTTGGCGAGCAAAGCCACAACACGCCCACTAATTTCAGCCCGAATCGAGACATGGCGATTAGCTTGGGTGCGGGCCCGCACGCGAATACTGGGTTGATAGTCTCGAGCCTCAATGTAACGGGCCTGCACACGCATTTTTGCGATTTCTGCGGGGGCTGCAACTTCCTTGGATTCTGGTTCAGAACCGATCAGGCCAGAGCCTAACCAAATCAAAGTCGCGGTCCCCAAATAAAGAGAGAGGCGATAGTTTTTGTTAGACCAGATGTAGTCTAGATAGTCGCGAAAACGCTGAGTATTCATCATTGAGGGGACACCATAAATTCAAGTGACCACTCTGAACAAGTCGGTCACCATCCTCAAGCCAAGAAGTGTTAAAAGTTCAAGCATAACTTTAACGTAAGCATGTGCAGCAGACGCTGACAATAGAATTTCACAGCGCCAATTTACAGGCGCGCAATTCTACTCGAATTCCGCAGCAAACGCACGCCTGCCGTGGCTTTGAGGTGTTCAGCGAAAACGCCGCCTAACGCAACAGCACCGCAGAGAACGGCAAACGATCAAATGGCGATCGCCGCCAACAGCTCTCCGCTCGGCGCATCCGCGGTCATCTCGGCCAGACGCCCAAATTCCTGATTCCAGAGAATCAACAACCCACCCAGCTCGCGCCCCTGCTGGGCAAGAGAGAAGAGCTCTTCCTTGCTGTCTTTTTGCCCCACAAACAATTTGATAGACCGATGCGCATTGGCGAGAGAATAATCAGGATACTTGTTGCGATAAACTTCGAGCTTCCAACGTAAGTTATGGGTTAAATTTCGGTAATAGGCCAGTTTGGTGGCCAAATTGATACGATGCATGTCGTCTAACGCACCGAACAGAGAAAAATCGACGGCAAACACAACCACTTCACGACAACCGGTATCGGCCACCACAGTGGCACTGCGCTCTTGCTCCATCAGCATCGCCAAATCACCAAACACTTCTCCCGGCGTGATGCTATTGACCGCTTGGGCTTGCGAGCCCGCCAACACAGACAACTGCCCTTTCAGCAAGAAATACAACCAGCAATCCTTAGCCCCCTCCTGAACCACCACATCTCCCGGCGCGTAAGACACCACCTTGGAGTGCTGCAGTAACAACTCATACTGCCACTGATCCTGCTGGCTCACTTGCTTAAAGAATGGAATGACGTTGGTAAGCTTCTCGATCACGTCGCGGGGATACTCGTTAACGGGTTTACTTTGCATGGGTAGAGTAAGGCACCTGTGAGCTTGTCATCTATTTCAACACTTCTAAAAAGTGCGACTTTAATCGATTTTACAGCGAGCAATCTAGAACATTTTCACATAACCCTTATTCTCGCCCGCAACCGGCATTCCCAAGCCTTCGGCAAGCAAACGAATTATGTCTACCGTCATTGTAGCTGCCGCAGGCCAACCGACATATAACCAATTCCCCAATTTTGTGCTTCGGACGGTCTTTTTGCGTCTTGAAGTCGACGTCAATTTCTGTAGAGTAAGGCTGTTAAACGATAATAGACGCCAACTGGAAAGAGCATCGCTGCATAGACTGTCAATTCTAAGCTTCGACAATCCAAAGACATCCTCTTTTTCAGGCAATGAGCGCACAAAATAATAAAGAGCGAATACTTATGTTTTGCCGAGTTAATAGGGTAGCAATTTCATCACTCATCATTTCAGGTCTGTGCCTGATGTCTCCGTCACTGCTGGCTGATTCTCTACTGAACGGCCTAGCGATCCACAAAGAGCTCAATAAAGAGCAGTTCATTGGGGCACTCTACAGCGACACCCTGTCCAGCGACGCTGCCGACCAATTTAATGCGGCTGGCGCCCAACGCTTAGAACTCAAGGTGATCGCAAAACGACTCTCTGCCCGCCGCTTAAACTCTCTGTGGATTGAAGGCATGGCCATTAACAATCCCGCCAACCTATTGACCGCACAAGCCGAAAACATGGTTGCCTTTACCGCCATGTTCAAACGTTCACTGCGCGCCGGGGATGTGATCAATGTCCGTGGTGAAGGCCAGCAAACGACCGTTCATGTCAACGACGTTAAACTGGGAACCATTGAGTCCGAGCAATTCTTCGACATGGTCATGCGCACCTGGATCGGCAGCGTTCCACTGTCATCGGATTTCCGTGACGACCTACTTACCAATGGCAACGTCGATAATGAGTTACTGGCCCGTTACGAATCCATTCAACCCTCTCAAGCGCGTAAGCAAGCGATTGCCAAGTGGCTGCAGCCCGCACCACCAAAGCCCCAGCAAGTGGCGGCCAGTAAACCGGTAGTCGCTACACCAGCGGTGGCGATTGTCGCTCCCGCCAAGCCGACAATTGCGCCGCCACCAGTGGTTCAGCAGCCGACTCTAGTCGCAGCCGCCCCCAACATAGAAGCTCCAGCATCAGCAGCACAAGCTCCTCAGATACCGACCGCTGCTGCGGCACCAGCTGAACCAGCTCCCGAAGATACATTTAACGCGGATGAAGAAGCTCTATTGGACGAAGAAGAGCTTTTGGCCGAAGAGGACTTCGAAGAAGAAAGCGCGCCTCTGCTGACCGCCGAATCGCTACTCAGCCGCCAGCTTTATCACTCGAAACTACTGAAATGGACTTACAAGTACATTCGCTACCCCAAGCGCGCGGTTAGTCGCGGCCATGAAGGCAGCGTCCGAGTGGCCGTAGTCATTGATCGCGAAGGTAACGTCAAAAACGTCTCGGAAGTGGAGTCATCTAAGTATTCCACACTCAATAAAGAAGCGCTTGGGGCCGTTAATCGTGCCATTCCATTTCCGGCCATCCCCGATGAAATCGAAGGAGAGGAATTCGCCTTTTCGCTCCCAATTGTGTTCAAACTGCCCAAATAGAACTCAAAACTCGCACACTAAAAAGGCCGTACTGATATCAGCACGGCCTTTTTTATAGACTGACTTTATGGATAAGCCACTAATCGGCGCTAGAAGGCGGCGTCGCTCCCCCAGAAAAGGGAAACTGAGCAATTTTATCGCCGGCCTTTAAATCGGTAACTTTCACTTCACCGGTCTTTTCCACTTCATCGATACGAATAATCGCTTGCATGGGAATGTAAGAGCGCGACACCTTGTCAAATTCGCTCTTCAGCTTTTCTTCGGCGGGATCGACAATCATCTGCGTGCGCTCGCCAAAGACAAAATCTTCCACCTCAATGAAGCCATACATATCACTTTGATAAATGGCGCGAGCGTAGACCTCATAGACTTGGCTTTGGTTATAAAAGATAACTTTATAAATGGGCTTATCGGACATAAAACGACATCAATCCTTACATATACAGGCAGTAAACCAATAAAACGCTGTCTCTCAGCGATAGCGGGCGCAAGGATAGCATAATTACTCGCAATAATTGCCACCCGCTTATGGGCAAGCCGAGCTCGCATCGCTATAATGCGCCGCTTACTTATTTTTGGCTAATTTTTGTGCAACAGGTATTACATGGCGGAATCGGTGGAAAAGCCCTCTAAACAGACCAAAAAGCTGTTTATTCAAACTCACGGCTGTCAGATGAACGAATACGATTCCAATCGTATGCGCGATCTGCTGGGTGAATCTCATCAAATGATTCCCACGGACGATCCGAGCGAAGCCGATGTGCTGCTGGTCAACACCTGCTCGATCCGTGAGAAAGCTCAAGAAAAACTCTTCCATCAACTGGGTCGCTGGAAGCATTTGAAAGAGAGCAATCCCGATCTGGTGATTGGCGTCGGCGGCTGTGTCGCCAGCCAGGAAGGCGAGGCGATCGCCAAGCGAGCACCGTTCGTGGATCTGATCTTCGGACCGCAGACTTTGCACCGCCTGCCAGAGATGATGGAAACGCCCACCAATAATGGCGCGGTGATTGTCGACATCAGCTTTCCCGAAATAGAAAAATTCGACAATCTCCCCGAGCCAGAAGCCGACGGTGTCAGCGCCTTTGTTTCCATCATGGAAGGCTGCTCTAAATACTGTACCTTTTGTGTGGTGCCTTACACTCGCGGCGAAGAAGTGAGCCGCCCCGTCGCCGATGTGCTGCGCGAAATTGCGCACCTGGCCGCTCAAGGCGTGCGCGAAGTAAACCTACTCGGCCAAAACGTCAATGCCTATCGCGCTGAAGGGCCTGACGGCGCCGTGGTGGATTTAGCCGAACTGATCACCTACGTGGCCGCTATTGACGGCATTGATCGCATTCGTTTTACCACCTCTCATCCGGTTGAGTTTTCCGATAGCCTGATCGATGTCTACGCCGAAGTGCCAGAACTGGTTAGTCACTTACATCTGCCAGTGCAAAGCGGCTCTGACCGTATTTTGATGGCCATGAAACGCGGTCATACGGCGCTAGAATACAAGTCTAAAATGCGTCGCCTGAAAAAGGTCCGCCCGAACATCTGCTTTAGCTCTGACTTTATCATCGGCTTTCCCGGCGAAACGGAGGCCGACTTCGAAGCCACCATGAAGTTAATTCAAGACATCGGCTTTGATCTGTCCTTCAGCTTCATCTATTCCGCACGTCCGGGTACTCCTGCTGCAGACCTGCCGGATGAGACGCCTGAATCGGTTAAAAAAGAGCGTCTAAAATTGCTGCAAAACCGTATCAATCAGCAGGCGCAAGACATTGCCCGACGTATGGTCGGTAATACCGAACGGGTATTGGTCAGCGGTTACTCCAAAAAAGACCCTGGTCAGCTGTCAGGCCGAACCGAGAACAATCGTGTGGTGAACTTCCGTTGCGACACACCAGAATTGATCGGTAAGTTTGCCGACATTCTTATCGAAGAGGCTCTGCCGAATTCTCTGCGTGGCACACTACTCACCTCTGAGCTTGATGACGCATAAGCAGGAAATTGCTTAGAACTCGAAAGCCGAAGCAACGCCTTCCACAGCCCCAGCGGTTGCGGTAGGCTTGCGGTAACCCTAAAGAAAGGATGGTTTTAGACACATTTTGGACATTTCCACTCCCGCCCAAACCACTCGCAAAGTGGTACTCGAACCAGACGATTCTCGTCGACTAGCCAATTTATGCGGCCCGCTCAATGAGCATCTTCGACAAATCGAACAGCGACTCGATATCGCCATCAACAATCGCGGAAACAACTTTACCCTATCTGGTGACAGCCGAGCCGCAAAATCCGCCGAAAAGCTTCTTCTGTCTCTTTACGCGGATACCGCCGAAGGTATCGAGCTAAGCGCCGATGAAGTGCATCTGGCGTTGAGACACAGCCACCACGATCAACCCCAAGAGCCCACTATGCAAGATTCTTCCCTACAGGAAACGCCACCAGATGCCTCATCAGTGGACACTCACTCGGAATCACTGACACTCATTCGCACCAAGAAATGTACCGTCAAACCCCGCGGTGCTCATCAGCAAGATTACGTGAGAGCGGTGCAAACCAACGACATCAACTTTGGCATAGGGCCCGCCGGCACCGGCAAAACCTATCTCGCGGTAGCCTGTGCGGTAGAATCGCTTCTCAAAGAAGAGGTAGAGCGAATCTTGTTGGTACGCCCAGCGGTAGAAGCCGGTGAGAAACTCGGATTTCTACCCGGTGATCTAGCTCAAAAAGTCGATCCGTATCTACGCCCGCTGTATGACGCCCTCTATGAAATGCTTGGCTTCGAGACAGTCGGCAAACTCATCGATCGCAATGTCATCGAAGTGGCGCCGCTGGCCTATATGCGCGGACGCACCTTAAACAACTCGTTTATCATTCTCGATGAGAGCCAGAACACGACCCGCGAACAGATGAAAATGTTCCTCACCCGCATTGGCTTTGGCTCTACCGCCGTTATCACCGGCGATCCGTCACAGGTAGACCTGCCGCGGGGACAGGCTTCCGGACTGCGCCACGCGATCGAGGTTCTCAGCCGCGTGAAGGGCATCAGCTTTACTCATTTCAATGCCAAAGATGTGGTGCGACACCCGCTGGTGCAACGTATCGTAGAAGCCTACGACGCCCTTGATGAAGATTCTCACCGTGACTGACAACCAACAAACGGCAGCCGTGGAGCTCGACTTGCAAGTCGCCTCCGAGTCTTCAAACCTTCCCTCTGAATCCCAATTGCAACTTTGGGTCGAGGCCGCTTTAGCCTCCCGGCGAGATAACTCCGAATTGAGTTTACGCATTGTCGATGAATCCGAGAGCCAACAGCTGAACGGCCAATATCGACAGAAAGACAAACCCACTAACGTCCTGTCTTTTCCCGCCGATTTGCCTGACGAGTTGGAGCTGCCACTACTGGGGGACTTGGTCGTATGCGCCCCAATAGTCGCACGGGAAGCAGTGGAACAGAATAAAACCCAGGAGGCCCATTGGGCGCACATGTTGGTGCACGGCACCCTACATTTGTTGGGATACGACCACATTGAAGAAGCTGACGCCACAGAGATGGAAGCGCTAGAGACACGAATTATCACCAAGCTTGGATTCCCCCCCCCCTACGAAATTGACTAGGTGGGAAAACAACCGACATTTGTCTACTATGAAAAACATTAGAAAACCCGTTATGATGCTCGGCCGCGCTAACCGGCGCACCCGATTGCTAGGCCCAACCCATTGCCTCAGCAGTCGCCAACGATCAAGGAGATCAACGCGCTCATGAGCGAAGACCCATCGAGTAGTCAGCCCACTCACGAGAAACGAGCCCCTGAAAAAGGCTGGCTCGACAAGCTGATGAATGCCTTTTCAGCAGAACCTAAGTCTCGAGAAGAACTGCTCGAAATCATCAAAGAGGCGGCCGAAAATAAGGTCGTCGACCCAGAAGAACTCGAAATCATTCAGGGCGCCCTCGATGTCGCCGACCAGCAAGTGAGAGAAATCCAAGTCCCACGCTCACAAATGGTGGTCATCCGGGCGGATGCTCAACCCGCCGACTTGCTCCCCACCGTCATCGATTCTGGTCACTCTCGCTTTCCTGTGGTCGGCGAATCCAGCGACGATGTGCGCGGTATACTACTCGCCAAGGACTTACTGCCACTGATTCTCAATGGTACTGAGGACTTTGAACTAGAAAACATCATTCGCCCTGCAGTGGTCATCCCGGAGAGCAAACGGCTCAATGTACTGCTGCGGGAATTTCGAGAAAATCGCTACCACATGGCCATGGTGATCGACGAGTACGGCGGTATTTCTGGCCTAGTGACCATTGAGGACATCCTCGAAGAGATCGTCGGTGAAATTGAAGACGAAACCGACGACGATGGCGAAGACGCGTTTATTCGCAAAGTCTCCGACGACGATTATATCGTCAAGGCTCTCACCCCGATTGAAGAGTTTAATGAGTACTTTGGCTCGGGCTTTAACGAAGATGAGTTTGGCACCATTGGCGGTATTTTGATGCGGGCCTTTGGCCATCTTCCCCAGCGCAATGAAGTGGCGGATATCGATGGTTATCAATTTCGCGTACTCTACGCCGACAACCGTCAGATCCACCTACTCAGGCTGACCACTCCCACGGCCTAACTCTATGCCTGCGCTCACCTCAAGTATTGCCATCCTGCGCTGGCAGCAACTCTCCCTGCCAGTGCGCCTCGCACTGGCTTTGTTCGCCGGCAGTCTAACACCGCTAGCACTCGCCCCTTTGAGCCTCTGGCCGCTGGCGCTACTCACGCCCGCCGCCCTCGCCTGGCTGTGCTGGCAACAAACGCCTAGAACCATACTGCTGAGCCACTTCAGTTTTGGTATTGGTTTATTTGGTGTTGGCGTGTCCTGGGTATTTGTCAGCATCCATAACTTTGGTCATGCCCCATTGCCTCTGGCGGTGATCATGACCGCATTGTTCGTCGCCTTCTTGGCGGCAGTATTTACACTCAATGCCGTGCTGCTCAGCACCAGAATCATGCGTCGGCAACCTTCTCTGGCACTCTATCTGCTGAGTTTCTGTGGCATTTGGGTATTGGGGGAATGGCTCAGAAGCTGGTTGCTGACGGGCTTTCCGTGGCTCTACATTGGCTACAGCCAATGGCAGACGGCTCTCGCCGGCTGGGCTCCAATTACAGGAGTTTTAGGGATTTCTCTGGCCTCGGCCATGAGCGGATGTGCCTGCCTCTACGCACTGCACACCAGCTCTGTCGCTGCGAAGGCCGCCAGCTTGCTGCTCATTGCCAGCCTGTGGCTGGGCGGTGGCTATTTGCACCAAACCCCATGGACCAACCCCAGCGGCAATACCATCGACGTCGCGCTAGTTCAGGCAAACATTCCGCAGGAGAAAAAATGGCAAGCGGACTTTTTGGAGCCCTCACTGCAGCGCTACCGAGATCTCAGTGAAGACGCATGGCGCGCCGATTGGGTTATCTGGCCAGAAGCTGCCATCCCCATGCTCTACCACCGAGCGACTCCTTTTCTAGAAGAAATGCACCAACATGCAGTCGACCACAATACGGCTTTGATCACAGGCATTCTCTATGACGACCCATTTCAACGAAAAATCTACAACAGCGTAACCGGCCTTGGCCAAGCCAGCGGCATTTACCATAAAACTCGCTTAGTGCCTTTCGGAGAATACGTCCCTTTGGAAAACTGGCTACGTGGATTGATAGAATTTTTTAATCTTCCAATGTCGGTGATTACTGCCGGTGAAGCAGAACAATCTGGCATTCAAGTGGGCACGACCAGAATCGCCAGCGCCATCTGTTATGAGATTGTCTACCCAGACTTAGTCGCCAATAGCAGCCGAGATAAAGACATCATTCTAACGATCAGCAACGATGCATGGTTTGGTGCATCTTGGGGGCCCCTACAGCACCTCGAAATGGCGCAAATGCGAGCACTGGAAACGGGACGCTATGTGGTGCGATCCACCAACAACGGCATCAGTGCTATTGTGACTCCCGCCGGGATAATATCGCAGCGAAGCGATCAGTTCGTGCAACAGGTGTTGCATGGAAAGGTTAGCGCTATGCAGGGCACTACACCATTCATGCGCTGGGGAAGTTGGCCAGTGGTTGTGCTCAGCTTTATGTTCTTGATCGCTGCGGCGCTCGCGCCTAAGCTGATCAAAAAGCGCAAGAAGTACGCCTGCCCCGAGTGAAATCAGTCGGTTTTCTAGCGGGTCTATTTTAGCAAGCTGGTTTTAACAAAATCTTCAGCTGACACGGGTAGCCGGTTCTCACTAGCAGGGCTCCACTAACAAGCCAGGGACACCCCGTCCTCAACCACCGCGACGCGATCATGCTGCTGAAGAACTTGCCGAACGGCCAGCTCTTCATCCAAATTATGAAGAATTTTAAAGGTGTAGCTTGATACCTCGTTAGCACTCCAAATGACCTCGAAGCGACCAAAGGCACTGCCTTGTTCTGCCACGATATGACGCACAAAAGTGGTCGTACGAATATCGAGATCAAAGAAGCCTAGCAGCTGCCCCAGAATCGCCGCCGTATTTCGCGCGACCAGAGAACGGGGCATACCCTCACCATCACCGATAAACACCGTATGACCTTCGGGACCATGAAAAAATGCCAACTTAATCGGCAATGGTTCACCGTCGCGGTCTTGTAACTCAATCGGTGTCATATCAGGAAGTAGGTTTTTCAAGCCAGGCCTCGCGCAGAATCCAACAGTAGGTTTTTTTCGCCACCAGCA
>CERE01100610.1_pt1 | contig 12750 bp, 10 predicted proteins | sample 530911 | NCBI WGS metagenome assembly CERE01 (sample SAMEA2621092, study PRJEB7988) | marine metagenome | biome: marine biome (ENVO:00000447); feature: mesopelagic zone (ENVO:00000213); material: "saline water (ENVO:00002010), including plankton (ENVO:xxxxxxxx)" | depth 800 m
GGCAGCCGGACCAGGCCTGCCGGGTGGAAGACGCCGGCGCGGGCCGCGTGCGGGTGGTGTTCGACCAGCCCCAGCGGGCCGTCACGCCGGGCCAGTCCGTGGTGTTCTACGACGCCGACGCCTGTCTGGGCGGCGCCGTCATCGAGGAGACGCGATGAATTCGCAGCAGCAACAAGCCCTGGCTCTGGCCGCGGTGTTCGAGGCCGCCACCCTGGCCGACCAGATCGCCACCAGCGGCGACTGCGACCACGCCGCCATGGAGGCCCTGCTCGACGGGGTGATGACCATGGAGGCCACCGACTTCGACACCATCTACCCGCGCCCCGCCCTGTTCCGAAACGGCCTGCGCCTGCTGCGCCAGAGCCTCAACCGGGAGCAGACCCGCCAGGCGGCGCGGCCGCTCAGCTACTCGCTGGCGTTGCTGCATTTGTCCTCCAAGCTGCGCAAGAACAGCGACGTGATCAGTATCCTGCGCCACCGGCTGATCGCCCTGGAGGGCCAGCGCCAGCATTTCCAGGGCGGCACCACCAATGTCACTTTTTGTCATCGCCTGGCGGGCATCTACCTGGATACCCTGGGCACCTTCCGGTTTCGCATCCGCGTGCAGGGCGAGCCGGCGCGCCTTCAGGACGAGGACAACGCCGCCCGTATTCGCGCCCTGTTCCTGGCCGGCGTGCGGGCCGCCTTTCTGTGGCACCAGCTGGGCGGACGCCGATGGCGCTTGCTGTTCCAGCGCAAGCAGCAACTGGAAATCCTGGAAAGCATAAAATTCAGTAAGTTATAGCTATAACCTGATAATCGACTTTAACTAAAATCCGCGCCTTTCCCGGGCGCCTTCCCGGCGCGCGCCGGCGCTACGCGAGCGGCGCCATTTTGCTGTATGATTGCGCCGCTATCGGATTCCCTTCAGGAGTTGCCCCATGTCCAGCTTTACTTCCCTTACCGCCATTTCCCCGGTGGACGGCCGCTACGCCGGCAAGTGTGAATCCCTCCGCGCGATCACCAGCGAATACGGCCTGATTCGCTATCGGGTCCATGTGGAAGTGAGCTGGCTGGAACAACTGGCCCATGACAAGGCGATCCCGGAAGTGCCGCTGATGAGCGGCAAGGCCGCCTGGCACCTGCGCGGCGTGACCCGCGACTTCGAAGAGAAGGACGCCGAGCGGATCAAGGAAATCGAAGCCACCACCAACCACGACGTCAAGGCGGTGGAATACTTCATCAAGGAGCGCATGGCCGAGCACGAAGAGCTGGACGCCATGAGCGAATTCGTGCACTTCGCCTGCACCAGCGAGGACATCAACAACCTGTCCTACGCGCTGATGATGCGCGAAGCCCGCGAGCAGCTGCTGCCCACACTGGACCAGGTGATCGGCGGCATCCGCAAGCTCGCCCACGGCCTGGCCGACACCCCCATGCTGTCGCGCACCCACGGCCAGTCCGCCTCGCCCACCACCGTGGGCAAGGAAATGGCCAACGTGGTGGCGCGCCTGAAACGCCAGCGCGACCAGTTCGCGGCGGTGGAGATCCTCGGCAAGATCAACGGCGCGGTGGGCAACTACAACGCCCACCTGGCCGCCTACCCGGAGGTGGACTGGCCGGCGTTCGCCCGCCGCTTCGTGGAAGGCCTGGGGCTGAGCTTCAACCCCTTCACCACCCAGATCGAGCCGCACGACTGGATCGCCGAATACTTCCACGCCCTGATGCGTTTCAACACCATCCTGCTGGATTTCGACCGGGACCTGTGGGGCTACATCTCCCTGGGCTATTTCAAGCAGCGCGCCGTGGAGGGCGAAGTGGGCTCCTCCACCATGCCGCACAAGGTCAATCCCATCGACTTCGAGAACTCCGAGGGTAACTTGGGCATCGCCAACGCGATCATGGACCACCTGGCCGGCAAGCTGCCGATCTCCCGCTGGCAGCGTGACCTCACCGATTCCACCGTGCTGCGCAACATGGGCGTGGGCCTGGCGCACAGCCTGATCGCCTACGAAGCCGCCCTGAAAGGCATCGGCAAGCTGGAAATCAACGCCGAACGGCTCGACCACGACCTGGACGCCGCCTGGGAAGTGCTGGCCGAGCCGATCCAGACCGTAATGCGCCGCTACGGCATCGAAAAACCCTATGAAAAACTCAAGGCGCTGACCCGCGGCAAGGCGATCACCCAGGAGGCGCTCGCCGCCTTCATCGATGACCTGGCGATCCCCGAGGACGCCAAGGAGCGCCTCAAGGCGCTGACCCCGGCCACCTACGTGGGCAACGCCGGCCAGCAGGCGCGCGGCGTCCAGTAGGCGCCAGCGCACCGCCGCCGGATACCATGTCTGCCGCCACCGCTCTGCCCCGCTTCAACCTGCCGATGGCGCCCCGGGACTTCCTGGCGCGCCACTGGCAGCGGGCGCCCCTGTTCATGCCCGGCGCCGCCGGCGGCCTGGACCACCCGGACGCCGATACCCTGGCCGGTCTGGCGCTGGAGCCGGAGGTGGAGTCCCGGCTGATCCGTGGCGCCGGCAACGGTCCCTGGCACCTGGAACAGGGCCCGCTGGACGAGCAGCGCTTCGCCGAACTGGGCGACCGGGACTGGACGCTGCTGGTGCAGTCGGTGGACCACTACCTCACCGAGGTGTCGCTGCTGCTGGATGATTTCGGCTTCGTGCCCGGCTGGCGCCTGGACGACATCATGATCAGCTACGCCGCCGAAGGCGGCAGCGTCGGCCCCCATTTCGACCAGTACGACGTCTTCCTGATCCAGGCCGCCGGCCGGCGGCACTGGCAGCTGGGCCCGCAGTGCGACGAACAGAGCCGCCTGCGCGGCGACGTGCCCCTGAAAATGCTGGCCCACATGCCCGTGGAGCAGGAACACACCGCCGGCCCCGGCGATGTGCTCTACCTGCCGCCCGGCATGGCCCACCACGGCGTGGCGCTGGACAGCGACTGCATCACCTGGTCGGTGGGGTTCCGGGCCCCGGACTACCGGGACCTGCTGGCGGAAATGGTCGCCGAAACCCTCGCCGACACCGACGAGCAGCTGTATACCGACCCGGGGCGGGCGCCGGTGGACGACGCCGGCGAGCTGAGCGCCGCCGACCGCGACGCCATGCTCGACCGCGCCTTCGGGCTGCTGGATCCCGGCGCCGCCGGGCGCGCCCTGGCCCGCTGGCTGAGCACGCCACGGCAGACAGGACTTGATTTTCTGATCGACCCGGCGCACATTCGCGCCGCCGACCCCGCCACGGCCCTGATCCGGCATGGCGGCGCGCGGCTTCTCTGCCACGGCGACACCGCCTGGCTCAACGGGGAACCCTGGCCTCTCAATCAGGGCAAGAAGCCGCTGGCGCGGCTGCTTGCACGCCAGCGCCGCTATCGACACGACGAGCTGGCTGAGGTGCTCAACGCCGACAGCCGCGACCTGCTTAACCACTGGATAGACCAGGGCTACTTTGCCGAGCTTTAACGAGAACGCCATGGCCTTTAGCATTATCGAAACCTCCTGGGACGAACACCGCGCCGAACTCAGCGCTCTGCGCGAGCGCATCTTCATCGGCGAACAGGGCGTCCCCGAAGAACTGGAATGGGACGGCGCCGACCCGGCCTCTCGTCATTTTCTGGCGCTCGACGACGACCAGCAGCCGATCGGCTGCATCCGGTTGCTGGGCAGCGGCCAGATCAGCCGGCTGTGCGTGTTGGAAACCCGCCGCAACAGCGGCATCGGCCGCGCCCTGCTGGTGGCCGCCGAGGAAGCCGCCCGCGCCGCCGGCATGCGGGAAATCTTCCTCTACGCCCAGACCCACGCCACCAGCTTCTACGAAGGCGCCGGGTTCTCCGCCTCCGGCGGCATCTTCATGGACGCCCACATCCCTCACCGCCAGATGTTCAAGCTGCTCACCTGATGTCCGGCGCGGCAATCGAGGCTTTCGCGGGCGCGGCGGTGGCACCGGAACAATGCCCTCGTGCCCTCGCCGCGTTAATCGGTGACTGCCGGACCGGTCTGAGTCTGCGCTTGCCCGCTCTCGATCCGCTGTGCGGCGACGACCCGGTGATCCCGGCACTGCGGGCACTGGCATTGAGCAGCGAACGCGTCCGCATCCGGCTGCTCTACGACGACCACAACCGCGCCACCGCCCTTGGCCACCGCCTGGTGCCGCTGGCCCGGCGCCTACCTTCCCGGTTGGCTCTGCGCCTCAGTCACCCGGAAGACCGGGACCCCGCTCTGTGCTTCGCGGTGGCCGACCAGGCCGTGCTGTTCGACCTCACCGGCTGGCCCCGGCCGGATAACGCCCGGTTATTCCACGATCGCCGGCCACTGGCGGCGCGCCGGGCCCGCTGGTTCGATGAGCAGTGGCAGCGCGCACGCCAGGATCCGGAGCTGCGCGAGTTGCATCTTTAGCGGACGGTTAGCGCCCGTTTAACGCCAGCTCCGCCTTCAATTCCCATAACGCCTGGCCGCTGTGGCGGTACTTGTCCTCGAAATCCGTAAGCGGCTCGCCCTGCTCCGTCAGTTCGCCCAGCGATCCGGCCCGCCCCGCCACCGCCAGCGCCTCGGCCATTTCACGGGCGTACAGCGCCCAATTGGTACGCAGTATCAGCTGACCACCCAATGCCAACAGATGCGGAAAAACCGGGTGGCCATGCCAACGGCGTTTCAGGTGGGCACTCTTCGGCCAGGGGTTGGGGTACAACATATAGTGCCGCCAGGGGCGCCATTCCGCCGCCTCCGCCAAGCGCCAGAAGCCGGCGCAATCGGTGCGCAGCAACAACAGGTTGGTCGGCAACTCAAAGCGACGTACCGCCCGTTCCAAGCGATGGGCGGATTGATCCAGCCCCAGCACCAATGCCTGGGGATACTGCCGCGCCAGGCTCACCGAAGAACGACCGGTGCCACACCCGGAATCGAGAATCAGGGGCCGTTGCGAGTCGCCGACCCAAGCCCGGGCGCGGGCAAAGGCGTCGCGATCATGATCGCCCACCGGTGCCCGCCAGGGGTGGGCCAGGTGACGGCGCACCGTGGACGCCAGCGCCGGATGCAGATCTTCCTGGTTACTGGTTACCGCCCGGCTATTACCAAACATATCGTGTCTTGAGAGGGGACATTATTCAGGGCAACTTAATTCACATTTCTGGCCGACAGCCCACCGTGCCGTGCCGCCATTGGCTACAATGCGTCGCGTTATGGAGTTCGCCATTATGCGTTTTTTGTTGGTTTTTTTCTGCTTTTTCCTGATCGCCGCCTGCCAGGACAACCCGGCCCCCGACAGCGACTATGAAGACGATTTCCTGCTCGTCGCCCATCAGACCATGACGCCTCTGGACGGCGACTACAGCCAGGACATGAACCTCAAGGCCCTGGTCCGCAACCGCATCGCCGACGGCCCCGATGACGGCCGCTGGATCCGCACCACCCTGCCCTGGCTGCGCCTGGGCAGCGGCGAGCTGGATACCCGCGACCTGGACCGGCTTGGCGAGCGCGCCGAACCGCTGATGAAATTTCTCTCCACCGGCACCCTGAGCCGCATCGAGGACGTTGAAATCACCGACACCCGGATCGCCGACCAAGCGCTCTACGAGACGCTGGTGGAGCGCTTCGGCGACAAGGTGCAGCAACTGCTGGATCAGGCCACCGCCACGGCGGTCCCCCTGCCCCGTGACCCGCGCCCCGGCGACACCTGGCACGCGGACGCCGCGCTGTGGGGCCTGCCCAGCGTCGCCGCCGACTACGAGGTGCTGGACCGGGACGGCGACCGGGTATTGATCGCCCTCACCCTGGACGGCGACGGCGTCACCGGCCAGGCGCGCATGGTCGCCCGCTGGCCCTCCGGCATGCCCGAAGCGCTGCGCCTGCACAGCACCGTGACCCTGCCGGAGCAGAACGCGCGGGTGGAGCAGCGTCTGCTGCTGATCAGCCAAAGCCATTACCCCTACCCGGTGAGGGACTGGGATGTGGATCCGATACAGGCGGAAATGCAGGCGGAGTACACCGAGCGCCGGCTGGCCGATCCGTTCTTCATGGAGGCCGGATCGCTGCAACCGCTGCGCGACGCCGGGCATGTGAATACCTTGCTCGACAGCCTGGAGGACAGCCTCTTCCATCACACCGACGAGCACCGCCTGGTGACCACCGGGGACTGGGCGCTCGCCGCCCCGCTGCAACAGCAAACCAGCTTCCACCTCACCGGCCTCGGCGACGACGCGCCGGCGGGCCTGGCCTTGAACCGCCTGGCGGAATCCGGCGGCTTCTACGGCCTGGCGGAACCGGGCCCGCAGGACCTGGGCCGCGACCTGCTGATTCCCACCCCGAACCACCCGATGCCCGGCGACGAGCCGATCACCGTGAACGGCCAGGCCAGTATCTGGGTGCCGGGAGAAGCCATCACCGTGAAACAGGGCGATGACCTGCCCGAAGGCACCCGGGTGCTGGAATGGGACGAACGGCGCGTGGACCTGCACCTGGAAAATGAGGGGCGGCTGAGCGCCCGCCCGCTGGATGCCGACGGCGAGCCGCTGGACTTCGCGGTGGTGTACCGGGCGCCCAAGCAGGGCGACACCTCCGCCGACACCTTTGTCGAACGCCTGACCCTGGGCGCGCCGCCGGCGGAGGTCAGCCTGCTGACCGAGGCGCCGATCGCGTCGCTGCGGCTGACGCCGCTGCAGCGGGAACAGCGGGCGCTGACCTTCACCGTGCGGCCACTGCCGGACGAGCCGATAGAGGACCCGGCCGGCGTACGGCACGAAGCGTCACCGCTGCCGCCGGTCCCGGAGCGGCTCGACGGCCTGCTTGAAGGGATGGAACTGAGCGGCCAGGACCCAAACCGGCTGCGCGTCACCGGTCCGGCGGGCCTGCGCCTGTGCACGCTGACCCCGGAAGACGGCGCCGCCCACCACGGCACGCCCCTGCGCTTCACCTGGGCCGGCGGCGACCGGGATCGGGGCACCCGGCCCGGCTTCGAGCTGCGCACCGAGGACGATCAGATCCGCTATTTCTACGACCGCAGGATCACCGTCGAGGCGCGCTGCCCCACCCGGGTGGAGACCGTCACGCTGACCCCGGACGCCCCCGGCTGCGCCCGCTTCGAGGGGGACAACGGCGTGGTGCTGGGCGACGACTGCGGCGGTATCGCGCACCTGGACTTCGCCGCCGTCGACGACACCGGCCTGGCGCTGCAGCCGCTCGGCGAGGACGAGAACGGCGTGCACCGCTTCTGGGGCCCGGTTAAGAAAGTCCGCTTCCTGCGTGGCCGGGACCCGCAAAGCCGCACCCTGACCGCGGAACTGCCGGAGTTGCCACAATGAAACACCGCTGTTTGCTGGCGCTGGCGCCCCTGCTGCTGATGCTGGCCGCCACCGGCCACGCCGAGCGCCGCTATTTCACCCAGTACGACTCCCCGGCGAAAGCGCCGGAACAGGCGCTCTACTACGTGGATCTGCCGTTACCGGAAAACCCCGACGGCCCCGGTTATCTGTACCGCGCCTATTACCGGGAAAACGACGCGCTCTACGCGGAAGGCGCCCGCGCCGGCGCCGGCCCGGGCGCGGACTGGTTCGGCGACTGGCGCTACCTGTATCCCGACGGCGACATCAAACAGCGCGGCCACAGTGACGACCAGGGCCGCCTCGACGGCGATGTTATCTCATACTTCGAGAACGGCCGGATTGAGAAGGTCAAACCCTACACCGCCGGCAAACTGGACGGCACCGAAAAGCGCTACGACGAAGACGGCGACCTGCTGCTTGAGCTGCCCTATAGGGACGGCGCCCGCCACGGCATGCGGATCAATTATTACGGCGAAGGCGGAGGCCCGGAAGGCGGCCAGATCTACGAGGAACGTCGCTATAAAAACGGCGATTACGACCACTTCTACAATCGCTACGACCGCGACGGCCAGCGCATCGGCCACGCCGGCTACACCGCCCCCGGCGTGTTCATGGCCTGGAGCAAGGACCGCGAAGGGCGCTACAGCCGGCGCGAAGCCAGCTTCCAGCGCGACGCCCAGGGCCGCTACCGCAACGATGCGCCGGTATGGCTGCGGGTGATCGCCGATCACGACGGCGGCGGCCCGCCCGAACGCGTGGTTTTGAGCTATCCCCGGGAAAAGAGCGAATGGACCACCGGTTTCAGGAACGGCAAGGTGGTACGCCTGGAACATGACGTGGACGGTATCCCCCAGGGGCACCGAATCGTCAGCCAATACGGTGGCGGCCGCGAAGAAGGCCGCATGGTCGACGGCCTGCGCACCGGCACCTGGCGCGGCTACGACGACCAGGACCGTCTGATCTCGGTGTCGCACTTCAAGAAGGGCCGATTGGACGGCGAGGTCCGCGAGCGCAGCGGCCCGGAAGGGGAACGCTGGACCTATAAGCACTACCGGCAAGACAAACAGCATGGTCCCTGGCGCACTGAAAACGCCGACGGCGAAGTGCTCGAATCCGGCCGCTATCGCGATGGCGTGCCGGTCGGTGAATGGCACACCCTGCGCGACACCGGCGAGCAGGAAACCGCCACCTACGTGGACGGCGAACTGCATGGTGAGTGGCGCCTGCGTTCCGCCTCCGGGGCGCTGATCGCCGAGCGGCACTACGACCATGGCGATGCCACCGGCACCTGGAAGCGCTTCCAGGACGGCGAACTGAGCTACCGCGCCACCTTCAAGGACGGTAAGCGCCAGGGCGAAGTGTTCGAGATCAGCCTCAACGGCAACCACACCTTTGCCCATTTCCAGGCCGGCCGGCTGGACGGCCCTTACCGGGAGACCACGCCGCAGGGCTACCCGCTTCTGCAAGGCCACTACCAAGACGGCCAGCGTCATGGCCGTTTCGTCGAATACAACGCCCAGGGCCGCGTGGAGCGCATTACCCCCTACCGGAACGGCCAGCGCCAGGGCGAGGGCTGGCTGCGGGGCCGCGACGGCGAGCTGGTGAAAGCGCGTTGGGAGGACGGACGCCGGGTGACGCCCTAGAGCGCGCCCTGCCCGACCGGTATTCAGCGACGGCGGCTTATGGCTATGATGCGGGTTCCAGCCGAACAGGGACTTTCGTGATGCCGTTACTGCCACCACCACCGCTACCCGGCGGCTCCCGGGCCCGACGTCTTGCTCTGGCCCTGCTGGTGCTGCTGTCGCTGTCCGGCGCCGCCCGCGCCGACGACATGTCGATCCATGTGATCCAGCGCGCCGACGCCGAAGCGGTGCTTCCGGTGATCCGCCCGCTGCTGCCCGAAGGCGGCTACGCCAACGCCTACCAGGGCAAGCTGGTGATCCGCACCAACGACCGCAACTTCGACGAGATTCTCGGCGCCCTCGGCGACATGCCCGAGGTGCCGCGCACCGTCACCGTGCAGTTGCGCCGCCAGGGCGACAGCAGCGGCGCCGGCGGCGACATCCGCATCAACGGCCAGAGCGTGCGCGCCGGCGCCAACACCGTCACCACCCGCCGCCAGGACCGCTACAGCATCAACACCCTGTCCGGCCACCCGGCGGGCATCAGCCAGGGCAGCCTGGTGGCCCTCACCGGCACCCAGTTCCCGGCGCTGCTGGCGCTCAAACAGGGCATCGACATCACCCCGGTGGTCACCAGCGACGGCCGGGTGCGCCTGACCATCGAACAGCGTTTCGACGAACCCGCCGGCCGACGGAGCGCCCGCACCCAGGAAGCCAGCAGCACCCTGGTGGTGACGCCGGGGCAATGGCAGCCGCTCGGGCAGATCACCGTGAGCGAAAGCCAGTCCGCCACCGGCCTGGGCGGCGCCAGCACGCGCAGCGACCGCTTTTCCCTGCCCCTGGAAGTCAAAGTGGAGATCGGCGGCGAATAAAGCGAATTGTGGGAGCGGGCCCGCTCCCGCGAACAAAAAAGCCCGGCTCAAGGCCGGGCTTTTTCGTGGTGCTGCAAGCGTCGTGGAGAATCAGCCGCGTTTGGCTTTCAGCTCCAGGCGACGGCGGTGCAGAACCGGCTCGGTGTAGCCGCTGGGCTGCTCGGCGCCTTCGAACACCAGGTCGCAGGAGGCCTTGAAGGCCAGGCTGCCGTCGAAGTCATCCGACATGTTGGTGTAGGTCGGGTCGCCGGCGTTTTGCTCGTCCACCACCTGGGCCATGCGCTTCATGGTTTCCATCACCTGGTCCTTGCTGACCACGTCATGCATCAACCAGTTGGCGATGTGCTGGCTGGAGATCCGGCAGGTGGCGCGGTCTTCCATCAGGCCCACGTTGTTGATGTCGGGCACCTTGGAGCAGCCCACGCCCTGGTCGATCCAGCGCACCACGTAACCGAGGATGCCCTGGGCGTTGTTGTCCAGCTCCTGCTGGATTTCCTCGGCGCTGAGCTCGCGGTCGAGCAGCGGGATGGTGAGGATGTCGTCCAGGGACGCGCGCTCGCGCTTGGCGATCTGATCCTGCACGTCCTGCACGTTGATCTCGTGGTAGTGGGTGGCGTGCAGGGTGGCGGCGGTGGGTGACGGCACCCAGGCGCAGTTGGCGCCGGCTTTCGGGTGGCCGGCCTTGGTGGCCATCATTTCCGCCATTTCATCGGGCTTGGGCCACATGCCCTTGCCGATCTGCGCCACGCCCTTGAGGCCGCACTCCAGACCGATGTCCACGTTCCAGTTCTCGTAGGCGTTGATCCAGGGCAGACCTTTCATGTCGCCCTTGCGCGCCATCGGACCGGCCTGCATGGAGGTGTGGATCTCGTCGCCGGTGCGGTCCAGGAAGCCGGTGTTGATGAAGATCACGCGGTCCTTGGCTTCGCGGATGCACTCCTTCAGGTTGACGGTGGTGCGGCGCTCTTCGTCCATGATGCCGATCTTCAGGGTGTTCTCGGGCAGGCCGAGGGCGTCCTCGACGCGCTCGAACAGCTCCACCGCGAAGGCCACTTCCTCGGGGCCGTGCATCTTCGGCTTCACGATGTACACGGAGCCGGTGCGGCTGTTGCGCGGGCCTTCGGTCTTCTTCAGGTCGTGCATGGCCGCCAGCACGGTGATCATGGCGTCCATGATGCCCTCGGGGATTTCCTCGCCGTTGTAGAGGATCGCCGGGTTGGTCATCAGGTGGCCCACGTTGCGCACCAGCTGCAGGGAGCGGCCCTGCAGGGTCAGGGTGGAGCCGTCCAGGGCGGTGTATTCGCGGTCCAGGTTGAGATCACGGGTGACGCGCTGGCCGCCCTTCTCGAAGCTCTCGCTCAGGTCGCCTTTCATCAGGCCCAGCCAGTTGCGGTACACCTCGACCTTCTCTTCGGCGTCCACCGCGGCCACGGAATCCTCGCAGTCCTGAATCGTGGTGATGGCGGACTCCATCAGCACGTCCTTCACGTGGGCCGGGTCCTCGGCGCCGATCGGGTGCTGATCGTCGATCTGGATTTCCGCGTGCAGGTTGTTGTGCTTGAGCAGCACGCCGTCCGGCTTGCCCGCGTCGCCGCGGTAGCCTTGCAGCTGGCTTTCGTCCTTCAGACCGCTCTCGCCGTCCTTCAGGCGCACCACCAGTTTGCCATCAACAATGGCGTAGCCGGTGCTGTCCTTGTGCGAGCCGTCGGCCAGCGGGAAATACTGGTCCAGGAAATCGCGCGCCCAGGCGATCACTTTGTCGCCGCGCTTGGGATTGTAGGCGCCGCCCTTCTCGGCCCCGCCTTCGTCGGAAATCATGTCGGTGCCGTAGAGGGCGTCATAGAGACTGCCCCAGCGGGCGTTGGCCGCGTTCAGGGCGAAGCGCGCGTTGCGCACCGGCACCACCAGCTGGGGACCGGCGATATGGGCGATTTCCTCGTCCACATTGGCGGTACCCACTTTGAAATCCTCGCCTTCGGGCAGCAGATAGCCGATCTCTTCGAGGAGTTCCTTGTACTCCTGAAAGTCGATCTTGGCGCCCTTCTTCTCCATGTGAAAGACGTCGATCACTTCCTGCATCTGGTCGCGCTTGGTGAGCAGCATCTCGTTGCGCGGCACCAGGTCCGCCAGGATGTTCTCCATCTGCGTCCAGAAATGATCCGCCTCCACACCGGTGCCGGGAGCGATCTCGTTGGCTACCAGGTCATGGAGTTCGGCGGCAATCTCAAGGCCACCTTTTTTGATTCGATCGGTCATGTGCTCCTACCTTTCAGGTCGAGAGTGCGAAGAGAGAGGGCCGGGGCGGCGGGCGGCCACCCTGCCGGCCACAGGGCGGTGCGTATTTTAGCGGAAACGGCGGCGCGAATCATGTGGCACGCGCGGCTGGCCGGTCACCGCTAACCGAACAGGTTCACCACGTCCAGCCGGTGGGCGCCGGCGCCGCCCTGGTTCTGGCCTTGTTCCAGGTGCTCGAAGTCGAACAGGCTGGTGTCGGCCAGCTGCGAGGGGGCGATGTTCTGGATCGAGGAAAAGATGCTCTCCACCCGGCCCGGGTGCTCCTTGTCCCAGCGCCGCAGCATGTCCTTCACCGCCTGGCGCTGCAGGTTCTCCTGGGAGCCGCACAGGTTGCAGGGAATAATCGGATACTGCTTGTAGCGCGCGAATTCGATGATGTCCTTTTCCCGGCAGTAGGCCAGCGGGCGGATCACCACGTTACGGTTGTCGTCGCTGCGCAGCTTGGGCGGCATGGCTTTCATCTTGCCGCCGAAAAACATGTTCAGGAACAGGGTTTCCACGATGTCGTCACGGTGGTGGCCGAGGGCGATCTTGTTGGCGCCAATCTCCTCGGCGAAGCCGTACAGGCTGCCGCGCCGCAGGCGCGAGCACAGGCCGCAGGTGGTTTTCCCCTCCGGCACCTTCTCCTTGACGATGGAATAGGTGTCCTTTTCCAG
>CERE01040965.1_pt1 | contig 12570 bp, 10 predicted proteins | sample 530911 | NCBI WGS metagenome assembly CERE01 (sample SAMEA2621092, study PRJEB7988) | marine metagenome | biome: marine biome (ENVO:00000447); feature: mesopelagic zone (ENVO:00000213); material: "saline water (ENVO:00002010), including plankton (ENVO:xxxxxxxx)" | depth 800 m
TCTCTGGCTTACGCTAATTTAATTTTACCGCGAGCTACTTAGCACGCAGTTTTGGAACGAGGAATGGACGGAAGGGATTTTGAGCTTCTGCGTACCTTCCATTGGTACCACGTTGTCACAATTTCTCTAGTTTACCTAAGCTGGCATTTAGCACAACCAAGGTTAGTAATTCGTACTATTTTTACCTGCTAACCCCCATTAAAGAGAAAGGAGGCAAAGCGGCTTTAACGCCGCGCACATGGGCGGCCGAAACAGAGCGAAGCGGCGTGTAGGCCGTCCCAGCCCGTGCTTTTCAACGGGCGAATGCTGCGCCTTGTTACATGCTCCATACTACTTTCTCAAAGTGTGCGCACATTGAAATCATTTCTACGCCATCAACCTTAGTAGGTTTTGGTAGATAACTTACCAAAACATGGCTTTCTTGAAAAAGCTCCTTAACTCCACGAATTCCAAAAACTGCCATATCCGGATAGGATTCAAACTCAGAGTATTTTCCGAGAGGGATCTGGCTTTTTCCGATATTTAGAGCCGCCCCTGCTAGCACCCAGCCTTGATACTCTTCTGGGGCAACAATAATCATATGGGCAGTTTTATCACTTGTAGGCTCTCTACCGCTTTCATTTAATACCTTTATTGGAATGTGAAACTTTCCACATGCTTGAGCTGTTAGCGAGATCAATCCAAAAGCAATGCAAAGAATATATTTCAATTTGCGATTTCCATTCACATGCAACAGCTAATTATATGGAAAAACGTCCCTTTAACTCATTTGGGGCGCAATCTCATTATCTCGGCATCAAATTCATCTGTGCCGAAAAAATCCATTAAAATCATTGAACTAGAAGACGTACAAACGGGAGCTAAAAGTGAAAACGAGCCAATCCCATGTGCTCTGCGGTTCAATCCATAACCAAACATACTAACGCCCAACCTATAAAAATCAACGACTTACAAAAAATAATACCTTGTACAGGCGACGTTTTTCCCCTAAACACGGAATTCCCTTGTTCACGCGACAAGAATTTTCAACAAATCTAGGACAACTAAAGCCGTTTGATCAGGCTTTTGGGGCTGCAAGACCGGTGCTACAGAACCTGCAAACAGTATTCTTGAGTTAGATAGAGCGGTGTCGATGGCGCGACTAGGAGGCTTAGCCGGAGATCAGAAGCTTATACCAGAGTTTCACTTTGATTCTAAACATAGAGATGATTGATGGTGGCGGGTGGGAGTACTTCAATAGAGGAGAAAAAGAGGATCGATGATCGATCCTCTTGATAGGATTAGCTAGCAGGATTGCCTTTCATTTGTGACTGAATGTAATTCTGTAGCCCAATACGATCGATCAATCCTAAATGTTGTTCGAGCCAGTAGATGTGATCGGTTTCTGTGTCATCGAGTAAGCTACCCAACATGTCACGAGTGACGTAGTCACGTTCCTGCTCACAGACCTCCATAATATCGCGCAAGCTTTCTGCCACCACGCGCTCTGCGGCGAGATCATTTTCGAGCATCTCTTTCACATTAGAGCCTACATGAATAGGTTTGCGTGAAACGGTGTCAGCAGTACCTTCTAGAAACAAAATACGCTCAATAATTTTCTGTGAATGTTCGAGCTCTTCTTCGTGCTCGTGGGCAAGTTGCTCGTGCAACTTGTGAATCCCCCAATCTTCATAGATTTTGGAATGGGCCAAGTATTGATCCATGGAAGTCAATTCTAGGGTCAACTGTTGATTGAGCAGATCAATGATTTTTTTTACGCCTTGCATGACATTAATCCTCTAAAGTCGACTGCAGATAGTTTTCGATGCCCACGTTCTGAATCAGCGATTGCTGAGTTTCAATCCAGTCGACGTGGTCTTCTTCGTATTCGAGGATGTCTTCAAATAGTTCGCGACTCACATAATCACGCTGCTTTTCGCATAACTCGATGGCGTCACGCAACAGTGGCAACTGCTCGTGTTGAAATTCCATATCGCATTTGAGCATTTCCTGAGTGTGCTCACCAATGCGAAGCTTGCCCAAGTCTTGAAGGTTAGGAATGCCCTCTAGAAACAAAATCCGCTCGATAAGATCGTCGGCCTGTTTCATATCTTTAATGGATTTTTTGTAGGACTTTTCGTTGAGCTCTTCCAATCCCCAATTGCGATACATGCGTGCATGAAGGAAATATTGGTTGATGGACGTTAACTCGTGGAAAAGCACTTTGTTGAGCATTTTGAGTACATCTGCATTACCTTTCATGACCCGACTCCTATTCGTGTTTCTTTGACTATCATGGATGTTTCTTCTGCAGCCTATGCTGGCCATTCTTATTAAGCTTGATGAGCAATCGAATCATTCAGTTGCAAAGCGCAGTGATACGAGACCTGCGCTTGAACCAAACTTCGACTACTCAAGCATAGCTGAAATCTAATGGGCGAAAATATCGTTTTCTTCTAGCCAATACAACCAATATTTCCATATTTATCAGCCAGTTAGGAATACTATTGAGAAGTAATACTATTCTCTTTTTGAACTCCAATTTAAACACCCGCCAACAAACGGGAAACAACAATGATTCGTAATCTGATCCTTGCTACATTGTTCGATTGTAGAGATGCGAGATACCCTGAAAAACGGGCACAAGTGCGAGATACCCTAAAGGGCACAAGTGCGAGATGGTGATTTATGAGATGTGCCGTTGCAACCTCAAATACACAATATTTGTGTTATAGGGAGCTTGGTTTAGAAACCTTAGTTACTGCGTAACTGATGGAGTTGTTGAACTGAGATCGCCGCGTCTCCCTTGGCTCCTCGCGATGACCTAAAACCAGGCGGGTGGCGGGTGAATTTATGATTGCCGTTGAGCCAGCGCACTGGTGCGAACTGCTGGCTCAGTGACAGGTTTAGGGATTAAAACTTGTAGCGAACATCCGCCGTTATCGTACGGGATTCGCCGGCAAAACAATCACCACGGCTCAAGCACGACGTCAGGTGTTCTTTGTCGTTGATGTTACGAGCATTCAAGCTGAGGAACCAGTTTTCCATCTCGTAACCCACCATGCCATCGACTAAGGTGTAGCTGTCGGTTTCCAATGCGGAATTGTCGCTGCCGTCGTAGGTGGTTCCGGTGTAGCGAGCCCCTAGCCCCACGCGTAAGCCCGCCAGTTGATCAGCAAATCGATAGGTGACCCACGCCGACGCTTGCTCTTCTGGCACCGCAGAAATGTAAACCGTATCGCGACCGGCCTCTTGAAGCTTGGCATCCAGTTTGGTGTAACTGGCGATCAAATCAATGTGTGACCAACTGCCCTGCACTTCTAGCTCATAACCGCGAATTTCGCCGCCGGCTGCCTGCACTTGATTGGTCGGTATCGCCGGGTCGTCCATAAGACGATTCGATTCTTCAATTTCGTAGTAGGCGGCAGTGAACAACAGATTCGAGCCTTCTGGCTGATACTTAACCCCCCACTCGACCTGCTCGCCTTCTGCGGGTTTGAAGCGTTCGTTGTTGATGTTGGCGCCGGCGATAGGCTCAAAAGATTCGGTGTAGCTCACGTAAGGTGAAACACCGTTTTCAAACTGATACATCAAACCAAACTGTTTGGTGGTTTCAGAATCGCTGTCTTTACCGGCGACGCCGCTGGTGCTGTTCTCCGCATCATCGCGACGAAAACCGATGGACGCAATCCACTGACCGTATTTGATTTGATCTAACAAGTAGATGCCTTCTTGCTCAAGGGTTGAAGACGGCGTATTGGTGGTTGTCACCGCGCTCAATGCCGTCTGCTCCGCCGCCGACAATTGGCCGTACACTGGATTGAATACATCGATGAAACCCACAGTTCCGAAGGCATAACCTCTATCATTATCGGTCGTAATTTCCTGAACATCGTAGCCGAGCACTAGATTGTGCTCCAAGACTCCGGTATCAAAGTTGGCATTCAAGCGCAGATCATAAGTTTCAGAATCAGCGGTGTGGTCACTGATGTAGGCCGTTCTCGCGGCTGTACGGCCATCAGCCATCAAGCGCGGATAGACACTTCCAGGATACTGAAAGAACATCGGCCACATAGTACGGTAGTCAACTTCACTCTCGGATTTACGGTAATTGCCCGACACACTAAACACGTCATTAATGGTGTGATCAAAGCTCAAGGTATAGGCGGTTTGTTCGGAGTCGTAGCGATCGAAATCAGGCTCACCCAAGAAGACTTCCAAATCAACGTCACCGTTGGGGTTATCGAGTACGGTGCCATTCCAAGGTAAAAACTGCGTCGACGAACCGGTTTCGTTTTTCTGCTCATTCCACATAACCGTGACCGAGGTTTGGTCGCTCGGACGCCAAGTTAACGACGGCATAAAGATCAAGCTGTCGTCATCCACTTCATCGGTTTGCGACTCTGCATCGCGTTTCAGGGCCACCAAGCGGTAGAGCCACTTACCGTCTTCATCGATGGCGCCGGTGACGTCTACCGCCAGCTGTTTGCGATCAAAGTTACCCGCTTGAACCCAGACCTCACCGCCGAATTCTTCCTGAGGGCGCTTGCTCACCATATTGATGATGCCACCAGTACTGGCTTGGCCATAACCCACGGACGCTGGCCCCTTGAGGATCTCTAGTCGCTCAAGAGTGAAAGGGTCTTGGCGGGTGTTGTTGTAGGATCCTACCGATTTGCGCATACCATCAAGGTACAAGGTGGGCGACACGCCACGAATGGTCGACCAATCACCACGGGAATCGATGCCAAAAGGTCCGCCATTTACACCGGCCGAATACTGAAAGGCATCCTGAAGGGTTTTAACGCCAGTGGCGACGAAGAAGTCTTGAGTAATCACAGAGACAGAAAAGGGGATATCGGTAATCGCCGCATCCATCTTGCCAATACTGGTGGTTCGACCTTCAAGATTCTTACCCACAACCGTCACCTGCTCTAGCAAGCTGGTGGTAGCCGATTCGGTCGATTCGGCCTGCTCGTTGGCGATGGCCAAATTCGCGGTGGCGATAGCAACGGCCATGGCGCCCATCTGTGCAATGCTCTTTAAATGTGTGTACATGCGCTGTACTCCCCAAGTTTGAAAATAGATAAATGGCTAATTCGCTGACAACTGTTAAGCGGTGTCTTATTTCTGGCGACAAAGTATAAAGATAATGATTATCATGTGCACCCTGATTATCATAAAAATCTTCGGAATGAGTATTAAACATGCAGGCGGACGGTCTTTTTGTGTGCCTACTTGTTCAATAAAGGGTTAATTCGAAATTTTTATCGATAAAGGAAATGAAAATCACTACTATTCTCAAAACAAACATATAGCCCGATACCATGACCAAAGAACCTTTGTTTTCCTCTCCCCTTGTGCGAACCCTCACCGCAGTAGTTGGCTGCCTGCTGGTCAGCGTCGTAATGACCGCCGCCATGCCCGCCTACCTGCCGTTCAATCAGGGCGATCGCATTGCAGGACCAACCCTGCTCTTCCCCTTTGTCTGGCTAGCGCAATTTTTCTACACCGCTATGAGTCGATCCATAAAGCGGGTTTGGGGAGTTTTGGTTTTATTGTTGATCAGCCACGGTCTGCTGATCGTCTGGGCGTTAAGAGGAAGCTGAATCATGAGCACGAATCAACGAGACCAATTGAAGAAGTACTATGTGCTGCACAGCTGGGTGGGCGTGATTACCGGCATCTTACTGTTTGTCATTGCCTTTACTGGGGCCATGTCGGTATTTGCTCGGCCAGACCTTAAATTGTGGGCCAATGAAAGCCTGCATTCCCCGTCGAAGATTACCCCCGATACAGTAGCCGAGCTGATGCATCAGGCGGTGTTGCAATCAGACCCGAGCTATCAAGCGGAAGTGCATGCGTTTCTACCCGGCCCTAAAGTCTGGACCAACTTGGTGCTGATTCTGGAACAAGATCACGACCAAGATCCCGATGCACAGGCGCTCTGGTACGAATACGACCCTCGAACACTGGAGTTGGTCAAACAATGGCAGGGGCATCACGACGACCTATTCGAACAGCGCTCGCAGGACATGTCTGACTTTATCAGTGGCTTTCACGCCGACCTGCATCTGGGCCGACTCGGCTTGATACTGACGGGGTTACTCGGTTTAACCTTGATGGCCTCCATTGCCACGGGTTTGTTTATTCATCGCAAAATTCTCAAAGAACTCTTCACGTTTCGCCCCGATCGCAGTTTGCGGCTGCTGCTGACCGATACTCATAAAGTCATCAGCGTTTGGGGGATTTTATTCCATGGCATGATCGGCTTTACCGGTGCTTTTCTCGGGCTGGCAACCGTCTTGTTGGTCCCTGCTGCGGCCTTTGTGAGTTTTTCGGGTGATCAAGAAAAACTCTTAGAGACCTTTACCGCAGAAGTGGAACCCGAACGCTCGGGCATTCACGCCAGCATGCGAGTGCGAGCCGTGCTCGAAGATGCCTTCAACACCCCAGGGCTGGAGCCCTTGCGCATGTCGGTTTATGGTTGGGGTGACAAGAATGCACTGGGCTATGTGGATGCCGTGCACCAATCGGCCATGCCTCGAGAAACTCACGCCTATCAAATGATCGATGCAGCGCCCTTGGGTATGACCACCAGCTTCTCAAAAGTGGGCGGTATTAGCGGGCCGATTCTTGATGCGGTGTTTCCGCTGCATTTCGGTAATTTCGGTGGTTTGCCGGTTAAAATTCTGTGGGCGGTTCTGGGCTTATCGACCTCACTGATTGCTCTCACCGGCATGATGATCTGGGTCGAGCGTCGAGCCTACGGCAGCGAAGGTCAACTGGCCCGCACTCAATACTTGCGCTTGAGCCGTCTCACCATCGGCGCCTGTGCCGGTTTGGTATTGGCCTGTTGTTGGCTCTTCTACCTGCAGCGATTACTGCCCTCTCACATTGACCAAGGATTCTTTGCTATCTGGGGGCTGGCCTTGGTGTGGGCGCTGCTGCGTCGCAACGATTACCAGACCAGTCGGCAATTACTCGGGGCATCTGGGCTACTGCTGGTATTTTTACCGGCGCTAGACGCCCTCAGCTTAGAGCAGCATTTTTTCAACAATCCCATACTGTCCCATTTCAACACGATGACCTTCTGTTTAGTGTTCATCGGTATTGGATTACTCGCTTTGGCCAAAAAATTGCCGACACAGCGACCTCAACAAGACCATAAAACCAACGCGTCCACCAATACGATTGACGATGACGTATCAGACATGGATCGACTCAGCGCTGCGGGAGATCGCTCATGACTGCCCTCTGGATTGTCGCCGCTATCACTTTGGCAGTTTTAGGCACGCGTTTGATTGCCCAAAACTTCTCTCAAAACACAGCCCCAAACGAGAGCAATCTTTTTAGAAACCTTGGGCTTGGGTTGTGGGTCATTTCACTGCTATCGACTCATGCGATTATGCCGTGGGCGCAAGCGGTGTTCACTTGGTTGGGGCTTTTGTCGCTGGTAGGCATTGGTTGGGTTTTTCTGCACCCCAAACGCCGTCGAACCGAATGAGTGAAGACCATTGCAAAAATGGTGCGACTGAAGACCTTTGTGGTCTGCCTCCTTTCAGTCGTAGGGGTCACCCATCTCCGCGGCTTAGAGCGAATAGCGACTCAAGAACCTGGTTCTAGAAAAGAATCTGAAAATACCGTTCTTACAAAACGCTCGCCTGATCAATCCTGCTCAAGCTGTTTACGGCGCTGAGTATCCGCATAGATCCATCGATGCCTTATTCGAGTACGCGAGAGAGCGCTAGCATTCGATAATGCGCACCGGCACTTCTACCGCCAATCCTCCAGTAGCGGTTTCTTTGTATTTCTGACTCATATCTCGACCCGTTTCACGCATGGTTTTAATGACCTCATCCAAACTCACGCAATGTTGACCATCACTTTTTAATGCCATGCGCGACGCATTGATGGCCTTGACCGCGGCAATGGCGTTGCGCTCAATGCACGGGACTTGCACCAAACCTTCAATGGGATCACAGGTGAGCCCTAAGTTGTGTTCCATCGCAATTTCGGCCGCGTATTCGATCTGCTCAAGACTGCCGCCCAACACCGCCGTCAAGCCACCTGCGGCCATCGAACTGGCCGAGCCCACTTCGCCCTGACAGCCCACTTCGGCCCCCGAAATAGACGCGTTCATTTTGTAGAGCGAGCCAATCGCCGCCGCCGTCAGTAAGAAGTCCTCGACACCCTCTTCGCTGTAGCTGTCAACAAAATCTCGATAATAATGCAGCACCGCAGGAATAATCCCCGCAGCGCCATTGGTCGGTGCTGTAACCACACGACCTCCACCGGCGTTTTCTTCGCTCACTGCCAAGGCGTAAAGATTCACCCAGTCCATCACCTGCAAAGGATCAACGGGTGCATCATCCGCTTGCTGTTTGAGTTCTTCATACAATTTCGGCGCGCGGCGTTTCACCTGTAAACGACCAGGCAACACGCCTCGGTGACGGAGACCTCGCTCGACACAATCTTGCATGGCTCGCCAAATGCTCTGTAATTGTGTGCAGACCTGCTGTGTCGATGCGTTTTTTTGTTCACGCAATCGCATCAAGTGGGCAATGGTGATGTCTCTGTTGTGACAAATCTCCAGCAGAGCTTGTGCACTGGAAAAAGCGTTAGACACATTCACTGAATGGCGATCCGATGAACACTTCTCCACTATGGATGAAGCGGATTCACTGGCCTCTGGAGTTTCACTGACCGGCTGGGTTTCGTTATCCGTGAGCGCTTTGTTAGTCGTTGACGCGTCGACCACAAAACCACCACCGACCGAGAAGTAGATCTTCTCCAACAGCGTTTTTCCATTGTCGCTGTAAGCCAAAAAACGCAGACCATTGGGGTGGAAATCCAATACTTGAAGATCACTCACGATATCACTGCTGGAAAACTCTATCGTCGGCCCATTTGCAAAAGACAAAGCTCGAGTACTCTCAAGCTGATCCATGAAAGTGGGAATATCATCGGGATCGATGAGTTCCGGCTGCTTTTCCATCAAACCCAAAATAACGGCGCGATGAGTACCGTGCCCCACGCCAGTGGCGGCGAGCGAACCGTAAATAGTGACTTGCAGCCGAGCTGTTTGATTTAATACGCGTTGTTCACGCAAACACTGCACGAAGGTATTGGCCGCCCGCATAGGCCCCACCGTATGGGAGCTGGAAGGCCCAATACCGATACTGAATAAATCAAAAACGCTGACGACCATTCAACCCTCACCACGTAAATCAGCTAGACCCTGCAGCGCTGGGATGTGCCGCAACGGCCAACAAGCCACTCCCACTAGTGCACAAGCAGTTACCTTTAAGCCTAATCGGAAATCAGTGATTCACCACACCAATTATCGGAAACATCGATCTAGGGTGCCTCAGAAAAACAGAGTTACTTGTCATTGCGAGCGTTAGCGCCAAAAGTAGGGGCTATTAAGCCAAGCAATCTGGGGTGGTGATAAACCTTGTTTTATAGTGCTAAACCATGGATTGCCGCGTCGCTCCTCGCAATGACGGTTTTCAGAGGTGCCCTAGATTTGTTGATTAGAAAGTTGAAGAGTGTAGAGAAAGGATCACAGAGGAAGAAATCAAAAGTCCTTATGCGCGGATAAGGACTTTTGATCTGAGCGAAATAACAACGAGTTAAGGCGTGTACCAAACCGGTGAGGTGTAGGCGCGCTCTTGCACTTCTGCGGCATAGTCTTCTGCCGGCGCTTGCTGAAGGGCCACCGCATCCATGGTGGAATGGCGAGGCGTATTGATCTCCAACACACGAACATAATAGAAGGCACGCTGCGCGGCATCAAAATTAGGATCTTGCCACAGGGCAGACAACTCCGCCTCGCCGTAGCGATTGTCATAAGTTGCAGTCGCGAGATCAACGGTAGAAGGCAGTGCGGGTAACTTACCGTTGGCATCCAATTGACGATCATCGGACCAAGCCACGTCAATCACTTGTTCGTGACTCTTGCCATCGCTATCGACCCAACCTTTCACCACTTGTACACGATCGAGATTGGCACCTTTGGGATCTTTGCTGGCGCGGATTAGTAACTGCGGCGCTTTACCATCATCGGCCTGACTGAGATCCGATCCCATAGGAACGCCCGCCTCATAACCAACTTCAGCTAAGGTTCTCGACTGATGTGCATCTTGCGGAAAGTCCCATCCAGCAAACATTCTTACCGCGATACGGCTGCCCGTGGTGGCGTAAACTTCTTTGCGTTTAAAGGCGGCGAAAATTTCTTCGCGCGTATTGTCTTTCGCCCACACGGCGGCCAGACCCGAAGCCGACATGCTCCAGCCCGTCGCTTTACTGCGTCCAATTCTTCCGCCTGTTTTGGTTTCAGGGGTGGAGTCTATGGCAAGCTTGCCCCAGAAATTCGACTCTTCCGCACTGGCCAATCCCGTGTGCGAATCGGTGGAGCCAATCAAGCCGAACTTGTAGGGATTCACACCCACTTTCTGCTCCAGCTCTAAACCGGTTTTTAAACCACTGCGCACATAATCCGCTTTCCGTGGGTTGTACTCCATCGTCTTTTGCGTGATGTAGTGTCCGTAAGTTTCGAAATCGGCAAACTCATCATCTGGTGACAGTGACGCATGGGTTTCGGAGTCGCCTTTGATCTGAGTAATCTCGGCGACTGGCTCCCACTCCATACGAGTGCGGGCGTACTGCGCGGTAATCGGCTCGCCTTTCAAGGTGGTCTCAGCGAACATATAACCATTGGAGATGTTGGAGTTGTGGGGAATGGCGATAAACTCAGAACCGCTCTCTTTGCCGGTTTTGTCCAACCAATTCCACAGATCTTCAGGGTATTGGCTTTGATCAGAACCGAAGGGGATGTAGCTCTTAGCCGCGTCGCCACCGTTGGGGCTCATCACCACGCGATGTAAGTTGGCGCCCACCGGAATGGAACTCCACTCCCACCCAATCAATGTGGTGAACTTGCCCGGCTCGTTGTGCCGATCGGCAATATTGACGATATCGGTCCATGCGGTTTTCGCCATTTTCGACACATCGCCAAAAGGCGTTATCAGCGAATTGTTAGGGTCTTGAACGGGATCCCCACCGGGCTGTGCCGGCGCTGTGGGCAAGATTTTGGTGAAGACTTCGCTGCCCCCTTCGCCTTCCATCGCGTCTACCAAACCATTTATGATAAACCAACGTTTGATGCCGCCCCACCAACCGATGTCATTGAATTCTTCTTTGCCTTCTTTCACCGCGCGCATGGTACCCAGCAGTTCGGCGTGATCCGATACCAAGAGAAAATCCAGCGGAGTATCGATTTCAACTCGAGCGCGATGGTAGGGGTGAATGACCGGTAAGCCTTTGGCATAGCGATAGGCCGTATCCGGGTCGGCAGAGTGATTTTTGTTAAGAAAGGCATCGAATGAGTAGGACGTATGCAAGTGAGTATCGCCAAACAAGAGTTTGGTGGGCTCTTCTACAACGATGGCGTCTGACTCGGTTTGTGCGTAGCTGAGCGGTGCAGCTGCGATACAGGCGGACAGCAGTCCGATTTGAAAAGGGCGGCTAGACATGTCTCTACTCTCTATTATCGGCTTATTATCATTGGCTTAGGGTTTATTATCCCAACCAGTATAGATAAGCCTAGAGAGGAATCTCGACATTAGGCGTCAATCTGTAAGTTTCAAACCATTTAGCGGCCGCGGGGGTTCTCCCCACACACAGCCCTTGTGATGAGTTAACAGAATTAACGCCTTTGCCCTCATCAGGGCATAGATTTGATAAACGCTTTCATCCGATCTTGTGCGGAAATAACCATATCTGGCGTCGCCGATCCGGTACCCGCCAGTTCCAACTGCGGGTGATGATTGATCACCTTAGCCAACATCGCTTCCTGTGCTTCGCGGATATCCACAAACAGGATGTGTTTACCGGTCGTCAGGGCCGTTTTAAACCGTTGAAATTCTGCGTGAGGCACCTGTATGCCAAACAGTCCGCCCTCCCAAGTACAAAAGCCTAAGGCAACCACCGCCAGAAAAATGAAAGGAACCCAACCGGTCGTTTCGGCGATACCACTGAGATAAACAGAAAGTAACACAAGCCCTGCAGCTACCACGCCCACAACAGCACCAATTTCCGTGGAGCGAACCACATCTTGTTTCAAGACCGCTTCGACTTCATTGAGGTTGTGCTGCTCAACCGCCCTGTCGTCGTCACTCAGCACATGTATTTGTGCGTGAGTGACACCCTCATTTTCTAACTCAGTTTCGACATCGACTAATTCTTGCAATGACTCACTGATGTAATAATGACGCTTCATAGGAATACCTCGTTAAAGATTCTTCCCCCAAAATCCGGCGTTGCTGAAAATATTGCATTACCAAGAAATACAGCATTGAGAGTATAGCAGGCGCGCGTTGGTTCCCCTCTCAGGTGCCTTAGGTTAAAGAAGTCTTTGCAGACAATCGCTGAGAACTCCCTGATCTAAACTATCTGCGTCCATTCGTACAAGCCCTTATACACAGGTATAAAAAAACCAAAGCCCGGAGACTCTGGTTTGATGTATCTAACAACGGTTTCGGCTCTAGCTGGTGGCTAGTGGCTAGTGGCTAGTGGCTAGTGGCTAGT
>CERE01056223.1_pt1 | contig 12530 bp, 11 predicted proteins | sample 530911 | NCBI WGS metagenome assembly CERE01 (sample SAMEA2621092, study PRJEB7988) | marine metagenome | biome: marine biome (ENVO:00000447); feature: mesopelagic zone (ENVO:00000213); material: "saline water (ENVO:00002010), including plankton (ENVO:xxxxxxxx)" | depth 800 m
AAAGCCGTGATCTTTACCACAGAGCTCCGCACACTGGCCGCGATAGGTACCGGGTTCATCGATGTAAGTCCAAGATTCATTAACGTATCCAGGAATCGCATCCTTTTTGACCGCTAGATCCGGTACCCACCACGCGTGGATAACATCATTGGCGGTAATCAAAAACCGAACCTTTTTCTTCACCGGTATCACCAGCGGCTCATCGACTTCCAATAGATAGTTGGGCCCCTTGGGAGCACGGCCTTCGATTTCATCGAGTGAGGTGCCGAGGTTACTGAAGAAGCTCACCTCTTCACCGAGATATTCGTATTTCCATTTCCATTGATAACCGGTCACCAGAATATCCATGTCGGCTTCATCGGTGTCGTAAATTTTCAAGAGAGAAGTGGTCGCCGGAATGGCCATGACGATCAGAATCAAAAATGGCACAACGGTCCAAATGATTTCTAATGTCGTACTTTCGTGGAAGTTGGAAGCTTTCGCTCCCTGGGATTTTCTGTGGACAATCATGGTGTAGAACATCACACCAAACACCACCACGCCGATACCGACACACCACCAGAATATATCCATGTGGAGGCCGTAAATATCACGACTTGTGGCTGTGACGCCCTGGGTCATATTGACACCCCAGCGCTCGATTTCATCGGCCAAGGTCAGTGCGGACGCACCTATCCCCGTCACGAGAACAAGCAGACAGGCAAACAGCCGTCTCGTTCGTATAAACATCGCCTTTCATCTCCGTGTAGAGCTATTGTTTTTATCTTCTACTACTGGAGTTGGTGTACACGGCTAAATCCCAACCGCTGTCACCTAGCTTGGCGTTTGCGAAACGCCTATCGAATTGTCTTGTTTGCATCAAGGCACAGGAAAACCTTTCACACTGATACATCTTAGCGCGACCAGCTTTTACAGCGGGTGATACCAGCAATACCGTCGACGACCAGGAGGTACATCCAACAAATCTGCGGCAAATTGTCGCAACTACAACGCACCTAGAGTAGCCACAGCTCTCTCAATGAGTCAACGTTTTTATTTCTTTTGGTTCTGTCCAATTTTTGTACAATTCGATTTATTTCTGTAAATTTCAAGCGCTTAGAAGACTTTGCCGTACAATGGCCCATCTTTTTCTAATGACAAATTGGCATGACAAGAATTCGCGATTTACCTCATAAATCGGTGTTGGGTCTGGCTTGGCCAATGATTCTTAGCAATATCTCGGTGCCCCTACTCGGCATCGTGGATACTGCCATTCTTGGTCATTTACCCTCGCCTATGTATCTCAGTGCAGTAGCATTGGGAGCGAGCCTGCTATCGATGTTGTTTTGGTCTTTTGGTTTTTTACGCATGGGCACCACCAGCCTTACCGCTCAAGCCCACGGGAGCAAAGATAGCGACCGCACCTATGAAGTGCTGATGCACAGCTTAGCCCTTGCCGGCCTAGTCGGGGGTCTGTTGCTACTGCTGCGCGCACCCATAATCAACAGCGCAATTACGCTGATGGATCCCAGCGCTGATACCGCCCACTTAGCGGGAGAATACGGTCGCATCCGACTGCTCAGCGCGCCACTGGTGCTGTGTAATGTTGTCATTCTCGGCTGGTTTATCGGTCGACAAAATACACGCGTGCCACTGATGCTGTTAGTCACTACCAACCTCATCAATCTGCTACTGGATATGGTGTTTATTTGGGGGTTTGAACTCAACAGTCGCGGTGCCGCACTTGCGACTGTGTGTGCCGATTGCTGCGCCTTTGTCATTGGTATGCTGTGTATTGCACGCAGCCATCCGCGCTGGTACCAACAACTGTTGGCGCACCTTCCCCTGCGTTGGCGGCAGATAAAACCGTTGCTGATCATCAATCAGCATCTATTTATCCGAACCCTATGTTTGCTATTGGGGCTGAGCTTTTTCAATGCGCAAGGCGCACAAATGGGCGACACCATACTCGCCGCCAATGCGATTATTTTTCAGTTGTTGATGCTGTGCTCATATGGGCTAGATGGAATTGCTCACGCCTCTGAAGCCCTCATCGGCCATTCCACGGGCGCCAAGCAATATCAGCGAACCCGCGATACACTGGTCACCACTGGCATTTGGAGTTTGACCATCGCTGCCATTATGAGTTTATTTTTTGCGCTAGCACAGCCAGTTTTGATAACTTTCTTCACTGACATTGCCAGCGTGCAACAAGCACTTCAACAGGTCTTTCCATGGATTATTGCCCTGCCTCTGATCAGTGTTTGGGGTTACTGGTTAGACGGTGTCTTTATTGGCTTAGGCGATTCTAAGGCTATGTTAAACACCATGCTACTCGCGGTTTTTGTGGTGTTTTTCCCCGTGTGGTTTATCACTCAGCCTTGGGGTAATCACGGGCTCTGGCTGGCATTTTCCCTACTTAATTTGGCTAGGGGAATCGGCCTTGCTTGGTCACTGGCGATGCGTACAAAAAATCCGTCGAATGGCGTCTCTATATAGCTTTTAATTCTGGAAGCTACCTTGTTTTTATTCGAATTTGGTTTATCTTGAATAAGTCTTTGTAACAGATACACAGTTCACAAACTCACAAATAAAAACTAAAACACTCAAGAAATCATTGGTCTTATGGATATTAGTGACGTGGATACTATTCGGAAAACCATTCAGTTAGCCAAACAGCATGAAGCTCAAACAGGGCATCTTGGCGATTTGCTTAACCGCGAAATCTCCACACTGCACAGCGCGATTCGCCTACCTGAAGACAATGCCGTCGAAACCTTGCTGAACTTTATTACCCGCTACGTCGAGCACGTGCCTGATTTTGTCGAAGCCATTTCTAACGTCACCAACCAAGCCAATGTGTTTGAATACGCAGAGACGTTTTTGCGTATTGCCAAAGACTTTTTCTTACACCCTCCAGAAGTTGTCGATGGACACTTAGGGATGGACGCGCTCATGGATGAAGCCTATTTGGCTCACCGTTTGATGGAAGAGATCAACGATCGTTTTATCGGTTATTGTGGGACACCACTGGCACCAATGGACATGACTCGCTCAAACCTTATTATCCACCACCTAATCGGCGAGCCTTTCGCCAACGAGTTGGATATGGCTGTGCAATACTCTGTCGAGCTTTGCATGAGCAAAGAGAAAGTGTTTGAGAATAAATTGTTCCAACGCTATCTTGAGGAACACCGCCAACATGGCTGGAACAAAGAGCTTGAAGAGTGGCCCTGTCTGGCAGACGACTTGGCAATCTCTCTGGATTTCTCCAGTGCCGAGTCGACACTGGGGAGTGGTCTAAAAAACACAGAGCTTGACTCTAGCTCTCTTCACTAGGCTAGAGAACCGCTATTTATCGAGAGGCGGGAACTGCAGTACCTGCACGTCAGCTTGCTTCTCTTCTTCTGTTTTGTTGACACGCGTATCGAGCTCACGCACTTGCTGCTTAAAGTGCATTTCGTCGCTAAAACCACAACTCACACACTCGCGATAATCTTGGCCTTCTTTGTTGTAGACCATGATTTTGTCCATCTCTGAACACTTGGGACAAACCGCACCAGCGATAAAGCGTTTTTTTTGATTGAATGACATAACACCAACTCTTACTAGATAAAACGTAATTCAAGACTCTCGTCTAGTTATTTAGGCAATACCACTGTGACGCAACAACGCATCAATGCTCGGTTCGCGACCCCGAAAGCCTTTGAACAAAGCCATCGCCTCTTCCGATCCGCCCTTTTCAAGAATTTCCGTTAAGAATGACCGACCCGTTTCTCGATTAAAGATACCCTCTTCTTCAAACCGAGAAAAAGCATCACTGGAAAGTACTTCTGCCCACTTATAACTGTAGTAACCCGCTGCATAACCACCGGCAAAAATGTGACTAAAACCATTTTGAAAACGATTGAAGGCGGGCGGAACGATCACCGATACTTGTTCACGAACCTCATCCAAAACTTGTTGTACGGGTTTGGGATGAGCCGGATCGTAGCGGCGATGCAATCGAAAATCGAAGAGCGCAAATTCGACCTGTCGCAACATCTGCATAGCGGATTGAAAATTCTTGGCGGCCAGTAAGTTGTTTAACAAATCCTCCGGCAGCGCCTCACCGCTTTGATAGTGACCGGAGATCATCGGAATCACTGATTTTTCCCAACACCAGTTTTCGAGAAACTGACTGGGTAATTCCACCGCATCCCAAGCAACACCGTTAATACCACTTACCGATGCCACATCGATTTGAGTCAACATGTGATGCAAGCCATGGCCAAATTCATGAAACAAGGTCACCACTTCATTGTGAGTTAACAGTGCCGGTTTACCACCTACCGCTGGGGTAAAGTTGCAGGTCAGATAAGCTACTGGAAGTTGCAACTGCTGTGGTGTTTGTCTTCTTACTCGGCATTCATCCATCCAAGCTCCACCACGTTTATTTTCTCTCGCGTAGAGATCCAAATAGAATTGGGCAATGATCGCGCCGTCGCGGTGGATTTCATAGAAGTTAACATCCTCATGCCAAACATCAGCATCGACCGGTTTGATGTCTATGCCGAACAGCTTGGAAACTACATCAAACATTCCGTTGACAACGGTTGCCGCGGGAAAATAGGGGCGCAATTCTTCCTGAGATATAGCGTATTTCTGCTCGCGAAGTTTTTCGCCGTAGTAGGCCTGATCCCAAGCTTCTAGCTGTTCAATACTATCAAGCTGCTGAGCAAACTCTTGTAGCTCTTGTAAATCCTGCCGTGCCGCCGCTTGACTCTTCTCTGCCAGTTGTAACAGAAAATCTTCCACTTGGTCACAGTCGCTAGCCATCTTAGTTGCCAGTGAGCGCTCTGCATAATTATTGAAGCCCAACAAAAGAGCCAGTTCGTGGCGCAGTGACAGAATTTCATCAATCAAAGGCGCGTTATTCCATTGCCCGGCCGTCGGCCCTTGATCCGATGCGCGAGTACAATAGGCGGTATAAATCTCTTCACGCAATGCTCGATCATCAGCATGGGTCATCACCGCCAAATAAGCGGGAATATCCAGAGTAATGACATAACCCGACAATTGCTTTTGCTCAGCAGCCTGTTGTGCCAGCGCCAAAGCACTTTCTGGCAACCCCTTCAGCGCATCCACATTGTCTAGCTGCTTGAACCAGCCTTGAGTTGCATCCAGTACATTATTGGAAAATTCTGTACTCAATTCTGATAGACGTTGTTTCAATTCGCTATAGCGGTTCTTTTTATCTTCCGGCAAATCAACACCTGCCAGACGAAAGTCTCGCAGCGCATGTTCTACCGCAGTTTTTTGTGCCTGATTCAGCTCGGCAAACTGCTCGCTGTCGGCCAGAGACTGATAGGCTTGACAAAGGGCTTGATTCTGACCCACTTCAGTACTGTAGGCCGTTAGCTTTGACAGGCTATTAGTATATGCGTCCCGCAGTGCCTCACTGTTAAGCACAGCATTCAAATGTCCCACGGGAGACCAGGCTTTACCCAATCGATCATCCTGCTCTTCTAGCGGTGCAACCAAGTTATCCCAACTCACACCAGTGGCCGAGGAGGATTGCAGCACCTCTTCTAAGTTGCGGCGGCAGTCGCTGATGAGGCCTTCAATGGCAGGCTCAACCTGATCGGCGGTAATGGCAGAAAATGGCGGCAGCTGTGGATTATCGAGTAAAGGATTAGACATGATGGCAGGGTGACCTCGAGAGAATACTAGTCGCTCATAATACACTCATTTGCTCGGCTCGACGATATTCATCAATGCATTCTATACACACGGCGTGCTGCCCCACTAACCGACATTAGGCTCTGGTTACTGAGGATCTTCGCTCTGTAGATACAGGCGATTATGTTACTGTAGGGAGGTGAAAGTCGTGCACAAAACCCATGAATTCAATCAGTATTGATGTCGAGGAATAATGATCATGAGCTCTTCTCAACTCACCTTTAACGGACACAGCCCTCAACTGGCCAAGGGCGTGTACGTCGATAGCAGTGCCAAACTCATTGGCGACATTACTATTGGTGAAGACAGCTCCATATGGCCGTTTGTGGCAGCACGCGGCGACATGCACCGCATCTGTATTGGCCAGCGGACCAGCATTCAAGACAATACCGTTTTACACATCACTCACGCCGGCCCCTTTAACCCAGATGGTTGGCCACTGACCATTGGCGACGACGTCACCGTTGGGCACAGCGCCACCTTGCACGGTTGCACCATCGGCAATCGAGTGCTGATTGGCATTGGCTCTATCGTTTTGGATGGCGCGGAAATTGGAGACGACGTGGTCGTTGGTGCGGGAACATTGGTACCGCCGGGGAAAAAACTCGAGAGTGGCTTTTTGTATGTGGGATCACCTTGCAAAAAAGTGCGACCACTCAAGCAAAAAGAACTGGAGTACTTCACTTATTCGGCCAACAATTACGTCAAGCTGAAAAACCAGTACATTGATCAATTGCTGTAAGATCCAACCGCTCTAATGCGTCTTAAGCAGTTAAGCATGCCGTAACAACCAGTCTACCGAGCGCGACGTTGAACGCCCTCGGTAGACTGGTTGTTATTTCGATTGAGTCAATTGCTCGCGCAAGTTTTCGATCACGGGGGCAACTTCCGGCAACACACCTCGCCACACCTTAAATGCTTCAGCGGCCTGCCCTACCAACATTCCCAATCCATCTGAGATGTACGCAGCTTGCTGCTGCTTTGCCCACTGCATGAACGCGGTAGGTTCAGCGGCATAACTCATGTCGTAGCAATAACAGGTCGGCGCAAGAAAGCCATCGGGTAGTGGTGGCAGCTGTCCATGCAGTCCTGCGGAGGTGGCGTTGATGACAAGATCAAACGATTGGCCCTCGAGATCGGCAAAGCCACAGGCTTGTAGTTTGCCGTAACGTCGAAATTCTTTTACTAACGTTAACGCTTTGGCAATGGTGCGATTGGCAATCACGACTCGCTGAGGGTTATGCTCTAACAACGGCTGCAAAACGCCTCGCACCGCGCCACCAGCACCAAGAATCAACACGCTTTTGTCTCTGATCGAGCAACCAAAACGCTCTGTAATATCTGCGACCATACCTTGTCCATCGGTGGTATCACCGAGGATCTTTCCGCTCTCCAAACGTTTCAGCGTATTGACTGCGCCAGCGTTGCGCGCACGCTCTGTCAGTTCGTCGGAAAATTCGTAGGCATCCAACTTAAAGGGGGCGGTGATGTTCAGTCCAGATCCACCTTGCTCAAAAAAAACAGACGCGGCCGCGGAAAAGCCGTCAACCTCCACCAACTGTTTTTCGTACTGAATAGCTTCACCGGTTTGTTGCGCAAACTGACGATGAATATCTGGCGATTTCGACTGCGCAATGGGATTGCCAAACACGCAATATCGATCACTCATTCACACCCACTCCTGCGGCTGTAGAAAGACATCATAGAGCTCCGCTTCGGGGCTGCCAGCTTCTGGCGTCCAGTTGTACTCCCAGCGCACCAGTGGTGGTAGCGACATTAGAATCGATTCGGTGCGACCGCCGGTTTGCAAACCGAACAAGGTGCCGCGATCAAACACCAAGTTAAATTCTACATAGCGACCGCGTCGATAGAGCTGGAAGTTTCTTTGTTCTTCGTTATAGGGAATGTCTTTTCGCTGCGCCATGATCGGTCGATAGGCATCGACGAAGCTGTCGCCAACGGATTTCATAAACGCAAAACTTTTATCAAAACCCAGTTCGTTAAAATCATCAAAGAACAATCCGCCCACACCGCGAGGTTCATTGCGATGTTTCAGATAGAAGTACTCATCGCACCATTTCTTTAACCGCGCATACAAGCCCTCGCCATAGCCTTCGCAGGCTTGTTGCGCAACGCTATGCCAATGTACACAGTCTTCACGATTGCCATAGTAAGGTGTCAAATCGTAGCCACCACCAAACCACCACACCGGCTCTTCGCCGTCTTTTTCGGCAATGAAAAAACGCACGTTGGCGTGACTGGTCGGAACAAAAGGGTTGTTGGGGTGAATCACCAAGGACACGCCCATGGCCTCGAAAGATCGGCCGGCCAATTCCGGTCGATGTGCCGTGGCAGATGCCGGCATCTGCTCGCCAAACACGTGAGAAAAATTGACACCGCCTTTTTCGATGATGGCTCCGTCGGTGATAACGCGAGATCGACCACCGCCACCTTCTTCTCGCTGCCAGCTTTCCTCAACGAAACTTGCCGCGCCATCTTCTTGCTCCAGCTGCTGACAAATGGAATCCTGTAATGCCAATAGATAAGCTTTTACGGCATGTTTATCGGGCTGACTCATGAGTTACGTCCTAAATAATTAACTGGGGCGGATCAACTGGCCGCTGAGTAGATCGCGGATTTCGGTAGGCTTTGCATTCTTGCCAACCACTCCAGGAGTGATAGCCGCCAAGCTGTCGCCAAAATAGCGTCTCACCTGCCATTGGTGCAAAGCTGGAATTTTTCCCTGAGGATTTGCCGAGGTTGACACAATGGGGCCGCCAAAGGCGCGACAAAGGCCCTGAACCAGAGGATGGTCAGAAACCCTAATCGCCACACTGGAATACTGACCTTTCACCCACGCTGGAATCTGCTGTTCGAGATCAGGCACTAGCCAAGTTCTCGGCCCAGGCCACGAATCTCGGAGCGTGCACTGCTGCTCTGGACTTAGCGGCTGGATAAGAGCTTCGACTTGCTCAATGTCTGAGGCAACCAAAATCATGCCTTTTTCGTAGTCGCGCTGTTTCAACGCCAGCAAGCGCAACACCGCTTGCTCATCAAACGGAGAGCAGCCCAGCCCCCAAACGGCTTCGGTGGGATAGGCGATCACCTCTCCTGCAGCCAGTAGATCTGCGGCCCTTTGGATTTTCGGGTGTCGACACCAATCCATCATGTTTTAACCTAGAGAATAGTTGTTTGTGCGCGGCAACTTACCTCAAGCGTTTACTAACTACAAGCCACACTAAATAGACCGATGGGTGCGAATCCGAGATCCTCGATAGGCTCTGTTTCCTATCAACCGTTCGATAGTCTTTCAATGTGTCCGTCACTCTGACTGATCAATCCTTTCAGCTCTAGCTGCATCACAATAGCCAACAATATGGACGTTGCGATGTTAGAACGCTCAGCGAGTTGATCGATGGTACAAACGTCAAAGGCGATTGCATCAAGCACGCTTAACTCCACCTCAGACAAAGTCTCCTTCTCCTCGCTATCTTGTGACTCTTGTCTGGCCGCTGTTGGATTGCACCATGCCGTCAATTCACGAGCGATGTCTTCAGCGGTTTCCACCAGAGTGGCGCCCTCGCGAATCAACGAGTGACAACCTCGGCTCAAGGGATTGTGAATAGAGCCCGGAATGGCATAAACCTCTCGATTTTGCTCAAGCGCATAGCGCGCGGTGATCAACGAGCCGCTCTTTAGGGCGGCCTCGACCACCAAAACGCCCAAACTCAAGCCACTGATGATGCGATTACGGCGGGGAAAATTGCCTGCATGGGGCGCCGTACCGGGCATAAACTCAGACACCAACGCGCCACCCTTTTGCAGAATTTGGTCAGCTAATGCTTGATGACCGCGAGGGTAAATGCGATCAATCCCAGTCCCCATAACAGCAATGGTTTTTCCATTCGCCTCAATCGCCCCTTGATGAGCCGCCGCATCGATTCCCGCGGCGAGGCCACTGGTAATGGCGATACCCGCATCGGCCAAAAAACGGGCGAAGCGGCGCGCTGTCTGAGAGCCGGACTGACTGGCTTTGCGGCTGCCAACAAAGGCGATTTGAGGCGCATCTAATAGCTCCACTGCGCCTTTTACATAGAGTAGTGGCGGCGATTGACAGATATTGGACAAACTTGAAGGAAAACGAGCGTCTTCATGGGTTAAGCAGATCACCTCTTGTTGCAACAGCCGCTGATGCGTCTGCTCGAATTGCCGCCACACCTGACTGTCAGTCCCCTGATGGTAAAAACGCTCAAAGTCTGGCCGTGCAGTTTTGGGAATCATCGGCAATAGACTCTCCAGGGGCTGAGTCATCAAGCGGTCTAAGGGCAAACTGTGTTGCCGCAATTGCCAATAGCTGACCACGCCGAGTCCGGGCAAAGACAGTAAAAAGGGGATTAATAAAGAAGCTTCCTGAGGGCGCAGAACAGGCCCTGAAACATCCATTTCCATAGCATCATCCTTGATGTATTTAAATGAAAACGCCCCTAATAAGGGGCGCTAAAAATAATTGCTCGTTACCGCACGCTGGCAACCTTATGGGCGACGAACAATATCATTCACCGCTAGTGGACGAGTTGCTTCCAACACCAACGCAAAGCTCATCTTTTCAAAAGTGCGGAAAACCATCAACAAACCGGCTTTTTCTTCGGGTAATTGAACAACTCCGCCCTTAACACGATCTTTAACCTGACCACCTTCTTTAAAGATGGCCATTACGTTGCCAATCTCTAAGCCTTCACGCTCTCCTCGATTGATAGCAACCACATCCATACGGCCAACTTGGCTTAAGCCACCCTCCACCGACATGATCAAACCACGTAAATCATCCTCTGGTACGGTGGGAAAGAAAGTGGAGTCGATAGCCCTCTCTTCGTGAGGCAGCAAACGATCCTCAATGCGAATCTCTTCTGTGGTACGAGTCACCGCAAACGTGGCCACATCATCATTTTGAGCATTCATTCTAACTGTGCCAATATCCAACGCCTGCAGACCTAACACTTCCTCAGTCTCCGGATCGATATATTGCTCTCCAGCTCGGTATACGCCGTAAACTTTCACGCCATCTTCATATTCGCCACGAGCATAGAGCTGATCGCCCGCTCCAACAATTAAGTGCTGCTCAGCCCCAGTCAACACATAGGGCGCCAACTCGAGCTCTTCATCCGTGACTACTCGACTGCGAGTTAGAAACTTATCAATGGCATCCAACGGAATTGCAGGGATAGCTTCTCCCAAAGGCATAATGCGCACCGCCGGCTCTAGCTTCACAGTACCAGGAGACATCTTATAGCGACGGGCTTCATCGCCTCTCTCTACGGTGAGGCGCGGCTTGCCGTCGAGATAGACTAACTTGATAACATCACCGGGATAAATCAGATGGGGATTATCAATCTGAGGATTTACATGCCAAATCTCTGGCCACATCCAAGGATTCTGTAGGAAGGTTTCTGAGATATCCCACAAGGTATCGCCCTTAACCACTCGGTGGCTGTCGGGATGAGAATCTTTCAAACGGGCTTCTTCAGCGACTGAAGTAAAAGAAAGACAAAAGGCCAAAAGACCAAACGCTAGTTTTTTCATAGAAACCGATCCTGTTTGTTCGGTCCGCGGGCAGTTAACCGTTATAATAGCCTAACCAAACCCGTGTGCTGATTCCATTTGCTGCTATTTGAACACTAAGGCGCAAGTGACGGAAATGATAAGCCACAGCGTGTTGCGGTGGAAATTCCGCTCGGCATGAGCGAGATTTCTGGCCGGCTACGGCACCTAAATGCTGTATGATTCATAATGTTAGCAGCGGTTGTTACCTTTTTACTAGAAGTTTGTCACAAAGGCTTATGACGATATTAAACATCTTAGAATTCCCTGATCCTCGACTGCGCACTGTAGCCGAGCCCGTAGACAAGGTGGACGACACTATCCGCCAGCTCATCGACGACATGTTTGAAACCATGTATGACGCTCCAGGTATTGGTCTGGCGGCCTCTCAGGTGAATGTTCACAAACAAGTGGTGGTGATGGATATTTCTGAAGATCAGACTGATCCACTGGTTTTCATCAACCCAGAAGTAGAAGTCATTGATGATTCGACCTTACCCTATGACGAAGGTTGCCTGTCGATACCGGGCTTCTATGAAACCATAGATCGCCCCTCCAACATCATCGTCAAGGCTTTAGATCGTAATGGCGAGCCTTTTACCCTAGAACCTGATGGTCTGCTAGCGACCTGCATCCAGCATGAGTTAGATCATCTAAAGGGTAAACTCTTCGTGGATTATGTATCCCGAATGAAACGCGATCGTATTCGCAAGAAACTTGAAAAAATTCATCGCCAGCGCGCCTAAGCCCGCTGACGCGTCATAATAGCGGAACAACACTGGGCGGTTTTAGACCGCCCATTTTGGTTTAACCGAATTCAAAAGAGCCCCCATGCGACTGATATTTGCCGGAACCCCGGAATTTGCAGCTCATCATCTCAAAGTACTGATAGAAAGTAATCACGAGATAGTAGGTGTTTACACACAACCAGATCGACCTGCAGGTCGAGGGAAAAAGCTGGTCGCTAGCCCCGTCAAGCAACTGGCCGAACAACATCAGCTCTGCGTGTTTCAACCCGCCTCCCTCAAAGACGACCAGCAACAGCAACAGCTGAGTGCGCTTAATGCCGACGTCATGGTAGTAGTCGCGTATGGCCTATTGTTGCCTCAAGCAGTGCTCGACGCGCCTCGCTGTGGTTGCATCAATGTGCACGCCTCTCTGTTGCCCCGCTGGCGCGGTGCAGCGCCCATACAGAGAGCCATCGCCGCCGGTGACACGGAATCCGGCATCAC
>CERE01039364.1_pt1 | contig 12513 bp, 10 predicted proteins | sample 530911 | NCBI WGS metagenome assembly CERE01 (sample SAMEA2621092, study PRJEB7988) | marine metagenome | biome: marine biome (ENVO:00000447); feature: mesopelagic zone (ENVO:00000213); material: "saline water (ENVO:00002010), including plankton (ENVO:xxxxxxxx)" | depth 800 m
GGGCTCCCTTTCCGTTTCACCAACCGCTTCCGGCATGGGTAAGGCCAGATCCCGCCGCTCGGGCACCGGATCGACCTCATCGCTACCGGAGAAAACTGCCCACAGCAGCACCACGGCAACCAGAAGACCGCCCACTGCCACCAAATGCCGCCTGGGAGGAGCCGCACGGGTCGCACCTGCCTCTTCCTCTAACGGTTCGTCATACTCTTCGGCATCCTGTCCGGCCTCGGCGTCATCGAAATCGTCGCCCTCTTCCTGACGGGCAGCAAAACGCATGGAAGCCTCCTCCGGCACCTCCTCAACACTGCCAGCCCCAACTCCGACCGCACCGGACGTGGCAACCAACGGCGACTCGCCACTCTCGTGAAGTCGCGCCTTCAGCGCACCCAGATTCCCTGATACCGCCTCAGCATGCGCGCCCGACGCAGCATCATCCAGCTCCATACCGAGCACAAACCAGGCAAAATCCTGCACGTCTTCCGCTGCCAGCGCCGGAAGATCCAGTACATCATCAACAACAAAATCTGCGCCCTTGAGGCTTTCGGCAATACCGGGCAAGCCGCCGAACAGGTAACCCAGACGCGCACCCAGCTTTTGCTTGAGGGCCAGCATAGTGGCAACCGCAGCACTCTCCAGCTGCTCCGCGTTGTCGATAACAACAACAAGGCGCCCCTCAGCCAACGCCGCTTTCAGCACTTCAGGTAACGCTGCACGCTCGATATTGAAGTGCCGCAGCAACGCATCGATCACCGCATTGGCATCATGCTCGTCTGCGCCGTCCAGACGCACGACCTCCATGTCATCCAGCAAGGCCATGACTGCCTGCCCCAACAGGGTGGACACGCCGCTGCCTTCATCCCCCTCGAGCACAGCCACGGAACCCAGTCCGGCATGGGCCGTCAGTGCATCCAGAAAATCTCCACGGGATGCGCCACTGAAAAAACGGTCCTCATCAAACTCCACAGAATGCCTCCAGGGTTTCTTGCAGTGCGGCCGCCGGATAATCGGCAGTGACCACAGCATCGCCCAACGCCTTCATCAACACCAGGCGTAACTGGCCGTTATGCACCTTCTTGTCTAGTGCCATCAAATCCATAAATTGTGCGGCGGTCATACCCTTCGGCACCGCAACGGGCAGCCCCCAACTTTCCAGCAATGCCGTCAAGCGCGACTCCAGGCCTTCATCCAGCCAGCCAAGTCTGGCCGACATGCTCACTGCCATGACCATCCCGGCAGCCACAGCCTCACCATGCAGCCACTCGCTATAGCCGGTGGCCGTTTCCATGGCGTGGCCGAAAGTATGACCCAGGTTCAACAACGCGCGGTTACCCTGCTCGGTCTCATCATCGGCCACCACCTGAGCCTTGTTCTCGCAACTGCGGTAGATCGCCTCTGCCATCAGCTCTGAGTCTCTGGACAACAGTCGAGGGTTGTTGGTTTCCAGCCAGTCATAAAATTCCGGATCCCGAATCAGGCCATACTTCACCACTTCGGCATAACCCGCCGCCACCTCACGGGTCGGTAGCGTCTCAAGCACATCGGTATCAATCAATACCAACCGCGGCTGATGAAAGGCACCAATCATGTTCTTGCCACGCGGGTGATTCACCGCCGTCTTGCCACCCACGGACGAATCCACCTGGGCCAGCAATGTCGTGGGCACCTGAATGAAATCGACACCTCGCTGGTAGCACGCCGCCGCAAACCCGACCATGTCGCCGACCACGCCGCCGCCCAGGGCAATCAGCGTCGTTGTGCGTGAATGGCGCTTCTCGAGCAACGCGTCAAAGATGCTCTCCAGGGTCGCCAGTGTCTTGTACTTCTCCCCATCGGGCAGCACCAGGGTATCGCACTGGATTTGACTGAACTGTGACTGAAGCTTGTCCAGATAGAGAGGCGCAATGGTTTCGTTGGTGATGATCATCACCTGGTTGCCGCGAACTTGCTCAGCAAGCGGAAAAGTGTCGAGCAAGCCTTGCCCGATATGAATGGGATAACTACGTTCGGCCAGGGCCACCTGAAGTGTGCGCATCATGTCTCCGTGGTGAGAATCGCCGCAACCTGCAGAACGGCGCATGCTGAGCCAGCAAGCGCCCAATCAGTTACGTGGACTGGGGCACATTATCCTTGGCCGCGAGAGACCAAACAAGCAAGCACGTCATCCGCGACTTTCTTGAGGTTGCCCGACGCCGTCGACACCACAAAATGAGCCACCTTGCGATAGAGGGGATCCCGCTCGGCAAACAATGCTTCCAGCTTTGCCTGGGGGTCCGCTGTCTGCAACAGGGGGCGGTTTCGATCATTACGGGTGCGAGCAAGCTGCACCTCAACCGGCGTCCACAGATAGACCACGCAACCCCGGTCATGCATCAGCGCCAGATTTTCCGGCGTCGTCACCACACCTCCTCCTGTCGCCAGCACGATGCCCGGCATGGAGGTCAACTCATCAATGGCTTCGTGCTCACGACGACGGAAGCCGGACTCGCCTTCCACATCGAAAATCCAGGGGATATCTGCGCCGGTTTTCTCTTCAATCACCCGGTCAGAATCGTAGAAAGGACGTTCCAGTATCTGGGAAAGGTGTCGGCCCAGGGTGCTTTTACCTGCACCCATCGGGCCAACCAGTATCAAGGAAGGAGTTGTATTATCTATCACCGACTCGCCAGCGCATCTTTCATCAACCGCGGCGTGATAAAGATCAGCAGCTCCTGCTTGCTGTCACGATTCACGGTCTTCTTGAACAGGTTACCAATCCACGGCAAGTCACCCAGGAAAGGCGTCTTGGTCACGGAGTTGATCTTTTCCTGCTGGAAGATACCACCAAGCACAACGGTTTCGCCATCATCCACCAGAACGGAGGTCTCCACACGACTGGTGTTGATGGTAAAGGAACCATCGGCGGCAACCGCATTAAGGGAATCATTGTTCACCTTCAGGTTCATGATGATGTTGCCATCGGGTGTAATATGCGGGGTCACTTCAAGCCGCAGCTCCGCTTCGACAAAGTCGATAGAGGTTGCACCAGAGGAAGTGGCCACCTCGAAAGGCACCTGCTGACCAGAAGCGATAACTGCCGGCTGCTGATCTGCGGTCAACACCTTCGGCGTCGCCACCAACTCACCATGCCCTTCCGCTTCAAGCGCGGACAGCTCCAACTCAATCAGACCGGAAGTCATGGATGTGAAGCCCACAGCAAAGCGAGAGGCATTAGCTGAATCCACGCCCAAATCCACGATCAGGTCATCACCATTTTCCGGCTCGGTAAACGAGTAGGAGTCAGGCCCGAAGTCCACATCGCCAGGATCTGTGCCTGGGGTAATCCCCGCAAAATCGCCGGCACCGAACAGCGCACCATCGATATTGGTGGAGTGCAGATCACGCAGTGACTGCATCCGCCCGGACACACCAAAACTACGCTGATCCTGCACCAGGCTTTCACCATCAAAACCAAGACCACCCCAGCGCACACCAAACTCATCAGAGATATCATTGGTAGCCACAACCACACGCGCCTCAATCAGCACCTGTTGAATTGGTATATCCAGCTCCTGAATCAGACCACGAATATCTTCAAGCTTGGCTGCGGTATCCTGGATAATCAGCGTATTGGTACGCTGATCCACAACTACAGAGCCGCGCTCACTCAGCAGAGAAGCTGCCTTGCCGCCAGCACTGCTGATCAGAGTCTTGAGTTCGCCGGCATTTGCATAGTTGATGCTGATATATTCGGTGCGCAGCGGAGCGAGCGCCTCAACTTTTTTCTGGCTTTCCAGCTCAAGCTGTTCGCGGGCGGCGATCTCATCTGCAGGCGCAACCAGCAGCACATTGCCCACCTGACGCTTGTCCAGCCCCTTCGTTTTCAGAATCAGCTCCAGAGCCTGGTCCCAAGGCACATTCTGCAAACGCAGAGTAATACGGCCATTCACCGTATCGGAAGCCACCAGATTCAAACCGGTGAAGTCTGCAATCAACTGCAGCACAGAGCGGACATCAATGTCCTGGAAATTGAGAGAGAGCTTCTCGCCGGTATACTCAAATGCATCTTTACGCTTACGATCAGCATCGGCCTTGGACACAGGCTTAACGTTGATACTGAACTCAGAGTCCGCCTGGTACGCCAGATACTCCCAGGTTCCAGTCGGAACAATTTCAATCAGCGTACTACCATCGGCGGCCTTGGTTTCAACCATGGACACCGGCGTGGCAAAGTCCGTTACATCCAACTTGCGAACCAAGTCATTTTCCACCCCTGCGCCGACAAAACGCGCAACGATGCGGCCACCTTCTTCGCGGACATCGACAGGGATTGACGGCTTGGAAAGCTGGACAATCACACGACCTTCGCCATCACTTCCCCGACGAAAGTCCACATTTGTCACCGTTGAGTCGCTACCGGAAGCCGAAGAAGCCATCTTTGAGGAAGGCGCACTCTCCACTCCCAGCAGCACCACCAAATCATTGCCTTCAACACTGGTCGTATAACCGGTAAGTGACTCAAGATTAAAGATCAACCGGGTGCGATCCTTGGCCTCTACAATGGTGACGCTACGCGCATTACCCGAGCCAAGATTCTGACGTTTACCTGTGAGCTCGCTGTCCGCACCCAGCAGATCCAGCGCGATCCGGGCTGGCTGCTCAATGCTGTATCCCTTCACTTCCGGAGCCGCACCATCGAATTTCAGGCGGACCTCCATTTCGTCACCAGAGAGCGCGTTCGCCTCGATCGACTGCAGGGTTGCAGCAAGCGACAGCGAACTCATTGCCCCCAGAACCCCGCCGAGCAGAACCCCTGCCAGACGCCGGGAAGCGCATTTTTTTGTTTTAAATGTTACACGTTTCATAACTGGATCCCCAGCGGCTGTTATTCGGAAATAGAGACTGAGCTGGCACGTTCAACCCAGCCGTCTCTGCCATCCGGCACAATTTCGATCAGACCAACTTTCGCCTCGGTCACTGTTCTGACCCGGCCAAAATTTTTCCCCATATAGCTGCCCGGCTTTACGCGTGAGACAGCTCCCGTCGGATCAGCAATCAGCGCCTGGACTTCCGCCCCCGGCTTGTTGATTGTTCCCACCATTCTCAAGGCATCCAGCGGGAAGCGCTCAAGATATTCTCTCGGTCGAGCCAGATCCGGCTCAACCTGACGACCGTCCCGGACCTCCAGCAACTCCTGCTCTACTGGAGGATTAAAGGGCGAGCGCAACTTTTGCGCTGAATACGCATAGGTCGCGATAGGCTTGAATTCCGGTGGCGGCTCGATTCGACCACGCGGGCGCGCCTTGATCTCCTCAAGTCGCGCATCCAGCTCAGCTAGATTAGCCCCACTGCCGCACCCTGTCAGCATGGCAGAAGACGACAGCAAGAAGAGTAATGAGGCAAAAATACGCAGAATTTTCATGTCGTTACCTCACTTCTTTTTCTTCTTGGCTGCCGGCTTGGGACTCTCGTCCGCACTGGCATAACGATAGGTTTTCGCCGTCACATCCATTGCCAGCAGCCCAAGCCCTGCCAATGCCTTGTCTTTTGGCGGCACGATATGAAAATCATGCAGTGTCACGATTCGGGGCAAGGCCGCCACCCCGGAAACAAAGGCACCAAACGCGTGATAATCCCCAATCACCTTGATATCGATTGGCAATTCCACATAGAACTCTTTTTTCGCCTCATCCTTCAGCTCAATACTTTCGAACTCCAAGCCGCTACCTAGGCCCGTGTGAGTAATATCCTCCAGCAGACCCGGTACCTCGGTATCCTTCGGCAGCTGCTTCAACAGCGCACCAAAAGTCTGTTCCATCTCGGCCAACTGAGACCGAAACTGCTCGAGATTATGGGCCTTGAAGGCCTTCTGCTCATAGCTTTTCAGCAAAGAAGCTTCTTCTCTCTGCTGCTGATCCAGAAGGACATTGGCATCCTTGATGAAGAAGAAGTACCCCAAGGCCAGAACAGCAACCAGCACCAGAACCGCACTGGTCACCTTTACGGCAACCGGCCAGCTCCCCACATTTTCGAAATCCAGACTATTGAGCTCATCCATCAGCTCTCGCAAGTCCATATTTTTCAGCTCAGAGGCTTTCATTTTTCTTCTCCCTCTTTATCGCTGCTCGGCGTCGCCTGCTTAACCGTCAAGGTGAATTTGCTGGCATCCGACTTGTCATCCAGCGCCGTCACATTGAGTAGCGAGGCGTCCTGAAACCATTCCGAACCATCAAGGTTACGCATCAGACGTGAAATCCGGTTATTACTCTCCGCAATCCCATACATGGTGTAGGTCGAGCCTGTGCGCTTGATTTCCCGGTAGTAGACGCCATCCGGCAGGGTGCGCGCCATTTCATCGAACACATATACGATGGTTGGACGGTTCCCTTGCAAGCTTTGAATCACTTCCATGCGAGCCACCAGCTCATCGCGACGCTGCTGAAGCTCCTTGATTTCCGCAATACGCGAATCCAGCTCCGCCGTCTTGGTCTGGATATGGCTGTTTCTCGCCTTCTGGTCTGCAATGTTCTGTTCAACGATACTGTTCCACGCGTAGAACAATACCGCGCCGATGATCGCCGCGATCACCAGCATGACGATAAATTCCTGCTGTTGCTGCTTGCGGCGCTCTTCACGCCACGGCAGGAGGTTAATTGTTGTTGTCATTGGTCAAAGCTCCTCAGGGCCAAGCCACAGGCGATCATCAGCGCCGGTGCATCATTGGCAATGGCAGAGGCACTTACCTTGTTCGCCAGCGCCATATCACTGAACGGATTGGCCACGGAACAGCTGGCCCCCACCTTTTCCTGAATCAGGTCATCCAGATCCGGAATCGATGCCGACCCCCCGGCCAGCAGGATATAGTCCACCTCGTTAAACTGGGTAGAACCATAAAAGAACTGCAGTGAACGATTCACCTGCTGCACCACCGCATCCTTGAACGGCTGCAGCACTTCACTTTCATAATCGTCGGGAAGCTCACCAGTCTTCTTGGCAAGGCCAGCCTCTTCCATGGAGATGCCGTAGCGACGCTGAATTTCCTCGGTCAGTTGCTTGCCACCGAACAGCTGCTCGCGGGTATACACGCTACGGCCCTGGTGGAACACATTGAGCGTGGTCATGGTCGCGCCGATGTCAAAAACGGCGACGGTTTCCAGCTCATCGGCATTCGGCAGGGTCGGCAGCACCAGCTGGTAGGCACGCTCCATGGCGTAGGCCTCCACATCCACGACCTTGGCCTGCAGCCCACCGATTTCGAGGGCATCAGTACGCATTTCCACGTTCTCGGTGCGGGACGCCGCCACCAGAACCTCAACACGCTCATCGTTGCCTTCTACCGGCCCCACGACCTGAAAGTCCATGCGGACCTCATCCATGGGATAGGGAATATATTGATCGGCCTCGGATTTAAGCTGGGCTTCGAGCTCATCCTCGTTCAGGCTGGCATCCTGCTCGATCAGCTTGGTAATCACCGCAGAGCCAGACACCGCCACCGCCGCGGTTTTTACCCCCGGGCGCGCACGACTGACCAGGCGGGCAATCGCATCGCCCACCCCTTCCACATCGGTGATGTTCTTTTCGACAACCGCGTTGGCCGGCAGGGGTTCAACCCCGTAGCTTTCGACCTTGTAGCGGCCCCCGGATTTGGACAGTTCCAGCAGTTTGACTGCGGTAGAACTGATGTCGATCCCCAGTAGTGTCTGGGCCTTTTTTCTGAGGAAAGGCAGCACTGTCGTCGTCCCGTCTGGTTATTATTGAAGTGTTTTTTCTTGCTAAAGATACACTTACAGGTTTTTTATGTCGAATTACTTTAGGAGTTAGTAATAGCAGAACAGATATTAGATCACAACAACCTTTCCACCATATAATGACCCACTTCACGGGCCAGCTAGGCCCTTCTTCTGATCCCAGCCTGTAGTTGTCGAAAACATGCGTTTACCCCCCTGGATCCGATACCTGCTCCTTCTCCTCACCGCCGGCACCGGTGGAGGCCTGTTGATACTGGCCGCCAGCTACCTGTATCTGGCCCCCCAACTGCCCCCGGCCAGCCAGATTCGCGAGGTGGAATACCAGATTCCTCTGCGGATATACAGCCATGACATGAAGCTTGTTGCAGAATATGGCGAAAAACGGCGCCAACCAGTGACCTTTGATGAACTGCCGCAACCACTGGTACAGGCCGTACTGGCGGCAGAGGATGAGCGCTTCTTCAGCCATAACGGGGTAGACATGAAGGGGCTGTTACGCGCTGCCGTGGAACTGGCCCGCTACCGTGAGATCCGCTCCGGCGGCTCTACTATCACCATGCAGGTCGCGCGTAACTTCTTCCTCGGCCGCGAGCAGCGCTTCTTGCGCAAGTTCAATGAGATCGTACTGGCGATACAGATCGAGCGGGTGCTCAGCAAGGAAGAGATTCTGGAGCTGTACCTGAACAAGATCTACCTGGGTCACCGCGCCTACGGCGCCCAGGCCGCGTCCCAGGTTTACTACGGCAAGGATATCGGTGAACTGAATGTAGCCCAGATGGCCATGATTGCCGGGCTACCCAAGGCCCCCTCGGCCTACAACCCCATCACCAACCCGGAACGGGCTCTGGTGAGGCGCAACTGGATCCTGTTCCGGATGGAAGAAACCGGCGCTATCAGCCACGAAGAACGGCTGGCGGCCCAGCAGCAGCCCGTATCGGCCCGCTTCCATGCCGCCCAACCAGAGGTCGAAGGCGCCTATTTCGCCGAAATGATCCGTCTTCAGGCCATGGACCTGGTGGAAGCCGACATCTACACCGATGGCATCCGCATCATTACCACCCTGGATAGCGCCAAGCAGACCGCCGCCGTACACGCCCTGCGCGACGGACTCCACAGCTATGATGAGCGGCATGGCTACCGCGGACCGGTGGCCCAGATAGACACAACCGCGCTGCCTTCACTCCCTGCCATGCAGCGCAAGGACCAGGAAACACCGCCTGAAGAAGCGGACGCCGGCCAACCCATCGAAGAAGACAAAGCCGAACTGGAAAAAACCATCACCGGACTGGACCCCAGCGTCGCCGCCTGGGCCAAACTGCTGCAGAAACACCACCGGGTGGGCCCATTGCGCCCAGCCATCGTCACCGCCGTCAACGGACAACAGGCGGATGTGCTGTTCAGTGATGGCAAGCGGGCAGAGCTGCAGTGGGAGGATATCCAGTGGGCCCGCCGTTATATCAGTGACAAGTACGTTGGCAACGAAATCAGCAAGGCAAGCCAGGCCATGGCTACCGGGGACATCATCTACGTCCGTCCCGCAGGCAACGATGACGATCGTCGCTGGCGACTTGCCCAGGTCCCTCGCGCCCAATCAGCACTGGTTTCCCTTGATCCCCAGACCGGCGCGATTGAAGCCCTGCAGGGCGGCTACAGCTTCAGCGCATCCAATTTCAACCGGGCCGTCCAAAGCAAACGCCAGGCAGGCTCGGTCTTCAAGCCCTTCATTTATACCTCCGCCATGGAGAACGGCTTTACACCAGCGTCCATCATCAACGACGCCCCGGTCGTGTTCGACGATGACAAACTGGAAACTGCGTGGCGCCCCACTGGCGCCAGCGGCAAGTTCTATGGGCCCACCCGCATGCGCGAAGCGCTGTACCGCTCTCTGAATCTGGTGTCCATCCGCATACTGCGCCAGATCGGCATCAGCCAGGCCATGGGCACCCTCAAGCGTTTCGGCCTCCCCACCGACACCTTTCAGCGAGATCTGTCACTGGCACTGGGCAGTGCCAGCGTCACCCCCATGGAAATCGCTACCGCCTACAGCATCTTTGCCAATGGTGGTTACCGGGTGCCTGCCTGGGGTATCCAGCGCATCGAGCGCGAAGATGGCGAAATACTCTGGCAAGCACCAAAGGTGATTCGCTGCGAAAGCCCCTGCCCCCCCCCTGCAGACACCAGCAGCAACCCGGACAGCCAGCCCGCCCCACTGATGGCTCCACGGGTTTTGGATGAGCGGGTCGCCTGGCTCATGAACTCCATGCTGCAGGACGTGGTACGTCGAGGTACCGGCCACCAGGCCAACCGTCTGGGCCGTCGGGACCTCGCGGGCAAAACCGGAACCACCAACGATCAGATGGACGCCTGGTTCTCCGGCTATTCTCCCGATCTTGTTGCCACCGTATGGGTTGGCTTCGACAATCCCGCCAACCTCGGCTGGGGGGAATACGGTGGCAAGGCCGCACTGCCCATCTGGATGGACTACATGGGACCCGCCCTGGAGGGCGTAGCCGACCATCAGCTGGAGCAACCCTCCGGTATTGCCACCGTGCGCATCAACCCGGACAACGGCCTGCTGGCCCGCCCCGAAAACCCGGATGCCATCAAGGAATACTTCATCGAAACCCAGGTGCCGGATCTGGAGCCCCCTCTGGCCCCCGCCGGCGGACATCGCGCTCCGGAACAGATCTTCTGATCAGCGCCCATAAAAAAACCGCCCATAACGGGCGGTTTTTTATGGCTCGCAGACCCTGCTTACAACGCCGGAAAAATCTCATCCAGTGAATTGAGCGGGTAGTGCGACGGGTACCCTTTACGGGCCACACCGCAATCGACGGCGGCACGAGCCACCGCAGCTGACACTTTGCCAAGCAAGCGCGGGTCATTGGGTTTCGGAATGATGTAATCCGCACCGAAGGTCAGCGGCTCGCCGCCATAGGCGTCCAGCACCTCTTGCGGGGGCGCCGTGCGCACCAGCTCGGCAATGGCATGCACCGCAGCGATCTTCATCTCTTCCGTGATAGACGTCGAGCGGACATCCAGCGCACCGCGGAACATGTACGGGAAACACAGCACATTGTTCACCTGGTTCGGGAAGTCAGAGCGGCCAGTGGCCACAATGGCGTCAGGGCGAGCCGCCTTGGCCACTTCCGGGCGGATCTCCGGATCCGGGTTTGCCAGGGCAAAAATGATCGGCTTCTCGGCCATCTTCTTCACCATCTCAGGGCTAAGCGTATCCGGACCGGACACACCGATGAACACATCAGCCCCTTCAATGGCATCATCCAGCGTGCGCTTGTCGGTATCGTTGGCCAGCGCCGCCTTGTACTGGTTCAGGTCATCGCGACGGCTGTGAATAACGCCCTTGCGGTCCAGCACCAGGATGTTCTCCTTGCGGGCACCCATCTCGATCAACAAACGCACAGAGGCAACACCGGCAGCCCCGGCGCCAACACAAACCACCTTGATGTCTTCGATACGCTTTTTCTGGATTTCCAGGGCATTGATCAAGCCGGCTCCCACGACAATGGCAGTACCATGCTGATCGTCATGAAATACTGGCACATCGCACTGCTCTTTCAGGATGCGCTCAATCTCGAAACACTCCGGGGCCCGGATATCTTCCAGATTGATCCCACCGAACGTGCGATGGATTCGCACCACCGTATCGATGAACGCCTGAGAATCCTCAGCATCCACCTCAATATCGAACACGTCGATACCGGCAAACAGTTTGAACAGGATGCCCTTGCCTTCCATCACCGGCTTGGACGCCAGCGCCCCCAGATTACCGAGACCGAGGATAGCGGTACCATCACTGATCACCGCAACCAGATTGCCTTTGGACGTAAAACGGTAGGCCAGCTCCGGCTCCCGCGCGATTTCACGCACCGGCTCGGCCACCCCGGGGCTGTAGGCCAAGCTCAGGTCACGGCTGGTTGCCGCTGGCTTGGTCACTTCAACACTGATTTTCCCGGGTCTCGGCTTGGCATGATATTCCAAAGCCGCCGTTTTCAAATCCTCGGACATGGTGGTCTCCGCTGGTCCCTTTGAGGGATATACACTGTGTTCGCAAGGTCAAAAAAGCAAAAAGCACCCGGCAGGGTGCTTTTGGCAAGTCTTAAAAGGGTTGTTCGCTCTCGCGATCAGTCCTTTTTGCTGCGCATCATGCCGAAGCGCTGCTTGAACTTGTCGATCTGGCCGCCGCTGTCAGCCTGCTTCTGCTTGCCAGTATAGAAAGGATGGCAGGCGGAGCAAACGTCGAGGGACATGTCACCACCACGGGTGGAACGGCTCTCGATCACGTTGCCACAGCTACAGGAGTAGGTGGCTGCCTGGTATTCGGGATGAATCTCTGGTTTCATTGCTGAGCTCCAATCTGTGTCGCTACCTGCCTCTACGACAGGCACCACACGGCTTGCGTCTGGGAAAAAGAAGGCGAATCATAACAGCTTGATTCCAATCCGCAAGCGCCATTATGCCCCGCTATGGGGGCTGCAGGCTCAGGAAACTCCGTGTCGACCAAACCCGTGCTGCAAATTGCCCTGCCAGTCCCCCTGCCTGGCTGCTACGACTATCTGTATTCCGGCTCACCGGCGCCGGCACAGGGCACCCGCGTCCAGGTCCCGTTTGGGCGCCGCACCCTGGTCGGTGTAGTGCATGGCCAGACCCAAAGCGATTATCCCAAACTCAAGGCCGTCAGCGCGGTTCTCGACGACACCCCGGTCTTCACCGCAGAACTTTATGCCCTTTGTGAACGGGCCGCCCGTTATTACCATCACCCGCTGGG
>CERE01023870.1_pt1 | contig 12473 bp, 10 predicted proteins | sample 530911 | NCBI WGS metagenome assembly CERE01 (sample SAMEA2621092, study PRJEB7988) | marine metagenome | biome: marine biome (ENVO:00000447); feature: mesopelagic zone (ENVO:00000213); material: "saline water (ENVO:00002010), including plankton (ENVO:xxxxxxxx)" | depth 800 m
CTCGCGGGTCAAACCACAGCGCTCTTGTGGTTGGCAATGGTTCTTTTAGGGCTACTCATCGTGGCGGTATCCCGACGCTTCTATGACACGCGAGTATACGGGGGGATTCGAGTGGCTCTAGGTTGTGAAGTCAATCGTCGTTTGGGGGTGTTCCCCATCTCCGCCCGTACCGCTCGATTGGACATGGCTCGCGAGCTGGTGGATTTCTTGGAAGAGGATTTTCCAGAGCTGATTAGCGGTGTGATTCAGATTGTTGCGTCGGTGGTGATTTTAGCCAGTTTCGGATGGTCTTTGGCGGCGAGCGCGCTAGTGGCGTCGCTGCTGATGCTAATCATCTATGGCCTGTTTCATCAGCGCTATATTCGCCTCAACAGCACGTTAAATCGTCAAGCCGAACGACAAGTCTCCGTATTAGAAAAGAACTCTCCCAATAGTTTGATGAATCATCTAAAAATTCTGTGTCACAGAGAAATTCAATTGTCCGACACTGATGCGGTGATGTACGGACTTATCTTTCTTTCCCAATTTGCTTTTGTGTTGGTCAATCTCAGCTTAGCAGTTACGCAAGTGTCAGCATCATCTGCTGGGGCTATCTTCGCTATTGTGAGCTATTCGTGGGCGTTTGTGGAATCGGCGGTTGTACTGCCTCTAACGCTACAAAGCCTATCGCGGCTGATAGAAATTACTCAGCGCATTAACCCTGAAAAATCGAGCTGTTGATCTATGAGTTTTTCCCGAAAAAAGCCGCTTGTAGTGGCGCTGTTGGTGTTGGTTGCCGTTGTTGTTTTACTGGAATTGACGCCAGCAGAGGAGCGAGACAACACCGCCATTGCTTCGATTCGGCTACCCGTAACTGTAGCAACGGCGATGCCGGCTAGCGAGTCGTTGGTGGTGACAATAACAGGCACAACAGCACCCCGTTGGCCAGTCACTATGACGTCATTGCTCACAGGACAAGTCGACTATGTCGACGCTGAACTTGAACCCGGAGTACTGTTGCAGGCCGGGCAGTTATTGGCGCGGCTGGATCCGGTGCATTTACTGGCCGATGCCGAACAAGCGCAATGGCGAGTTGCCAATGCCGAGTTAACTCTGGCGCGCGAACAGCACGAGCAGACAGTTGCCCTGAAACAATTAGCGAGGCATAGAAGCACCGCTTTCGCTCGAAGAGAGCTTCAAATCGCCGCCGCCAGCGCCGAACTGAAGGCCGCAAAACAAGCTTTGCGTAGCGCCAGGCAAAGGGTGGCAGATAGCGAGGTGATAGCACCTTTTGCAGCCGTTGTTTTACGTCGGGTGGTGGTGCCTGGCCAACAAGTACAGCAGGGGGATGAACTTCTGCAATTGGCTGCTAGCGATAGTGTTGATGTTGTTGTGCCTTTGTCTGAGCAGGTATGGCAACGTCTGGGCAGTAAGATGCCCACACATGCGATAACCGTGCGGGATCGTCAAGGTCAGTCTTGGCCCGCGCGGATACGCTATTTGGATCCAAGTGTTGATGAAAACACTCGGCAGCGACAGCTGGTGCTCTCGGTGTCTGATCCCTATGCAAAGACCCGTAATTCACAGCTGTATCCAGATCAGCAAGTCAGTGTTGAGATCGCGTTGCCGGAACAAATGAATGTAGTGCGACTTCCACTTTCAGTACTCACTGAGGACGCCCAAGTGTGGTCGCTATCGCAGCAGGACACTCTCCAACTTGAAGAGGTTACCTTGTTGCAGCAAAACGGCCATGAGATTTGGTTGCAATTTCATAAGAACAAAAACCAAGCGCGTCGTATTGCCGTTTTTCCTCTCTCGAGCATGTTGGAAGGTCAACAGGTCTTGCCCAAAATGAGAGTCGATAAACCGCAGCTGGAGGCGTCACTGTGAGATTTCTAACGCGTTGGTTTCTCGACAACCCCGTCGCGGCCAATTTATTGATGTTGACCTGTCTGGTGGGTGGCGTGCTTAGTTTGGGGCAACTTCGAGTGGAGAGCTTTCCGCAAATTGCACCCTCAAGTCTTGTTGTGAGCGTGGTTTATCCCGGCGGGACAGCACGTCAGGTTGATGAGGGTATTACGCAGCGGGTAGAAGAGGCCATTTCAGATCTAGGCGGTGTTAAACGTATCACCAGTCAATCATCGGCGGGACTTGCACAGATTACTGTGCAAAAGAACTCCAGGCGGAAGTAGGGCTGTTCAATTTAAGCAGCGGGCGACAAAGGAGAACCCTTTATCGCCGTCTGTACTTTTCAGTGTTCGGTGAAATCTTTCGCGTTATGCAGTCATACCCGCCAAACGCTCATTAATGATTTCTTTAGCTTCGGTCATGATATTGTCGACCAGTTCTTCACAAGTCGGAACATCGTCAACCAAACCGCCGCACATGCCGAAGGTCACCATGCCGGCATTGACATCACCGGTGGTCCAAGCCACATCTTGCATTTTACCGGATACCAGACCGTGAACTTCAGCGAAGTCGCCGCCGGCTTTTTCGATCTCTGCCACTTTCAGTGCTACGTCGTTTTTGTAGACGCGAGCGGTGTTGCGGTAGCTGCGGAAGATCAAAGAAGTATCGGTTTCATTCATGTCAACGATGGCTTTTTTAACGTTCTCATGAACAGGCGCTTCTTGAGTCGCCAGGAAGCGCGTGCCCATGTTGATGCCGTCTGCGCCCAGTGCAAGTGCAGCAGCCATACCGCGACCGTCAGCGATGCCACCAGAGGCAACGATGGGGATAGACAGTTTCTTAGCGGCTGCAGGAATCAATACCAAACCTGGAACGTCTTCTTCGCCCGGATGACCCGCACACTCAAAACCATCGATGCTGACAGCGGCAACGCCTACACGCTCGGCTTTCAATGCGTGACGAACAGCAACACATTTGTGAATCACTTTAATGCCGTGAGCGTTGAACTTTTCCATGAAAGGCTCTGGGCTGCGGCCGGCAGTTTCAACAATCTTAACGCCGCTTTCACAGATAACATCAACATAGTCGTCGTAGTTGATTTCAGAGGCAACCACACCCACCGTCAGGTTTACGGCAAAAGGTTTGTCGGTCAACGACTGGCACTTCTCGATTTCGGCTTTCAGCAATTCAGGGGTTGGTTGAGTCAGAGCTGTCATGGTGCCCAGTGCGCCAGTGTTGGATACAGCAGCGGCCAGTTCAGCGGTACCAACACGCATCATGCCACCACAAATAATGGGCTTCTCAATACCAAGTAGTTCTGTCAATCGGGTTTTCATTGTTTCGTTCCTGTCTATGGGGAAATAGGGTGGAAGGCTGAACGTCTAATTAGGAGTGCGTCAGTTTCGTAATTCCAAATTCGATTGCTAGGGCGAACCCGAGCTGCGCTCGATAGTATGCTGCAGAGGGTCAAATGTCCACGGGTTGAATGTGCCATCTTAAGCGGTGTTTTTGTAGCTTGATAGCGAGTGATAAGGGCCAGTGATAGCTCACCCTATTGAGCGGGCCTCGGAACAGGGAGATTGATGGCGCTGCTTAATTGTTGATCAATTGTGAACGCGGTGATTCTCATGGATAGGAGAGGATATGGCGTGGGGAGCGATCAAGTAATGGACCCTGTAGAGAGAGCTGACGAGGCTCTTTGATGAGCTCTCGTCATTGCCGGTTGGTTTGTCAGTCAGTCGCTTTTCGGACAATCTTGGCAACTGAGCTGGCGGTGGCGGTTAGCTCTCCCGCTTCGTTGTACAGTCGACCTTCTAGAAATCCAGTTTTATAACCGCCTTTTACCACGTAACCTTCAGCACGAAGTTTGCCAGCACGAGTGCTTTCTAAGTAGCTGGTTTTGATCTCCAAGGAGGACAAGCCAACAACATTGTCATTGACGGCAAAGACAGCATGGCTCATGGCGGTATCGAGCATGGAGGTAATAAACCCACCCTGTACCACATCCACCGAATGGCAATAATCTTTACTCACGTTAAATTCAAACACGGCTAAGCTCTTGTCGTGATCCAAGTCGATCATTTTTCCGCCAAGTAGGCCGACAAAAACCGGTGCATTGCTGTTTAAAAGGTCGAGCTGGGCTTGTTTGTTGCTGGGCTTATCGCTCATAAATCTCTCTCGGGGCAGTGAATCACTAGCTATTGGTTTTTTTTCGTTTTTCTTTGTAGGTGTAGACGATGAGTGTAACTGAGGCGCGATTGATCTGCCTACTGACGTTTGCGTCCAAATGTATTGTTAAAAAGCCAAATAAAAGTAGTGGTGGCGGGAAGTTATGCTGAAAAAGTACAGGCAGAGAATAGTAGAAATTGGAGTTTGATGTAGAGCAGTGATATGCCAAATGGTCATCGAGGCAGCGCTATTGTTCCCAGTAAAGCAGGACTTTCTGGAATTGATATAGCGCGATTCTAGTCTTGGTTAACTGGTCGATGCTATTCATTTCTTTGACGATAGTGGCTGGGCGAGAGTCCGGTTAAAAGCTTAAAGGCTCTGTCAAAAGCACTGGTTTCTGAATAGCCAAGTTGGAGTGCAATTTCACTGATGCTAGCGTTAGTTTCTAGCAGCGCTTTTTTTGCCATCTCTTCAGTGACTTCATTGCGCAGTTCTCGAAAGGATGTGTTTTGTTGCTTCAATTGGCGAGTCAGAGTACGACGCGACATAAATAGTTGTGAAGCTGCTTCTAGAGCGGTGCACTCGCTGTTACCTACGCTGCGGGCGATAAAGTAGCGCACCTGCTCTCGTAGTTGCGTCGGCCGTAGGATTTTCTCTTGTTGTTCTAGTGTGTGTTGCCGCAAGACTTCGAGTAAGTAAGGGTCGGCATTGTCTATTGTCGTGTGTAGTTCTTGCTTGGTAAAAAACATGCTGTTGATGTTCTTTCCAAATCGGATGCTATTGCCGAAAAGAGCGTGATAACTGTCGACCTCAGATGGAACAGAATGGATGAACTGAACCTGTTGTGGCACCCAGTTGTCGCCGAGGTGTTGACGACAGAAGTTCACGAGCATCGCCATGGTCATTTCTGAGTCTTGAGTGATATCTACATGGCTGGGTTGAATGGCTTTGTACTGTATGTGGCCACCATCTTTGTCCTCAACGTATGAGATGGCGATACCCTGAGATATGGTTTGGTCATAGCGAGCTAAGCAATTCCAGCAGTCGCGCAGATTTGAGGCGTGATAGACCATATAAGTGCCGCCGCCGAAGCTGGTGAGATCGACATCGTTAGCGAGTTTCAAACCTAGTTGAGGATCGCTGCTGGAGTCGGCAAGCCAGTTGAACAACTCCATGTAGGCATCCATGGGTAGCCGCTCTAATCTGAGTTCGGAATCGTTTGTGAGCGACAGAACATCTCTGATTTCACGGAGCGATACTCCTCGATCGAGACAGGCATCGATAAGCCACTGGGTTTGAATCGTAGGATTTGGATGGGATCTTCGCATCTAGAAGCTCATTCATCGTGTCTTTTAATGTTGGCCTTAACTATCAATATAATGGCCCATAATGTCAATCTCTGCTGTGAGTAGAGAGCTATTGTTATTGCACCTTCTAAAAAGGAAGGGTTAATAATAACAAGGTGGTCCCTACGGGAATCACAGGAGAGCGAAATGAAAGAGATTAAACGATATCCTAAAGCGCGTTTGGCTCAAGCCATGGTGCTAGCGCTGACTGGAAGTGTGGGAGTTGCCCATTCTTTCGAAATTGAAGAGGTAGTGGTTACCGCACAGAAGCGTGCGCAAAGTCTGCAAGATGTGCCGGTGTCGGTATCTGCTCTTGGCTCCAGCGATTTGGAGGGGCTTAAGCTTAGAGCCACCACCGAAATCGCCGCTCAAGTCCCCAATATGCAAACTCAAACCCCGTTTGGCGACAGTTTTCCAATGATTTCCATGCGGGGCATCTCAATGAGTGACTTTTCACCCACTCAATCGAGCCCAGTTGCGGTCTATGTGGATGAAATCTATAAGGGCAATCCCGCTATTCAAGGGGTTCAGCTGTTTGATGTGGAGCGGGTCGAAGTCCTACGTGGACCGCAAGGTACGCTCTACGGCAAAAATACCACCGGCGGCGCCGTCAATTTCATTACCAAGACCCCGACTCATGAGGATGAATCCTACCTCACCCTAGGCGTGGGGAGTTATTCACGTACCGAAGCTCAAGGGGCTTTCCAGACCTCTTTAGTGGATGATGTTTTGGCCGTTCGAGTCGCTGGCACTTGGACAGAAGTTGATGGTTACAATGAGAACAAGCTAGCTGGAGGGGATGATCTAAATAGTATTGACGAATGGGGCGCGAGAATTGCGTTTGCTTACACCCCATCCGATGATTTTGAAGCCATCTTGCGTTTGTCGGCCAGCAAAAGTACGCCGACCAGTGCAGGGATTTACACAGACAATTACAACTCGAGCGGATTGTATCCTGCGGGTGGTTTGCCCGTAGATCGAGAAACGGATCGAGCAACATTGGGCGCAGGCTCGGCTTTGGATTCGCACGAATTTCGGTCCGATCGCAACGCTGAACGCGAAGTTGAAACTCAGGCGCTATCTTTGACCATCAACTACGATTTGTCGGAGACCTTGTCGCTTACATCGATAACCTCATACGACGACGGTGAGTTCTTTGCGCCAGAAGATGCTGATGGAATGCCGTTGGATTTTCTTCATGTGGATTATGCCGCTGATGCAACTCAGTGGGCAGAAGACATTCGTATTACTTCAGACTTTGACGGCCGTTTCAATTTCATTGCGGGCCTCTACTGGGCGCAAGAGGAAATCGAAGCGTCCAACCGAATCGATTTTACTCATGACGTGGCAGTTTTGTTTGATCTCGACAATCCGCTCAATGGCGGTAATGGCGATGGCCTTGTGGGCTTTGCGGAATGCGATCCTTTTGGTGCTGGTTTGTGTGTGACGCAATACAATGAATTCGATCAAAATAAAACCAGTAAGGCAGCCTATCTACACAGTACCTACGATTTGACGGACAGCGTTCGTCTGACGTTGGGATTGCGCTACTCAGAAGAAGAGGCGGAGCTGCGCAATTTCAACGCCTTGTTGGGCGGTGTTGATTTGAATGCGAGCGATACTGTTACCAGTATCACCCAAGATATGTTGTTGGTGGATGACTTTGTTGATCGTGAATGGTCTGGAAAGCTGGGCTTGGATTACACCACAGAAGACGGCAGCTTGATTTATGCGAGTTATAGCAAAGGCTTCCGCAGTGGTGCATTTAATGGCCAAGGCTACTATTTCCCGAAGGATGTGTCTCAAGTCGACCCCGAAACATTGAATTCCTATGAAGTAGGGCTCAAAACTCAATTGTTCGATAACTCACTGCAGTTTAACGCCGCTGCGTTCTACTACGATTATAGCGATCAACAAGTGTTGGATGTAGATGCCGCCACTTTGAGTCAGTTCTTGGTGAATATTGATAGCTCGACCATTCAGGGGATTGAGCTTGAGTTGACTGCTCGTCCAACTGAAGCGTTAACACTACGAGCGGGTTTGGGCTGGATAGACACAGAAGTTGATGAGGGGTTGTTAACCAGTATCAACGAAGATCTCAAAGGCAATGAATTACCAGCGGCGCCGGAACTTAACTTTAACTTATCGGCAGATTATGAGTGGGTTGTGGGAAGTGCCGGCAGCTTGTTGCTGCATGTAGATACCAACTGGTCTGACGATCACTACCACAATGTCAACAACAGTGTCGGACAAGACGACTACTGGCTCACCAATGGGCGAGTGAGTTTTGAGGCTGCAGATGATAGCTACACGGTAGCGGTCTGGGTGAAAAACATCGAAGACAAAACCTACAAAACCTACTCGATAGATTTGCAGGCGTTGGGTTGGGACTACAATCATCTCGGTGCGCCTCGCACAGTCGGTGTCGAAGCCACATTCCGTTTCTAAATTACAACAGGCAACCTAGGTTGCCTCTCTATTCTCTCTTTAGCGAAAGCTATATGCATAACCTAGTAACATTTGGTGATATTCATGTCTGAAGAAAAAGTCGATAGAAAAGACACTGGTAAAATCGATCTCGGCACTGTTCAAAACAGCCGACGGAAGTTTCTTAAGGGCGCTGGAGCTGGCGCACTCATGTTGGGCGGCACAAGCGTTATGACTGCCTCTGCTTCAGGGGCATCCGATACGAACTGTAAGACGCCGGGGTGCGACTATGATGTTGTGGTCATCGGAGGTGGCTTTGCAGGTGTGACTGCCGCGCGGGACAGTCGTGAAAATGGTTACAAAACACTGCTTCTAGAAGCTAGAAATCGATTTGGTGGACGTACCTTTAGCTCTGAATTCGAGGGCCACAAAGTTGAGCTGGGAGGCACTTGGATTCACAACAGTCAGCCGTTTGTTTGGGCTGAGAAAGAGCGTTATGACCTCGACGTTATCGAAACGCCGGGGGCGGTACCGGATTCAATGATCGCAGTTATCAATGGTCAACTTAAGCAGTTGACGGAAGCCGAGGTCTACGCGGTTTCTGAAGCCTTCAACGCGTTTGTCGCCGATGGTCGAGTGATTATTGAGCGCCCCTATGAGCTGTTGCATGTAAAGGGGAAGGCTCTAGCCGCAGACAAAATGACGGCGAAGGATCGCTTAGATCAACTTGATTTAACACCGCTGCAGTATTCCCTAATGGACAGTCTCATTGGCGGTATGGCTCACAACACTTCGGATCAGGTGTCTTATCTGGAAATACTACGCTGGTGTATGTTGCCGGGCGGAATATTTCCCATGTGGATGGATGCTATCACGCGCTTCAAGTTGAAAGATGGCACCATTGGTCTGATCGATAAAATGCTTGAAGATGGTAAGCCTGATGTTCGAATGTCGACGCCGGTCAAGAGCGTGGAAGATCTGGGTGAGCGAGTGCGTGTGACCACCTCGCGAGGTGAATCCATTATCTCGGCATCAGTGATTGTCGCTATGCCAATGAATGTACTGCCTTCTGTTCAATTCACGCCAGCACTGGATCCTAAGTTAGTTGCTGCTGCACAAGAGCGACATACCGGTCAAGGCTTCAAGATATTTATAAAAGTGAAAGGAAAGCTGGGCAAGGTATTTGCCAGTGACAAGGCCGAGGCTCCGCTGTCGTTGCTGTTCACCTATAGTGAAAGTGACGATCACACTCTATTGTGTGGCTTCGGCAATGATCCGAAAAAACTGGATGTCTACGATGACGACGCAGTTCAGGCTGAAGTTAGCAAATTCTTTCCGGGAGCCAAAGTGCAGAGTAGCTTTAGCTACGATTGGCAACTTGATCCCTACGCCAAGGGGACCTATTGCAGCTATAAGCCCGGTTGGATAGAAAAATATTACGCGCATTTTCAGCAAGATCGAGGCCGTATTCTATTTGGACAAGGTGATCACGGTGAGGGCTGGCGTGGATTTATCGATGGCGCTATAGGGGCGGGCACCAAAGCCGCGCAGCGCGCCAAGAAGCTATTGGGATAATTCTGGAGAACAGTATGAAAAAATCTGTTGTCGTTGCTGCGAGTTTATTGTGGGCCAGCGTTTCAGTGAATGCTGAGTGTGATCTAAACCAAGGTAAAAAAGTCTTCAATAAATGTGCTGCTTGTCATTCAGTAGAAGCGGGTAAGCATATGATGGGGCCGAGCTTGCATGGTGTTGTGGGACGGAAGGCGGGAAAAACGGATGGTTTTCTCTATTCAATGGCGATGGAGGCGTCAGGGTTCGTTTGGACCAATGAGCGTCTCAGTGATTTCATTGCCAGCCCGATGAGCTATGTGGCGGGAACCAGCATGCCTTTTGGCGGCATTAAGAAAGTCGACGATCGTGAGGCCTTGATTTGCTACCTTAAAGGCCTTAAGTAAGGCGGGGGAGCATTAGCGTGCGCTATAACTTTGATCGAGTGAGCTTATTACTAGTGGCGGCGCTATTGTCCGCCTCGAGCGTTGCAGACATTGCCAAGACATTGAACGCAACAGATGCATGGGGAGATCGATCGCAACTAGACGGCGAATCTTCTGTCTTTGTTACTAATCATTCCGGATCAGCTGATGCCGGTGTCATCAGTGATGGATCGTCTTTTTCAGCAGCACCGATGGTACAAGATTTGAATAATGTTCTATTGAGCAAAGGTGGCACTCTTTTACAGCCTGAGTTTGTCAAAGGGTTTCGTCACGAGGCGGCGAATCGAGCGTTTGCCAGACTGACGACAGCTAAGATGATGCAGTCGGTTGACCCTGAGGCTGGTCGTGCGTTCTGGACGGCTTATCATTCGTTGGAGATATTCAATACCACAGTCTATCAATATGTCGCAGATCTTTGGCAGATTGATATCACCCCAGGAGTGCTCGTTAAAGTGAAGGCAAGTACCTTGGCGGTGTTGCCGACGAGGGCACACCCTTGGTTATTGCGTACGACTTTGGCGCGTACTCTAGAGTACGTTAAGTTTCTCGAGTCGTTGAAAGAGATTGGGCCTGCGAGTGAATACTGGTTTTTGGATTACATGGTCAAGCAGGAGAAGCTTCAGGTCGATATTATGGCGCTAGCACTGGAGGGTGATTATGATGAGAGTGTGTTGCTTGTTAAGCGCTTTCTTTCTGAGCATCGAACGATGGCACCGTTTTCTGAGTTAGGGGATTTTTCTCAGTAGAATTGTTAGCTGCACTGGAGGGTGGTCTTTGAGCGTTGATACGCCTTCAGTGTACGACTGTTGTCAAATCTGCTGTTCGTTTATCCGGTTGATGTAACCGCTCTTAACTTCTTTTTTTTGGGCTCGCAAGGTCGGTCTAGTTTATATCGGTCGGAGCAGTTTGTTATTGCAATCATCATGATGAATTTCCTAAGGGGCGATATTGTATTCATCGATGAGCTCCTTTAAATCTAACAGCGACGTTTGATAGATTTTCATGGCGTTGTTCTCAGACTGTAAAGAGCGAACCGATCGGTCACGTTGTAGCATAACTTCCATCTCTTTCACCCAGGCCAATCGTGCTTTGATTTGCGCCACTCCAAAACGACTTGCCATGGCAGCATTTACGGCAATTTCTTTTAGGCGTACCCCTTTCTCTGTGAAGCGTTCGATTTGGTCGTGAATGTCTCGAATTTCTTGAAAGGTTTGCTGTTTGATTTCCTCCACTCGGTCTTTCAGCGCTTGCCGGTCGGTAGCGCCCGCCAAATAGAATTTGAGCATCGATTTGAATTCGAGCTTTGCCGGTTCGCCAGGTTCAGTCAGCCATTCTGTGAGAGCTTTGGAGCCTGCTTCGGTAATGGAATAGTCGGTTCTTTCTCGGCCTTGTCGCCTACCGGACGTCGCTTTTACCAATCCCTTTTCAGCGAGTTTTTTGGGTTCGTTGTAAAGTTGGCTGGGGGAGCGGGGGAGGCTGTATCTCAGTAAACTCCTTTCTAGGAACTTGGTTAGCTCGTAGGCCGATTGAGGGCGCAAACTAATGAGCCCCAATAGACAGTAAGCAGTCGTATTGAGCTTTATAGCTTTGTTAGAAGTTTTTGCTGTGGGCGGCATGGAGGCAGTTTCCGTCATTTGACACTCTAAATTGGAGTATGCCATGATCGGGTGATGCTCACCAGTGCCTGGTGTATTTAAGCGAATGTAATCATCGACAATGGATCACCTATGAACTTTACGCTCCCCAAGGATATTGGCGACTTTCTCGTCGAGTTAGACACGTTTATTGAAGCCAAGATAAAACCGCTAGAAGCCGTTGATGACAACATGCGCTTCTTTGATCACCGCCGCGAAGATGCCCGCACTGATTGGGAGAATCAGGGCTTGCCCACAGAGGAGTGGGAGGCACTGCTAGGCAAAGCACGCCAGCTGGCGATTGAAGCTGGTGTGTTCAACTACCCATTTCCGAAGGAATTGGGCGGGCGTGACGGCAGCAACCTCGGTATGGCACTCATTCGTGAACATCTAGCCGCTAAAGGGCTCGGCTTACATAATGACCTCCAAAACGAACACTCTATTGTCGGCAACAACGTGGGCTTGTTGATGATGTTGAACTATGGCACGGAGGAGCAGAAAGCTCAGTGGCTGCCTGGGCTGCAAACCGCTGAGAAGTTCTTTGCGTTCGCGATTACCGAACCAGAGCATGGTTCCGATGCAACCCACATGGAAACCTGTGCGGTTCAAGAGGGTGATACATGGCTGATCAACGGCGAAAAGACTTGGAACACAGGCGTGCACATTGCCGACTGTGATTTGGTGATGGCGAGAACGTCCGGACAGCCCGGTGATGGGCAGGGTATCACGGCGTTTCTCGTGCCCATGGACGCAGAGGGGGTCAAAGTCGAAGAGTATTTATGGACTTTTAACATGCCTTCAGATCACGCAAGAGTGAGCTTTAACAATGTTCGAGTTCCTGCAAGTAGTATCTTTGGTGGCGAGGGAAAAGGCCTGCAGATTATTCAGCACTTCTTCAACGAAAATCGTATTCGTCAGGCGGCATCCAGTTTGGGCGCGGCGCAGTACTGTATCGATGAATCCGTCCAGCATGCCAACGCACGTAAACCTTTCGGTAAGCCACTTGCAGCGAATCA